>Ga0181520_10000016_pt1 | contig 299957 bp, 260 predicted proteins | sample PEATcosm2014_Bin_29_FD_132451 | JGI IMG/M metagenome (GOLD analysis project Ga0181520, IMG submission 132451) | Peatland microbial communities from MTU Mesocosm Facility, Houghton, MI, USA - PEATcosm2014_Bin02_30_metaG | ecosystem: Environmental > Terrestrial > Soil > Wetlands > Peat | place...
TCGCGCTCTCTCGCGACTACTGGCTCGATGCTCGGGGGCCGGGGCCGTTTCTGGCGACGATCAGCGCCCAACCGACAACAGCGTCTGAGCAGGCCGACCATGCCAACGCCAATTACATCAACCCCGGGGATGCGGGTTGACGCGGAGTGGCCTGCACCAGAGGCGTGGCAACTGTGGCAGCGTCCAGGATGCCAGCCTGGCCTCGGACCCGACGCGGCAGGACCAGCCGGCGTCGGACGACGAGAACCAACTAGACCCGGGTGGGGCGGGGGTGCTGACCGGCGACGGCTGCGACAATTGGACGCTGGACGCGTTCGACCGGACCCAGACGTACAGCGCGGTGGGCCTCGGGGTTGCGGCATTGTCAGGGGCCGCGGCTCTGGCGATCGCGTCCATCGCGGTGGGAGGCGCCGGAACCCTCGCCGATTTCATGGCGTGGCTAATCCGCCAACTCGAAGGACGAAGTCCGCAGGTCCGGAGAAGTGAAACGCCATGACTAACGAACCTAAGCATCCGCGGAGTGGCACCTACTTCGCCCGCTACAGGCAGAGGCTGGAGCCTCTGATTGGGTCAGAAGCTGCCGCTGCCACAGCCGCGTATTACAAGTGGGTTATAGGCTTGGCCAGCTTCCTTCTCCTTGGCTTCGGTTTCGCCGTGGTCGCAGCTCTTGGACCCGCCCTTGTCGCCGGAGTCGCCTCCGCGCTGTGCTTCACTGGGATGGCCTGCTGTGAGGTGAGAGTACTTATAGTCGGAAACCGCGGCGGCAAGCTGGCAGCGGAGCATCTGGCCAAACAGTTCGGCCATCCTGTTCGAAATCACGGACTCAAGATCAGCTTACGCTGGTGGCACGAGTACGTAGATGGCGAAGGTACAACGCTTCGCGATGCGAGATGGCAACGGCACGATTAGCGACCGTCCAGGTCGGTGAGCATCGCGTTCGTGGCAGCTGCTACGATCTTGCCACCGAACCGTTTGACACACCAGACGGTGAGCTGCCAGCTTGAGTACGACCGACGACGACCTACACGGACAACGCCAGCGGGGAGCAGGCGACCCAGACGGCGGGGGCACCGGCAAGTGAGACGCGTTGTACGTCGCTTGGCGAATTGGCTCTATGCCCTTGGCGGACCCGACGGGGCATACGGCCTCGGGCGCCGCCGAATCCGGCAGCGGAGGTATGAGGAGGCTGCGGCGTGGTTTGGCCGAGCGGAGCGTGAGTACTGTGCGCGATCAGGGGCGAGCAGTTCTCGAGTGATTGAAGCGATGTCCCAGCGGGCGTGGTGCCTCGTAGCTCTCGGCCGGCCCAGCGAAGGTGCGGAGGTGTACAGGGCGGCACTCGACAGGAGATTGCTGCGTGAAGACGATCTCCTCCCGGCGTCGTCGGAGTTGAGCCGCCTGCTTGCCGATGCGGAACAGCGAGCGCAATTGGCAATGATCGAGCGATTCGACGAGCTTGCCCTGGTCGGGAGGTTGGAGTCTCTGAGCCCGGCCTTGCGCGCCGCCTTTGCCGGCGCTTGTGCTGAGCGCATGCTGCCGTCGTACCGGCGGTGGTCCCAGTCGACCGGCCGGGGGAACGTCCACCACCTGAGCGGGACGCTCGCCCGTCTGTGGGCCGACATCCTGTCTGGACCCATGGTCGAAGCGGTGGTGGACGCCGAAATCGAGGAGTGCATGCGATTGCTTCATGAGGTCGGTGATCTGACCTCGGTGTCGGAGTGGCCGGCAGCGGCCCACGCGGTGGCCGCGGTCGCGTATGCGCTGAGGTGCTGCCAACGTGGGGGAGCACAGGACGCGGCGTGGACAGCGCGGCATGCGTATGAGACGCTTGCGGCGTTTGTCGCACATACGGACGGCATCGACCTGCGTGCGCCCGGTGCTGAGATCGCCGTCGTCAAACACCCCCTGATTCAGGCCGAACTGGGCCGGCAGAGCCGGGACATCGAAGAAGTGTCGACAGGAGGAGCAGACACCGGGCTCCTGGTGGGTCGCCTCCACTCGCGAGCCCGGGCAGAGGCTGGCACGTTCTTGCAGCTAGGAGAGGCGTGAGTGACCGGACCCCGTTTTCTGGTCCACCTGATCTGGACCCCATTTCCTGGACTCGGTTTGTGAGAATCGAGGCGCTCAACAGGGAGATGGTCATGCCGAAGGAGTACGCGGCAGAGTTCCGCCGGCGGGCGGTTGCGTTGGCCCGATCTGGAAGATCAGTGGGACAGCTGGCAGCCGGTACCGGTCCGATTACCGATGCATTTCGTGAGGTTCATCGATGCGACTCGAGTACTTTGAAACCCGCCGCGATCCGGCGCGTCGGGCATCCGCGGAAGACGCGTGGGATGCCTTTGGGGGATTGGGGCTGCAGCAGAGAGTTCAGCCGGCAGCGTTGCAGTGGAGTACAGAGTTTGGCGTCCAAGCGTCGACCATTGCGGGTCTTGCCGTTGCTGCGACGGCGGAACTGTCTGACCACGTGAGAGCGGTATGTGAGAAGGTTGAGTTGGATCCGACGTTCCTTCTGGGCTACCTAACCGGGCAGGCCGCAGTCTTCGACGAGGTCGCACGAGCGTCAATCTACATGACGTACCGGAAGATTGCCGAGGGGGGAGTCTCGAAGGCAGGATAGGGTGATTGTCACATGCACTTCGCTGAGGGGATGGGCTGCAAGTACCGCGGAGGAACCGACTCCGTCAGCCAAACACCATTGTCGGAGACGAAGAAGCGGTAGCCATCGCCGTACATGCGGGCCGCCTCGATGCGGAAGACACCATCCTCGCATCCGAATCCGGCGCCCACACCGCCGCCGGTTGAACCTGGATGGCTTCACGCACAAGGGTGCGTGGACATGACCCTCGGAGGCGTTGCGGGGACGGGGTTTGGCCTCGTTCTCGCGTGGGCGGGGGTCGCCCTTGCGGGCGAACCATTCGGTCTCTCGCTTGTGCTGGTAGTCCTTGGGCTAGGGATGAGCGGCGGTGGAGGTGTCCTGACGTACATTGGGATCAGTAGCTGTGGCTGATGAAGGGACCGGTGGCGTGAATAGACCGATGCAAGGGCCAAGGAGTGGCCTGCCGCCGGGCCGGCGCGCATGGGCCGTGCGCAGGGTCCTCTGGATGTCATCCTGGCTTCTCTCAATGGGCCTGTGCATGCTGATTGCGTGGTGTCACGGCGCCTCCACCCTACACGCCATTGCGGGCGGAGCATTAGTCGGCAGCTGGCTCTTATCAGTCGCCTTTGGTGCTGCGGAAATGGTAGCTCCGCGGCTATTCCTGCGGTGGAGAAGAGCAATGCTCGAGGCCGGCCCCCAGGCGACACAGTTCGTAGCTGAGTCGAGTGAGAAGCTTCTTCTGGGACACGGTGGCGTTGATTGGGACGGTGATGTCACTCGGGTTCGGTTCGTAGGGCTCGCAGTGATTCTGTCTGCGACTCTCGCAACGGGACTCGTTTGGTTTGTGTGGGTTACCTTGAAACTGGTGTAGAGCTCCGGAGTTGGCCGGAAGCGACCACGACCTCACCGCCACCGGCGAGACCGCGGCGGGGCATGGGGCTCCGTGGCGAGCCACACAACGACGTTGATGCTCCGGCTGATTGGCGCCGGGCGATGAGGGTGAGACGACCCGCGCGGCTCAGCCCTCGGCGGCGAAGACGTGGACGTCGACGTTGTCCACCAGCCGGATGAGGCGGCGCAGCGTCCTCGACGTCTTGTGCTTGGCGCTGCGCAGCACCAGGATCTCGGTGATCCGATGGTTGCGGGCGTAGTCGGCGATGGCGCGGGCCACGTCGTCGCCGTCGATGGTCACCATCTCGCCTCCCAACTGGTGGGTCAGCGTGGTGTAGCCGCCGAGGAGCAGCTTCTGCTCGTCGCTGCGCCGGCGGCGGCGCACCGACACCGCGGTCAGGGCGTCGTCGCGATAGGCGGCGTGGAAGGCGGCGCGGCGGATGAGAGAGTCCTGGCCCGGTCGCGGCGGCACGAGGACGAGCACCCGGGGGCGCGCCTCCCACGGCTCCTGGATGCGGGCGGAGCTCATGTAGGTGACCAGCCGCCGGTCGCAGTGCTGGGCGACACGGCGGAAGGCCGTCTCGCGGAGCGCCGACAGCACCTCGGGGCGGAACTCGCCCTGCAGGGCCTTCCGCGCGTCGGCCGGCGGCATGATCTCGCCCTGGCGCAGGCGCTCCTCGAGCTCGGCGGGCGGAACGTCGACCAGCTCGACCTCGTCGGCGGCGTCGAAGGCGGTGTCGTCGAGCAGCGGCCGCCCCGCGGCGCGGCGCATCACCGTGCCCATGACGGCGACCGTGCTGCGCAGGTCGGTGATGTGGACGGTGCCGATGACGGTGATCCCCGCCGCACGGATGCGGGGCAGCAGGAGCGCGACCATCTGCCCGGTCGTGGTCGGACCGGTGAGGTCGTCGACGGCGACGACCTCGGGATTGCGGGAGAGGAGGGCGTCGACGTCGAGCAGGCCGCGGGCGGCGGGTGAGGCCCGCCCGCCCAGCAGGTTGAGGCTCCCCAGGCTGGCCGCGCCCCCGCCGCTGACGGCGCCGACGACGACGTCGGTGCCGCGCTCGGCGCGGCGCCGGGCCTCGTCCAGCATCGCCGTGGTGGCGCCCGTGCCCCGCGCGTAGCCGACGTAGAGGCGCAGCCCCCCGCGGGGCCGGACACCGGGCATGCCGGCCAGCAGCGAGTCCGGGTCGGGCCGACCGGCGGGGGCGCTGGGCACCGCGGCATAGCGGGCGATCACGTGGACGTCGACGTCGGGCAGCGCCTCGATGATGCGGTCGACCAGGGAGGCCCGCAGCCCGGCGATCAGCCCCCGCGGGCGCGGCTCCCCCACCACCACGTGGCGGCTCCCCCGCTCGCGGGCGATCGCCACCAGGGTGGCGGCGACGTCCTCGGCCTCCGGCTCGATGACCGCCGTCTGCAGCTCCGCCGCCAGCTCGCGCCAGGCGCCGTCGTCGGGGAGCGCGCCGGGATAGGGGTGGAAGGTGCGGACGTGGACCACCGTGCAGAGGCCGCGCCGCCGGCGGGCGAGGCGGACGGCGCGGCGGATCAGGGCCTCGGCCGAGCCGGGTCCGGCGACGGCGACGAGGACGTCCTCGGGAGCGCTCTGCACGCCGCCGCGGTCCCCACCGACCCTCTCGGCGACGAGGCGAAGGCCGATCTCGCGGAGCGCCGCGAGATTGCCGGGGCGGAAGAAGTTGCGCAGCGCCGTGTCCACCCGCTCCAGGGGGTAGACGTTGCCGTGGCGCATCCGCTTGCGCAGCGCCTCGGGGGTGATGTCGATGAACTGCACCTCGTCGGCCCGGTCGAGCACGGCGTCGGGCACCGTCTCGTGGACGGTGATACCGGTGATGCGCTCGACGACGTCCTTGACCGACTCCAAGTGCTGGATGTTCATGGTGGTGATGACGTCGATGCCGCTGTCCCGGATATCCTCGATGTCCATCCACCGCTTGGGATGGCGCACCCCGGGGACGTTGCTGTGCGCCAGCTCGTCCACCAGGGCGACCTGGGGCCGCCGCGCCAGCACGGCGTCCACGTCCATCTCCGAGAGCGTCGTCCCCTTGTAGGGGAGCTCGAGACGGGGGACCACCTCCAGGGTGCCGATCGCCTCCGCGGTCCGGGCGCGGCCGTGGGTCTCGACGAAGCCCACCACGACGTCCTCGCCGTCGCCGCGCCGGTCCCGCCCCTCGCGGAGCATGGCGAAGGTCTTCCCCGAGCCGGAGACGGCACCGAGGTAGACCTTGAGGCGGCCGCGCCGGGGCGCGGTGGCGGCGCCCGGTGCGGGAGTTGGGTCGGCGGCCGTCGTGGTCACCCCACCAGTGTCGCACCACCCGCCGCCGGCCGTGGGCGGCCCGCCTCCCTACCCGCGGCCCCCCCTCTCGGGACCCGTGCCGGGGATGGCGCGCGCCGCGCGGGGGTCGCGGAGGCCGGCCGACGGCCCGGTCTCATCCCAGCGAGGGCGGCTGCCCGAACTGCTTGTTCAAGGCCAGGTTGAGCTGGAGGACGTCGACCACCGGCTCGCCGAAGATCCACAGGACCCTTCCCGTGATGTTGGTCTCGACCAGGCTGTGCACCGCCGTGGGGTCGATGCCGCGGGCCGCCGCCACCATGTCCACCTGGGCCAGCGCCGCCGCCTCGCTGATGTCGGGGTCGAAGCTGGTGAAGTCGCCGGTGGCGAGGTCGACGGGGATCGGCGTCGTGGTGGCGCCGGTGCTCAGGCAGTCCGTGCCGGGGTCGGTGGCCGCCGCCTGGAGCTGGGCCGCGGTGAAGCTCCCGCTGGTGTCGATGCCGACGCAGTGCAGGTAGGCGGCGTAGGTGTCGACCCGGCTGATGAGGAGCGAGTTGCTGGGCCCGAGGTTGCTGCCCTGCGACGACGCGGGGTTGCAGGGGGGATTGAGGGGCACGACCTCCTCGGCGCCGCTGGGGCTGGTCGCCACCGTGTACGAGGGGCGGCCCTGGAAGTAGCTCGGGTCGACGGTGTAGAAGGTCTGCCCCTTGTAGGAGGTGGTGGTGTAGACGACCTGGCCGGACGTCTCCTGCGTCGTCTCGTAGAAGCACTGGCCGATGAGGTTGGCGCCGATCACCGTGCCGCTGGAGTTGGTGATCAGGCCGCCGTTGGCCTGCCCGGGGAAGGCCACCTGGGCGACCCCGGTCATCACCAGCGGGTAGATCAGGCCGCCGATGACGGCGATGACCAGGGTGACGCGGACGGCGATCCACAGTTCGCGCGGGGCGTTGCGGAGGTTCTTCATGGCTCAGATCAGGTGCAGGTGGGTGATGATGATGTCGACGACCTTGATGCCGAGGAAGGGGGCGATGACGCCACCCACCCCGTAGAGGAGGAGGTTGCGCCGGAGCAGCGAGGCGGCACCCACGGCGCGGTACTTGACGCCGCGCAGGGCGAGCGGGATGAGGGCGACGATGATGAGGGCGTTGAAGATCACCGCGGAGAGCACGGCGCTGCGCGGACTCTGCAGCTGCATGATGTTCAGCGCTTCCAGCGACGGCAGCGCGCCGGCGAAGATCGCCGGGATGATGGCGAAGTACTTGGCGACGTCGTTGGCGACGCTGAAGGTGGTCAGCGCCCCGCGGGTGATCAGCATCTGCTTGCCGGTCTCGACGATCTCGATGAGCTTGGTCGGGTCGCTGTCGAGGTCGACCAGGTTGCCGGCCTCCTTGGCCGCCTGGGTGCCGCTCTGCATGGCGACGCCGACGTCGGCCTGGGCCAGGGCGGGGGCGTCGTTGGTGCCGTCACCGGTCATCGCCACCAGCCGGCCGCCCTCCTGCTCCCTGCGGATGAATGTCAGCTTGTTCTCGGGCGTCGCCTCGGCGAGGAAGTCGTCGACGCCGGCCTCCTCGGCGATGGCCTTGGCCGTCAGCGGGTTGTCGCCGGTGATCATCACCGTGCGCAGCCCCATCCGGCGGAGATCGTCGAAGCGTTCGCGGATGCCGGGCTTGACGATGTCCTTGAGGTGGATGGTGCCGAGCACCTCGGCGTCCTGGGCGACCAGCAGCGGGGTGCCGCCGCCGCGGGCGATGGTCTCGACCTGCTCGCGCACGGGCTCCGAGAGCATCCGGCTGCGGCCGCCCGAGCACCACAGGGCGACGCTGTCGCCGGCGCCCTTGCGGATGCTGACGCCACCGCGGTCGACACCGCTCATCCGGGTCGTCGCGGTGAAGGGGACGAACTCCCAGGAGGCGATGTCCGGGTCCTCGGCGACGCCGAGGCGCCGGGCCAGGGCGACGATGGAACGGCCCTCGGGGGTCTCGTCGGCGACGCTCGCCAGGTCGGCCGCCCTCACCAGTCGCTGCATCTCGATGCCCGGGGCGGGGATGAACTCGGTGGCCTGACGGTTGCCCAGGGTGATGGTGCCGGTCTTGTCGAGGAGCAGGACGTCCACGTCGCCGGCCGCCTCGACGGCACGGCCGGACATGGCCAGCACGTTCTTCTGCAGCAGGCGGTCGATGCCGGCGATGCCGATGGCGGAGAGCAGCGCGCCGATGGTGGTGGGGATGAGGCACACCAGCAGGGCGATGAGCACGGTGACCGACACCGAGGTGCCCGCGAACAGCGCGAACGGCTGCAGCGTGACGACGGCGATGATGAAGATGATGGTCAGGCTGGCGAGCAGGATGTTGAGAGCGATCTCGTTGGGGGTCTTCTGCCGCGACGCCGACTCGACGAGGCCGATGATGCGGTCGAGGAAGGTCTCCCCGGGGTTCTGCGTGATCTCGATGACGATGCGGTCGCTGAGCACCCGGGTGCCGCCGGTGACCGCGCTGCGGTCGCCGCCCGCCTCGCGGATGACCGGGGCCGACTCACCGGTGATCGCCGACTCGTCCACCGAGGCGATGCCCTCGACGATGGTGCCATCGCTGGGGATGACGTCGCCCGCCTCGCAGACGACGACGTCGCCGCGGCGCAGCTCGGGAGCCGGGACCCTCTCCTCACGGCCGCCCACCCCGCCGGCGAGGCGGCGCGCGATGGTGTCGGTGCGGGTGCGGCGGAGGCTGGCCGCCTGCGCCTTGCCGCGCCCCTCGGCGACCGACTCGGCGAAGTTGGCGAAGAGCACGGTGAACCAGAGCCAGAGGCAGATCTGGCCCACGAAGCCCTGGTCGCCGTGGTCGAAGAAGCCGGTGATGAAGACGTAGGTGGTGATGGCGGCGCCGACCTCGACGACGAACATCACCGGGTTGCGCGCCATCCACCTGGGGTTGAGCTTCTTGACGCTCTCCCAGGTGGCGGGCCCCAGGATGGCGGGGTCGTACAGGCTGCTCTGGCTCCGCCGCTTGCGCGTCGCGGGGACGCCGCCGGCGCTCGGGATCAGTGTCATGACCGCACGCTCCTACGGGTGAAGAATGCCCGCGTGCAGCTGGAGCTGCTCGAGGATGGGGCCGAGCGTCAGCGCCGGGAAGAAGGTGAGGGCGCCGACGATGATGATGGTGCCGATGAGCAACGCGGTGAACAGGGGCGTGTCGGTGGGGAAGGTGCCGGCACCGGCGGGGACGACCTTCTTCTTCACCAAGGACCCGGCCAGGGCGAGGACGGGGATGACGAAGATGATGCGGCCCAGCCACATGGCGGCGGCCAGGGTGGTGTTGTAGAAGAGGGTGTTGCCGGAGAGGCCGGCGAAGGCGCTGCCGTTGTTGCCGGTGGTGGAGCTGAAGGCGTAGAGGATCTCGCTGAAGCCGTGCGGCCCGGCGTTGAGCGGGCCCGCCTGCCCCGCCGTGGTCAGCACCGCGAGCGCGGTGAAGCCGAGGATGGACAGGGGCAGGATGAGGATGGCCAGCGCCGCGTACTTGACGTCGCGGCCCTCGATCTTCTTGCCCAGGTACTCCGGGGTGCGGCCCACCATCAGCCCGGCGAGGAAGACGGCGACGATGGCGAAGGTGATCATGCCGTAGAGGCCGGAGCCGGTCCCACCCGGGGTGATCTCACCCAGCTCGATCAGCACCATGGGGACCATGCCTCCGATCGGCGTGAAGCTGTCCTGGGAGGCGTCCACCGATCCCGTGCTGGTGCCCGTCGTCGCCGTGTTGTACTGGGCCGACTGGATCGGGCCGAAGCGGACCTCCTTGCCCTCCATGTTGCCGCCCGACTGCGTGCCGCTGGAGACCTGGCTCACCTCGGTGGCGCTGTACGCCGGGTTGCCGGCCTGCTCCTGCTGGGCGGTGAGGGCGGCGCCGCCGATGAGGATGATGGCCATGGCGGCGAAGAGGGCGAAGCCCTGCTTGAGGTTGCCGACCCACTTGCCGAAGGTGATCGCCAGCCCGAAGGGCAGGCAGAGGCAGAGGACGATCTCCAGCGCGTTGGTGAGGCCGGTGGGGTTCTCGAAGGGGTGGGCGGAGTTGGCGTTGAAGAAGCCGCCGCCGTTGGTGCCCAGGTCCTTGATCGCCTCCATGGCGGCGACCGGTCCCTGGGCCAGCGTCTGGCCGACGCCGGAGAGGGTGGTGATGGAGGTGTAGGGGCTGAGGTTCTGGATCGAGCCGCTGGCCACCAGGATGAGGGTGGCGACGATCGAGATGGGGAGCAGGACGTAGAGCAGGCAGCGGACGATGTCGACGTAGAAGTTGCCGATGGTGCTGGCGCTGCGCCGGGCGATGCCCCGGATCAGGGCGATGGCCAGGGCGATGCCGGTGGCCGCCGAGAGGAACTGGTGGAAGGTGAGCCCGAGCATCTGGGAGAGGTAGCTCATCGAGACCTCGCCCGAGTAGTTCTGCCAGTTCGTGTTGGTGGTGAAGCTGACCGCGGTGTTGAAGGCGAGGGCGGGGGGAAGCGCCGGCAGGCCCTGCGGATTGAGGGGCAGCTTGTCCTGGATGCGCAGGATCAGGTAGGTGAAGGCGAGGCCGATGACGGAGACGAAGAGCATGGCGACCAGGTAGCCCTTCCAGCCCTGCTCCTTCTCCTCGTCGATCCCGGTCACCCTGTAGACGCCGCGCTCCACGGGGCGCAGGACGACGTGGAGGAAGGTGCGCTTGCCCTGGAAGACCTTGACCATGTGGAGGCCGAAGAACCAGGCGGCGGCGAAGACGGCGGCGTAGGTGACGACGACGGCGATGATGTCGAGCGCCATCGGTCAGAACCTCTCGGGGAAGATCATCGCGGCGACCAGGTAGACGGTCACCAGCACGGCGATGGCGAAGGCGACGATGTAGCCGACGGTCTCTCCCATCAGAGCTTCCCCAATCCCGCGACGTAGAGGAAGCTCAGCCCGACGAGGGCGACCAGGATGATCAGCATCAGGAGGTCTTGGGGCATGCCGTCCTCGCCGGGTGGTGGGCTTCGGAGATCACAGCGGAAAGGTTCGCGCCGGAAGCGTCAACGATCGGTCAACGATCGCCCAGCCCCCCGGGCCGGCCGGGAGGCGCCGCTCAGGGGGCGGGGGACGGGCCCGGGTCGGCGGCGGGGCCGAAGCGGTAGCCGCGGCGGCCGGCGGTGACGATGACGGTGGGCTCGGCGGGGTCGTCCTCGAGCTTGCGGCGGAGCCGCTGGATGAAGGTGCGCAGGTAGTTCCGGTCGCCGGCGTACATCGGCCCCCAGACGCGGCTCAGCAGGGTGCGGTGGTCCATCACAGTTCCCGCGTGCCGGGCCAGCTCGGTGAGCAGGACGTACTCGGTCGGGGAGAGCCGGATCTCCTCCCCTCCCCGCCGGACCAGGCGCGCCCCCAGGTCGACGACCACCTCGCCGCAGCGGACGACGCGGGCCGCCTCGGCGGTGCCGCGCACCCGGCGCAGCACGGCGCGGACGCGGGCCAGCATCTCGTCGGCGCCGAACGGCTTGGTCAGGTAGTCGTCGGCCCCCAGGTCGAGGGCCCGCACCTTGTCCCTCTCGTCACCGCGGGCGCTGATGACGATGACCGAGGGCTGGCGGCGCCCGTCGAGGGACTGGAGCAGCTTCCACCCGTCGACGAAGGGGAGGCCGATGTCGAGGAGCACCACCTCGCAGCTCCCGCTCCCCAGCTTCGAGGCGCCCTCCAGGCCGTCGCCGGCGGTGTCGACCACATGGCCGGCGCGCTCCAGGGCACTGGTCAGCACGCGGCACAGCGGCGCGTCGTCCTCGACGACGAGGATCCGCCCGACCGGGGCCGCCGCCGTCCCCCGGGGCGACCTCGCCGGTCCGGCGCCGTCGGCGGCGGGCGGCGGGGGGCCGCCGTTCCGGGGCGGGGCGGGGGATCCGGGCACCGGCGTCAGCCCGGCGCCGGTGGCCGGTACCGGGCCGCCAGGGCCGGCAGGTTGCCCTGGGCGAGCATCTGGCGCTGGGCGTCGTGGTACCGCTCGACGACGCCGGCGTCCTCCAGCGCCGGGACGCAGACCGTCTCCGCCACCTCCAGGGCGTGGAGCGAGGCGGCGACGACGTCGTCCGCCGACATGGCCGCGACCGGCCGCGCCATGCCGGCGACGTCGTGGAACTCGGTCGCCACCGCCCCCGGGCAGCACACCTGGACGCGGATGCCCTGGGCGGCCACCTCCTGGGCGACCAGCTGCGTGAAGGTGACGATGTACGCCTTGCAGCCGGCGTAGGTGGCCCGGGCGAACCGCCCCATGGAGACCGACTCGCTGAAGGCGAGGAGCGAGGCGACGTTGATGATGGCGCCGTCCCGGCGCGGCAGCATCACCGCCACCGCCGCCCGGGTGAGGCGGGTGACCGCCCGCACGTGGATGGCGACGAGGTCGTCGGCGACCTCCGGGGGGAGCGTGGCGAAGGGCATGTAGCCGGCGAACCCGGCGGAGTTGACGACCAGACCCACACCCTGGGCGATCCTCGCCTCCGCCGCGGCGAGCCCGGCGGGGTCGGTGAGGTCCGCCACCAGCGGCTCCACGCGGACCGGGGAGGTGGCCCGGATCTCGGCCGCCAGCGCCTCCAGCCGCTCCTCGCGGCGGGCCACGGGGATCAGGTCCCACCCCGCCGCCGCGAGCTGGACGGCGTAGGCGCGGCCCAGCCCGGAGGAGGCGCCGGTGATCAGCGCCAGGGGCCTCGCAGCCGATTCGTCCATGACCCGCTCCCGCTGTCCGTCGGAGGCGCCGCGCCACGCGGTGAGCCTCGTCCCGACTCCGTCAGCTCAGGTATGGTGCCAGCCCCTGGGCCTGTTCCGCTGCGTCCATGATCAGCTCGCTCACGGTGGGGTGGGCGTGGATGATGTCGCCCAGCTCGTCCACGGTGAGGCCGTCGCTGATGGCGACCCCGACCTCGTGGATGATCTCGACGGCGTGGACGCCCATCACCGTCGCCCCGAGGATCTCCCCGGTCGTCTGGTCGGCGTAGAGCTGGGCGAGGCCCTCGGTCTCGTTCTCCCCCTGGGCCTTGCCATTGCCGAGGAAACGCGCCTGCCCGACCTTCACGGTGCGGCCGGCCGCCGCCGCCTGCTCCGGGTTGAGCCCCACGGTGGCGATCTCGGGATGGGTGTAGATGCAGGAGGGCACCACCGTCCGGTCCATGGGACGCACCTGGACGCCGAGGGCGTTGTCCACCGCCCGGGCCCCCTCCGCGCTGGCAAGGTGGGCGAGCTGGAGGCCGCCGATGCAGTCGCCGGCCGCCCAGATCCTGGGGTTGGCGGTGTGCAGGAGCTGGTCCACGACGATGTGCCCCCCCGGGGTCAGCTCGACCCCGGCCGCCTCCAGCCCCAGGTTGGCGGTCTGGGGGGCGCGGCCGACGGAGACGAGGAGGAGGTCGCCCTCCAGGGCGGTGTCGCCATCGAGGCTGACGGTGACCAGGGCGTCGCCATAGGCGACCGACTCCACCCGGCGCCCGGTGTGGAAGGCCACCCCCTCCTGCTCGACCAGGGTGCGGAACTGGCGCACCACGCGCGCGTCGATGCCGGAGAGGATCTGGGGGAGGACCTCGATCACGTCCACCCTCACCCCCAGCGCGGCGAAGAGCGAGGCGAACTCGCAGCCGATGACGCCGCCGCCGATGACGACCAGCCGCTCGGGGAGCTTCTCCAGCCGCAGGATGCCGTTGGAGGTGACGACGAGGGGATGACCCATGTCGATGCCGGGCAGGCCGCTGGGCTCGGTGCCGACGCAGACGATGAGATGGTCGTACTCGATGCGCTCGTCGCCGACGCGGACGGCGCCGTCGTCGAGGACGCCCTGGCCCTTCACCACCCGCACCTTGCGGCGCTTGCAGGCGGCCTCGACGCCGCCGCGCATGGTGAGGACGACCTCCTCCTTGCGCTGCATCATGCGTCCGAAGTCGACGCTCACCGGACCGACGGAGATGCCCAGGTCGGGGGCGCGCCGGATGCGGCGGAGCAGGTCCCCGGTGGCGAGCAGCGACTTGGTGGGGATGCAGCCCCAGTTGAGGCAGGTGCCGCCCAGCTCGGCGCGCTCCACCAGCACCACCTCGGCGCCGCGCTGGGCGCCGCGCAGCGCCGCCACGTCGCCGGCGGGCCCGCCGCCGAGAACGACGACCCGCGAGGTCACGACGAGCGCGACCGGCGGGCGGCGGTGGAGCGGCGCGGCGGCGGGATGGGGCGGATCTGGGCCAGCTCGGCGGGGACCGCGTCGTGGCCGTTGCCGCCAGAAGGCTCCTCGCCCGGGGTGCTCAGCCTCGGCCGCGCCGTGGCGACGAACTCGCGGGCGGCGGGGGACGTGAGCAGCGCCTCGCGGATGATGCGCTCCTGCTCGATGACGTGGGACCCCTTGTATCCCTCGGAGGGGCTGGCCCGGCCGGGCCGGCCGATGTACTCCCAGCTCACCTCGTACGGGCGGGCCAGGCCGATGGGGCGCTGCACATGGCCCCAGGCCCCCATGTTGCGCGGCTCCTCCTGCACCCAGAACAGCCTCTCCAGGTTGGGGTAGCCGGCGACGAGCTCGAGGATCTCGTCCAGGGGCAGCGGGTCGAGCAGCTCGACGCGGGCGATGGCGAGGTCGGGGGCGTGCTCGCGGAGCTCGTGTCCCTGCAACTCCCAGTGGATCTTGCCGGTGCAGAGCAGGAGGGTGCGCACCCGCTCCGGATGCTCCGCCGCCCGGGCGTCGTCGATGACGGCCCGGAACGCGCCGCCGGTGAGGTCGGCCAGGCGGGAGCTGGTCTCCTGCGCCCGCAGCCCCGACTTGGGGGTCATGATCATCAGCGGCCGCGGCAGTGTGGCCAGGGCCTGGTTGCGCAGCAGGTGGAAGTACTGGCCCGACGTCGTGCAGTTGGCGACCCGGATGTTGCCGTGGGCGGCCAGCTGGAGGTAGCGCTCCACGCGGGCGCTGGAGTGCTCCGGCCCCTGTCCCTCGTACCCGTGGGGCAGGAGCAGCACCAGGCGGGAGCGCTGGCCCCACTTGGCCTGGGCGGCGACGATGAACTGGTCGATGACCATCTGCGCGTTGTTGGCGAAGTCGCCGAACTGCGCCTCCCAGACGACCAGGCAGGCGGGGTCGGCGGCGCTGAAGCCGTACTCGAAGGCGAGCGGGCCCACCTCGCTGAGCGGGCTGTTGTGCACCTCGAGCGCGGCCGCGGCGCCGGAGAGGTGCTGCAGCGGCACCCAGGTGTCCCCGGTGAGCTCGTCGTGCAGGACCATGTGCCGGTGGCTGAAGGTGCCGCGCGCCGTGTCCTGCCCGGTGAGGCGGACGGGGATGCCGTCGAGCAGCAGTGAGGCGATGGCCAGCGCCTCGGCGTGGCCGTAGTCGATGGTCCCCGAGGAGAGCGAGGCACGGCGGGTCTCCAGCTGGCGGGCCAGCTTGCGGTTGACGGTGAAGCCGTCGGGGGCCGCGTAGATCTCGTCGTTGGCGGCCCGCAGCGTCGCCTCGGGAACGCTGGTGGCGATGTCGAGGCCGTCCAGGCGCGCGGTGGAGCCCTGCCCGCCGGAGGTGTCCTCGTCCATCAGGGTGGTGAGGTTCGCCTTGACCCGCTTGTGGGCCTCACCGATGCGCGCGTACACCTCCTCCGACTGCCGCGCCGCCTCCTCCGCGGTGATCAGCCCGTCGCCGACGAGCTGCCGAACGAAGAGGGCGCGCACCGTCGGGTGCTCGCGGATGCGCCGGTACATGACCGGCTGGGTGTAGCTCGGCTCGTCGGTCTCGTTGTGCCCGAAGCGGCGGTAGCCGATCAGGTTCATGACGATGTCGCGATGGAAGATGCGCCGGTAGTCGTGGGCCAGGCGCACCGCGGTGATGCAGGCCTCGGGGTCGTCGGCGTTGATGTGGACGATGGGGATGTCGAATCCCTTGGCGAGGTCGCTGGCGTAGCGGGTGGAGCGGGACTCGCCGGGGTCGGTGGTGAAGCCGACCTGATTGTCGACGATGATATGGATCGTCCCCCCCGTCGTGTAGCCGGCGAGGGACTGGAGGTTGAGGACCTCCTGCACCGCGCCCTCGCCGCTGAACGAGGCGTCGCCGTGGATGAGGATGGGGATGGCCGCCTCGGTGTCGAGGTGGATCGACGCCCCGTCCCGATGCGACTGCAGGGCCCGCGTCCAGCCCTCGACGACACCGCCGACCGCCTCCAGGTGGGAGGGGCTGGGCACCAACCGGACGCTGATTGGCAGTCCGGTGTCGGTGATGTAGGTGCCGGTGGCGCCGAGGTGGTACTTGACGTCGCCGGTGGGGTCGTCGATGGCGCCGCTGACCCGCGGGCGCAGCTCGCCTCTCTCGAAGGATTGCAGCAGCTGCTCGTAGGGCCGGTTGACGACGTGGGCGATGACGGCGAGGCGGCCGCGGTGGGCCATGCCCATCACCACCTGGTCGGTGCCGTCGTCGGCGATCAGGCCGAAGAGCTTCTCCAGCATGGGCACGAGCATGTCGACGCCCTCGCCGCTGAAGGTCTTCTGGCCGAGGAAGGCGCGCCGGAAGTAGCGCTCCATGGCGTCGACCTTGGTGAGGCGCCAGAGCAGCCGCAGCCGCTCGTCCTCGGCGAGGGGGAGCCGGTGGGTGCCCGACTCGATGTGCTCGCGCAGCCAGAGACGCTGCTCGTGGCTGGAGATGTGCTCGATCTCGTAGGCGATGGTGCCGCAGTAGGTGCGGCGGAGGTTGGGCAGGACCTCGGCCAGGGTGCGGCCGGGGACGTGGACGTTGAGGAGGTCGGCGGGGATGCGCTCCATGATCTCCGGGGTCAGGTCGTAGGTCTCCGGCCGCAGCGCCGGGTCGCCCGGGGGCGGGGTTCCCAGCGGGTCGAGGGAGGCCCCCAGGTGGCCGTGGGTGCGGTGGGCCTGGACCAGGGAGGTGGCCGCCTGGATGGCCGCCACCAGCGCTCGGTCGCCCTCCGTCGCCGCGGCGGGCGCCAGCGAGGCCGCCTGCGCCTCCGCCGCGGCCCGCAGGGCGGAGATCTCGTCGACCGGCACGTCCAGGCCCAGGCTGTCGAAGACCTGGGTGTAGAAGGCGTCGGCACCGGACAGCAGCGCCTCGATGCGACCGAGGAACTCGCCCGACTCGGCGCCCTGGATGATGCGGTGGTCGTAGGTGGAGGTGAGCGTCACCACCTTGGCGACGCCGCGCTGGCGCAGCTCGGCCTCGCCGAGGTGCCGGTACTCCGGGGGATAGCCGATGGCCCCGGCGGCGACGATGCAGCCCTGGCCGGACATCAGCCGCGGCACCGAGGCCATGGTGCCGAGCCCGCCCGGGTTGGTCAGGGTGAGGGTGGCGCCGCGCAGGTCGTCGGGGGCCAGGCGGTTGCCCCGAGCCAGCTCGACGAGGCGCTCGTACTCGGCGTGGAAGCCCACGAAGTCCAGGGCTGCGGCGTCGCGGATCACGGGGACGACGAGGAACCGGCTGCCGTCCTTGCGCCGGCTGTCGACGGCCAGGCCCAGATGCACGCCGTTCTCGACGCGCACCGGTCTGCCCTCGTCGTCGCGCTCCAGGTGGGCGCACATCTGCGGCATCTCGCCGGCGGCCCGCGTCAGCGCGTAGCCGATCAGATGGGTGTAGGAGATCTTGAGGTCGCGCCCCGCCCGGCTCAGCGCCGCGTTGAGCTGGCGCCGGCGCGCGTCCAGGTGCGCGACGGGGATGGTCCGGAAGGAGGTGGCGGTGGGGATCTCCAGGCTCCGCTCCATGGCGTCGACGAGGGCGCCGGAGGGGCCCCGCAGCGGGGTCTGCGTCGGGGCGTCGCCGCCGGCGAGGGGCACGCCCGACGGCACCAGGCCGCGGTGGGGCGGCGGGGTCTGGCGGGGGGGCTTGGCCGGAGACCGGGGAGCCCGGGCGGCGGCCTCGACGTCGGCGCCGCGCACCATCCCGCCGGGGCCGGTGCCCCGCACCTGGCGCAGGTCGATGCCGGCGATGGCGGCGGCCCGGCGTGCCAGGGGCGATGCGGCCCCAGCGCCGGGATCGGGAGGGGGCGGGGGGATGCGCTCCGCGGACTCGACGGTGGGCGCCACGAGCTCGCGCGCGGCCGGCGCCGGGGTGGGTGCCGCGGCGGGGGCCGTCCGCGGGGGGGCGGAGGCCACCCGCGCGGCGGGAGGGGGCCCCGAGGCCGGTGCGAGGGGGGCGGACTCGGCCGCGCGCGGCTTTGCAGCCGCCCGGCTCGGGGCGCCGGCCTCCACCAGGCCCAGCCTGCCGCCCACCGGCACGGCGTTCCCCTCCTGGGCGGAGATCTCCGAGAGGACGCCGGTGATGGGCGAGGGGACCTCGATGTCGACCTTGTCGGTGGTGACCTCGACCACCGTCTCACCCTCGAGGACGGGGTCCCCGACCTGTTTCGCCCAGCGGGCGACGATCCCCTCGGTCACGGATTCCCCCAGTGCCGGGAGGAGGATGGGAGCTGTGTCAGGCACGGATGGGCTCAGCCTTCGGAGGCGACTGCTCTCGGGGGTCGGATGGGCACCGCAAGGGGCGCCCCCGGCTCCATATCCTCTCACCTCCGCGCCAAACGGTGACCACGCCCTTTGAACCTGCCGGGGGGCCGGGCCGCTCCCGGGCGCGGCCGTTTCACGCCGGCCACGGCGAGGTAGGGAATTCAACGAAGGCGCCGCCACCGCCCCGTGGCGGCCCACACTTCGCATGATGGCCACGACCTTCCACGACTACTACGCGACCCTCGGCGTCGCCCGCACGGCGACCGAGAAGGAGGTCAAGAGCGCCTTCAGGAAGCTCGCGCGCCAGTACCACCCCGACGTCAACCCGGGGAACAAGGAGGCCGAGGCGAAGTTCAAGGAGATCACCGAGGCCTACGAGGTGCTCGGCGACCCGGAGAAGCGCACCAAGTACGACGAGCTGGGACCCCGCTGGGAGGAGCACGAGGCGTGGGAGAAGGCGGGCCGGCCCGCCGGCTTCCGCCCCGGCGGCGGGCCCGACGTCGAGTACCGGACCGTCTCCCCCGAGGAGCTGGAGGGCCTCTTCGGACGGCCCACGCCGTTCTCCGACTTCTTCTACGACCTCTTCGGCCACGGGGGGACGGGAGGTGCCACGCACCAGACCGGCCGGACGGCGGCGCCCGTCGCCCGCCGCGGCAACGACGTCGAGGGAGAGGGCGAGATCAGCCTGGAGGAGGCGTTCCGCGGCACCGTCCGCACCCTGGAGCTGACCGGCTCCGGTGGGACGCGGCGGGTCGAGGTCCGCATCCCCGCCGGGATCCACGACGGGGCCCGGGTGCGCGCCACGGGGCAGGGCGGCGCAGGCGCCGGCGGAGGGGCCAACGGCGACCTGCTGGTCAAGGTGCACATCCGCCCGCACCACACCTTCACCCGCGAGGGCGACACGCTTCGCGCCAGGGTCGCCGTCCCCCTGGACGTCGCCCTCCTCGGGGGCAGCGTCGAGGTGCCGACCCTGGCCGGCCGCCGGGTCGCCCTCACCGTGCCGCCCGAGACCCAGAACGGCGCCCAGCTCCGCCTGCGCGGCCTGGGCATGCCCCGCCTGCGCGGCGAGGGCGCCGGCGACCTCATCGCCGAGGTGGACGTCCGCCTCCCCCTGCCCCTCACCCCCCAGCAGCGGCAGGCGGCGACCGGCTTCCGGCTCTCCTGAGGCGACGGCCGGGGGCGGGTACCCCGACGGTCGACGCCGAAGGGGGCTCCTACCAGGGTGTGGGGTCCGAGCCCCCACTTGCCTTCGCGCCCGTCCCTTTTCAGGCTGGCGTGAGTTCCCTGTGGTTGTGGTTGTTCTCGGCTACCCGGCGACCGCGAACCTCGGCGAGGACAGTCATTGCTTGACCAATCTGGGAGCGAAGATTCTCAACGTCACCGACCGAAGTGGCCCGGTCAACCTGGGCCATCAAATCAAGAACTTGCACTCGAAGGCGACGTTCGGACTCGACCAACGGGTCATCTACTGCCATGGTACGCGCCTCACCAAAGTCAGACCGATCCTTCCTGCCCGACCCTCAACGTACGCCTGGGAGGGTAACACCGCCATGGCGGCCGGCAAACGATCGTATCTCATCCGCCTTCGCCGGCCGGGCTCTCCGATTCCGGCTCCTCGGACAGCTCAAGAGCAGAGAGAGCCGAAGTAGCTGTTTGCCGGTAGGTGCCCGCCTTGCTCTGCTCCACCGCTTTCTGCCTCCTCTGGGACAACCCGGCTATCACTGTACCTCCGCTGACCCCCGCAGCCAGCGAGAGGCCCGCTTGGTGCCCGAAGTCCAGCTTGCCCAAGTCGCCCAGCCAGAATGTCGCCAGAGCGGCGACCGCTCCGATGAATCCGGTCTTGAGAAAGCCGAGGGAGAAACCCTGCCGCGATATGGCGGGCCAACGAAAGAGGTCGCCTGCCGAAAGCGCCAAGTTGGCGAAACCACCGATCGCCCCCAATAGCGCCACCCACCACCAATCCAGACCCTGCGGTGTCATCGGGGCCGCATCATAGCTGGGCACATAGGGCTCCTTTTTGGTGGTCGCCTAGACGGCCCCCCTTGGCCCCCGGCCTGAGGCCGACCAGGGCGGACATCTCAAACTGACCGACTCCTCGTCCCGAGGTTAGCTTGACACAGGACCACACACCTGTATAACCTTCCGCGGTCGGCCGGTCAGCGGCCGGGACCGGTGGGGCGGTCAACCGATGAATCCGGTTGTCCAGGAGGCCCCACCGATGGATTCGCTCAAGACGCTCGTCGACAACTGGGTGCTGATGGCACAGGGGGTGGTCGGCAGCCTCGGCGCCCTCGCCCTCCTCGCCGCCTTCATCTACCGGATGTTCGCCGTCGACCCGCGGACCGCCTATGAGGCGCGCCGATGGATCGGTCGGATCATCGTCGGCACCATCGGGGCCGAGCTGGCCGGCACCCTCACCCACGCTCTCATCGCCACCATCCCCAGCGGCATGCACTGAGACCCGGCGATGCGCGCACACGTGATGCTTGCGTCCCTCAATCCCCTGAGCAGTCTTGGCGGGCTCATCGCAAGTCTGCTGAGCCAGTTCGTGAACAGCGGGCGGAAGGACATCCTCAGCCTGCTGAACGGGTACCTGTTCACCACCGTGGACACCTCGCGCCCCGGGTCGCTGCCGCTCACCAGCAACCCCCACCTCGCCGCCTTCAACGGCGACTTCAGCCTGGCCGGAGACGCGCTACTCGTGCTGGTGGTGCTCGCCGTCTTCGTGCGCAGCATCCTCGATCGCAGCGTCACCTCGACGCACGACCTGAAGGCTGCACTGCCCAGGGTCCTGCTCGCCGTCTTCCTGATGCACGCATCGCTCTCCCTGATGCAGGGGGCGATCGACCTCAACAACAGTCTGAGCACGTTCGCCCAGAGCCTGGGCGGCGGTTCGATGCCCTGGACCAACCCGCTCGACCCATCGTCCCTCCAGCAGGCGAGCCTCGCCGCAGACCTCTTCAAGATCGTCGTGGTGCTGGCCCTGGTGGTGGCGGTGGTCATCCTCGCGCTCGCCTACGTGGTGCGGATGGCGGTGCTCCAGGTGCTGATCGCCGTCGCGCCGCTCGCCGCCCTCGCCACCATCCTGCCGGAGACGAGGGGCCTCGCCCAGACTTGGGCCCGGCTCTTCGGCGTTGCCCTCTTCATGCAGGCGGCGCAGATCACGGTGCTGCGCGTCGCCACCGCCACCGGACTCGCCGGAGGCTCGAGCCTGGCGGCCACGCTCTACGCGCTGGCGACGTTGTGGGTCGCCCTCAAGGTTCCCCAGGTCCTGGCCTCGGCGGCCCGCCAGGGCGGAGCCTTCTCCGCCGTCAGCCGCGAGCTCGGGCGGCAGGCACGCCGCACCTCGCTGACACTGCGCCCGGGGAGCACCTGAGCATGCTGCGCGCCATCGCCGGCCTGACCGCCGCCCTGGTCGCCGGCCTGAGCCTCCTCGGAGGCGCGGGAGCCGCGGTTCTGGATTCCGCCACCACGGGATTCGTCAAGCCCGTGACGGGGGCGGTGATCACCCAACCCTTCGGCTGCACCTCGTTCGCGCTGGAGCCGGTGGACCCGGACTGCCCGGGAGGGCATTTCCATTCGGGGATCGACCTCGCCGTCGCGGCCGGCACGCCGGTCCACGCCACCCTCGCCGGGGTCGCACAGGTCATCGACGACACGACGGGCTACGGGCTTCACATCATCATCGACCACGCCGACGGTCTGAGCAGCCTGTACGGGCACCTGGAGAGCGTGTGCGTCACGACGGGCGAGGACGTGGCGGCGGGCGAGGTGATCGGCCAGGTCGGCTCGACGGGCGACTCGACGGGGCCCCATCTCCATTTCGAGATCCGGGTGAACGGCACCCCGGAGAACCCTCAGCAGTTCCTCGAGCTGCCCTGACGCACGGGACGGCGGATCGGCTCATCCCACACCAATGGAGGCATTGTCATGGTCAACCGGGTGATCCTCATCGGCAATCTGACGAAGGACGCGGAGAGCCTGCCCAGCGGTGGCAAGCCGATGACACGGCTGCGCCTCGCCACCAACACCCAATGGCGCGACGCCGAAGGCAACCGCCAGGAGGAGACGGAGTACCACGCCATCGTCGCCTTCGGCAGGCTCGCAGAGGTGTGCGCCCTGTACTGCACCCGCGGGCGACGCGTGTACATCGAAGGGCGGTTGCGGACCCGCGAGTACGCGGGGGCCGATGGCGTCCGCCGCTACAGCACCGAGGTCGTTGCGGAGACCGTCAAGCTGCTCCAGGCCCGCCGGCCGGGTGCGGACGAGGTCGGCACCGAGATCGACCAGACGGCGACACCGCTGGCAGAGGCTGTCTGACCACGACATCGTCGCCCGCGGCGCGACACGGCCAGGGGGGAGAGTGCGACCGGCGCCGGTGATGGACCGGCGCCGGTTGCCGCAGTTGTCTCCGGAATGCGATTGCCGGAAACGCCGAGTTATGACGGGACTGGGATTAGGATAAGCGCCATGAGCGACAACCCAGAAGGGTCGGCGCCAGAGAACCGGGACGGCGGCGACGCGGAGCCCAATCCCGAGAGCGCACAGCCCAGTCCTGAGATCGGTGGGTGGCCGACGGTCCCCAGCGAGTGGCTTCGCCCCCAGGGACCCCCCGACGGGCCACCCGAGCCAATCCCACCCCTTCCGGGCTGGCCGCTCGGAAGCGGCGCGCGGGCGGCTGAGGAGGCCGGACGGACGGCCCTCACGAATGCCGCCGGATCGGCCGCGGGGGACGCGCCTCGAGAGGGCTTGCCTGCTCCCGATCCCTGGGCTGCTCCCGCCGTGCCCTCCCCCCGCGGTGCCGCACCCGATCCCTGGCCCGATCCGATCAACCCCACCCCGGCGGAGAAGGCGCCCGAGCCCTGGCCTGCCCCCGCCGCTCACGCCCACGACGAGCCGGCACCTCAGACCCACGAGGACACCGCAGTGAACGCGACCGGTCACGAGCCGTCAGACGTCGATGAGTACGCGGATTGGACACCGGGGCCACACGACCTGATCCCCCTCTTGCCCCGTGGCACCGTGATCTTCGAGGGCATCCCGTCGGAGGCGGTCGTCATCGCGGCGCTGGCCCCGGCCATCGTCCACGGCGCCGTCGTCGTCCGCAAGCCCGAGGCGGTCGGGGTGGTCCTGGTCAAGGACGGCGCCCTCTTCGAGGAGTACGCCTTCCAGGGCGAGGCGAAGCTCTTCGGCGAGGCCGCGCTGAACCTGATGAGCGGGTGGGCCGACGCCACCGTGGCGGCCTACCTGTTCGATCCCCTGATCGTCGACGTCGCCCCTTCCCTCTTCCGCGGGAACCCCTGCTACCAGGATCTCCGGCTCTCGTGGACGGACTGGCCCGGCCTGCTCGCGGACCTCTGCAGCCGGCCGGGATCGCACGTCGTCGAGCTCGACACCCCGCTGGGCAGGGGCGTCACGCTCATCCTGGACGGGCGCCAGGTGGCCACGTACACGGAGAGCCACCCCGAGCTCGGCGAATCGACGCTTCTCGACCCGCTGGCGGCGACACGGAAGGGAACCATCTGGGTCCGGCGCGAACCGAACGGGGCGGAGGAGTCCTCCGCCGAGTTCGTCCCGCCCCCGCCCGCGGCGGCGGAGACCTCCGACCCGCAGGGATCTCCTGACCCGCCGGGGCCGGCCCGTGGCGGCATCGACTGGTCGGCGCCACCTCCGTGGACGGCGGCGGAGACGCAGCAGCTGTACACCGATCCCTTCGAGACCTCTGCCGCGATGCCGCCGGACGCCCCCCCGAAGGCCAGGTGGGGAGCTCCTCCGCCGAGCATCTTCGAACCCGAGGTCCAGACGCCAGCCTCGCCCATCGCCACGATGGCCCCCGAATTGAAGCGGGTCGCCCGGGAACGTCTCCAGCGCTCCTCTCCCAGGGTGGAGGCGATGATCGACGAGGCGGTGGCCCGCAACCTTCCGCTGGACGGGCTGCTGGTCCAGATCCGCGGCCTGGTCATCCGGGGCATCATGCAGTCCACTCTCGACGAGGTCGTGGCCGACATGGCGGCGGTAGCCGGGAGCCCGCCCGTCTGATAGTCTTGAAGCGATGAAGTGGCGTGGATGGGTGCGCCTCGTGGCGCTCTCCCTGGGGCTGCTTCTGATCGCGTCAGGCGTCACCGTGATCGTCACGGGCGTCTACCACCAGTGGCTCGACCAGCAGCAGGTGGCGGCGCGCGCCTACAACGACAGCAGCGCCCTGAACTCGTGGAAGAACGGCGGCAGCCAGGCGCTGGCCGGGGCACCGTCCTCGACGGCCACGCCGGCGGCCACCCCGACCCCGATCACGATCAGTGAGTGCGGCGGGGGTGGTTCGTCATCCGACGCCTACGCCCTGGTCGCGTTCAGCGGCCTTCCCCAGTACGACTACGCGAGCGTCGCCGTCGACGGTGACTGGACCGACCTGGACGACCGCTCCATGGTCCACTGGTCGGGCAGCCCCGCCCCGGGCGGCGCGGGGAACGTGATCATCGCCTTCCACCGGGAGCCGAACTTCGAGTACATCGATCAGCTCGGTCCCGGGGAGACGGTCACCATCCAGGACCGGAGCTGCAACACCTACGTCTACACGGTGACCCAGCGCTGGCAGCTGGCGCCCAGCGACGTGACCCAGCTCGTCCCCACCGGCGGTCACGAGCTGACCCTGGTCACCTGCACTCCGTGGTGGGTCGACTACGACCGGCTGGTGTGGCGAGCCGACCTCACCAGCGTCAACGGCGTCCCCGCCTGAGCCTGCCGCCGTTCCGGCACGGCCTGGCCGTCAGCGGCCGACCGGGAAGGGCACGGGGATCAACTCCGCTCCTGCGGGCACGTCGATGCTCAGAACCTGACCGTCGCTGCACCGGCGCTGCCACGCTCCCGGCGCCGTCAGGTTGTACACGTCGACGCAGGCGAACGAGGCACCATCCGTGTGGAAGAGGCACCGCTCCCTCACCTCGGACGACGTGGGGGCCTCGAGCGCGCAGACCGCCCGCACCTCCACGCCCTTGTCGTACGTGACCCCGGAGGCGATGACAGAGCCATCGGGGCCGGTGGTGAGGACCATCGTCGCCGCACCCGTGTAGAGGCGGCCTGTGGTCAAGCCTCCATTGCCGGGAGCGTGAGTCAGGGTGAAGCCGTCCACGTGAACGGCATCGCCGCTCAGATAGACGGCGATGGGTGGGCGGGTCACCGTCACGAGAACGGCGATGAGGGCCAGGATGAGGCCGGCCACAGCTGCCAGCTCCACCCGATGCCGCCAGAGGCGCACCGGGCGGCGGATGATGCGACGCCGTCGCACCGGACGGAGAGCACCGAGCGGGACCGGCAGATACTGGGCGTGCCGCTCGATTGTCCCCGGCCGACCGCTGGGTTTGGTCATGACCTCAACGCCGAGGCATGCCCACCGTCATCGGCGCGACCCGCCGACGCGGGGCATGACAGCGATTGCCTCGGTCAGCGCGCGATAGGCGACGCGCAGGCTCGGTGAGAGCCGTTCCGCCGGCACGCCCGACATGCCGGCGAGTCGCACCGCGTTGGCGTCATCGGGGATCTCGACGACGGCCGCGGCCCGGGACCGGATCGCCTCCAGGTACTGGAGAGTGAGCGGGTTGTCACGGAGGCGCTTTGACGTGCCGGCGATGTAGGGGACGACCGTCGGGGGCAGCCCTCCGACGTCGAGGAAGTCAAGGACACCGTCGAAATCCGAGCGGGATGCGGTGGTCGGCAGGACCAGGACGTCTCCCTCCTCCAGCCAGTATGCCGCGACGGCGGCTTCGGGCCCCGCGGTGGGATCGGGCAGACGGTTCGACATGTCGACCACGATGAAGGTGTGGCGCCGGCGCAGATGGTCGGCAAGTCGTCGAATCTCGGTGCGCGAGTACTCGCACGGTTCGCGCCCTTCCGGGTAGCAGGCAAGCGCGGGTGTGGCCGCATGAACGGGGGGCGGAGGTTCCCGGTTGGCGAGCAACGCTGCCACAACGTCCCGAACGGTCGCCGCCCCGGTGGGAAGGTGCATCTGACCCCACGCGTCGGGGTTGGCGAGGTTGGCGTCGACGATGCAAGCACTATGGCCGATCTGGTCGAGGACGGTCCCCGCGACAACGGCGATCCCGGCAGCGAAGCTGGTCTTGCCCACACCACCCTTGCGGGAGCCCATGACGACAATGGTCGGACCGCGGCCGGCCAGCTGCCGGGCCAGATCGCCGTCAGACATCGGTCGGTGACCGTGCCGCCTCGGCCGAAGGAATCCGCCACGGACGGCACCGCCGCGGGGAGCCGGCTGCCGTCGCGATGCTTCAGGCCTTGAGCCAGACCGTTCCGGAGCGTCGGCAAGAGCCTGGGGGGGATAGGTCGGATGGCTCTGATCGACGGCACGATCCGGAGGAACACCCAAGATTCGAGCTGCCTCGGCCTCGTCGAACACCCCACTGTCCCAGAAGTCGCGCGCCACCTGGACGGCGAAGTCCAGGGGGCTTCGACAGAGGAACACCCGGGTGCCGGGGCACGCCGCATAGTGACCGCTGACTCCCGCGTCAGGTGCACCAACGTAGAAGGTGCCATCGACACCGCCCTGCCAATCGGGCAGGGACCCGTCATGCATGATCAGGTACACCGGGTGCGCGTCGGCCGGCACGGCGGCCGACCACCAGATGTCCACGTCGGGCTGCTGGATGGCGTCGGCGAAGAAGGCCAGCCCTCGCACCGGCGGGGTCACGATGACGGCCGGGCACCGGCGTGCACCGCCCCTCAGCCGATCCAGGATGCCGGCAAGTTCCGCGGCATCGTCCCGATCCCCGAGGAGGACGACGAAGGCATAGCCTGGATCCTGATCAGCGGGCAAGGGACTCCGCCTCCCGGACCTGCTGGGGGCCATTCCCGCAGCAGAAGCCTCCCCCCGTGTCGACCCGCTGGGCGATGCCCATCCCCAGAAGGATCGCCCCGGCAAGGACGAAGGCCACAGCGCGCACGGTGGGTGGGAGGCCACGCCTGCCACCGCGGTCGCGACCCGCACCGACGAAGGCCACACAGGCGGCGCCCACCAGGGCCAGGTCGAAGGTGATCGAGAGGAACGCCAGCGCGGAGGCCGGCGATGGGTATGCGCCGCCCAGGAACTGGCCGGCCAGACCGAGGTCGGGCACACCCAGGGTCAGCAGGGACGCCCCCAACAGCACCACGGCCACCGCTCCCCCTGCCAGCGCTTGACGCGGCGGCAACCGCCGATCAGCCACTGCCGAGTCCCCCGGTGATGCTGGCGAACACCGGCGCGGCGATGAGGACGATGAGCGGGATGAGCATCCCCGCGATCGGGAGCGTGACCAGCATCTTGGCACGCGCCGTATGGAAACGCGCCTCGGCGAGTCGCTGCTGGTACACGGATCCGGCGAGCCGCGTGTAGATCTGGCGCTCGCTGAAGCCCAGGTTGGCGTTGGCGGCGGCGTCCGCCACGGTGGCGAAAAGGGGTATCCCGTAGGCCTCGGCGATGAGCCGGTAGAGGTGGATCGTGCTCCGATGCGGACCCTCCACCAGGCGCTCCCAGCCGCGGTTGTCGACGATGGTTTGAAGTGCGCGGTGGTCCGCCGATCGAGACAGAATGCGCACTGCATCCTCCAATTGAAGGCCGCGCCCATCGGTGAGGATGGCCACCAGCATCAGCATGTCGCCGAGAGCAGTCCCGGCCTGGTCGCGATGGGCGCGCGCACTGCTGCGCAACCAGGAGACCTGGAGCAGGAAGACCAGCCCTGCGAGCAGAAGCGCCACCGCCGGCGGCAACGGCCATCCGCCGGTCTGGACGAGGGCGACGACCAGCGCAGTCAGGCAAAGGCCGCAGGAGAGGAGGGAAAGGAACAGGGATCGGAGCAGGAACCCGGCGGCGGTCTCGTTGCGGCCGGCAACGCCGATGAGCCGCGGCAGGTCCAGTTCGTCTTGAATCCGCCGGAGCATCGGCACGCGGGCGGCTGCTCTTTCCAGGCGTCCCCGCGCGGGGGCATAGCCGCGCAGCGCGGCCAGCCGGTGCCAGGCATGCACGTCAGCGGGAGTGAAGACGTCGAGATGGGACAGGATGGCGGCCCACAGGGCGACCACCGCGACAGCGGCCAGCGCATACGGCAGCACCGCCCCGACCTCAATCACCCAGTCGCTCCTGCTGCTCCGCCATGCTGCGCAGGTCCCAGCGCGTCCACTCGCGAGTTCGTGCGATGGCACCAAGCAGGCCCACGAGCATGGCGAAGAGGAGCGCGACGATGACCAGGACCAACTGGCCCGCCGGCGACTGATAGTACTGCCGGAAGCTGCTGATGCGGAGCAGCACCGCGAGCATCACGGCCAGCAGCGCCGACATCGCGAAGGTCACGGCGCGCTGCTGGGCGAGAGAGACCATACCCTCCTCCTGCACCGCCAGCTGCGCCTCGCCCACCGGAATCAGAATGGTGTCGATGGTGTCGATCAGGGACTCGAGGCTGCGGCTTCGCGACCAGATCAGCACTCCGGCGGCCTGGTCGACGATGGGGGACCGAGCGCGCATCCCCATCTCGACGACGTTGGCGACGGTCGAGCCACCCCGGCTGAGCGGCGACAGCACGTACTCGAGTTCGGGCCCTGGGTTTCGCCCCAGCTCCTGGAGCGCCGTGTCCAGCGATTGGTTCGACAGGGCCATCCTGTCCCGAAGATTGCGAAGCTGGCCGATGAAGGCCCGCTCCATGCGCAGTCGCCGGTCGGCTGCCCTCCCTGCCAGGGCGAAGCGGAATCCAACAGCTCCGGCGATCGGCCCGACGACGTAGAGAAGATTGATGCCGGTGACGAAGGCGACCGCAATCCCGAGCGCAATGAACACGATCCGCAGACACATCCACCGCTGCCAGGGCCATCCCAGCCCGGCAGCGGTGTCCTTCTCCCTCTCCAGCAGGGCGAAGCGACGGCGCCGCAGGGCGGTCAGGTGCCCCAGATCGACATCGAGGATCGCGGCGCAGACGCCGCACGCACAGGCAAGGATCACCACCACGCCGGCGACAAGGAAGCCGGGCGCCGGCGCCGGCAGAGCGAGGGCGATCACGGTCGGGGGATCTCCTCGCCCCAGAGATGCGGCTGGAGCCGCGGACCCAACCTGGCCAGGTTGCCGACCAGTTCGGTCATTCGCTCCCAACCTCCGACAGGCGTCTGCCGGTACACCCACTTGTGGTTCCCCCCACGCTCCACGGCGAGAACTCCCGTGATGCGGCGCCGGCCGTCCTGGTTGGCGATGTGGATGACGACGTGAAACGCCTGCTCCACGATCCTGCGAGCCATCCGCTCGTTGCCAGCGAACCGGCGGTTCTCCATGACGTACTGCACGGCCTGGTCAAGCGCCAGCTCGGCATCCTCGGCGTGGATGGTCGTCATCGACCCGTCATGCCCGGTCATCAGAGCCTTGCACACCGCAGCCATCTCCTCGCCTCTGGACTCGCCGAGGATGACCCGGTCGGGATGGAAGCGGAGGGCGTGGCGAACGAGATCGAACATGGTGAGCTGGTGCGTCTCCACATCGGCTCGAATCGACGGAATCGTCGACATCGCGGAGGTCAGGGCGTGCCAGGGTTCCCCGTCTCCCCGGTCCTGGTCCAGGTGCAGCTCAGCTCCGTCCTCGACGACCACGATATGGTCGGCCGGCGACACGAGCCCGCACAGCACCCGCATCAGGGTCGTCTTGCCCGTCCCGGTCCCGCCGGCGATGAGGATGTTCGCCCGCCCGCGGACCAGCGCCTCGATGAGCAGCGACATGGGCTGGGACATGACCTGGCCATGGACGTAGTCCGCCAGATCGCGCACCTTCGACCGAGAAGGGATACGGATGGCCGCTTTGACGGCGGACTGCCCCGAGACCGCCGGTCGCTTCGCCACGACCAGCCGGATCACCGATCCGACGTTCGCCTCGGCGACGGGCATGGCGTCCGTGATCGTCCGATCGCCGGTGACGCCGCGGAGCCTCACCACCCGGCGGAAGTACTCGATCACCTCGTCGTCGCTTCGGAAGGGAGAGCCGCCACGGAGTACCGTCTTGTGCCCGACCGTCGACACCATCCACTCGTCACGACCCAGGCAGGTGACGTTCTCCAGATCCGCTCCGTAGATGAGCAGGGACACCGGCCAGAGGTGGGACGCGATGATCATGGAGTTGCGAACCGCCACGGCGCGGTAGTGCGGATCCCAGGACAGAGCCGAGACGGCGGCCAGCGGCAGGCCGCTCGTCTGAGGCGATTCGATGGCGCGATGGATCACCAGCTCGACATCGCCCTCCAACCGTTCCTCGTGGAGGACGGAGGGAGGCTCCGCGCCCCTCATCTGCGCCACCCGCGCGGCGATTACCTGTGCAACCTCACGCTCCTCAGGGGGAATCCGAGGCCACTCGCGCACAGCGACGGTGTCAGCGGTCGGCATCGCCTCGTCGCCTCGGACGGGCATCGCGGTCACAGACGGAGGTCCTCAACGAGGCCGGCCGCCTGCATGGGGACACCGCTGTCTCCCATCCTGGCCGCGGCCCTCTCATCCCAGTGCCAGACGTCGCGGACGGGAAGATCGGGCAGCTCGCGGGCAATGGTTTCGCCGATGCTGCGCTGGAAGGCCCGCGAACGCTGCTGGCAGACGATGATCTCGCCATGGGCGGGATGTGCCGCGCGAAGGACGTTGATGCTTCGGGCCACCAGGGCGGGCTCGTCACGGATGACGGCGAATGTGCGGTGGAAGACCGAGCAGATGGCCTCCGCGCTCGTTCGGGGAGACCGCAGCTCCGGGTGCGCGAGCGGATGGCCGAGATCGGCGATGACCACATCGTCGTCGAGGCTGGCGAGACCTGGTCCGACCCGACGAAGGCATTCTGAGACCTCGAAGCCGTAGCTCTGCCGGAGCCCGGGGACGACTCGCAGCCCTGGCCTCCCGGGCACGGGGACCGCCTGCGCCTCGAGGTCAGTCCCGCGGACGGGGCGGTCGCCGAAGCAGTTGCCGATGCTCCGATCGTCTGTGCGCAGGTAGAGGACATCGGCGGTGGTGCCCCCCTCCATGTCACAGTCCACCAGGGCCACCCGGCGGTGCTCGGCGAGGGTCCACGCCAGGGAGATTGCCCAGTAGCTCGACGTCTGACCCGCCCGCGTGGTGTAGACGCCGACGAGAAGGCTCACCGGGATGGGGACGGCGACGGCGACGCTGACGGCGTGGGAGTCGCCGGCGTCGTCAATGGTGCCGCCGCGCTGGCGCATTGCTCGCCGGCAAGCTGGCAGATGGCGGCTTCAACGTCGGGTGCGGGGGTCCCCAGGGGTGCCAGGGCGCTCGCTCGCACTGCATGGAGTTGGGTGTTGGAGGCGGCGATCTCGACCCAGGCGAGCTCATCCTGGCTGCTCACCAGAACGGTCAGAGTGTCCCCGCTGACCTGCTCCACCGGGAGCGCGTGACCGATCAGGACCTGGCTGGAACCGCTGGAGGCGAAGAGATCGACAGCATCCCCCGGCTGGAGGGGCGGCGGTTGGGACACCGTCAGGGTGATCTCGACGCCGGCCGTCCCGGGTTCGAGGTCATCGGGGCGAAGGAGGTCGCCCGGTTGAAGGGACAGGGCGAATCGGGAGTTGGCTGGAACCGTCCCCGGAGCCTCGTAGTTGAGGTCCCCCGCGCCAAGCCGCAGGGGGACGGCCTCGACGTCGGAGGCGCTGAACACAGCACCTTCGTCAACGGCCGTGCGTAGTCGGAGAACGGTCACCGTCTGAGTTCCACTCTCAATTTCGGTGACAACGAGCAGGCCTAGGACGGCGATGAGGACGACGCTGAAAAAGACCGCCGCGTAGAGCCGACGCCGGTTCATTGCGGTCCCTCCCTTCGGGGCTGAGGCGGTGCATGGTAACCAACCGCCATCACCTTTCGCAGGGGCCTTCGCTATCATGGCCCGCCGCTGTCCGCGAGCTGGCGGGGAGCGGCGGGAGAACTCGGCATGGCGGTGGACCACCTCCCTCGAGACGCTCCGGCGCGGGACCGCGACCGGGCCCTGCTCGTGCTGTCCGGCGACGACGATTTGGCAGTCGGACTGCATGAGCAACTGGATTGCGTCTACGTGGTGGTGAAGGCTGCGCGTCCTGGGGAGGCGGCCGATGCCGCCCGGATGTGCCACCCCTGGCCTTGGATGCTGGTGGGGACCGGGCCGGACCTCCCTGCAGAGGTGGGCGCGCTCCTCCGGCTTCGACCCGTCTTGACCGGGTGGTACGGGCGGGCTCCAACGCTCCTCCCCGCCCACAACCTCACCTTCACGCGCTTCACCGATCTCGTCGCCTTTGTGCGGTCGGCCCTGTCCAGCGAGGTCTCGGGCATGCGGCTCGCGCCCGGCGTCGGCGTCGACCTCCCCGGGGGCGGCTTCGCCCGCAGCCCCGAGCTCGAGGCTCTGGTCTCGGCCCACTCGCGCCCCTTCGACCTCCCGCTGACGACGTTCCGGAACGCCACTCGGGTGCTCGCGCGCCACGGGGTCCCAACGCGGCCGGGCCGCGACCGCCAGACGGGACTGGTATCGCTAATGCCGGTGGAGGTCGCGGAGCGATGAGAGCCGACGCCGAGGTTTTGATCCTCGAAGACGATCCGGAGACACTGGAGGGACTCCGCCGGCACTTCGAACGCAAGCGGTTCCGCCCGCTTGCCGCACGGAGCGCCTCCGGGGCGATGGCCACGCTGAGGAGAGGTGGGCCCGCAGGGCACCCCATCCTGGCCATCATCGACTGGGACCTGTCGATGGCGCCCGACCAGAGCCTTGCCAGCAGCCAGGTGCTCACCGTGCTCGCGCGCGACTTTCCCGATTGCCTCGTCGTTGTCTACACCGCCAACGCAGACTCCTTCCAGGTGCGCAGCGGGATCCAGCGGGCCCATCCCCGCGCCTGGCTGCACGACAAGCGCGAGACCGACGCGTCTCTCATGCAGCGAGTGGACAGGCTTCTCGACCGCAGCGTCGCCGATCTGAGCGTGGTGAACGGCAGCCTGCTGATCCACGTCCCGACCCAGGCGGAGTACCACCATCGGGACGCCGTCCGCCTGGTGGTGCGCCAACCCGAGGTCGTCACCTTCACGTCCGACACCGCCACCCGTGCGGTGCGCCGCTTCGGCGAGTGGCTGCGCCGCCAGGGATCGAGCGCGACCGTGGTGTCGCACGGGAACCGCATGTACCGGCTGGCGGTCAAGGGGCCCGATGCGATGCCGCCAGATCCTCGGTCGGCGCGATGAACCTGACGATCCCGGAGATCCACACGCTGCCGCTCGCGGCCGCCCTCCTCGACCGTGACGACTGCCTCATCGCGGCCACGCCGGAATGGGAGGCTGCCGGGCCGGGAACCGTCCACTTCGCCGTCCGGGCAACTCGCCTCGCGGTGGCGACGGCCCCTGCCGACACGGCGTCGACAGCGCTCCTCGATCGCCTCTTGAACGCCCTGGGGGTGGCCGCGAACTCCATCGGCGGGAATCAGAGCCTGCGCGTCACCATGTTGGAGTCATCACTCCGCCTCGTCGTCGGGCGGAGCGTGGCCGACGTTGGAACGTCGCACGACGTCATCGACCTGGCGGTGGCGGGGATCACCGCGCGCACCGGCCTCCAGGTCGCCGTCGAGGGCCGACCTGCCTTCCCCGTCCGCGCACCGGCCGCCGCCGCCCTGGTGCTCGTCCAGTTCGCGGTGAACGCCGAGCGCCACACCCGGGCGAGCTCGGTGACGTTGATCCAGGATACGAATGCCTTCCACGTCGCATGGCCGGGTGTGGCCGCGGAGACGAGCGTGTCCACCGCACGCCGGCACGCCGATCGCGGGCGCTGGGGGCTCGGCTTCTGCCGGATCGCCGCCGACGCATTGGGGGCGGCGGTCTACCCGCCGGCGGACCGCGGTGACGGGACGGTCGCCGCGACACTGGACCTCGGCCTCCGCGACCTGGCCCTTCCCCTGGCGGCCGTGCGCGGCGGGCGGGTCCTCAAAGCAACCCGCACGTGGGGTGAGGAGACCGGATGTCCGCCCGGAGCTCCGGTCGAGGCCGGGTCACGACTGGCCCACTGTCTGGAGGCGGCGTCCGCGACGGGGACACTGGCCTGCGTCGGCGGCTGGGCGGTTCGCCGTGCGGGGGACCGGTGCTGGGTCGCGATTCCGCCGGACGACGTCCTCGACCGGGCCCGCGACGTCCTCGACGGGATGGCCCACGAGCGAGCCCTCTGGGATGGCATGCCCGAGCCACATGCAACGCGGGTGTTTGCCCTGGCGGCGCTCTGCTCGATCCGGCTCGGAGGTCCGCTGCCACGGGTGCCGGCGGGGGCTTGGAATCGGCGAATGGCCGACCTGGCTCCCATTCTCCAACTGCCGATGAGCGCGCCCCGCCTCGATGGATTGGCAGCACTCGACCCGCGCGTTGTCGCCTACCTGGCCACCGCCGTGGGCACCGAGCTGGTGCCGGACGGAGAGGATCTGCTCCTGCGCATCCGTCCCGGCTGCGAGGGCGACGAGCGCCTCACCGACCTCGCCCGGGTGGGCGACTGCGTTCGATTGAGCTGAACCGCTCCTGAGAGCTTGCGCCAGTCGGAGGAGTCGCTCGTCCCGGGTCCACAGCGGGCGTCAGCCATTCCTCGAGTGGTGGTGCCGCCACATCTCGCCCACGACGCGAGGGGGCTGACCGGACTAGCGGCTGACGCCGCCGCCGTGAGCGGACGCCTGCCGAGAGTTCGGTGTGCTGGGAGGTGCCGGTTGAGATGGGGCAAGCGGGCCGGGAGGCTGCTGACCGGAGTTGCGCCACATCTCCCGAATGTCATCGGGCGTGGGGCGCCGGGGGGGTGTTCCGCGTTTGATCACGAACCTAGCTTAGTCCCTGTGGCGGCCTCGGCCGCCCTTCAGGGACGGATCGATGAACAGGAACGAGCCCCACGACCAGTACAGCGGCTCGAGGGGATTCCAGCCGTGCTGACGATGATGAAGGAGGTGCGCCAGGGCGATCTGCCAAGCGCCTCGCTCGACCCACTCCTCCACCTTCACGCCCAGGAGGGAGGGATTCCGGTCCAGGACGAAGGTGACCTCTGTGTCGATGCGCTCGCCCGGTTCGAGCAGTCCGGTCCCAACCACGAAGGTGGTTGCCCCCGACCGATCAGTCACCGGCTTTCCCTCGACTGCCTCCAGCAGGTTGGCAGGCCGTCAGAGGCGGAGGACGAGATTGCCGTCGGCGCCAACCTGACACGCGTCGTAGGCGGTGGCCTCTGCGTTGACGTCCTTGGGGAGCACGCGGGATGAATTGGTGAGGCGCACGCCGAGCACAAGGATGCGCGTGGCTGTCGGCCATTCCCCGACGCGGGCCACCTTCCAGTACACGTCGAAATCAATCTTGGGCTGCCCCTCCCGGTGCTTCCGGTAGAGGCGGAAGGCCCAGATGCCACCCGCTGCGAGGACCATCGTCTGGACCAAGGTGGCCTGCCCTTGGTTCAGACCCCAGATCCCGTTCCAGACGCCGGTCCAGAAGCCGAAGGAGCCGCTCCACAAGAAGACCCCGATCACGGGCGAGAGCTTAGCCAGTCAGACGGCCCTGGGTTTGGTGGCCCCCCTCCACCCCGCTCGCTACCTGTCCCCGTTCCACTCCCACCAGGGATCGGGCTCCCCAGCCCAGCCGTCGCCCCGGTGCACGGCGGTGACCACCGTCTTGATGTTGCCCCGGACGTTGAAGTCCCCGACCACCTCGCAGTAGCGGGGATCGAGCAGCGCCACGAGGTCGTCGAGGATGCCGTTGACGGCGTCCTCGTGGAAGACGCCCCGGTCACGGAAGCCGTTGATGTAGAGCTTCAGCGACTTCAGCTCGACGCAGCGGGGACCAGGGACGTAACGGACGTTGAGGGTGGCGAAGTCGGGAAAGCCCGTCCTCGGGCAGAGGCAGGTGAACTCGGGAATGGAGAACTGGATGGTGTAGTCGCGGCCGGGGGTGCGGTTCTCGAAGCTCTCCAGCCGGTTCTCGGCGATGGCGCGACGTCCGGGCAGGGGGGGGTCGGTCATGCGGCGCGCTCCTTGAAGAGGCTGCGGAGGCCCGCCAGACGGACGGGCGCGAACGACGTGTGGCGGTCGTACGTGTCGACCCCCTCGACCCGCTTGGCGACGGTGACGATCAGGTAGGTGAGCGGGGTGGCGACGACCTCGTAGACCACCTTGAGCAGCCAGACGCTGCCGATGCTGCTGAGCACCACCGAGCCAGGCAGGGTGCCGAGGAAGCCGAGGCTCAAGAAGATGGCGCTGTCCACCCCCTGGCCCACCACGGTGGAGCCGATCGTGCGGGTCCAGAGGAACCGCCCCCGGGTGGCCAGCTTCAGCTTGGCGAGAACGAAGCTGTTGAGGAACTCGCCGCACAGGTAGGCGGCCAGCGAGGCGAGGACCAGCCGCGGGGACTGGCCGAGGATGGTGGAGAAGGCCGCCTGCCCGTGGAAGCTCGAATCACTCGGCAGGGCGATGGCGATGGCGATGAAGGAGACGGCGACGATGTTGGCGAAGAACCCCGTCCAGATCACCAGCCGCGCCACCGCGTAGCCCCAGACCTCGGTCAGGACGTCGCCGAAGAGATACGCGAGGGGGAAGATCACGATCGCCGCCGGGGCGGTCAACGGCCCGAAGCGGGTGATCTTGACGGCGATGATGTTGGAGGTGACCAGGCAGGCCACGAACAGGGCGCTGACGCCGAGCAGCAGCGGGCTGAATCGGGGGGCGCGTGCCGGCTGATCCATGGCCCCACAGGGTAGCCAAGGCGGCCGGGATGGGGGGCGTCAGGCGGGCTCGGCCGCCGCCGGCTCGCCGCGGCCGATGCTGAGCTCGCCCCCCTTCGCCTCCACCTCCACGGTGTCGCCCTCCGTGTAGCGCCCCTCGAGGATGGCCATGGCGATGGGGTCCTGGAGGCGGCGCTGGATCACCCGCTTGAGGGGCCGGGCGCCGTAGGTGGGGTCGTAGCCCTCGGCGGCGATGCTGTCCACGGCGGCCTCGGAGACGTTTAGCCCGAGCTTGCGGGCGGCCAGGCGGTCGCGCAGCCCGCGCAGCTGGATCTCCACGATCTGGCGGAGCTGGGCCTGGTCGAGGCGGGCGAAGATGATGATCTCGTCCACCCGGTTGAGGAACTCGGGGCGGAACTCCCGGCGGAGCGCATCCATCACCGCGTCGCGCACCGCGCCGACAGCGGCCGGGGCGGCGTCGTGGGGCAGCGCCGCGATGAGGGTGGAACCGATGTTGCTGGTCATGATCACGACGCAGTTGGTGAAGTCGACGGTGCGCCCCTGCCCGTCGGTGAGCCGCCCGTCCTCGAGGAGCTGCAGGAGGACGTTGAAGACGTCGCGGTGCGCCTTCTCGATCTCGTCGAGGAGAAGGACGCAGTACGGCCGACGCCGCACCGCCTCGGTGAGCTGCCCGCCCTCCTCGTAGCCGACGTAGCCGGGCGGCGCGCCGACCAGGCGGGAGATGGTGTGCTTCTCCATGTACTCCGACATGTCGAGGCGCACCATGGCCTGCTCGTCGTCGAAGAGGAACTGGGCGAGGGCCCGCGCCAGCTCCGTCTTGCCCACCCCGGTCGGCCCCAGGAAGATGAAGCTGCCGATGGGCCGGTGGGGATCGGCGAGCCCGGCCCGTCCGCGGCGGACGGCGTTGGCGACGGCGCTGATGGCGTCGTCCTGGCCGATCACGCGCTCGTGCAGCCGGTCCTCGATCTCCAGGAGCTTCTGCACCTCCCCCTCCAGCATCCGGCTGACGGGCACGCCGGTCCAGTTGGAGACCACCTCGGCCACGTCCTCGGCGTCCACCTCCTCCTTGAGGAGCGGACGCTCGCCCCGGATCTCGCCCAGGCGCGCCTCCTCGGCGGCCAGCGCGCGCTGCAGCTCGCCGAGCTGGCCGTAGCGGAGCTCCGCGGCACGGCCGAAGTCGGCGGCCCGCTCGGCCCGCTCCGCCTCGTGCTTCACCTGCTCGATCCGCTCCTTGACGTCGCGGATGGCGTTCATCGCGCCCTTCTCCTGCTCCCAGCGGGCGCGCAGGCCGCCGGCGGTCTCCTGGAGGTTCGCCAGCTCCCGCTCCAGCGCGGCGAGCCGGTCCCTGGAGGCGGCGTCCGACTCCTTTCGCAGCGCCTCGCGCTCGATCTCCAGCTGCCGGCCCTCCCTCTCCGCGACGTCCAGCTCGGTGGGCAGCGAGTCGATCTCGATGCGCAGGTGCGAGGCGGCCTCGTCGATGAGGTCGATGGCCTTGTCGGGGAGGAAGCGGTCGGTGATGTAGCGCTGCGACAGCGTCGCCGCGGCGACGATCGCCGAATCGGTGATGCGCACCCCGTGGTGGACCTCGTAGCGCTCCTTGAGACCGCGGAGGATGGAGATGGTGTCGGCCACCGACGGCTGGTCGACCACCACCGGCTGGAAGCGGCGCTCCAGGGCGGCGTCCTTCTCGATGTGCTTGCGGTACTCGTCGAGGGTGGTGGCTCCGATGCAGCGCAGCTCGCCGCGGGCGAGCGCCGGCTTCAGCATGTTGCCGGCGTCCATGGCGCCCTCGGCGGCGCCGGCGCCGACAAGCGTGTGGAGCTCGTCGATGAAGAGGATGACCTGGCCGTCCGACGAGGTGACCTCCTTCAGCACGGCCTTGAGCCGGTCCTCGAATTCGCCCCGGTACTTCGACCCCGCGACCATCGCGCCGAGGTCGAGGGCGACGACGCGGCGGTCGCGCAGCCCCTCGGGGACGTCCCCGCTGGCGATGCGCTGCGCCAGCCCCTCGGCGATCGCCGTCTTGCCGACACCGGGCTCGCCGATGAGCACGGGGTTGTTCTTGGTGCGGCGGGAGAGGACCTGGATGACGCGGCGGATCTCGGCGTCGCGCCCGATCACCGGGTCCAGCTTGCCGCGCCGGGCGGCGTCGGTCAGGTCGCGCCCGTACTTGCCGAGCGCGTCGTACTTGGCCTCTGGGTTGGGATCGGTCACCCGCGCGGAGCCGCGGACCGCCTCCAGCGTCGCGTAGACCTTCTCGGGGGTGACCCCGGCCTGCTGCAGCAGCCGCGAAGCCTCGCCCTGCTGCTGGCGGGTCAGGGCGAGCAGGAGGTGCTCCGTGGAGACGTACTCGTCCTTGAGCCGGGCCATCTCGTCGAAGGCGGCCATGAGCACCGCGCGCAGGGCTTCCCCCACGGGGGGCTCGGCGGCGCCGATCTGCTTGGGCCGCGCATCGAGGACGGACTGCAGGCGTGCGGCGAGGGGCTCGGGCGGCACCTCCAGGCGGCGCAGCAGCGCCGGCACCAGCCCGTCCTCCTGATGGAGCAGGGCGAGGAGGAGGTGCTCGGGTTCGACGGTCGGGTGCTGGAGGCCGGACGCCGCCGTCTGGGCGGCCTGGAGGGCCTCCTGGGAACGTTCGGTGAAACGGTCGAGACGCATGACCTCTGCATACCACGCGTTGCCGGGCGCTAAGCGTGGGCCCGCGCGCCCCCGGCGGCTACGATGCGGACACCCCATGACACACACGTGCCTCCCTGCCGCGCGCGCGAGCGGCCCCCTTCCGCGACCGGCCTGAGATGCCCGTCCGCCTCTCCATCCTGGGCAGCGGCAACGCCTTCGGCGCCGGCGGGGGCAACGCCTCGGCACTGCTCGGCGAGCACGTCCTCGTCGACGTGGGCTCACCGCCGCATCTCCTCCTCCCCCGCCTCGGGCTCAGCATCCACGACATCCACCTGGTGCTGCTCACCCACTTCCACTACGACCACACGGCGATGCTGCCGATCCTCCTCGGCGCCCTGGCCTGGGACGAACGGACCGCTCCCGGACGCCTCGTCATCGCCGGCCCGGTGGGTGCCCGGGAGATGGCGGAGGGCCTGGTCGGGGTGGGCTTCGGTGCCGGCATGCAGCGGCGCATCGACGAACGGGTCGCCCCGGAGTACGCCGTCCTCCAGGACGGTGGCGACGTCGTGCTCTGCGGCTACCGGGTGCGAAGCCACGCGGTGGTCCACAGCACCGGGCCATCGCTCGCGTACGCCGTGACCGGGGACGGCGTTCGGGTCGGCTTCACCGGTGACACCACCCTCTGCGCCGGCCTGCGCCGTCTCTGCGCCGAGGTCGACGTGCTGGTCTGCGAGTGCTCCAGCCTGGATGGCCCGGCGGGTGGTGGCCACCTCTGGCGGGGAGAGGTGGAGGAGTTGGTGGCCGCGTACCCCCAGGTGCGTTTCCTCCTCAATCACCTGCCGCGTCGCGGCTCCGTGCCCGGGGCGCTGATCGCCCACGACCTGCTCACCCTGGACCTGTCCTGAAGCGACGTCAGGCGCGGCGCGCAGCGCGATCAGACGAGGTGCGAGCGTCCGGCGCGGCGGCGCAGCAGCCGGGGTGCCCGGCGGGCGATGACCGCCCAGGCGCCCAGCCAGCGGTCGCGATCGGTGCCGTCCAGGCCCGAGCGGCTGAACTCCGCCTTGCCGGAGACCTGCGCCACGGTGGCGAGCTCCCTCCCGAGGAGCGGTGGCCCGGTGCCCTCCAGCGCATCGGCCAGGCGCCGCGCGAAGGCGGCGCGCGTCTCGCACGGCTCCCGCTCGAGGCCGGCGAGGCGCGCGGCCAGCCCGAGCCGGCGCCAGGCGCCGTTCAGGGTGCGCGGGCGGCGCCACCAGAGGAGCGAGAGGAAGAGGAGCAGCGCCACGACCAGGACGGCCGCCGGGGCGATGACGAGCACAGGGGAGAACCGCGACCCACCCGGCGACCTTGGGGCACCGTGGGTGGCCGCGATCGGCGTGGGGTGGGCCCGTGGCGGGGCGGCCGTGGCCGTCGCCGCGCTGGTGGGGAGCGGCGTGGCCACCGCTCCCCGCTGGAAGGTTGCGTAGTTGCCCTCCGCCGACGGCGGCGTGGGCTCGAAGGGGATCCAGCCGTAGGTGGGGAAGTAGGCCTCGACCCACGCGTGGGCGTTGTCGCTGGTCACCCGGAAGTACGGCTGCCCGCCAAGGGTGAACTTGCCGGTGGGGAGGCCGGGGCCGTACCCCGTCACCAGCCGCGACGGGATCCCCAGGCTGCGCAGCATCGCCCCCATCGACGACGCGAAGTACTGGCAGTACCCCTGGTGGCTGTTGGTGAGGAAGTAGACGATCGGCCACGTCCCCGACGGCGCCGCGGGCGGGGACAGCGTGTAGAAGAAGGCGCCGGTCTGCCGCAGATGGGCCTCGATGTCGGTGGCCGCGTCATAGGGGTTCGCCGCGCCCGCGGTCCACGCCAGCGCCAGGTTGTGGATGACCGCCGCCTCGGCGTTGGTTGCGGTGGAGGGGAAGCTGGTGAACTCCGTGCCCGGTCCCACCCAGGACGGGTAGTCGGTGCCGGCCGCCTCGAGCTCGCTCTGGGTGGCGGTGTTCACCATCCCCGAGGTGACGAGGTTCGTCAGCGCGCCCGTCCCGAGGTCGACCTGGTCGACGGTGAGGAACCCCTGGGCGCTGGCCTCGCCGACAGCGGTGCCGTCGTGGTCCACGGAGGTGGGCTCGCCGGCGAAGAGGGCGAGGTTGGTGCCCGCCTGGGGGGTGGCCGATGCGGTGTAGGCGATGTGGAGCGTCACGCCCGACTCGGACGGCCCCAGGCCCTGCGGGTCGCGGCTGATGGTCCCGGTCACCGGCCTCGCGCTGGTGCTCGCAGGGTCCTCGTTCACCCCCCAGTCGCCATTGGTGAAGACGATGTCGTTGACGGCTCCCAGGTAGGCGGAGACCCCCTGGTCTGTGTAGTACGTGAACACGGTCGCGTCGTCACCCTTGAGCGCGCCGCCGGGGACGACGGTGGGGCTGAAACCGACGTACACGCCGCCGCCCCCTCCGGGGCCGCCCCCCAGTCGCGGCCCGAAGAGGAAGGAGCCGGAGACGGCCGTGGTCGAGGCGGGAGGGATGAGCAGGCTGGCGAGCACCACGCCAACGGCGGCGAGGAGCGCCGAGGTCCGGAATCGCGTGCCGAGACCGGGGAGCGTCGGCACCCGGCGCCAGTTCCAGCCGAAATCGAGGTCGCCCAGTTGGGCGAGGCCGACGAGCACGACGGCGGCCAGCAGGGCCACCGCCTCGGCCGCGCCCACCCCGGAGACGGCTCCCGTCGAGCGGCGGACGGAGGGGGCGTTGAGGGCGTTGCAGGCGAGCACGACCAGGATGGGGAGCACGGCGAGCACTCCCCGCCGCTCCCGGAAAGCCACCCAGCCCACCCAGTAGCCGCACAGCCACAGTGCCGAGCAGAGCCCGACCGTGAAGCTCCAGTCGTCGCTGGCGAAGAGGCCGGTGAATGCCGCCCCCACGTACTGGCCGATGATCGGGAGCACCCCGCCGCCCGGCGACACCGCGGGGAGGCTGCCGATTGTCACCGGCACCACGACGGCGGCGCACAGGGGCACCGCGAAGAGGATCGCCCCCAGCCTGCTGAGGCCGGAGCGCGCCAGCAGGGTGGCCTCGGTGACGGCGAGCAGGGCGACCAGAAGGGTGGGTGCCGCCGCCGAAGGCCAGCCTCCGGTCAGGACCGACGCCGTCGCCGCCGCCATGAGGATCAGGGCGAGTGCGAAGCCGACCGCGCCGGTGGAGGCGCCCGACGCCTCGGGGGCGGCGGCGGCGGCGCCGTCGATACGGGCGCCGAAGGAGGCCGACGCGGCCGGCTGCGGCTCGGGGGCGAGCGGCTGGTAGTGCAGCCGCCGCGCGCGATCGGCCCCCCTGCCGCCGGGCGGCCGGTCCGGGGCAGGCCGCCGGTCGGGGGGGGGAGGGAGGTTGCGGGGCACCGGCGTCAGCTCCCCACCGTGCTCGCGCCGCGCTCGCGACGGGTCGAGGAGAAGGCGTCACCACGACGGACCATCCACCAGTCGAGGGCCAGGCGCCAGGCTGCGGCAACCCGCAGGGGCGGTCCCGGCCCGCCGAAGGAGGTGGGTTCGATGAGGACCGCGAGGTGCCGCTGCCCCCGCACCCCGGCCTCGACGAGGGCCTCGACCCAGGCGGTGTCGCGATCGCTGGTGACGACCACCAGGCCGCCGCGACCGCGCCACCCGCCCCCCTGCTTGGCGATGACGCTCGCGATCGACTGGCGGCCGGTGTCCTGGGCGGTGGCGAGGAAGTCGAGGAGGCGCAGCCGCTGAGTGTCGCCGTGGCCCACGGGGATGGTGGTGCCCTGACGGTCGTTGGCGACCAGCCCCACCCCCTGCCCCCGGGAGAGGGCGGCGTGGCACACCGAGGCCGTCAGCGAGACGGCGTACTCCAGAGTGGACTCGGGGGCCTCCCCGACGTGGATCCCCCGGCCCAGGTCGAGGAGGACGAGGAGGTCGGTGCTCTGCTGGGACTCGTACAGCCGGCTGATGAGGCGCCCGGCGCGGGCGGTGGAGGGCCAGTGAATCCGGCTGAGGCCGTCACTGGAGGCGTAATCGCGAACCGACGAGACCTCGGGGGGCACGTCGAGAACGCGTCCGCGCTGGGCGTCGCCGAGGGCACCGCCGAGCCACGCCGGTCCGAGGATGTCCCCCACCGGTCGGATCGCCGGGTACACGGTCACGGCTCCGGTCTCGGGCAGTCGCAGGGTTCGCGGGAACAGGCCGAAGGGATCGCCGAGCCGAACGTCGAGCGGGCCGAAGGTGTGCTTGCCCCGCAGGCTGAACACCCCCTGGGCCGTCCAGGTCGCCGAGCTTCTGGGGTTGAGGGCGCAGGCACGCCCCGGCGCGTAGCCGGGCAGCTTCGTGCGGTCGTAGACCTCGCAATGGGGCAGGACCAGGACGCTGTGGTTGTGAATCGTGAAGCGCTCTGTGAACGCCTCGCCGACCATGTGCGCGCCGCCCGGCGGCTCGCGGCGAACCTCCAGACGCCGCGCCAGGAGGCGGGACCAAACCCAGGCGGCGACGATGAGGAGGATGAGGGCGTAGGCCAGGGTGTAGGCGAGCCGCACGCCGGTGAGGCCCGCGAACAGGGCGAGGACGGCGACGACGGCGAGGAGGGGTACCCGCGCCGTCATGCCAGCCGGCGCGAGGCCGTCGGGACGGTCTCGGCGGCCAGGATCTCATCGATGACGGCGGCGCTGGTCATCCCGCGGAGCTCGGCGTTCGCCGTGAGGAGGACCCGGTGGGTGAGCACGCCGGGCGCGAGGCTCTTGATGTCGTCGGGCAGCACGAAGTCGCGGTCCTCGGATGCGGCCCGCGCCTGGGCGGCGTGGAGGAGTCCCAGGCTGCCTCGCGGCGAGGCGCCCAGGGTCACGTCCGGGTGCCGCCGCGTGTGCTGGACGAGACGGACGCAGTAATCCTTGAGGGTCGCGTCGCAGTAGACGGCGCTGCAGGCCGACTGGCACCTGCCCAGCTCCTCGCGATCGGTGACGGGGCCGAGGTCGTCGAGGGGGGACATGGCCTGGAAGCGGTCGAGCATGGCCACCTCCAGGTCGATGGGCAGGTAGCCGAGATCGACCTTGAGGAGGAAACGGTCCACCTGGGCCTCGGGGAGCGGGAAGGTCCCACCCAGTTCCACGGGGTTCTGGGTGGCCAGGACGATGAAGGGCTCGGGAAGGCGGTGGGTCCGGCCGTCGACCGTGACCTGGTTCTCCTCCATGGCCTCGAGGAGGGCCGATTGGGTCTTCGGCGTGGCTCGGTTGATCTCGTCGGCCAGCAGGACCTGGGCGAAGATGGGGCCCTTGCGGAACTCGAACGAGGTCGTTCGGGGGTCGAAGACGGAGACGCCGGTGACGTCGCCGGGCAGCAGGTCGGGGGTGAACTGCACCCGTTCGAACGAGCAGCCGCTGGCCCGCGCCAGGGCCTTGGCCAGCATGGTCTTGCCGACACCGGGCACATCCTCGATGAGCACGTGACCGCGGCAGAGCATGGCGAGGACGCAGAGCTCGATCTCCTCGTCCTTGCCGACGATGACGGTGGAGACGCTCTCCACCAGCCTGTTGACGAGATCCCGAACCCCTGTCGTCATCGATGTCTCCTGGCCACACCGCCCGATCGGGCCAGTATAGGCAGCCCCCAGCTTCTCCCAGAATCCCGAATCGGCGCCACCGGTGGGGAGGGTGGCGAGCTCGATGAGTCTCGTCGGCGGTGTCGTCACGCCGATTGGCAAGTACCTGTGATCGCCAGGCTGAAAGGGCTCACCGGGCGACGGGTCGTGGTAGCGTCGGCGACGCCACGACCGCGGGAGGGCTGAGACGCCCGAGGAGCCCGCGGACCGAGCACGACCGTCGACTCGCGCCAGACCGGCCTGATGCCGGCGGCGGGGGACCGGCCGGTGGGCACAGGCAACACAAACGAGACAAGCGCGCCAAAGCCCCTGTACACTGTTAAACCGTCCGACGACGCCAAGGTCGCGGCCTCAGCAATCGGGCTGAGAAGGGAATGGGAGGAAAGGTGATGGCGCAGATCGAGGATCGGATCCTCACCACCGGTGAGGCCGCCAGCCTGTGCGGCGTCTCGCGCTCGACGCTCCGTCGCGCCGTGGCCCAGGGACACCTCCAGGCCTGGCACACCCCCGGCAAGCATCTCCGCTTCGCACGGTCGGCGTGCCTCGAATTCGCACGGTCGTTGGGCCGCGTCGACCTAATGGGTCAGGCGTACAGCCCGGCAGCCCAGGAGCCCGTAGTCCGCTGATCGATCGCTGGGCGCTCGGGGAGTGCGCGCCGGCGTCCCGATCCGGGGCCGGCGGCCAGATGATGGGCACGTGCTCACGATCGGCCTGACAGGCGGCATCGCCACCGGGAAGTCGACGGTGGCGGCGATGCTGGTCGCCCGCGGCGCGGCCCTGGTGGATGCGGACGTCATCGCCCGTGAGGTCGTCGAGCCGGGCTCTGCCGGCCTCGCCGCCGTGGCGGACGCGTTCGGCCCCGAGGTGCTGACCCAGGCGGGCGCGCTGGACCGCGAACGCCTCGCCGGCGTCGTCTTCGCCGATCCGGAGAGCCGCCGCCGCCTGGAGGCCGTCACCCATCCCCTGATCCAGGCGAGGATCGCCACCCGGGTGGCGGAGGCGGCGGCGGCCGGGCCCCCCCTCATCGCCGTCGACATCCCGCTGCTCTTCGAGGGGGGGAGGACGGCCGGGTTTCCCGATGGGATCCTGCTGGTCTACGCGGACGCCAGCACCCAGGTCGAGCGGCTGCACCGCCGCGACGGCATGAGCACCGCCGACGCCCGGCGGCGCCTGGACGCCCAGCTGCCCATCGAGGGCAAGCGGATCGCGGCCACCTGGGTCATCGACAACAGCGGCAGCCTGGAGGAGACCAGAGCCCTGGTGGCCCAGTGGTGGCGCGCAACCGTCGGATGAGCGTCGGCGCGGCCGGGGCCACCGCTGATTGGGCGGGGACGCGGCGCAGAGGCCGGGCTAACTCGAGGGCGAGGGGCTGGCCGACGCTGAGGCTGAGGCCGATGCGCTCGCCGACGCCGATGCGCTCGCCGACGCCGACGCGCTGGCCGACGGGGAGGCGCTGGCCGACGGCGACAGGCTCGGCGACGGAGTGGCGCTCTCCACCGGCAGGGGCGGCGTCGGGCAATAGGCGGGCGGAGAGGCGGTCGGCGACGCCGCGGTGGCGCTGACCTGGCCGGTCGGGGTCGGCGAGTACGGGGTGTAGGACGGGCAGGGCGGCGGCGTCGGCGACGCGACCGTGTGGCCGGCGCCGATGGCGAACGAGATCATCACCGCCACCGCGCCGACGAGGACGGTGAGGACGAAGGTGGCCGCCCCCCATTCACGGCGGACGAGACGCATCATGCCTGGACCCTCCCCGGGACAGCCGCGTACGGGTTGTATCCCCGGCCTAGCTCTTCAGCCAGCCGGACGTTGGTGGCGAGCCATCCGTCCAGCGTGCCGACATCGAGAAGCTCGCCCTCGAACTCCACCCCCCAGACGTCCCCGGCCTCGAGCAGGGCCGCGAGACCGTCGGTCAGCTGGATCTCCCCTCCGGCACCCGGAGTGGTGTGGCGGAGGGCGTCGAAGATCGCCGGGGGGAGAACGTAGCGGCCCATGATCGCCAGGTCGGACCGGGCCTCCGCGGCCGGTGGCTTCTCCACCATGCCGGTGACCCGGTGCAGCCGGCCACGGCTCTCGGCCACGGTGGCGCACCCGTACCGCGAGATCTGGTCTCCGCTCACCCGGGTGAGGGCGAGGATCGGCGTGTGAAGCTCCTCCCAGGCCTGCCGGAGCTGGGCGAGGATCGGCGTGCGGGCGTGGGAGAGGTCGTCGGGGAGCATGCAGAGGAAGGGGTGCTGCCCCACCACCGGCTCGGCGCAGAGGACCGCGTGGCCCAGGCCCAGCGGCCGCTCCTGGAGGACGTAGGTGATGTGGGCCAGCTCTTGTGAGTGCCGCACGGCGGCGAGCTCGGTCGCCTTGCCCCGGCGCTCCAGAACCCGCTCCAGCTCCGGGCTGGGCTCGAAGTGGGCCTGGATCAGCTCCTTGCCGTTGGCGATGACGAGCACCATCTCGGCGGCCCCGGCGGCCATGGCCTCCTCGATCGCCCACTCGATGACGGGGCGGTCGACGACCGGCAGCATCTCCTTGGGGAGAACCTTGGTGGCCGGCAGGAAGCGCGTCCCCAGCCCGGCGGCGGGGACCACACAGTGTCGAATGGTGTTCATCGGTCGGGCATTGTCCCTATTTGTGGTCCCGATCCGCAGCGACAGGCTGCCGCCCCGCCCCGTCGACTACGATCCAAACCCCATGCTCGACGTTCGAACAGAGCTCATCCGGGCCATCCAGGCCATTCTGGCTGAATGGGGGATCGAAACGCAGGTGGAGGCCCTGGTGGAGCCCTCGGCCCGCCCCGAGTTCGGAGACTTCTCCACCCCGGTGCCGCTCCGCGCCGCCCGCGCCCTCCGCCGCCCGCCCATGGCGATCGCGGGCGAGCTGCGCGAGCGCCTGGAGGGGCTCCGCCTGCCCTTCGCCACCGCCTGGACGGCGAGCCCGCCCGGCTATGTCAACTGCCACCTCGACGAGTCGGTGTGGGCGCCGGCGGTGATCGAGCAGGCCCTGGGCCTGGACCCGTCGGTGCCGCTGCTCGCGGCGGGGACGCCACCGCCGCAGGGCCGGACCCTGGTGGAGCACACGGCCACCAATCCCAACAAGGCGGCCCATGTCGGCCACCTCCGCAACGCCTGCATCGGCGACACGGTGGTGCGCATCCTCCGCCGTCTCGGCCACGAGGTCGAGGTGCAGAACTACATCGACGACACCGGCGTCCAGGTCGCCGACGTCGCCGTGGGCCTCCGCCACCTGGGCATCGAGGCGGGCCCCGGCGAGCCCTTCGACCAGTACTGCTCCCGCGTCTACGTGGAGGTCGGCCGCCGCTACGAGGTGGAGCCGGACCTTCTCGAACGGCGCCGGCAGACGCTCCGCGAGATCGAGGCGGGTGACAACGACACCGCGCGCTTCGTCAAGGACATCGCCTCCCGGATCGTCGACTGCCACCTCGCGACGATGCGTCGCTTCGACATCGCGTACGACCTGCTCACCTGGGAGTCGGACATCATCGCCTTCGGGTTCTGGGCCCAGGCGTTCGACCTGCTCCGGGAGACGAAGTCGATCGTCTTCGTCACCGAGGGCCGCCACGCGGGCTGCTGGGTGATGCCGTCGGACGGTCCCGAGGCCGACGACGACGAGGCCAAGGTGCTGGTCAAGTCCGACGGGGTCGCCACCTACACGGCCAAGGACATCGCCTACCAGCTGTGGAAGTTCGGCCTCCTCGGCCGTGACTTCCGCTACCGGCGTTGGCGCGCCGGCGACCCGGGTTCGCCGGCGACGACGACGGCCGACGAGGGAACCCTGCCCTCGGCGTCCTTCGGACACGCGTCGCGGGTGATCAACGTCATCGACGCTCGCCAGGCCTATCCCCAGCAGGTGGTGAAGCGAGGCCTGGCCCGGACCGGGCACCCGCGCGAGGCCGAGCGGTCGATCCACCTCGCCTACGAGGTGGTCGCCCTCTCCCCCGCCGCCGCCGGAATCCTCGGCGTCCCCGTCGACGACGGCAAGGGCAGCTACGCCTTCTCGGGACGCCGCGGGATCGAGGTGCGCGCCGACTCGCTGCTGGACCGGGCCCTGGAGCGGGTGGCGGAGAAGGCGGACACCGCCGAGATCGCCGCCAGCCTGGCGGCGGGCGCCGTCCGCTACTACCTGGAGAAGTTCTCGCTCACCCAGATCATCGGCTTCGACTTCGACGAGGCGCTGCGCACCACCGGCGACACCGGCGTCTACCTGATGTACACCCACGCCCGCGCCGCCGGGATCCTTCGCAAGGTCGAGGCGTCCCCGGGACCGGCGGCCGTGCCGCCGCTGGAGGAGGTCGAGCGCGGCCTGCTCCACGCCATCGACGCCTACCGCGACGCCCTCGCCGAGGCAGGCGCCGGGCTCTCTCCCTCGACGCTGTGCACCTACGCCTTCGGCCTCGCCTCGACGCTCACCGACTTCTACGAGCACACCGATGCGATCGTGCGGGAGCGGGATCCCGTGCGCCGCGCCTTCCGCCGCCAGCTGGTGGCGGCAACCCGGGCAACCCTGGCCGACGCCCTCTGGTGCCTGGGGATGGCGGCGCCGGATCGCGTCTGACCGCCCCGCCCGCCGTGCCCGGGGGTGGAGGGGGCGGGCGGTGACGAGGCCGCAACGGTTCGGTGTCCCGGGCAGGCGGGCTGGCCCCCTCCCATAGCATCCGGATGTGGCCACGGACGCACTTCCAGCCCGTCTCGCTCGTGCGCCCGTCGACGCCGCGCGCGGCCGCCGCGTGCTGATCGGGCTGTTCGGCTTCGTCCTCGGCTTCGCCGTCTTCGCCCTCCCCCACTTCCTGCCCCCCTCCGCCTACGGGCTGGCCGACGACTGGCGCGTCTTCTACGCGGCGGCGCGGCTCTCCCACATGGGAGGAAACCCATACAACCAGACGGCGATCCAGGCGATGGAACAGGTCGTGCAGTGGTACCCGCACCTCCAGCCCCCACTCGACAACTTCGCCTACCTGCCGGTCGTGGCGTGGCTCCTGACACCGGCCACGCTGCTGCCGTTCTGGGACAGCTTCGCCGTGTTCTCGGCCCTCGGCGCGGTGGCCGCGGTGGTGGCCCTGCACGCGTGGCTGCGCGAGTCGGGATGGGAGCGGGCGGGGCTCTGGCTGATCGGCGCGATGGCTTCGTGGGTGATGCTGCTGGGCTTCGCCTCGGGCCAGTTCGACGCGCTGCTGCTGGCGGGCCTGGTCGCGTCGCTCGTGCTCATGCGCAGGGACCTGCCCTGGCTGGCCGGGGCCTGCATGGTCATCGTCCTCATCAAGCCGCATCTGCTCTGGCCGCTGCCACTGCTGCTGTTCGCGGCCTGGGCACCGGTCTGGCCACGCGCCTGGCGCTTCGCCGCGGCCACCGGGCTGGTGGCCCTCGGCGGTGGCTTGGCCAGCCTCCTCCTCGTTCCGGCCGGAGGGGATTTCCTCGCGCACGCGCTGAGCTTCGCGGGGAACGTCGCCGCCGCCCAGCCGGATCTCTCCGGCGTTCCCGGGCTTCTGCTCCCCCTTCCCGGAGGCGCTCTCATGGGCGACGGGGTCGCCGTCGCCGGCGCCGTCCTGGTGGCGGGGATGGTGTGGGCATGCTTCGCCAGCCAGCCCCTCCGCCACCTCGCCGACGCCGAGCGCGCCGTCGTTCCGCTGATCGGCCTCGCCGTGTGGCTGGCCTGCGTCCCGTACGCGCATCCCAACGACGACGTGATGCTGTTCCCGCTCCTCATCGTGCTGGTCGGCGTGCGCGGCAGGGGACTGGATGCGCGCTGGCTGATGATGGCGGTCATCGGCTGCCTCGCCGTCACGGCGGCCTTCCTCCTCTCGTTCAGCCTCGGCGAGGCACTCCTTGCCATCGGCGTCGTGGCCTGGATCTGGTGGAGGTCCCATGTGCCGCGGCAAGCCCTCGTCTCCATGGCACTGGTCGCCCTGGCGCTGCTGCCGGCGGTCTGGCCATTCCATCTGGTCGAGGTGTCACTGACGCCGATCGCCGTGGCGCTGACCGCCGTGAGCGGGGCGTGGTGGCTGCTGGAGAGGATGCGCGGGGCCACCGGTGTCGATGCACCCGGCGAGCCGGCGGCCGGCGGCGCGGCCCTCGCGCCCGTCGCCAGGGCCTGATGCCCGGCCGTCGCGCCACCCTGCGGGTGCGCGCATCACAGCTGTCGGACTGGCGCGTGCCGGTGCTGATCGGACTGCTGGCGCTGGTCCTGTGGTCCGGTATCGATGCCATCACCGAGATGTTCCCCGTCAAGCCTTACGAGGTGGCCAACGACTGGCGCGTCTTCTACGCCGCCGCCCAGCTCGTGCAGCGTGGAGGCAACCTCTACAACCCGATTGCCGTACACCTGGCGCAGCAGGCGGTGTGGAGGTTCCCGCCGTCCTCCACGCCGCTCAACTACTTCCTCGACCTCCCCGTCGTCGCCTGGTTGCTGACGCCGTTCACGCTCCTCGGGTTCTGGGCGAGCTTCGTCGTGTGGACGTCGATCGGAGTGCTCGTCGCCGCGGCCTGGCTGCGGGCATGGCTGCGCGAGAGCGGATGGCTCAGGTGCTGGCCGTGGGTGGTCGCGGGTCTGGCATTGCGGCCGGTGCTGGAGGGATTCGCGGGCGGCCAGTTCGATGCCCTCATGCTCGGCGGGCTGCTCGGGTCCCTGCTGCTGATGCGCCGCAACCGGCCATGGCTGGCCGGGCTGTGCATGGTCGTGGTGCTGCTCAAGCCGGATCTTCTCTGGCCGCTGCCGCTGCTCCTCTTCGCGGTCTGGACGCCCCAGCCGGCGCGGGCGTGGCGGTTCGCCGCCGCGGCGGCAGGCGTCGTCATCGGCGGCGCCGCGGCGGGCTTCGCGCTGGGGCCCGGGCTCGCCGACTATGTCACCCACGTGTTCGGCCTGGCCGCGAGCAGTTTCGGCAACGTCCCCGCCGACATGTCGGGCATCCCCCGCCTGCTGGCGCCGCTTCCCGGAGGCAGGCCGCTGGGTGATGCGGTGAGCGCCGTCGGCGCGCTGCTGGTGCTGGTTCTCGCCGTGGCGTGCTGGCGGAATCGTGGCCTGCGTCGCCTCCCCGACCGCGACCGCGCTGTCGTGGTGCTCACCGGGCTGGCGGTGTGGCTGGCGTGCACCAATTACGTGCACTCCGTCGACGACGTCCTCCTGCTGCCACTTCTCGCCGTCCTCATCGGCGTGCGGGGCGAGGCGCTGGACGTGCGCTGGATGGGTGCGGCGGCGGTGGTGTGCCTGGTGTTCATGGCCGCACTCGACGTGTCGTGGTGGTTCGTCGATGCGCTGCTGCTGCTCGTCGTCGTGCTGTGGATCTGGCGGAGACGCCTTGTGTCGCAAGGCGCCGCCGGCTCTGTTTCACTGGTTGCGACGGTGCTGCTGCAGGTCGCCGAGCCACTCAGTCCGGTGATGGCCGCCACCATTGCCGCGGCCGGGGTCCTCTGGGTGGTGACGCGGATGCGCGGAGCCGTTGCCACCCCGACCGATGCCGAGCCCCTGCCGCGTTTCCGCGCTGCGCATCGCCGCGTCGCCGCGCCGGAGTCGAAACACCGGCCCGGATGGGCTGGTTCCGGCGGGGGAGTAGAGTCGGACCATCGCTCGGCGAGCCCCGTTCGTCTAGAGGCCTAGGACACCGCCCTCTCAAGGCGGAGATCGGCGGTTCGAATCCGCCACGGGGTACCACGCCGGCGGGCCGGTGGCACGCCAGAGGACCTCCAGGTGGCGGCCCCACGCACCGCGGACCATGCCGCGCTCCTCGACCGCATAGCCGAGCTGTCGCAGCCTCAACCCGTCGACCTCGACCATCCGGGGGTGCCGGTACACCCGGTGCACCTCGGCGGGGAAGCTGCCCGACTCCGACCAGCCGCGCTCCTCGGCAGCGAAGAAGCGCTCGTCCCGGACCGCCCGGATGGGCCTGATGGCGATCAGCACCAGGCCGGCGAGGAGCACGGCGGCCAGGACCGCGGTCGGACCGTCCATGGGTGGCGCCATTGTGCCGCGGGCCGTGGGGACCGCGCCCGGTCCCCTTGCGGGCCTCGGAGGGGCAGCGGAACCGCCACGCCAGGGGCTCAGGGCGGGTCCGGCTCCTCGCGCCGGCCGGGCTGACTGGCTCACGCCGGTCAGCGGATACAATTGCGGCTTCCCCCCCGCGAAGGAGCATCCCCCCATGGCCAACACGATCAAGGAGTCGAAAGGCGTCTACTCCCAGAAGGACGCCCTCACCTCGATCCGCTGCCCCGTCTGCCATCAACTGATGCGCCAGAACGAGATCAGCGTCGAGATCGCCTTCCGCCACACGCGCAAGCCCGGCGAGCCCAAGCGGGAGCGGATCATGAAGCACGCCAAGAACTGCAAGGCCGCGTAGTTCACCTCCGGCGCCGGCCGGGGCGGGATCAGCGCCCAGGACGGCGGGACCTCCGCCCACGACGGGCCCGAGGCGCCGGTCGGTCTTTTGCGGAGAGCCCGTCAGACTAGCTGAGTGAGGGACCGCGCGCTCCACTCGGCCGCCCTGGTGTCGGCGGCGGCGATCGCCCTGGCGCTCGTCACCGCCGGTGCCGCCGTTCCCCGCGGGCCCGGCCCAGCGGCGCAGGCCACGCCGGGGAGCTCGGCCACCGCCATCGGGACGCCGTCCCCCACCTCGAGCGCGGCCGCGGCCAGCGCCACGCCGGCGCCACCTGCGACGGCGATGCCCCAGACGCGCAGCGGTTCGGCAGCCGGGGTCAGCGCCCTCCACGTGGACGGCAACCACCTGGTCAACAGCTCCGGCCAGACGGTGACGCTGCACGGGGTGGACATGAGCGGCACGGAGTACGTCTGCGCCCAGAACTGGACCACCGACCCGTTCGGCGGCCAGCCCGAGGACGATCCGGCGACCTTCGCCGCCATGAAGTCATGGGGGATCAACGCCGTCCGCATCCCGCTCAACGAGGACTGCTGGCTCGGCATCAACGGGGTCGAGATCGGCGGGACGGCGTACCAGAGCGCCATGCTCAAGCTCACCCGCGACCTGGAGGCGGCGGGCTTCTACGTGATCCTCGATCTCCACTGGTCGGCGCCCGGCGCCCAGACGGCCCTCTCCCAGAACCCGGCCCCCGACGAGGACCACAGCCCCGCCTTCTGGTCGAGCGTGGCCTCCACATTCGCCGGCGAACCGGAGGTGATCTTCGATCTCTTCAACGAGCCCTACTTCTACTGGATCACCGGCGGCGAGAACGCCTGGCAGTGCCTCTGGCAGGGCTGCACCCTCACCCAGTACGTCACCGGGGGCTCGCCCTACACGGTGACCGCCAACTGGCAGACGGCCGGTTTCGACCAGCTCACCTCCCTGATCCGGGCGGCGGGGGCCCCCCAGGTGATCATGGCCGGGTGCGTCGACTGGGCCAACGACTGCTCGGACTGGAGCTCGTCGTTCGCCCAATGGGGGTCGGGGGACAAGAACACCGTCGTCTCGTGGCACAGCTACCCCGGGGAGGGCTGCGACACCACCTCATGCTGGGACCAGGTGATCGCGCCCCTGGCCACCTCCCGCCCCGTCGTCGTCGGCGAGACGGGCGACAGCTCGGCCGGCCCGGTGACCTACCTGCCCATCTTCCTGCCCTGGGCCGACGCCCACGGCCTCAGCTACCTGGCCTGGACGTGGAACGCCTGGCAGGACGCCGACGACGTCGCGGTCACCTCGATGACGGCGGGGACGCCCACGCCGGGCGAGGGTGCCTACTACGAGCAGCACCTCCAGTCGCTGGGCTAGCCGGCCGCCGCCTCGGGACTTTCCGGCCTTGCAGCACTGGGACCTTATACCCTATAGTGTAGGGTCATACGACCCTACCGGGCTCCCGTGGGGAATCGGGAAGTTCCAGGTTGGTGATCAGAGGGGGGGTTATCTTGACCACAGTCCTGGCTTCACAGCTTGATCTGCAAGCATGGCCCGCGGCGCCCGAGCCGCGGGATGGAGCCCTCGCCGAGGCGCGGGCCTGGCTGGCCCGGGAGCTTCACGACGGAGCCGTCCAGCATCTGACCGTGATGGTCGTGGAGCTGGAGCACATGAAGCGGTCGGCCGCGCCCGCCGCCCTGGAGCGCCTGCAGGCGACCACCAGGACCGCGCTGGCGGAGCTCCGGCGGCTCCTCTACGAGCTGCGCGACCAGCCGGCCGTGGACACCGGCTTCGCCGACACCGTCCGCGAGAGGCTGGAGCAGCTGGCCGGCGCCACCGGCATCGGGGTGGACCTGATCATCCACTCGTGGCCGGACGAGATGCCGTCCCAGGTGGCCTCGCAGCTCTGCCGCATCGTCTCGGAGGCGCTCAGCAACGTCCGCTATCACAGCGGCGCCAGCCGGGTGACGGTCACCCTGCAGGTGGTCGACAGCTCGCTCGCAGTCACCATCACCGACAACGGCCGCGGCATCCGGACCCGGGAAGACGGGTTCGGCCTGCGCGGCATGCGCGAACGCGCGCAGCTGCTCGACGGCCGCATCACCCTCGACACCCCCCCGGAGGGAGGCACGACGGTGCGCTGCGTCGTCCCACTCGGAGGCCCCCGATGATCACCACGAAGCCGGTGCGCGTTCTCATCGCCGATGACCAGACGCTGTTCCGCTCGGGTCTGGCCCGCATCCTCAGCGATGACGCCCGGGTGAGCGTGATCGGCGTGGCCGCCGACGGCGTGGAGGCGGTGCGGATGTGCCGCGAGCTGGAGCCGGACGTCGTGCTCATGGACGTCAGGATGCCCAACCTCGACGGCATCAAGGCCACCGAGCAGATCACCGCGAACATGCCCGGGACGCCGGTGCTCATCCTTACCACCTTCGAGGCGGACAGCCACGTCCTCGCCGCGCTGCGCGCCGGGGCCAGCGGCTACGTCCTCAAGGACTCGGAGCCCGAGGCGATCGTCTCCAGCCTCCTGGCCGTGCGGTCGGGGGAGCGGGTCATGTCCGGGCCGGTCGCCCAGCGGGTGCTGGGAATGCTGACCGGGGACACCACGCCGAAGGACTTCTACGACGGCCTGACCGCCCGGGAGATCGAGATCCTCAAGCTCATCGCGGGTGGCTCGGCCAACAAGCAGATCGCCTACAAGCTCTCCATCAGCGAGAAGACGGTCCGCAACCACATCAGCAACATGTACGAGAAGCTGCAGATCTTCGATCGCTCGCAGGCCGTCCTCTACGCGGCGCGCAAGGGTCTGGTCCAGCTCTAGCGGCTCGGCGCCGGTCGGGCCGCGTGGCCGGCCGGCGTCGGCCGGGCCCCGTCCCCTCGCCGCCGGCCCGTCCGCCCAGGGTCAGCCGCGCCGCTGCCGGCCTCCGAGGAGAGCTCCTGCCCCTCCGGCGATCCGCGCCGCCCTCTGCGCCGCGCCATGGGCGAGGCCGAGGACCGGGTCCTTGATGTGGAGGTCGAGGTACCTGGCCGGCGCGGCTCCCCACCGCTGCTTGAAGGCGACCACGTTGGGCGGGCCCCCGGTGATGTCGCACCAGGCGCATCCGTGCCGGGCCGCGAGCCGCGCCAGGTCGAGGATGAGCACGCCCATGATCTCGGGGCGGACGGCGATGCCGTCGGCGTACATCGTGGCGCCCTGCTTGATGGAGAACATCAGACCGGCGATCCGCCCGCCCGCGTGCGCCACTCTCAGGAAGACGTCGCCATCGCCCCGGAAAACCTCCCACGCCATGGGCCACATCGCATCGCTGTACCCGGGCAACGCTCCCTGGGCGCGCAGCACCACCTGGTCGGTGAGCTGGGCGAGCGCGCCGCTCATCTCCACCGCGGTCGCCGCCTCGATGCGCAGGCCGTCGCGGGTGGCGCGGTGCACCGACCGGCTCCACTGCGCCGCCACCGCCTCGACGGACGCAGCCCCGGTGGGCACGATGCAGGTCGTGCGCTCGTGCACGTAGACGCCCGGACCGCTCAGCAGCGCCGGGTCGACGGCGAGCTGCGGCGGCAGGCTGATGACGGCGAAGGCGACCCTCGCCCGGGAGAGCGCCCGCCGGATCGCCAGGATCTGCGAGGGCACGTGCTCGACGCCGTCGGTCATCAGCCCGACGTACGGGAAGGGCGTCTGATCGGCGGTGGCGAGGGGGCCCCGCCGGTGCAGGGGGAGCTGGACCACCGCCTCGATGCCGGCACCTCCGAAGACCCCGAGGCGCAGCGGCGAGCGCCCGTAGCCGGCGGCGAGCAGGTCGGCGAAGTCGGGGCGCGTGTAGGGCGTGGTGAGCGACCGGTGCGCGTGGTGGAACATCCAGGCCTCTTCGACGCCGATGGGCTCGACGGCCAGCCGGCCGGCTCTGCGTTCGATGGCCGCCCGCTCCGGGGCGGCGGCCCCGACCGGCGTGGCCGCGATCATTCGAAGAGGGCCAGCGGTTCGCCGGCGAAGGTGTAGCCGAGGGCCTCCGCGCTGCGATGGCCGATGACCCGGGCCGGCAGGCCGCCGACGACCGCCAGCGGCTCGACGTCCCGGGTCACCACCGCCCCGGCGGCGACCACCGCACCGCGCCCGACGTGGACGCCGGGAAGGATCATGGCGCGCATGCCGACCCAGACGTAGTCGTCGATGACGACCGGGCGGTGCTGCAGGGGGAATCCGGGGAGGTCGCGACCGTGGTCGGCGGTGAGGATCACCGCCTCGGGGGAGATGCTGACGTGGTCGCCGATGCGGAGGCCGCCGCGCGTGTCGAGGGTGCAGCCGCGATTGATCCTGGTGCCGGCGCCGATCCGCGATCCCTCTCCGGCCCTGTCCCACGGCCCGCCCCGGCGGTTCTGCCCGGGGCCGTGGAACCAGACGCGGACGCCGAGCTGGAGGCTGCTGCCGCGACCGACCCCGATCCCCAGCGCGTGACGGTACCAGGCCCGCCGCAGCGAGTAGCTGGGAATGCGGTTGACGAGGTGATTGCTCAGGTAGCCGAGCGTCTGGGCGCCGACGTACTGCAGGCCCCAGCGGAACTCCTCGGGCGCCACGGCCCGGGCGGAGCCGGTGATGGCGGTCATGCCCGACCGGGCACGGCGTCCTGCCCCGCCGCCGATCGCTCCATCACGGTGACGGCGTGGAGGACGCCGAGCAGGCATCCGAAGGCGATGGCGATGCGGAACCACCAGAAGCCCATGTCGGTGTAGCCCATGATCACCCAGCCCACCGCGGTGCAGGCCGTCAGCGTCCCGATGAGGGAGACCAGCTTGTCCGGCGATCGTGCCGCTCGGGTTCCGGCCAGGATGGCCGCGGCGACGAACATCCACAGCGCCACCTCGCCGAGGATGCCCATGCGCATCCAGACGTAGAGGACGCCGTTGTGCGGCACGTAGGCGATCATGCTGTCGATGTTGCTGATGTCCACGATGGGATAGCTGCTGTAGTTGATGGGCACCCCGAAGCCGGTGCCCAGCAGCGGGTTCTGCTTGATCATCACGCCGAGGTTGGCGTCCTCGGCGACGCGGTACCCATTGGACTGCGCATCGCGCGCGTCGGGGGCGATGCCCGAACGCACCGCCACGGCGACGGAGGCCAGCGTCCCGCTCCCGTTCCACTCCACGGGCAGGTAGAGGGCGAAGACGACCAGCGACGTGGCGACGACGCGGCGGATCAGCCGGCGCCGCTCGGGAAGGGCCGCGTAGACGAGGATGACCATGACGAGGAGCTCGGCGGCGAGGATGAGGAAGGCGTCCCGCCGCGTGTTGCCGACGTCGGCGATGATGACGAAGGGCAGCAGCGCCGTGGCCGTGAAGCGCAGCCATCCCCTCTGCCGGTAGACCCACAGGCAGAGGGTCAGGATGATGAAGAGGCTGAAGAAGATGGACTCCTCGTGGCCGAGGATCGCCTCGGGCCGCGGGATCTCGTTGCGCGTGCCGAGGAAGATGTACACGCCCTGGAGCGCCTTGAAGCCACTGCCCAGAACGAAGGCCCAGAGCACCGCCTGCACGGCACGCCGGCTCCTGATCATCTGGGAGGCGAAGAGGAAGGTGGCGCCGAGGTAGATCCAGGGTCGCACCTCCCAGAGGGCGGCGGTGTTGTCGGCGCTGGTGCCGCCGGCGGCGAGGGCGCGGAGCAGCGCCACGCCGGCGAGCAACACCAGCACTCCCAGGGTGGCGGCGACCTGGGTTCGCGGCAGCCTCAGGCTGCGATCGGTCGCCGCCCGTGTCAGCCACACGACGAGGAGCAGGACGACGGCGATGTCGATCGGGCTCATCACCAGGCCGGAGGCGCCGAACCCGCTCGACAGGCTGGTGTAGAGGGGGATCTTGTCGGTGAAGGCATCCAGGCCGGGGATGCCCACGGAGTACTCGAACTGCTCGACCATGGTGGCGCAGGCGAGCAGCGTCAGCACGCCGGTGGCGGGCCTCTTCCACCAGATGAAGGGCAGCGCCAGAGGCACGGCCAGGAAGATGACGAGGAAGCTGCGCCCGCTGCTGAGAACCCCGACGGCGAGTCCGAGCAGGACGGCGAGGATGACTCCGGCACCCGCCGCGATCCGGGCCCGGAGCCGGGCGAGCCGCTCGAACTCGGCGACCGAGGTGCCGGTGACCGCGAGCGCGGTCACACCTTGCCCAGGCCGATCCATGCGTAGCCGAGGGCCACGACGGTGACCAGCAGGGCGACCGCCTGCGCCCGGCGGGTGCGCTCCCGGTAGAGGACGCTCACCGCCACCAGGGCGAGGACGGCCAGCAGCGGCCAGGTCACCGGAGGTCGCCCAGAGACCGGCGCAGCCACCTCGGGACGGCGGACCGGGCTCCGTTGAGGATGACCGACGGCGGGGTCGGGAGCATGCGCGCCGCCTCCTTGACCTGGGGCAGGGGCGACACGCCGGCCCTGACCACCATGATCGGGGTGCCGGTGAGGCGGGCCGCCTCGATGCCGGTCGTCGAGGTGAGCAGCGGGGGCAGGTCGAAGACGACCACGTCGGCCCACTCGGAGAGCTGGGAGAGGATGGTGCTGGCCGCGAGCCGGCTCACCCCGCGGGGTGCGTCGTCGCGCCAGCGCCCGGCGCTGAGCAGCCAGACGTCGCCGACGATCCGCTGCACGTAGTCCTCGACGGAGTTGTGCCCCTGGACCAGGTCGCCGACCCCCGGCCCCTCGTGCAGGCCGAAGCGGTGGTGCAGGGACGGCTGCTCCAGGTCCAGGTCGACGAGGACGACGCGCCGCTCGTGATCCAGCCATTCGACGATGGCGAGTGCGGCGGCGATGCTGCTGCGGCCCTCGCCGCGCAGCGCGCTGGTGATGCCGAAGCTGCCGTGGGCGATGTCGCCGATCCGCTGGATCGCCTCGCGGCATCCCTGGAGCAGCTCCGGGGACACCAGCGCGTGCGCCTCGCTCGCGGGGTTGATCTCCGCCTCGCGGGTGGCCTCCAGGGAGCGTGCGGCGTGCAGTGGCGTGACCTGTGCCAGGGAACGCGAGGGGACGATCTCGGCGCTCACGCGTCACCCCCACGGACGGCGGTGGTCGGTGACGTGAAGCGGCCGATGGTGGCCACCACGTCCAGGCCCAGGCTGCGCCGGATGTCCTCGGCGCGCCGCGCCGAACGGTCCGTCGCGGTGAGGAAGCTGAGGATGAGGACGCTGACCAGCAGACCGACGACCAGCCCGGCGAGCCCGGTCTCGAGCAGATGCTTGCTGATGCTCACCGGGGAGCCGCTGGCGGTGGGGGCGTCGAGCTCGTAGAACCCCGTCTGGCTGGCGACGTTGGCCAGGGACAGCTGCGCCTGCTGGTACTGGGAAAGGAGGTTCTGGTACGTGGTGCCGTCCAGCGCCACCGCCTGCACCAGCTCGGTGGCCGTGGCGTCGCCCACGCCGGTGGAGGGCACGTCGGGATGTGCCTTGAGGTAGTTGGAGAGCGCCGTCTGGTCGTTCTGAAGGGTGACCTGCGACTGTGCGACCTGCTGCTGGTAGTACTTGACGGCGACCTGGTCGCTGGCGGTCTGCGCCGCCACCGCCTGCGCGGAGTACTCGTCGACCACGGCCTGGGCCGTGCCGGCGGCGACCTGAGGGGCGGGCGCCGTGACCGTGATGTTCAGCACCTGCGGGCCGGCGGTCACCAGCGTGACCATGTTGGGAAGATCGGCGGCCACCTGGTCGTCGATCGATCCCTTGGAGCTGCTGAAGAGGGCGGAGAGCCCGGGGACTGCCGCCAGGCCCGTCGCCTCGGCATGGGGGTGGGACGCCAGGTAGGCGGCCAGCGGGCCCTTGTTCCCCACGGCGATGGCGAAGGATTGGGTGGAGAGCAGCTCCTGGACCACCGACTCCTGCAGGGTCGACGGATCGACGTACTGGTTGGCCTCGTTCTGGGTGCTGTTGCCGGGAACGGTGGCGTCGATCCAGAGGCTGGCCGTGGAGGTGAACGACCTGGGCTGGACGAGCTGGTAGCCGACGGCCACGACCAGGCCGATCAGGACCGGCAGGATCGCGACGAACCGGTGCCGGAAGACTGTCTCGAGGAATCTCATTGGCCGAGTGTCGCCTCCGAGGGCCGCCGGGGGAATGGGAGCAGCCACGGGGGGGGCGTCGGATGTCCCCGGCACTGTGGGCGTATGTCCCAGTCGGGGCCGGCGGGCTCCCGGGGGGCCCTCGGTCCGGGATGCCGTCCCGCCCCGACCGGGACCGTCCCGCGGCGGTGGCGCCCTCCGCCCATCGCTGCCGGCACCGCGGCGCCCTACGCTCGTGGGGCCCGGGGCCGGGACCTGCCGCCGGTCGTGGGTGCCTCTCCAACCTGGCTATCCTCTTGCCATGCCATCCGTCCCTCCCCTCACGACCTCCTCGCCCCCAGCCACCGACGCCGTTGCCGGCCCTCCCGGCGCGCCCCTGCGCCGCGTCGTGATCACGGGGGGCGCCGGCTTCCTCGGCTCGCACCTCGCCGACCGCCTGATCCGCACCGGGCTCACCGTGGTCGTCGTCGACAACCTGTCGACGGGCAGCGAGGACAACATCACCCACCTCCTCGACCACCCGCGCTTCACCTTCCACCGGGAGGACGTGACCGAGTTCCTGCTCGTCGACGGCGAGGTCGACGCCGTCCTTCACCTCGCCTCGCCGGCGAGCCCCATCGACTATGCGAGGCTGCCCATCGAGACCATCAAGGCCGGGACCCTCGGCACCCATCGGGCGCTGGGGCTGGCCAAGGCGAAGGGAGCCCGTCTCCTCCTCGCCAGCACCAGCGAGATCTACGGCGACCCCGACGTCCACCCCCAACCGGAGAGCTACTGGGGTCACGTCAACCCGGTGGGACCGAGGAGCATGTACGACGAGGGCAAGCGGGCGGCCGAGGCCTTCGTGATGGCCTATCGCAACCATCACGGGATGGACACCCGCATCGTGCGCATCTTCAACACCTACGGCCCGCGGATGCGCAAGGCGGACGGCCGGGCCGTTCCCAACTTCGTCACGCAGGCCCTTGCCGGCGAACCGATGACCGTGTTCGGCGACGGCTCGCAGACACGCAGCCTGTGCTACGTGGACGACCTCATCGACGGCATCCACCGGCTGCTGCTGAGCGACGTCCACGACCCGGTGAACATCGGCAACCCCAACGAGGTGACGATGCTCCAGCTCGCCGAGCTCATCCGCGATCTGTGCGACAGTCGGAGCGAGATCGTCTTCCAGCCGCTGCCCACCGACGACCCGCGCCGCCGCCGTCCGGACATCGCCCTGGCCCGCGGTGCCCTCGACTGGGAGCCGCGCGTCGGCCTGGAGCAGGGACTCCGCCGCACCATCGACTGGTGGCGGACCGGTGTGATGCAGGCGCCCTCCGCCGAGGCGGAGCCTCCCGCCGCGCGCGCCACCGTCCCATGACCGCGCCGGGCCCGGAGACGCCACCTCGCGTGAGCGTCTGCGTGCCCACCCGCAACCGCGGCACCAGCCTTACCGCCACGCTCACGAGTTTCCTGCGCCTCGACCACGACAGCTTCGAGGTTGTCGTGGTCGACCAGAGCACGGACAACCTGTCCGCCGCGGCATTCCGCGCCACGGTGGGGGACGACCCGCGCTTCGCCCACATCCCCTCCGCGACCGTCGGCAAGTCGGCCGCCTGCAACGTCGCTCTCGCCCGTGCCCGGGGAGCCATCGTGGCCTTCACCGATGACGACTGCGAGGCCCCGCCGGACTGGCTGACCGGCATCGAGAGGGCCTTCGCCGCACATCCCGAGGTGGCGATGATCTGCGCCGGGGTCGTCGCGGCGGCGCACGACCCGGCCCATGGGGCGATTCCCAGCTTCGTGCCGCGGCGCGCGCGCCTCCTGCGATCGCCGTGGCTGGCGTTCACGGCGGCAGGGATCGGCGCCAACCTCGCGTTCCGGTCCCAGGCGCTTCGCGACCTCGGCGCCTTCGACGAGGTGCTGGGCGCGGGTGCGCCGCTGCGCGCGGGAGAGGACGGCGACATCGAGTACCGGGTGCTCCGGGCGGGCCTCGGCATCCTCGAGCTCCCCGGCCCCGCGGTGCTGCACAGTGGACTGAGAACCTGGGGCACGGAGTTGCAGCAGCTGTCGTGGGATTCGGCCCTCTCCGAGGGCGCCATCTACACCAAGCACGTGCGGCTGCGCGACCCGGTGGTCCTGCTCACCTTCGCCATCCGCGGCCTCTCCATGGTGCATTGGGGCAACCTGGTGCTCCTCCGCAAGCCCACGGGAATCGGCCGCCTGGCCGCATTCACCCGCGGCGTGAGGATGAGCTTCCGCTTCCCCATCGACCGGACCTCTCGGCGGTACCGGAACGTGGCGCCCGAGCGCGGAGCCGGCCCACCCGGCTGACCCACGCGGATCAGTTCGGGCTGCCGGCGCGCCTCGACCGTCCCCAGGGCGCGACGGCACCGAGGAGCTGGCGGAGCTGGCGCCGCTCGCCGGCGTCGAGCACCCCGAGGAAGCCGGCCAGGATGGGGAAGCTCACCATCCCCGACAGCACGCCGACGACGAGACCGGCCCGCAGCGCCAGCATCACCAGGCCGGCCATCAGGGCGGTGGCCACCGCCGCCCGCCCCACGCGCATCGCCAGCCGGCGGGTGTAGGTGTCGCGCACCAGGAAGAAGCCGATGACGGCGAGGATCACCTCGGTGATGACCATGGCGATGGCGGCACCGATGGCACCGTTGCCCCGGGTCCTCTGGAAGTAGGGGATGAGCACGAGATTCAGTGCGGGGTTGACCAGGCTGGCCAGCGCCATCATCTTGGTCCACACCATCTGCTGGTTGCGGGCGATCATCAGCTGGTTGGCCATGATGTTCAGGTACATGGGCGGCACGCAGAGGGCGAGCAGGGCGAAGACGGGGATCGACTCCGAGAAGTCGGGCCCGTACAGCGCCCGTGTCAGCGGTGCGGCGACCAGCACGGCGCCGACGCACACCGGCAGGCTGAGAACGAGAACGAACTCGATGGCGGGCCGCGCCGCCCGCAGCAGCGTCTCGCTCCCCCCCTTGTGGGCGCGAACCAGTTGCGAGAGCCACGCGGTGGAGAGCACGGTGGGGACGAACATCAGCGTGCCGAAGAGCTGCGTGGGCAGGCCGTACCACCCCAGCACCCGGGTCGAGGTCATCGCCCCCAGCATCAGGGAGTCGATCCACAGGTAGATGGTGAAGAAGGCGACGAAGCTCCAGTAGGGAAGGCTGGCGACGAAGAGGCGCCGCAGCTCGCTCCGCTTCACCCTCCAGTCGATGCGGAAGTGGGGGCGGGACCAGATCAGCACCAGGACGGTGAGGACGGCGCCGATGATCACGAGGGCGAGGAGCAGCCCGATGGCCCGGACCCCGACCATCACGAGGACGATGCCGGTCACCGTCGAGATCGTCTTGCTGAAGATGGTCGAGTAGGTCAGGTAGCGCATCTTCTCGAGCGCCTGGAAGCCGGCCGCGATCGGCTCGGAGACGACGGCGAAGACGGTCATGCACCAGCCGAGGAACACGGCGACGCCCTCGGGGCCGTGGAAGGGCCCCACCAGCGTGATCACCAGCGTCAGGGCCAGCGCCGGCAGGCAGAACATGGCGCGGAGGACGATGCCGGTCCCGATCAGCTCGGGGGCCCGATCGGGGTCGGCGGCGATCTCCCGGACGAGGAGGGGGCGGAGGCCGAGGCCGACGAGGACGAGGAGCACGCCGGAGCTGGCGAGCCCGAGGGTGTAGAGGCCCACCTGGGCGGAGCCGAGCCGCCGGGGCACGATCACCGTCCAGATGAGGGTGGCGATCCAGGTGACGATCTGGCCGACCGTCAGGATCGAGATGCTGCGCGCCAGCACCACCGTGTTCGGTCGCGGTGTCTCGACCGTTCCGCCCGGGCGGGCGACGGCGACGGCAGGATCCCCCATATGGTGCGACTGTGGCCGCCGCGCCGCCGGGGGTGAATGGGCGGATCGCTCAGGCACCGGGACATCGGGGCCGGGCGAGGCGGCCATGCCCCCGGGGGGACGATCAGACGCCGGCGCGGTGCGGACCCAGGTGGCCCACCCGCGACACCCCGGCCAGACCGGCCTGGCGGGCGTGCCGCATGCCGCCGTACAGGGCGGACACCCGGCGGGCACCCGGGGTGGCCCGCACGATCTGGATCCGCTCGAAGGAGACGGGGCGGGCGTCCCACCGCGCCTTGGCCTGGTCCACCCCGATCGAGAAGTTGACGGCGCGGAGACCCCGCGAGATCGCCGCCTTCATGGCCTCGACGGTGGCCAGGGTGCTGACGCTGTAGCGCCACAGGTCCGGGTCGAAGCCGGAGTGGTAGAGGTAGAGGACCCCGTTCATCTCCATGTTGAAACGGATCGCCACCCGCCGGCCGTCGAGTTCGACGACGCCGAGCCGGAGGCGGCCGGCCTCGGCCAGCCGGTGGGCGAGCCGCCGGACGAACCCCCGCACCGCCGGGTCGGAGAAGTAGTCCGGATGGCTCACCCCTCGCCGCAGGCCGGCCCGGGCGGCGTGCAGGGTGAAGAGGTCGTCGAGAACGGGGTCGAGCCCGTCCACGCCCGTGTGCTCCGAGTAGACGAGACGCAGGTGGTCGCGGGCAGGCGCGTTGTAGGCCCGGCGGATGCTCTCCTTCACGTTGCGGCGCAGCCGTGCGCGAACCTCCTCCCAGCTCCCGCCCAGCTCCATGACCAGGACGTCGCGCCGTCCCTCGGGGGTCGCGCCGACGACCGACCCGGCCGCGGCGATCGCCTCGTGCCACCACCCGGCGCCCTCGCCCCAGCCACCGACCTCGATCCAGCTCCACCTGCCGCCGCCCCAGACCCGGTCCACCACCAGGGTGAGCGCGGCCGCGGCACGATCGGGGTCGACGAGGGCCTCCGCCAGCTCGAACATCTGCCGGTAGCGGCGTCGACGCGGACCCATCAGCTCGAGAGAGGGAGCTCGCAGGCCGGGCGCGGGCAGCCCCTGGTACTCGTGGAAGGGGGCGATCGCCACCGTCCCGGCCGGCGTCTCGACCACCACCGTGACCAGCCGCTCGTCCCAGAAGCTGCGTCCCCACTCGGACACCCATTCCCAGCTGAGGAATGGATTCGTCGTCCCGGTGCGTCCGAGCAGACCGCGCCAGGCCGGCTCGAGCTGGAGGAATGCCTCCACCCCGCGGTGGCGGGTCACCGTCAGAGCCCCGGGATCGGCGACGGACGTCCGCGGATCCACCCGTGGCGGACGCGGCGGATCGGAGACCGGGCTCGCCACGTCCCTAGACCACCACGGGCCGGGCCGGGGCGTCCGCCCAGATGCTCATGAGGCGCCGGCCGACGGCCGGCAGTCCGAACCGCTTCTGGGCCGCGGTCGCGACCCCGCGCCGCCCGGGAGGATCGGCGAGGACCTCCTCGATGGCGCCGGCGAAGGCGGCGGCCCCCATGCCGGAGGCGCAGCGCCCCAGCCCTCCCGCCAGCATCTCGTCGAAGGGGTACACGGGCAGACTGACCACGGGCGTCCCCTGCAGCGCCGCCTCGACACCGACGTAGCCCCACTCCTCGAAGAGGCTGGGGAGGAGGAGCGCGTCGGCGGCCCGCATCAGGGTGTGGACGTCGGCGGGAGGGCGCGGCCCCAGCCGCCGGACGGCAACGCTGGACGGCAGCCCCGCAAGCGCATCGGCGAGACGCTCCACGTTGCCGCCGACGAGGTCGAGGGCGAGCGGCCGTCCCGCCCGGGCGACCAGGCCCACCGCCTCGATGGCGAGCCGGACGTTCTTGCGCGGGTGGTCCAGATCGCCGCTGCAGACGAGGAGCCGGGAACGGCGCCGGCCGTTGTCGTTCCCGTCGGCCGCCACGTCGTCCGCGGCGTGCTCTGCACCCTCCAGGATGCGGCAGGGGGGTGGACAGTGGACGGCGGGGACCCCGGCTCGCCGCAGCTCGTCGGTGAGCAGCAGCGTGGGGGCGACGACGGCGTCGGCGGCACGATAGCCGCGGACGTCGTTGCGGTAGTGGAGCACCCCCTTGACGGCGAGGCCCGCGCTGCGGGGGAAGTGCCGTCCGGTGTGCCTCCAGGTGGCGATCGCCCTGCCCACCGGGGCGTGGGGGTGGAACCAGGCGGCAACGATCACCCTGCCCGCCAGGGGCCGCATGGCGTGGGCCAGCGCCGGGTGGTTGGCGTGGGCGGCGTCGAAGCGGCCCAGCCGGGGCAGTCCGGAGTGCACCGCGGCGCTCAGCCGCCTCGCCGCGTATCCCGGCGAGAGCCGCTCCCTCCGCCGCTGCCATGGGGTCGGCGGCGCCAGGCCGAGGTTGACGACGCGGACGCCGGTGCCGGCGAGCCTCGCCTCCAGCATTCGCGCCAGCGAGGCGTGGGTGGCGAGGAGGGTCACCGCGGCGCCGCCGGCGGCGGCGGCGGCGGCCACGTGCTCGGCGTAGGTGTTCACCCCGCTGATGCCGCCGTCGTGAAGCCCGACCACGACCGTCAGCGGCGGCCCCTCTGAAACCCCCGTGGCCGCCTCGCGCCCCCGCGCCTCTACTCCAGTCACTGAATTGGTGCGATCCCCATGCGATGGCCGGTCCCCGCAGGACGGGAACGACGTCTATGGCGTGAGTATGGAGGCGGAGGCGCCGCCCGACCACCGAGACATCTGTCCCACACATGGGACGTTGGGTCCCATGGCGGCCCCCACCAGTGCCTCCTACGATCGCCAGGTGAGCGCTCCGAATTCACCGCCGGTGCCACCGGCATGGTCCTGACCGAGAGGGGGGCGGTCTCCTCCGGCGGAGGCACGAGACAGGCCTCGGGCCGCCGCGTTCTGATCGTCTGCCCGGAGGCACCGTCACCGCCGACCTGGGGATTCGCCCTGCGCGTCCATCACCTCGCCCTGCAGCTGGCGAAGCGCAACCGCGTGAGCATGCTCACCTACGGCACCCCCGACGACGGGCGCGACTGGGATGGGCTGGAGCGGATGCTCGACGGGGTGCATCGCGTGCCCCCGCCCGCAGCGCAACGCGCGCGGCGCCGGCAGCAGCTCGCCTCGCTCGGCGGCCGCGCCTCCTTCCACCTCGGCGCCCTGCGCTCGGAGGCGATGCAGCGGGAGCTGGACAGCCTGCTGGCGCACGGTGGCTTCGACATCGTCCAGGTGGAGTCGAGTCAGCTGATGTGCCTCGAGTTCCACGGCACGACGCCCGTGGTGCTCGACGAGCACAACATCGAGTACCAGCTCCTCGGGCGCGTGGCCGGCATCGAGAGCTCCGCGGTCCGGCGGCTGTTCGGACGGCTCGAGGCGGCGAAGGTGGAGCGGGAGGAGCAGCGGGCGTGGTCGGTCGCCGACGGCTGCGTGGCCACGTCGTCGGTTGATGAGGCGGTGATCCGCACGGCCCGGCCCGAGATGCCGACGGCGGTGGTGCCCAACGCCGTCGACACCGACTACTTCCACCCCAGCCCCGCCCCGGCCGATCCGGAGGGCATCGTCTTCGTCGCCAGCCTCAGCTACCGCCCCAACACCGACGCCGTCGCGTGGTTCACGGACCAGGTCCTGCCGCGCGTCCGCCGGGCACGCCCGGGGGCGGTGCTGACCGTGGTGGGGAAGGGCCCGCCAACCTGGCTGCGGCGGCTGGAGGGCCCCGGCGTGGTGGTCACCGGCGCTGTCGACGACGTGCGGCCCTTCCTCGAGCGCGCCAGCGTGGTGGTCGCCCCCCTGCGCGTGGGGAGCGGAACCCGCCTCAAGGTCCTCGAGGGCCTCTCCATGGCCAAGGCCGTCGTCTCCACCACGCTGGGTGCCGAGGGGCTCGACGTGGCCGACGGCGAGCACCTTCTGCTGGCGGACGACCCCGCCGAGCTGGCCGACACCATCCTGCGTGTCATGGCGGACCCGGCGCTCGCCGGCCGCCTCGGGGCGGCGGGTCGGGCCCTGGTGCTCGAGAGATACGGCTGGGCCAGCGCGGCCGCCCGGCTCGAGGCCTTCCACGCCGAGGTCGCCGGGGTCGAGGTGGGGGGCGGGCCGTGGCGATGAGTTCCTACGCGGGGGTCCCCGTTTCCCTGGGAGAGGACGCCAGGTCCGACACCGGCGGCCGGTCGCACGCCCCCCGGGCCCAGGACGGGAACGCCGTCATCTTCGACGAGGCGAGCGGCTACTACCGCCGGCTGCGCTGGGAGAAGAACCGCATCGCGCTCCAGGAGAAGGAGCAGACGCGACGCGTCCTGGAGGAGGAACTGGGGAGCGGGCCCGCCGGGACCGCTCTGGAGATCGGCTGCGGTCCCGGGACCTGGACCCCCCTCCTGGCGGAGCGCGCCGGCCGGGTGGTCGCCCTCGACCTCTCGCAGGGGATGCTGGAGCAGGCCCGGCGCGCCGTCCCGGACGAGCGGGTGAGCTTCGTGCGGGGCGACGCGGCCGACTTCGACCCCGAGGGCGGCTTCGACCTCGTGATGAGCGTCAGGGTCCTCGAGTACGTCCCCGAGTGGGGCCAGGTCGTCGGGCGGCTGGGCCGGCTGGTCGCTCCCGGCGGCCGTGCCGTGGTCATCACCAAGACCCCCGTCTCCGTGTGGCGCGGCACCGGCCGGTCACGCTGGTTCGGGCCGCGGACGCTGCTGCGGCGGCTGGCGCGGAAGGACGTCGACCCCGGCTTCTGGCAGCGCTACATCCCGGTCCACGAGCTGTCCCGTGCGTTCGCCGACGCCGGACTGGTCGATGTCCGGGTGCGTCCGGTCATCCTCGGCCTGCCCTTCTACGCGCGCGGCACCAAGCAGTACCCGGTCATCCCCGCCTTCGCCGAGAAGCCGGCTCTGGCCGCCACGCAGGCGGTGTGGCGGTGGGTGTCCCGGCGCGGTCCACGTGGGCGGCTGGCCTCACTCCCCTTCTCCGAGTCGTACGCGGTGTCCGGTCGCCGCCCCGTGGCGGGGGAATCCGTCAGGGCCGTCCCGGTGGTGCCATGAGCGTGGTCCTGCAACGCCCGGAACCGCTCGGCCCCGCCGTCTACACCGACGGGCGCTACCCGGACCTCTTCCGTCCCGAGGACAGGAGGAACTCGCTCCGCCACCTCTACGCCGCCAAGCGCCGCGACATCGTGGAGATCGCCGGGAGCAGGCCGGGCAGGGTGCTCGACCTCGGCGGCGGCCCCGGGCGCATCGCGGTGCCGCTGGCGAGGGACCACGCCGTCACCCTGGCGGACATCTCCGAGGAGATGCTCGGCCGTGCCCGGGCGGTGGCCGCCGCGTCGGGTGTCGAGCCCGCAGCACTCACCCTGGTCCAGCTCGACGCCCGCGACCCGCTTCCCTTCGAGACGGGCAGCTTCGAGACCGCCATCGCCGCCGACCTCCTCGTCCATCTGCCCGACCCCACCGCCGCGCTTCGCGAGATGCGCCGCGTCCTCGCCCCAGGCGGGCGGGCGATCGTCGACACGAGCAACCGGCATCCGCAGTGGATGCTCCGCTATCCCGGCTACGCCGGGCGAAGGCCCGGCCGCTGGTTGCGGACCTGGCGGGGGGGTGGGGTGCTCCCCGAGTGGCGCGGCATCGTCACCCATCACAGCCGGGGCGAGTTCCGCAGGATGATCGCCGACGCGGGCCTGCGCCTCGTCGAGGAGCGCGCCTACGGCCCCCGTCCCGTCCCCACGTGGATGCTCGCGGTCTGTGAGAGGCCCCGGGCGGACGGGACGCCGGGCCCCCGCGCCACGCGGGAGACGACATGATCCGGCACCCGGGTCGCCTCGCCTGCCTGGCGGCGGGGGCCGCCGTCGTGGCATCGGTCTTCCAGGCGGGAGGCGCCGGGGCGACCTCGCCGCCCACGCCGGCCTTCGTCCAGGGGGCCTCCACGGTGGGGTCGAGCCTCACCCTGCCCAAGGCGGTGACGGCGGGCGACCTGCTCGTCGCCGGCATCACCACCAACGACACGGGGACCGACCCCGTCACCGGGGTCTCCGACCCGGTCAACGGGGCCTGGACCAGGGCCACCTCCCTCGCCTACGGCAACGGCCACGTCGACCTCTACTACCTGCAGAACTCCAAGGCGGGCAGCCTCACCGTCACCCTGGCGGGGAGCGCCGGCGGCGCCCTGACCGTCGCCGAGTACTCCGGCATCGCCACCAGCGCCGCCCTCGACCAGCTCAGCAGCGCCACCGGCAGCGGCAGCGGCCTCAAGGCCGGGCCCACCGCGACCATCGGCGGCTCGGGTGAGCTGGTCGTCGGGGTCGGCGGCCAGAGCAACGTCGGCAGCGGCCTGACCGCCGGCAGCGGCTTCACCCTGCGCGAATCGGCCGTCTCCAACTGGTGGGCCGTCAACGGCCTCGAGGACTCCCTCTCCACCTCCAGCTCCGGCCAGTCGATGGCCATGACCTCCGGCTCAGCCCAGTACTTCGGCGCCGTCGTCGCCGTCTTCAAGGCAGGGGCGGTGAACGCCGGGCCGTCCGCGGCCCTGACCCTGACGCCGGCGGCGACCCCGGTCTCCCAGCTGGTCACCGCCAGCGCGGCGGGATCGGCGGCGGGTTCCCATCCCATCTCCACCTACACGTTCACCTTCGGGGACGGCACCACCGTCGGGCCCCAGAGCTCCGCCAGCGCCACCCACAACTACACCGCGGGCGGCCTCTACACGGTCAGCGTCACCGTCACCGACAGCGCCGGGCTCTCCTCGACCGCCACCGCCCAGGAGACGGTGGGCCAGCCCTCCGCCGCGCTCAAGGTGACGCCGTCCTCCGGGACGCCGCCGCTGCCGGTCACGGCGAACGCCTCCGGCTCCACCGACCCGATCGCCATCACCGGCTACACGTTCAGCTTCGGCGACGGCACCACAGTCGGGCCGCAGACCGCGGCCACCGCCACCCACACGTACTCGGCGGTGGGCACCTACACGGTGAGCGTCACCATCACCGACGCCTCCGGGGCGTCGTCGGTCGCCACCACCTCGGTCAGCGTCCAGAACGGGCCGACGGCGGCGCTGGCGCTGACCCCGGCGTCGGGACAGGCGCCGCTTCCCGTGACGGCCAGCGCCGCCGCGTCGAAGGCCGGTGGCAACCCGATCTCCACCTACACCTTCAGCTTCGGGGACGGCACCACGGTCGGCCCCCAGAGCTCGGCCACCGCCTCCCACACCTACACCACGGGTGGCGTCTACACCGTCACCGTCACCGTCGTCGACAGCGGCGGCCTGTCCTCCTCCGCCACCGCCCAGGAGACGGTGGGGCAGCCCACCGCCAGTCTCACCGCGGCCCAGGTGAAGGGAGGGGCCCGGCTCTCGGTGACCGCCAACGCCTCGGCCTCCACCGACCCCATCCCCATCACCGGCTACACCTTCAGCTTCGGCGACGGCACCACCCTGGGTCCGCAGGCGGGCGCCACCGCAACCCACCAGTACGCGACCGCCGGCGCCTACACCGTCTCGGTCACCGTCACCGACGGGTCGGGCGCGTCGGCCACCGCGCATACGTCGGTGACCATCGTCCAGGGCCCGACCGCGGCGCTGACGCTGACCCCGGCGTCGGGCCAGGCACCGCTCCCCGTCACCGCCAGCGCAGCGGGGTCGACCGCCGGCGCCAACCCCATCACCGGCTACACCTTCAGCTTCGGTGACGGGTCCGCCAGCGTCAGCGGGAGCAGCGCGACGGCGGCCCACACCTACACCGCGGCCGGCACGTATGCCGTCTCGGTCACCGTCACCGACAGCGACGGGCTGACCTCGCTGGCGACGTCGTCGGCGGTGGTGAGCTCCTCGTTCGTCGTCCAGGACACGTTCCAACGAGCCAACCAGACCGGCTGGGGAACCGCCAGCGGCGGCGGCGTCTGGGCGCAGTCAGCAGGGACGGCGTCGACGACCTCGATCGCGGCGGACGAGGGGACGATCACCAACACCGCCTCCGGCAGCGACTACGAGCTCCTGGGCACCGCGACCGCCTCCGGCGCCAACGGGCTGGTGCGCTTCTCCGTCGGCGCCGCCAACGACACCGCCGGCATCGTCCTCGACGATCAGTCCGCGGGGAACCTGGACCTCGCCCGCTTCGGCGGCAGCGGCAACCTCGAGTTCATGGTCGACACCGGGGGAACCTGGACCATCGTCGAGAACCTCGCGGTCAGCGTCAGCGTCGGCACCTTCTACTGGCTGCGGTTCGAGGTCCAGGGGAGCAACGCCTACATGAAGCTCTGGCCCGACGGCACCGTCGAGCCGGCATCGTGGACCTGGTCCGGGACGAGCAGCGCCGGCGCGGCCGCCGGCGCCATGGGCCTGTACGGGTGGTCGGGGCCCGGAGCTCCGGTGGACTTCGACTCGTTCTCCGTCGCCGCCGTGAGCGGGTCGTCGCCGCCGCCCAATTCCACCATCACCGGAAGCGTCGAGGACTCCGTCACCGACGCTCCCATCGCCGGGGTCCAGGTCTCGACGGTTCCCGCCACGACGACGGCCACGACCACCGCCTCGGGGAGCTACTCGATCGCCGTGCCGGCGGCCACCTACACCGTGGTGTTCACGGGGGCCCCGGCCGGGTACAACGCCAACTTCGTCGCCGGCGTCGTGGCTCCCGCGAGCGGGAGCGTGACCGCGGGCCTCGAGCCCCTGGTCGCCATCCCCGCCGGGGAGGCGATGGACCTGTTCACGCAACCGAACCAGACGGGCGGCTGGTCGCCCTCCACCGACGGCAACACCTGGAACAGCGATCTCGGCACCAGCAACAACGGGGTGGTCGTGAGCAGCAGCCAGGTGGGCATCACCGGCGACCAGGCCTTCGTCGACACCTCGGAGTCGACCGGCGCCGACTTCGACAACTGGATGGGGTACTCGTACCAGAACCAGGTGGTCAGCGCGCAGCTGAAGATCACCAGCGTGGTCAGCGACCCCGTCAACGCGCACGGCGCCCGGCTCCTCGCCAGGGTCCAGCAGCTGGGCGCCAATGACGACGACACGCTGGTGGAGATGACCGTCGACCCGTACAACACCTCGGAGCCCGCCTATCCCAATGGCGACCTGTCCCTCTGGGTGGCCGTCAACGGCACGTGGACCCAGCTGGCCATCCAGGCGGAGAGCATCTCCCTCAACACCCTCTACAACGCCCAGCTCGAGGTCGTGGGCAGCCTGGTGGAGGGCCGCATCTGGCCCTCCGGCGGCACGCAGCCGGGGTGGATGATCGAGGGCACGCAGACCGCGCTCCCCGGGGCGGGTCAGGCCGGGACGCGGACGACCGGCTCCTACGTCGACTGGGGCGACTTCACCCAGACGCCGATCACCCAGATCAGCGGGACCGTGACGGCGTCCGCGAGCGGCACCCCGCTGAGCGGGGCCACGGTGACGCTGAGCGGCGGCGCCAGCACGACGACGGACGCCGGCGGCGACTACACCTTCAGCGGCCTGACCGGAGGGGAGACCTACACGGTCACCGTCAGCGACAGCGGCTACACCACGGAATCGGCGTCGCTGACACCCGCCGCTGGAACCACGGGCAATGCCAGCGTCGCCCTGCCGTCCGCCTCCGGCTCCTGCGCCACCGGCGGGCTGACCACCTCGACGCAGATCCAGAGCGGCGTCACCAACGGCCCGCCCAACGATCAGACCGAGACCGACTACACCTACATCGACCAGTCCGGCAACGGCTGGCGCGTCGGAACCATCCCCGGCTACGGTGGCGCCAACATCGCCATGTGGTACGAGGTGGACGCCTGCTCCGTGGGGCCGACGCAGTCGTCGCTCGACACCACCAGCCCCGACGACCTCGCCCATGACTACACGCAGTCGCTGTCGGGCAATTTCGTGGGCTCGGAGAACAGCCCGTACACCCAGGTCGCGCTGCCGCCCAGCATCCCCGCCTTCCGCGCCGCCATGCAGGCGACGGTGCCCTCGACCGGTGTGGACGCCAACGGCTTCGTCCACACCGTCACCACCTACGTGTACCCCGGCAATCCCGGCTTCATCGTCGACCGATTCGACATCACCAACCCGTCGAGCTCGCCCATCCTGCTGTCACCGACACAGCCGATCCAGTTCTGGACCATCAGCGGTCTGGAGCAGGCGAACAGCACCTGGGCGGCCGCCGACGGCGGGTACGGGACGGTGGGAGGCAGCGCCGTCCAGGGGCTGCCGACCGCGGCCACACCCGGTTCGCCCGACTACTTCTACATCGTCCCGTCGTCGGGGTCGGGGGTGAGCGACGGGGTGGCCGCCGTCCTCGCCACCCAGCTGTCGACGCTGAGCCTGGGCAACCTGCAGATTCAGACCATGGTCAACGGCAACCGGCTCAAGGTGGGCGTCTTCGGTGACAACGCCGTCGCGGGAGCGGACTACTCCTTCCCCGCCGGCACCACCATCACCTTCTACCTGCTGCAGGCGATCAGCCGCAACCTGACGGCGGCGCAGGCGGAGAGCATCGCCGCCGATTACCTGAACCCCGACAGCCCGTCGATGACCACCGGGGCCTTCGACGGCTTCAACCGGGAGCAGGGCCTGTACACCTTCACGGCATCGGCCAACACCGTCACCTTCACTCCGACCTTCTCCTCGACGGTCCCCGAGCGCTGGCTCGATATCTACGCGATCGACGGCTACACCTCCTCATCGATGCCGGCGGTGAGCATCGGCGGCGTCGCCCTCACCCTCGGGGTGCAGTACCTCGCCGCCGTCGACACGGTGGACCACGTCGCCTACGTGAAGCTGATGGAGCCGCTCGTCCCCGGCACGCCCGGCGCGGGCCAGATCCAGTCGGGCTCGATCACCATCAGCTGAACGCCGGAGGGTCCTGTCGGGGGACGTCCGGACACCGGCCCGGGGGCCCGCCCGCGCCGGTCAGGTGATCGGCAGGCGCTCCCGGCGCCGCGCCCGCCCCGGGGAGGCGCTCCGCGACGACGGGCGGGCGAGGCGGAGGTTCATGAGCTCGAAGCCGAGACGCGCCTGCAGGTATCGCTGCCCGGGGGTGAGGTGGAAGGCACTGCTGACGAAGACGTAGCGCACGCGCTCGACCGACAGCTGCTTGATGACGCCGACGTTGAGGAGATAGAGCGCCGCGTGGGAGGCCTCGCTCCGGTCGCTGATGCACAGGTACATGTGAGCCCAGGCCTCGTCCACCACCACAGCCGCCAGCGCCCGGACGGCCCGCTCGCCGTCCTCGACGACGAAGACCCGCGAGGTCCGCCGGGCAACGGCATGGCCCAACGCCTCCGCATCCCAGAACTCGTCGCGGTGCAGCTTCAGGATCCTGGCGGCCTCCACCCTGGTCGTCGCGGCATCGGGGAGCTCCCGGAAGGTCAGACCCAGTGCCTCCGCCTCGCGGAGGTTGGCCCGCGCCCCCCGGCGCTTCGTGCCCTGGAGGTACACCTCGGGATCGTCCGGGAGCGCCAGCACACCGACCGCCCGCCGGTTCACGTGCCGGCCGCGGTGGCGAACCGCCAGATGCTTCACGATCTCCGCGCCGGCGTCGCCCGCTCCCACGGACACGTCGATCCGGGGCAGTGCCCGCACCAGGAGCACCATGTCTCGGATCGCAGCGCGCCGGGAGACGGCGAAGGAGAGGAGGGACAGCACACCGGCGACCCTGGCCTCCGCCAGGGCACGGTGCGTCGCACACACCTCCTCGATCCTCTCGAGATCGGCCTTGGTCCTCACATGGGGACCGGACATCGCGCGCTCCTCGGTCACGGTCGACTCCGACGGTGCCCGGTGAAATGACGGAAGGGCCGACGAGGCCACCTCACAGGGTACCGGCGGACCGCCGCAGCTGGAATCGGCGGTTCCGGAGGGCACTGGGCGGTGCCGGACACGGTCCGCCGGGCTGTCCCTCCCGCCGCCGGGAATTCCGCCCGTTCCCGCGACCCGGGGGGCGGGCACGAGCGGATCAGGGTCCGCCGGCGCCCTGGTCGCGCCGGGGTGGTTGGGGGGGGCTCCCACCCCCCCTGGGCACTTGTCCAGGAAGGGTCGAGACACGCAACCGGCACGGGGCGCGAGCGGCCATTGTCCCTTGACGCGAGGGGCGGTAGGTTCCATTCGTGAGAATCGCCATGGTCAGCCCCGGACCGCCACCGGCCGGGGGCGGTATCGGCGCATACACCGAGAAGACCTCCCGCACCCTGGCCGCGATGGGCCACGAGGTCCACGTCCTGATCCCGGGGACCAGCCAGCTGGCCACCGAGATCGTCGACGGAGTCCGCCTCCACCGGGTGCCCACGGGGCGCATCCGCCCGCAGGCCCTGGCCCGCTCTCTGGCCGTCAACCGGGCACTCCGCCGCCTCGGACGCCTCGACATCGTCCAGGCATGCGAATGGGAGGGCGAGGCCTGGTGGTACTCGCTCCACCCGGGCGCATCGCTGGTCACCCGCCTGGCGACACCGCACTTCGTCGTCGAGGACCAGGAGCAGATGCCTCGACTCCGGCGCTGGCGCACCTTCGTCCGGCGATGGTTGGAGCGGTCGCAGACTCGCCGCAGCGCACGGGTGATCTCGCCGTCCACGACCCTCGCCGGCGAGGTCGCCAGGCGGTGGAGGCTCCGGCCCGAGTCGATCACCATCGTCCCCACCGGAATCCGCCGTCCTCGCGCCGCTGACGGCAGCCTTCCCGAGGATCTCCGCCAGCTGGAGTACGTGCTCTACTTCGGCCGGCTGGAGCGACGCAAGGGTGTGGACACCTGGATCGATGCACTCCCCGAGGTGCTGGCCAGCCGGCCCAGCCTGCACGCCGTCTTCGTCGGCGATGACGGGGGAATGCAGGGACGGCTCTTCATCGAGATCGCCCGGGAACGATGCGGCGAGTACTGGCCACGGCTCCATTTCCTGCCGGAGATGCCCCAGGCCCGTCTCTTCCCCATCGTGGCGGCGGCGCGGATGGTGGTGATGCCATCGAGATCCGAGAGCCTCGCCAATGCCTGCCTGGAGGCCATGGCCCTCGGCCGGCCCGTGGTCGCCACCCGCGGGACGGGGCTCTCCGAGCTGATCACCGACGGTGTCGACGGCTTCCTCGTCCCACCGGGAGACGTGGCGGCCCTGGCGGCCACGGTCCGCACGGCGGTCTCGGACGACGCCCTGCTCGCGCGCGTTCGCCAGGCGGCGCGTCGGCGGGCCGGCGACTTCGACCTCGACCGGATGGTGGACAAGCTCGTCCGCGTCTACGAGGATGTCGTCGACCGCCGGGCCCTCTCGCCGTCCGTCACCTCGACATGAGGATCACCGTCTGCATCCCCACCGTCCGCCCCGAGGCTCTGGGCAGGACGATCGGCTCGGTGCGGCGGCAGACCTGGCGGGACTGGGAGTTGCTGATCGTGGGCCAGGGGGACGCGGCGACCGAGGCGGCTCTCCGCGGCGCGGTGGCGGCCGCCGCCAGCGACGACAGCCGGGTTGTCTACGTCCACCTCGCCGAGCGCGGCTGCAGCCGCGCCCGCAACGCCGGGACCCGCCTGGCCGGCGGTGAGGTCATCGCCTTCCTCGATGACGACTGCGAGGCGGATCCATCGTGGTTGGAGACGATCGCCGGAGCCTTCGCCAGCGACCCCGAGCTGGGCGCGGTGGGCGGGGCCGTGGTCGGCCCGGAGCACCTGGGACCGTTCGCCGCCTGCCCCACGGTGATGCCCGCCGAGGCCCTCTACGACCCCGCGGCGACGCCGCGGCGCCCCCCGGCCGGCTGGGACTGGATCGGTGCCAACTGCGCCTTCTCCGTCGCGGCCGCCGCCCGCGTCGGGCCCTGGGACGAGATCATGGGCCCGGGGATGGAGTTCCCCGTCGGCGAGGATACCGACTACAAGCTGCGCCTCGAGGCCCTCGGCATCCGGATGCTGACGACGCCGCGGTCGCGGATCCTGCACTCGTCCGGCGTGCGCAGCGGGCGCGCGGCGCTGCGCAGCCAGCGCAACTACGCCCTCGGCAACGGCGCCCTGGCCGGCAAGCAGAGCCTCGGCGGGGATCCACGCGGACGGCTCTGGCTGCGCGAGACGCGCCGCCGCTGCCTCACCGCCTGGGCGCGCCGCCTGCGCCCCGACCGCCTGCCGGTGGACCTGCGCCACCTCCTCTGGTTCGAGATCGGCTACCGGCGCTGCCGGCGTCACTTCCTGGTCGACGCGAACGGCCTGCTGCGGCGGCGCGAGGGCGCGGCGGGTGGGAACGTCACCCCACTGCATCAATCCCACGAGACGGATCCCCGCCATGCCACGGCCGGCTCCTGAGGCGGTGCCCGGACGGGGGGGCGGGCTCCGCCAGGCGATCGCCTTCCGCCTGGCCGCGAGGCGCGGCGACCACCCCATCGTCATCCCGGTCGCCGGCGGCGTCGGGGGGCTGCTCAGCCGCCGCGACTGCCGGCGCCTGGCCAGCCTGGTCGACCCCGCCGCGGTCGACCCGCAGCGGAGCGGCCCGCGCGGCTGGCTGGAGCGCCGCCAGGCTCGCCGATCCGCCCTGCTGCTGGTCCCCGACAGGGCCACCGCGATGCGCCTCGCCGCGCGCTGGCATGTCGACCTGGCCCGGGTGAACCTCGCCCCCGACCTCGGCAATCCCCCCCGGGAGCTGATCGACAGGGTGTGCGGCCCGGGCGGCGGGACGGCGCGCACGGCGAAGCCCTGGTACGCGCAGTGACCGGCGGCGGGAGGCGGCGCCTCCTCCTCCTCCTCGCCCCCGCGGACCATCCGCACCGCGATCTCGTCTGCGCCACCCTGGCCTGGGTCGCGGCGGCCGAGGGCAGCCTCTTCGAGTGCTACTACGACGCGCGCCCCAGCGGCAGCCATTTCGGCGGCGGACTGCCGCCGGGCAGCGACCCCAACGAGATGCGGGGGGGCACTCTCACCGGTGCCCACCACCTGGAGCAGCTCCTCCTGGTCCTGCAGCGCTTCGACTGCGAAGCGGCCTCCCTGGGGCCGGCCGTGCTGGGCGACGTCATCGACTCCGCCGGCGTCGCCTTCCGATCGCGCAGCCCGGACGTCGCCCTCTTCTATGAGGAGGTCCTCGCCTCCAGCCGGGCGCCCCGGCCCGACACCCTCCTCGTCGTCGGAGAGGGCCGCACACCGGGGACCGGCCTCACCCCCTTCGCCTTCCCGGAGATCGTCAACCGCCGCCTCCTCGCCATCGCGGACGGTGATCCCGAGACCCTGGCCCGGCTGCGCCGCGGCAGGACGGTGGAATCCCTCTGGCCGGCCGGCCCGCCTCCGGACGGCGCCACCGTGCTTCGACCCGAGCAGACGGCCAGCGCCGCCGAGGAGACGGCCTGGATGGCGGAGCGGTGGTCGGAGCGGGGACGCGGGTTCATCCTCGGCGACCCCGAGCTGGTGGGGCGATGGATCCCGACCGCGGCCCGCGAGGGCTGGATGCCCATCCACGGAACGCCGCAGACCGACGTGATCGACCGTCTGGCGGAGCCGCTGCGCCGGACCGAGGTCGTCCTCGGCCGCCAGCATCACGACAACGACTTCCTCGCCCTCTCGCGGCTGGGGGTCGCCTTCCAGGTCATCGACCCGGGGAGACCGCCGTTCCCGGTGCTCCGAGAGGAGCCGCCCCCCTGGCCGGCCCCGCCCCTCCCCGACGAGCCCGACGACGCCCAGCTGTCACGCTGGGCCGGGGAGGGGAGGATTCTCTCCACGCTGCTCTTCTGGACCGGCATGGCCAGGGAGCTGGAGAACCTCTACGTCCTCGCCGACGTGCTGAACCTCACGGGGATGGCGGCCGGACTCGTCCTCACCACGGAGAGCTTCGCCCACATGCCGTACCCGCCGCTGACGCTGACGCAGCACCCACTCGGCGCCGGCGGTCTCGCGCCCCGCGTCGAGCTGCTCCTCGGCTGCGCCGGCGCCGGCGTTCTCATGGAGTCGGAGACCCCGCCGGACCGCTTCGCAGCCACCCTGACCAGGGCGGTGGACGGCCTGGCGGAGCGACTGGGGGGTCGCGACCGCGTGCCGCGCGGGTGGTGGCCGCTGATGGACGCCCCCCTCGTGCCCCGGCCCCCGCACCGGCTGGCCCGCCACCCGGGACCGCCGTACTTCCGCATCCGCTACCGGGCGCGGGAGCCGGAGCCGGCCGCCACGGCCGCAGAGGGCGGCGGGCATCCCAGCCGCTCGCCCCGGGCCGTGATCGGCCGGTCCCCTCTGCGAACGCTCTTCGAAGCGGACCGCCCCTTCACCGACTTCAGGCCGGGGCCGCCCGGCCGGGCCGTCCTCGAGGCGGTCCGGGATGCCGGGTTCGAGTACGCCTTCACGGCGTCGGCGTTCGGCGGGCCTCCGCGCGCCGTCGTGGACGTCCCCGGGATGGTGTCCCTCACCTACACCGCGGGCCGCTGGGACGGCTGGTCCCCGTTCATCACCGTCAACGACCTCTCCGATCTCCAGCGGGCGGAGCGCAGGCTGGTCCGCTCCGGCCGCCCCGGCTGGCTCGCCGGCACCATCGACACCTGCCTCTGGGCGTTCACCGGCCCGGTCTGGGACCGCGGTCGCGACCTCTTCGCCCTGTGCCGCTGGATGGCCGGCGGCGGATCGTCCGGGCGCCTGGTCAACGTGACCCCTCGGACGGCGGCGCGGTATGCCCGGCTGCTGGCGGATCGCGGCCTGGTGGGCCGCCTGCCCTCGGCGTGACCGCTCCGCTCCGGCGGAGCCCGAACGGCATCCCCGGGACCGGGTCTGGGATGTCCCAGAACGGGGCGCGGTCGCCCATGGCAGCGGGGCGGCCGGGGGGCGAGACTCTCCCCATGGCCGTCACGGCTGGATCAAGGGGCCCGGCGGCGGAGACGTTCCAACCACCCCCAACGGAGCATCGTCCGCCACACCGGCGCATCCTGGTCGTCGTGTACGGCCACCTTTCCGACTCCATGGCCGCCACACCGGCCCTGCGCAGTCTCCGCGCCGCGCTGCCCGATTCCCGGATCGAGGTCCTCGCCCTCCGCTGCGCGCGCCCCGTCGTCGGCCGCTCCCCCCACGTCGACGCCGTCGTGGAGTGGGACGACTTCCATCGCAAGGGGGAGTCGCTGGCGCGGGTGGAGAAGGCGGCGGTGATCGCCACGCTGGGGGCGAGGCTGCGCCGCCGCGGGTACGACGCCACGCTGCTGCTGCACAACGGCACCGGGGCGATGCGCAAGCTCACCCGGGCGATCGGTTCGCCGGTCCAGGCGGGCATCTCGTTCGGGGGCGACGGGTTCAGCCACCCGGTCAGCCCCGCCGCCGAGGCCGAGTCGGCACGGGAGGCGAACGCCCGGGTGCTGGCCGCCTTCGGGGTCGAGGAGGATGGCGGCCCGGTCGAGCTGGTCACACTGCCCGAGGAGCGGGCCGCCGCGCGGCGGCTGGTCGGCTCCGGAGACGGTCCCCTCGTGGGCATCCACGCCGGTGCCGACTGGTCCTGCCAGCAGTGGCTGCCGGAGCGCTTCGCCGAGGTCGCATCCACCCTGCAGCGGGAAGCGGGCGCCCGCATCGTCCTGACCGGCTCGGGCAGCGAAACGGGGCTGCAGGAGGAGATCGCCCGGGGCATGGCGCGGCCTCCCATCCGCATCGCCGGCCGGACCTCGTTCGGCGAGCTGGTCGAGGTGATCAGGGGTCTCGACCTGCTGGTCTGCGTCAGCAGCGCCGCCTCCTCGATCGCGGACGCGACGGGGACCCCCAGCATCGTCCTGCTCGGTCCTGAGGACGGCCGCTTCACCGGCATGGCGCCGACCGAACATCGCCGGGTGCTCCAGCCGGGCGGTCTGCGCCTGGCGGGGAGCTGGTGCGAGCTGGGCCGCTGGGGGGTTCTCTCCGGCTGCGACTCGCCCGTCTGCCGCGGTGTCGGCGGCCTGGCCGAGCTGGATCCCGCCACCGTCAGCGCCGCCGCGCTGGAGATGCTCGGCTCGGACTCGCTGTCGAGCGCCCGGGCCTGCTGACCTCCGCCGCCTCCGCCCTCGGGGAGGTTCAGCGGGGGGGGACGGCCTCGAGGACGAGCTCGGCGATCCGCCGGTGGCCGGTGTCGTTGGGGTGCATCGTGTCAGCCATGCCGAAGGGCGTTCGGCGACCCGCCGGCCCCCGGGCGGTCGCGTCCTCGTACACGGCCGAGAGGGACACGAAGCTCCCGCCCCGCCGCAGGCAGGCGTCCGCGATCACCGCGTCGTAGTCGGCCGCCACACCGCCGGCCTCGCCGCGGCCCCGCGCCGGTGCCCAGACGCCCAGGCAGACCAGGGCGGCCGCCGGGCCCACGACGCGGTCGAGGAGCCGCCCGTAGGCCTCGGCGAAGCGGTCCGGAGGGGTCGGCCGCGAGGGACCGCGGGGCAGGTAGCCGAGCCAGTCGTTGGTGCCCAGCTCGACCACGACGAGCCGCCTCCCCGGCGCGAGGGGGAGCCTGAGCAGGTCGTCGAGGCGGCCGCCGGAGATGGCGTGGACCGAGACGGTGAGGGGGCTGCCGGGGAGCGAGCGGGCCAGCCTGGCGGCGTAGGTGCGGTCGGCCTGGGACGCGTGCTCGCCGACGGTGAGACTGTCGCCCACCAGGACGATCTCCGCGTCGCCCGGCGCGGCGGTCGCCCGCCGGCGTCCCCGCGTCCTCAGTAGGCCCCCCGGCCCGAGACGACGGCGCGGACCGTCTTCCAGAGCACCGCGGCGTCGAGGAGCACCGACCAGTTCTCCACGTACTCGAGATCGAGGCGGACCGTCTCGTCCCAGGAGAGGTCGGAGCGACCGCTCACCTGCCACAGCCCGGTGATGCCGGGCCTGACGAGGAGGCGGCGCCGGCGCAGGTCCCCGGGGTAGCGATCGACCTCGCTGGCGAGCGGCGGCCGCGGTCCGATCATGGACATGGTGCCGTTGACGACGTTCCAGAGCTGCGGCAGCTCGTCCAGCGAGTAGCGGCGGAGGAAGCGGCCCACCGGTGTGACGCGCGGATCGCGGCGGATCTTGAAGAGCACCCCGTCGTGCTCGTTGAGCTCGGCGATGCTGGCCTGGTCGCGGTCGGCCCCCTGGTGCATGGTGCGGAACTTGTAGAGGGTGAACTCCTTGCCGTTGAGGCCGACACGGGCCTGGCGGAACAGGGCCGGGCCGGGGCTGCCGAGGCGGACGGCCAGGGCGATGACGGCGAGCGCGGGGCTCAGGACGATGCACAGCAGGCCGGCGATGATGCGGTCGAGGGCCGACTTGACGAACCAGGCGCCCCCATGGAATCCCGCCTCCCGGACGTCGAGCAGGGGAAGCCCGCCGATGGGACGGATGACCAGCCGGGGGCCGGCCAGCTCGGTCACCCCGGGGGCGATGAGGAGGCGGATGCCGGTGCCCTCCAGGTCCCAGGAGAGGCGGCGCAGCTCGGCTCCGGTGAGCACGCTGGAGCCGGTGACGACGACGGTGTCGGCGGACGAGGTGCGCGCCGACTCGAGGATCTCGGTGACCAGGCTCGGATGCGACGGGTGGGACGCGCCCGCCGGCCCGTCGGCGGGCTCGGCCACGCAGGCCCCCACGACCCGCAGGCCGGCATGCGGGAGGCGGCCGATGTGGTCGACGAGCCCGCGGATCTCGTCGGCGGAGCCGATCACCACCGCGCGATGGATCGAGCCGCCGACGCGGAGGCGGCGGCGGAGCAGCACCCGACCGGTCAGGTGAGCGGACAGGCTGAGCGCGACCATGGACGACACACCCACACCGGCGACCTCTCGCGAGACGTCGCTGTGGGTGAGGTACGACATGAAGATGAGCAGCGCCAGCATCCAGAGCCCGGCGTTGGCGATCCGGCCGAACTCGGCGGCGCCGCTGGCCATGCGGTGATCCTGGTAGGTGCCGGTGATGGTCAGCATCGCCGGCCAGGCCACCGGGGCGGCGACGACCAGGATCACGTAGAGGAGGCTCGGCCCCAGAGGCTGGGTGACGCCGTAGCGGCCGACCACGGCCACCAGCGCGGCCGCCACCCCGGCGGCGACATCGGCGCCGAGAAGGGCGGCGTGCCAGGCCGCCGTCGAGATCTGCTTGCCCTCGCCGGCAACGTTCGGGATGGACGGGACCACGCTGAGACGAAGGGGGCGTGGTCGGAGGGGGACCGCGACTCCGGTCAGGGTCACCTCGTCGTTGATCACCTCTCCATCGTGAAGGCGAGCGTTTCGTGACGCGATGGGAACTTGGTGCGGCGGTCTGGGCGATTGTCCTCACCCCATCGGGCGTGGCCCGCCGCTCCGCGTCGGGTCAGGCGGCGTCGCCTTCCCGAGCCACCCCGCCGCGACCGTGGAGGAGGCGGAGCGGTGCCAGCAGCAGCGCCTCGGCGCTTCCCGGCTCCGGCGTGCCCGACGACCGCAGGGTGCGCCGCTCGACGGTCACGAAGAGGAGCCAGGCGACGGCGAGGATGGCGGGGACGAGCAGGACGATCTCGGCGAAGACGAGGCGGGGCGAGGCGCCCGTGCGGCGCAACACCGACGCCAGCACCACGATGATCGGCTGGTGCACCAGGTAGATGCTGTACGACATGACCCCCAGGGCGACCAGCGGGCGCCAGGAGAAGATGCGGCCGATGAGGTTGCCGCGCGCCAGCACGACGCAGAGGAGGAGGAAGAAGACGGCGCCGAAGAGGATGTGCTCCAGCGGGCTGCCCACGGACAGGACCGCAAGGGGGACGAGCAGCAGGAGGCCCCATCCCAGGCGCGAGACGCGATGGACCAGCCCGTTGGCGTAGAGGTGGGCGGCGACCATGCCGAAGGCGAACTCCGCCCAGCGCCCGGGCAGGAAGTTGGGCAGCACCGCGGTGGCCATCAGCGAGTTCGCGGCCACGGCGTGGCCGTCGATGGCGATCTGGACGCCCAGGCGGTAGGCGACGTTCACCGCCACCACGGCGACCACGACGCGGACCAGGCCGAAGCGGCGGACGCCGAGCACAAGCAGGGGAAGTCCGAGGTACAGCTGCCACTCGAGGGCGAGCGACCAGTAGGCGCCGTTGAGGGCGTAGAAGGTGCTGGGGAAGAGCGAATGGAGCATCGTCATGTGGGCGACCGCCTGCACGACGAGTTCCGGCCCGCTGTAGCGGGTCAGCCCGAGGTGGCCGGCGGCGAGGGCGGTCAGCCCCAGCACGGCGGCGAGGGACACGTAGTAGGCCGGCAGCAGCCGGGTGGCGCGGCGCCGGAAGAACCGGCCGGCGCGGAGACGGCCGCCTGCGCGGACCACCGGGAGGTAGAGGCAGAACCCGCTGAGGACCAGGAAGAGGCTGACCCCGGTGGACCCGCTGCGGACGATCAGATCGAGAGGGCCGAGGCGGGCGCCGCTGAACGCCCGGATGTGGAAGGCGACCACCCACAGTGCGGCGAGAGCCCGCAGCCCGTCCACGCCGCTGAGCCGCGCCGACGCGGGTGTCGGGGCGGGGGTCGCGACCTCCTCCACCGCCGGACCGGGGCCCACGACGCCGACCTCGCGCTCCGCGACGCTCATGAGACCGCCGTTCCGGCCCCGGCCTCGAGCGGGACCTCGTCGGCGGCGGCGGCAGAGAGTGGCGCCGCCGTGCCGCCGCTGAGGCGCCTCCAGGCCGCCAGCGGCACCAGCACCACCACCAGCCAGGCGGCGCAGGTCGCGTAGCGCACCGCCAGGCGGCGCGGCTCCTGCACCAGGCGGTAGAGCCACTCCAGTCCGCTGCGGCGCGCCCATGCCGGGGCCCGGTTCAACCGGCCGGCGATGAGGTCGAAGCTGCCCCCCACCCCGATCGCCACGGAGACGGGCAGGCGGTGGCGGTTGGCCGCGATCCACAGATCCTGCTTGGGATGACCGAAGCCGACGAGCAGGATGTCCGCCCCGGCCTCGCGGATGCGGGCGACGATCTCGTCGTCGGGCATCTCGCTCAGGCTCGCCAGCGGCGGTTCCAGCGTGCCGCTCACCTGGAGCCGGGGATGACGCCGGCGCAGCTCCGCCGCCGCCGCCTGGGTCACCCCGCCCCGCCCCCCGAGGAGGAAGAGGCGGGCGCCGCTCCACTCCGCGTGGGCGGCGATGGAGGGGACGAGATCCGAGCCGGCGACGCGCTCGGGGAGGCGGTGGCCGAGGAGATGCGACAGCCAGAGGACCGGTGCGCCGTCGGCGACGTTGAGCTCCGCCCCGGAGAGGATCCGGGCCACCTCCGGCCGGCGCCGGGCGGTGACAAGGAACTGCAGGTTGACCGTGCACACCTGGCAGAACCCGCCGGATTCCACCGCCGCCAGCACCCTGTCGACGGCCTCCTCGTGACCGACGGCGTCGACGGGGACGCCGAGCACGTCCACCCGCCCCCGCGCCGGCCGGCGGCGGCCCGAGCGCGGCGCGGCGGACAGTGGCTGCGGGGTCGGCTGCCCGGCCCGGCGACGGGCCTCCTCCGGGCGCTCGGTCCGCTCCCAGCGGTCGGCGCCGGAGCCGCCGAGCATGCGCCGGTAGGTGCCGAGCTTGGCGATGAGGAAACGGGGGGACGAGAGAAGGGCTCGGTACGCGGAGGACGGAGCCCGCGCCGCCCGGAGGCCGGTGACGACATAGGCGGCGACCATCACTGCGGCGGCCCCCCAGGGAACGGCGGACCACAGGGCGACGGCGCCGGCGAGCCCGGCGGCGAGGCTGACCCCGCCGCCGAGGACGATGGCCATGGCCATGAGCCCGAGGGGCGGGACGGCCAGGTCGAGCACGGCGTCCAGGAGGGACCACCTCCCATGGAGGACCACCGCCGCGAGGAGGCGCGGGATGCGGGTCCGCACCACGTGCAGTCGCCCTCCTTCCCAGCGCATCCGCTGGGTGGCGCCGGCGCTGCCGAGGGCGGACGCCGGTCCGCTGACCAGGGCTTCGGGGGCGAAGCGGGGGCGCACTCCGGCAAGGCGCAGGTCGACGGAGTACTCCAGGTCCTCGGCCCCGGTGAAGGCATCCCAGGGAAGGCGCCGGAGCAGCGAGCTGCGGAACAGCATCCCGTTGCCCACCAGGCTGCACGGCATTCCCAGCGCGTCCCGACCCGAGAAGCGGACGCGATGGAAGAGAAGGAACGCCGCCTGGCGCAGCGGCGTCGCGCTGCCCGTGCCGTCGTCGAGCACCAGGTACTCGCCCTGGACGGCCTCCGCGCCCCGGGCCATCGCGGCCTCGAGCCCGGTGATCAGCCCCGGGGCGGCGACGGAGTCGGCGTCGACGACGACGACGCCGTCGACCGGCTCGGCCTCGGCGAGCAGGCGGTCCATCGCCCATCGAAGGGCGCGACCCTTGCCGGGGAGATCCGGGTCGTCGCGGACCAGGACCTCCGCCCCTTCGGCCCGGGCGACGGAAGCGGTGTCGTCGGCGCAGTTGTCGGCCACGACCACCACCCGGTACCGGTCGCGGGGGTAACTCTGCGTGCGCAGCGAGGCGAGGCATCGGGGGAGCAGCTCCGCCTCGTCGTGCGCCGGGATGAGGACGGCGAGCCGGCTCGTCCCCTGGGGTCCGGCGCGGAACACGGGGCGGCGCAGCGCGGCCACGGCGAGGACGAGCAGATAGAGGGCGGCCAGGGCCAGGCCCGCGCCCCCCACCGCCAGCAGCAGCGTCGCCACCGCCCGGACATCCACGCGAAGGTCTCCCGAGACTCCCCCCCGACGAGCCTATGGGGGGATGCCGATTCGGGGAATGGGCCATCGTGCGGACCCGGGTCAGAGAACCCCAGGGCCTCCCGGGGTGTCCCCCACCGTGCGGGACTTCCGCCCAGATGCGGGCCACCGCCCCCCGGGCCGTCGTACGGCCGGGGGGCGGGTCGGCGGGCTGAGCCGAGCCCGATGCGGAGGCGCCGGCTGGCTAGAGGAACATCACCGAGACGCTGTCGAACTCGACCGGGGCGTTGACGTCGAAGCCGACGGCCCCCCGGCAGAACGTCGAATCCGAGACAGTCATCAGCTCCTGGCCGTTGAGGGACACCGTGAAGGTCGATCCGGCGGCGGTGATGCTGAGCTGATGCCAGGTGCTGCTGTAGTCGAGGCTGACCTCGGAGAGAACCGTGGTGCCGGAGGCGGCGACCTTCAGGAACGCCATCTCCGTGCCGCCGACGAAGCACACCGCGTAGTGGTCCGTCGCATCGACGTACCGGACGTCGATGCAGTCCTGTTCGCTGAGCCACGCGCTGGGCTGCACCGCGACGCTCAGGGTGTAGTTGGTCCACGCGCCGTTGCCCGCCGACGTGGTCGCGCTCCAGCCGTCGTGGGCGTAGACGTGACTGTGGGTGGCGTCTCCCGTGGCCACGCTCAGGCCGGCGTTGACCCCGGCGACGCTCCAGCCCGCCGGGACGCTGCCGACCGCGTCCGAGGTGAAGCTGTCACTGTAGAGGACGGCACCACCGCTCGAGGTGCCCAGAGACTTCGGAACCCACTGCGTGGTCTTCGTCATCTTTCCCGGCGTCGGACGGGAGCTCCTGCCGGGCCCGGGAGTCGCGGTGGGCGAGGGGGTGGCTGACGGGTCGGGCGTGGGGGTCGCCGTCGGGGTGGGCGTCGGCGTCGGCCTCGGCGTGGGCGTCGCCGTCGGGGTCGGTGTCGCGGTTGGCGTCGGCGTCGGCGTCGGGGTGGGCGTTGCGGTCGGCGTTGGCGTCGCCGTCGCCGTCGGGGTGGATGTCGCCGTCGGCGTGCCGCTGGGAAGGCCACCCGGTCCCAGGCTCAGCAGGTGCTGCTGGTAGGCGGTCCCCTCACCGGCGTTCGGCGTGCCCGTCCAGTCGGTGATGAGCACATCGTCCGTGTAGCCCCAGGGGTTCCAGGTCCAGGCGAGGTAGCTCCAGCCGTGGCTGTCGGCGTAGGGGAGGAAGGTGGGCAGGAAGCTCACCGGTGCGGAGGTGCTGTCCCCGATCTCTCCGACCAGGAATGGGTGGGAGGCGGAGACGGGCGCCTGCTGCGAATCCCAGCAGCTGGTGGTGTCGCAGCTCTCTCCGGGGTAGTCGTGCGCCCCGGCGATGAGCTGCCCGTCAGGGTCGGTGGGCGCGTTGGCCAGCCATCCCGAGTCGTCGTTGGACCAGTCCAGGCCGTTGACGAGGATGGGTTGGGTGGCCCCCACCGCGCGGATGGCGTCGATCAGCGTCTGCATCCCGGCGGTGTTCCACGTGTACGTCGTGCTGTACCCGGTGGTGGTGCCGTCAGGGCCGATCTGGCCGGCAGAGATGAACTGGTTGAGCGAGCAGCCGTTCAACCAGCACTGCCACGGATCCTGCGAGGGGTTGGTGAAGTAGCTGCCGTAGAGGAACGGCTCGTTGAAGAGGTCGAAGATCAGCGCCGGGTTGCCGGCGAAGTAGGTCGCCACCGACTGCCAGAAGGCGATGGAATGGTCGGCGTCCGCCATCGGCTGCTGAGCGACCGCCGCATAGGCGCCCGGGGAGGTCCAGTGCAGGTCGATGATGGCGATCATCCCCGCCTGGTTGATGAGGCTGACCTCGGTCGCGATCGCCGCCTGGTAGGCGGCTCCGCCGTAGGCGGGGTTGACCCCGTTGATGCCCAGCCAGCAGTCCTCGTTCAGCGGGACGCGGACCACGTCGATGTCCCAGGCTGCCATCGCCTGGTAGGTGCTGAGCTGGTCGAGGGGCTGTCCGCCGTAGATGCTCCAACCGCGCTCGGTCGGCCCGCCACCCTGGTCGCAGGCGAACTCGGTGCCGGACAGGTCGGCGCCGTGGAGGGCGACGGTGCTGCCGGAACCGTCGACGAGATGGTTGCCCACCACGTGGATCGCGAGCGGCGCAGCGGTCAGGCGCGCGCCTGCGGCCTGAACCAGGAGGACGGCGGAGAGGCCGACGATGGCAGTGCCGAGCAGACGCTTCCAGACACTGCGGCGGAGGGAGGGGAGGACGAGGGCCATCGGGGGGTCTCCTGATCTGAGGCTGGGCGACCGCGGCGATCCCCCTCACCGCGAGGCGTGCTCGATCAGGGTCGGCCGGGCGCGGGACCGCGATCGCTTCTGTCCCGCGGCTTGTGCCCGGAGCGTTACCGGAACATCAGAGCTCGGCGGTTCTGGAGCAACGTCGCCGTCACCGCCGCGCGACGGTCGGATCGACGCGTTCCGGCGGTGGTCCCCATCCCCGCGACGGTTCGGAAACCGGCGGGGCGGCCTCGGTCAGGCCAGGTTGAGGTAGAAGATCAGCGTGCCGCCCGGACTGGTGGGGAGGATGTACCCCGCGCTCTGCACCGTCACCGACTGCGCCAGAGCCAGGCGGAGAGCGGTCTGGCTGCCGCTGGTTGTGACCCCGACACCGGTGACGACACCGCTGCCGGTGAGGGTTCCGGACGAGCTGGAGAGGGTCACGCCGGTCAGGGTGACCACCATGGTCTGGGCGGTTGGAGCGCTGATGACCACGGTCGGTTCACCGCTGCCGCCCTGCGTGCCCGGGTTCAGGTTGAGGACGACGGTCAGGTAGGTGGCGTGCTGCCCGTAGTCGAGGCTGCTGAGCTGCCAGCCGGCCCCGCCGTTGCCGATGGTCAGCGGTGCCGGCGGGACGTATCCGGCCGGCGCGCTGGACGGCGTGGCCGTCGGAGCCACCGTCGCCGAGGGCGTCGGGGGGCTCGGCCGCGGCGTCACCAGCAGGGTGGGCGGTGCGGTCGGTGGCGTGCGCGTCACCGCTGTCGAGGCCGGCTTCGAGGAGAGCGGGACGAAGACGGCGAGGAGGAGGACCAGCACCGCCAGGGAGCCGGCGAGGACCCACCACCCGCCCGCGCGGGCGAGGGCCCGCCGCGTCCGCATCCGGGCGGCGGCCAGCCGCTTGCCGAGATCCGGCAGGGTGCCGGCGAGGGGCCCGACGCGGCCGTGCCGGGCCAGGCTTCGGGTGTGCCGGCCCAGATGGACGCGCGAGCCGGCCGGTTCGGCGAGCGGGAGGGCCGCGAAGCCGTCCGCCGGACCCATCATCTCCTCCGCCGTGGTGGCCCCGTGGGGATGCGGCAGGACCGGCACCGCCCTCTCTCCTCCGGCGGTGGGGAGGTTCCAGGAGTGGGCGGTTGCCGAGATGGGCCCGGCCGACTCGACGCTGGGCGGCGCGGTGTCGGGGGAGGGAGCCGCCCGCCAGGCCGGCTCACGGCCCGGGCTCCCCGCACCGCTCACCATCCCCTGGTCGTCGTCGCGGGGTTGGCGCATCAACGCGAGGCGGAGGGCGATCTTGTCGCGAAGCCAGGACACCGGCGACGCCGGCGCCAGGCGGGGCGGGCGCGGCGGGCGCGCCATGAGCGGGTCGACCGCGGCACCGGCCTCGGGGCCTGCGACCGCGTCGGAATCGGCGGCGGCCCCCAGGGACGACCAGCTGGCGAAGCGCCCCGCCCGCTGTCCGCCCTGGGTGGAGTCGAAGGGGGGAGGCGGTGGTGGAAGATGCTGGGGCTCAGCATCCTCGGAGAGGTCTGGATCCGAGGCCGCCCCGTCCACGACGTCTCCGCGCGGCGCCCAGGCCCAGAGGTCCTCATCGGGGTCGGCCCAGTCGCCGCCGTCGCCACCGGCATCTCGAGGCGATTGCCGGTCCTGTTGGCGAGGCGACAGGGTCCACGGAACCTGGGAGACCGGGGGGGGCGCGTCCCCGTCTCGCAACACCGGGTCGGGCACGTCCGCCCCAGGCGGTTCCGACTGCGGCACGTCCCATGTCCAGGGCACATCGCCGGGCGGTGGCGGCGGAGCGGCCGGGGGGAATGGGCCGCCGTCGTGGGAGGCGCGGCCGACGAGCCCTGCCCAGGCCGATGAGGGCGGCTCCTCCTGTCCCGGGGCGCCCGGTGCGGGCGGGGGCGAGCGCCACCCGGTCTGAGGCGTGCCGGACGGCTCCGGATCCTCGTCGACGACCGGCTCCGGGCGATCGGGCGCCGCCGCCCAGTCCGGGAGCTCGTCGTCCTCGCCCGATGCCGGAGTGTCCGCGTCATCGGCGTCGGTCACGGCGGCCTGGTGGACCGCCATGGCGGCGGCAGCATCGGCCGCGGGCGGCAGGGGCGGCGGGACCGGGGCGGTGCCCTGCTCGGGCGCCACCGCAGGCGCCGGGCCCTCCACGCGCACGACGAGGGGGATGCGGGGGACGCCGGCCGCCAGGGTCGATCGCCCGTTCAGATTCACCTGGGCCTCGCCGTCCTCCTCGCGCGACGGATCGGCGCGCGGGGAGACCAGGCGGAAGAGTTCGTTCACCGGCAGATCGGTCGTGAACGGGAGCGACGGCTGGTTCCCGTCGGCGGCGACCGCTTCACTCACTCGCCGCGGTGCCCAGGGAAGCGACGTCCCCGTCGTGCGCCCCTCCAGCCACGGAGGGGTCCCGGAGGCGACGGCGGCCGGCCGGCGGGAGGGGCGCGACGGCAGGGTCTCGTCCGGTCCGATGAGCCCGAGCTGCGCCATGAAGCCATGGATGGCCTCATCCGGCACACGCACGCGCGCCAGGCTGCCGATGCGCTCCGCCTCCTCCTGCAGGTAGTTGAAGGCGTTGCGGCAGCGATCGCATCCGACCAGGTGCCCGTCGACCTCGCCACGCCGCGGCGCGTCCAGCTCCCCGTCGAGGTAGCTGCTCAGGACGAGCAGGCTGCACCTCATATGACGAGCTCGCGGTAGATGGACCCGAACTCCCGTCGAGCCGCCGCCAGGAGCCGGCTGGCCGCTTCCGGCGAGCACTCGAGGGCTCGGGCGATCTCTGCGTAGCGAAGCTGGGCGAGGTCGGAGAGCAGCAGCGCGGCGCGACGCTCGAAGGGAAGCGTCATCAGGGCCCGCTTGACGGTGTTCATCCGGCTGGCGACGTCCCCGCCGCGGAATTCGACCTCGAAGGGGGTGCGGTTGCGACGCCAGAGACGGGAGGGACCGTGCGGTCGCGGGGGGTAGCGCTCGCCCGTCCGGCAGGCCCTGGTCACAGCCCGGTACAGCGCCGCACGGCCGTCGACGCGCACGCGCGCCGGAGGGTACTTGGCGGCGTGGAAGATGCCTCCGGCGGCGAGCTCCACTGCACTCTCGGCATCGCCGACCAGGTGGGCGGCGTAGGTGACGAGGTCATCGAGATGCTCGGAGACGAGCTCCGTGAACTCGCCACTGGTGGCTGGGACGTTGGCTGCGGCGTTGATCATGACTCCACCCGAGGGTGGCTGGGGGCGGCGGCAGCAGCCAGCATACACACGGCTGACACCAGGGTCAAGGTGGCGGCCGCCGAATTCACCGAGTATCGGTCGGCAGAGACAACAACTGGCCACCCCTGACCAGCCTCGGCGCCGCCAGTCCGGTGGCGGCCCAGGCGGTGGCGGGCATGCCGATGTCGGCGACCGTGATCTCCCCCGCATGGGCCCGTCCCGTCGGACTCCACAGGCCCCTCTTCATCGCCGTCAGGGTGCAGGTCCGGATCGCCCGGACGGTGGGATCGCCGGCCGCCCCGGTGGTGGCGTCGAGCCCGCTGGGGACGTCGACGGCGAGGGTGCGATCCGCAGGCAGCCGGGAGATGGCCCGTGCCTGGGGCGGGCGAGGGTCGCCGCGGAGGCCGGTACCGAGAATGGCGTCGACGACCGCCGCCGCCCTCTCCATGGCAGCCGCCGCGACCTCTCCATCCGGCACCGCCGCGACGGCGACCCCGGCGGCTCGGGCCGCGGCAAGCTGGCCCGACACCAGCGAGCCGAGCTGGTCCGGGTCGGCGACCAGCGCGACCTCGACAGGAAAGCCCCAGCTGCGCAGATGGCGCGCCGCCACCAGCCCGTCGCCGCCGTTATTGCCATGACCGGCCACAACGAAGACGGCCTCCGGCCTGCCGCCGAAGCTGGCGAAGACCCAGCGCGCCACCTGCCAGCCGGCCACCTCCATGAGCTGGACGACGGAGGCGCCGCGCTGCGCCGCCGCACCGTCCAGGCCGGCAGCCTGCTCACCGGTGAGGTCGCCGTAGTCGGCCCGGCCGGCGGCGCCGGGCGCACCTCGCGTGCGACCGGGGCTCATCCGAGCTCCACGGCGACCGGGCTGCCGGCGAAGAGGCCGCTCAGCCGCGCGGCGGACGCCTGGCGCGCGGCGATCTCCAGATGCCCGGCGCTGTTCCACAACGCGGCCAGGCCCCCCGCGATGCCGGCGTACGCCGCCACCACCTGGCGGGTCCCTCCACCCTGCCACGTCACCGCCCCGATGCGCCGTCCGGCGGCATCTCCGTCGCGGATCCCTGTGATGCAGTTGCCGAAGTGGTCGACGCAGACGACCTGGCTGCGCAGCAGGCGGCCGTCGGCCACAGGGATCACCGCCAGGCGCAGGAACGGCGCGTCCACCGGGGTGCCGACGTCGGCGAGGTCGGCCCCCGCCGCGAGCCGGGCCGCCAACGGGGCGAAGTGGTCGCGCCCATGGAAGGTCGCCGAGGCACCCGCCGGGGTGTCGAGACGGACGGCGCGCCGCTCCGTCGCCTCGGTCCACAGATAGGTGACGAGTCCGGTGTCCGGAGCGACACAGACGACCCCGTCGCACTCCACGGCGACGGCGTCGCGGCCGCCGCCCACGCCGGGGTCGACGACGGCGCAGAGCACGGCCCCCGGGCCGAAAGCCCGCGCCAGGGTCTTGCAGCGGTACATGGCGGCGAGCACGTCCCCGGGGGGCACCAGATGCGTGCCGTCGACGCAGCGCACGCCGGGCGCGGCCGCCCACGCGGCGGCCCGCATCTCGGCGGCGTAGCCGTCCTCCAAACCGAAGTCGGAGACGAAGACGAGCGTCGCGCTCACGGCCACCAATACGGTAGCAGCGGGCACCGGGTCCGAGCCCACCGATCGGCCCGCCTCCGGGGATTCACGCCCGGCGGCGGACGCCGGCCGGGCGCGCGCCCCCGGCATCCGGCCTTGCCCGGGGAACAGCGAAGGGCGGCCCGGTGCCGACCGGGCCGCCCTCACAGGGCGGGAATGCCTTCCCGCGACTCAGTAGTCGGGCATCTGCGGCGCGGCCGCGGCCTTGTTCTTCTCCGGAATGTCGGTGATGAGCGCCTCGGTGGTCAGCAGCAGCCCCGCGATGGAGGCCGCGTTCTGCACCGCCGACCGGGTGACCTTGGTCGGGTCGATGATCCCGGCGCTGACCATGTCGACGTACTTGCCGGTGGCGGCGTCGAGGCCATGGCCCTTCTTCAGAGTCTTGACCTTCTCGACCACCACGGAACCTTCCATGCCGGCGTTGATGGCGATCTGGCGCAGGGGCTCCTCGAGGGCCCGGCGGAGGATGTTCGCGCCGGCCAGCTCGTCGCCCTCGGCATCGACGGTGTCGAGCGCTGCGATCGAGTTGATGAGGACCACGCCGCCGCCGGGCACGATGCCCTCCTCCACCGCGGCGCGGGTCGCCGAGACGGCGTCCTCCATGCGGTGCTTCTTCTCCTTCAGCTCGGTCTCGGTGGCCGCGCCGACCTTGATCACGGCGACGCCGCCGGAGAGCTTGGCGAGCCGCTCCTGGAGCTTCTCCTTGTCCCAGTCGGAGGTCGACTTCTCGATCTCCGCCTTCAGCTGCTCGATGCGCCCCTTGATGGCGTCCTGGCTGCCGGCGCCCTCGACCAGGGTGGTGTCGTCCTTGGTGATGGTGACGCGGCGGGCCCGGCCCAGCTGGTTCAGGGTGGCCGAGTCCAGCTTCAGACCGATCTCCTCGCTGACCACGGTGCCGTCGGTCAGGATGGCGATGTCCTGGAGCATGGCCTTGCGCCGGTCACCGAACCCGGGCGCCTTGACCGCCACGGCGCTGAAGGTGCCGCGCAGCTTGTTGACGATGATGGTCGCCAGGGCCTCGCCCTCGACGTCCTCGGCGATGATCAATAGCGGCTTGCCGCTCTGGACCACCTTCTCGAGCACAGGCAGCAGGTCGGCGACGGCGGCGATCTTGCGGTCGGTGATCAGGATGTAGGGCTCCTCGAGAACCGCCTCCATCCGCTGCGTGTTGGTGACCATGTAGGCCGAGATGTAGCCCTTGTCGAACTGCATCCCCTCGACCAGCTCCAGCTCCGTCTCCAGTCCCTTCGACTCTTCGACGGTGATGACGCCGTCCTTGCCCACCTTCTCCATGGCGTTGGCGACGGTTTCCCCGACTGCCGGATCGGCGGCCGAGATCGACGCCACCTGGGCGATCTTCTCGCGCTCGGTGACCGGGATCGACTGGGCCTTGATTGCCGCGACGACCGCGGCCACGCCCTTGTCGATGCCCCGCTTCAGCAGGATCGGGTTGGCCCCGGTGCCGACCTGGCGGAGACCGGCCTCGATCAGCGCCTGCGCCAGCACCGTCGCCGTGGTGGTGCCGTCACCGGCGATGTCGTTGGTCTTGGAGGCGACCTCCTTGACCAGCTGGGCGCCCATGTTCGCGAACGGCTCCTCCAGCTCGATCTCCTTGGCGATGGTCACGCCGTCGTTGGTGATCGTCGGCGAGCCGAACTTCTTGTCGAGGACGACGTTCCGACCCTTGGGGCCGAGGGTGATCCTCACCGCGTTGGCGACGGCGTCCACGCCGCGTTTCAGGCTGGCGCGGGCGTCGACGTCGTAGATCAGCTGTTTGGCCATGGACCTCCTCCCATTGCCTGCCGTGAGCAGGGCACGTGGAACGATCGGAAATGCTGCGGTCGCGAGCCATCTTAGCACTCAGCCCCACCGAGTGCTAGCGGCCGGCCCCCCGAGTGCCAGCCCGGCCCCCTTCCGTGTCCCCGTCGGCCGCCGGCGTGAGCTCGCCCCGATCCTCGCCTATCATCGACGGATGTCGAGGAGCCGGGCCATCCGCCGCTCCATCGCCGTGGCCGCCGTCGCGGGCGCCGCGGCGGTGTCGGCCCGGGCCCTGGTCCGGCCGCGCCAGGGGGCGGAACGGCGGCTGATGGATTGGGATGCCGTCCGCCGCACGGCCGTGGCCAGGTCCGGCGAGCGCGCGCGACTCGATTCCCAGGAGGCGGCACGCCTCGCCCTTGCCTGCGACGCTGTCGCCCGGGAGATGGCCCCGATGATGGCGGAGGTCTGCTCGACGGCCCCCGCCGCCTTCCCCTCGTTCTCCATCCTGGACCGGCACGGGGTCATCGACGTCAACGTGGCCATCGCCCGGCGGCTGATGGAGCCGGTGGAGCAGCTCCGTGCGAGCATCCCGGAGTCGGCGATGACGGCGATGGGTCGGCAGGTGGCCAGCCGCTACGTCGGTGAGCTGTTCGGGGTCCTGTCCCAGAGGGTCCTCGGCCAGTACGACCCCGTCCTCATGCTCCCCGGGCCGGCCGCCGCCGAGCGCCCCGGCACGGCCCTCTACCTCGTGGAACCGAATGTCGCCGCCTTCCAGCGGGCACAGCGCGTCCCCCCGGAGCCGCTCCGGCGCTGGCTGGTCCTGCATGAGGTCACCCACGCCTGGCAGTTCGAGTCCCACGCCTGGCTCGCCCCGCACATCGGGGCGCTGATGAACGAGATGCTGGTGACCGGGGTGGTCGAGCAGCTCGGCGGCGGTCGCCGGATGGCCACCCTGGAAGCGCTGCGGCAGCTCCCGGCGACGCTGGGCGACCAGCTCCGAGGCATCGGGCGGCTGCGGGCGATCATGAGCGTCCTCGAGGGGTACGGCAACTTCGTCATGCACCGGGTCGGCAGCGAGCACATCGAGGGATTCGACCGGCTGGAGTCCGCCTTCCACCAGCGCCAGAGCGAGCGCAGCCTGCTGGAGAGACTGGTGCTGGCGCTCACCGGGATGGCCGTGAAACTTCGCCAGTACGAGCTGGGCGAGCGCTTCGCCGTGGCGGTCACGGAGGCGGGCGGATACCCGCTGCTCAACCGCGTCTGGGAGGGCCCCGAGATGATGCCGAGCCTGGCGGAGATGCGGGTGCCCCAACGGTGGATCGAGCGGGCGCGCGGACTGTGACCCCGCGGCGCGGCCGGGGCTGCACGAGCAGGCCGTGCGCCGTCCGCCGGTCGGTGCCCTCGGCGCCGTAGCGTTCGCAGCATGGCGACCGCCGACGGGACCGACACAGGCGTGGCCGGCCAAGCCGTGCCCGGGGGGACGTCCGCGGCAGCCGGCCCGGAGGACGCGGCCTACGACCTGGTGTACGTCCGGGCCAGACCCTGGTCGGACGAGCGGCCCCGCACCGCCTCCCTGGTGCAGCTCGACTTCGAGTTCCTGGGCGAGTCCCTTCCCATCGCAGCCGCCCGCGAGCGCCGCCAGACGCTCGACCACCACGGCGTCTCGGTGCTCATCGTCCCCCGCCGCTACCGCCATCCGGCGGTGGACCCCGCCCGGGCGGCGTCCCTGGCGGAGGAGGAGATGGCGGCGGCGAGGGCGGCGAATCCCGCCCTCGAGCTCGGCGCGCCACGGCTGTACGGCGACCACCCCATGTACTTCACCTTCCTGGCGGTGTCGGCGCCGATGGAGCGCGCCGGCGACACCTTCCCACCCGGCCTGCTCGTCACCATCGACAAGTTCGACGGCCACGTCTGGACCGCGACGGAGCTGAGCGACTTCCTCGCCCTCGTCGCCACCAGGCAGAGCGCCGGCTAGCGTGCCGCGGCTCGGCGTGGCCCAGGGGCGGCGTCCAGGAGAACCATGGCACTGACGCATCGAGGCCGGCTCCGCAAGGCTCTGGCTCAGCCCTTCCCCGAATCGTGGCGCGAGGTCCTCGCCCAGAACGTCGCGCACTGGCGCGTGCTCGACGATGGCGAACGGGAGCGCCTCGAAGGCCTCGTCCGTCTCCTTCTCTTCGACAAGCTCTGGGAGGCCTCCAACGGATTCGAGCTGACCGACGAGATCCGCGTCGTGATCAGCGGCATGGCATGCCTGCTGATCCTGGGGCTCGACTACGACTATTACCATCGCGTCACCTCCATCATCGTCTGCCCCACAACCATCGTTCTCGAAGGGGACCGTCACCTCGGTGGGGGTCTCTACACCGACGAGCCCCAGCCGATCATCGGGGAGGCCCGTTTCGATGGCCCGGTCCTCATCGCGTGGGACCAGGCCCGTGCGCAGGGCCGCCATCCCGACCGCGGGCGCAACGTCGTGTACCACGAGTTCGCCCACAAGCTCGACATGCTGGGGGGATCCGTCGACGGAACGCCTCCCCTCGAATCGCACGCCGAGTACGAGCGCTGGGTCAGGGTGTGCAATGCGGAATACGCGTCGCTGCGCAACGGCACCAGCGGCACCCTGCTGGACCCGTACGGGGCGGTGAGCACCGGGGAGTTCTTCGCCGTCGTCACCGAGGTGTTCTTCGACAGGCCGCTGCAGCTCGAGGAGGAGAAGCCGGCACTGTACTCAGTCCTGCGTGACTTCTACCGGCAGGACCCGGCGTCCCGTGAGCGGCGGGCCGCCCCAGCGATGGGCGGGGCTGACGGACGGGTCGAAAGCGGTGCGGGCTAGCGCCTCCGCGATGCGCGTGCTCTGCGCCCCCAACGCCTTCAAGGGGAGCGTCAGCGCGATCGTGGCGGCCCGGGCGCTGGCGGCCGGTTCGCGGGACGCGGGCGCCGAGCCGGAGGTCCTGCCCATGGCCGACGGCGGCGACGGCACTCTCGACTGCCTGCTCGCCGCGGCGCGACGGCCCGAGATCGTGCTCCACCGGGTCAGCGGACCGCTGGGAGGCCGGGCGTCCGCCCGGCTCGGCTGGATGGCCCCGGGGGAGGCGGTGGTGGAGCTTGCCGAGGCGGCTGGCCTGCGCCGGCTCGGCCGCCGGCTCGATCCGCTGGGCTCCACGTCGCGGGGCGCCGGCGAGTTGATGGCGCGGGCCCTCGACGGCGGGGCACGGCGGATCGTGGTGGGCGTGGGCGGCTCCGCCTGCACCGACGGCGGCAGCGGGATCCTGACCGCGCTCGGCGCCCGGCTCCTCGACGGCCGGGGCAGACCGCTGGGGCGGGGCGGCGGCGTCCTGACGGAGCTGGAACGGGTCGACCTCTCGGGGCTCGACCCGCGACTCGCGGAGTGCGCCATCGACGTCGCCGTCGACGTCGCCAATCCACTCGGGGGCAACACCGGCGCCGCCCGCGTCTTCGCGCCACAGAAGGGTGCCGACGCCGCCGGCGTCGAACGGCTGGAGGCCGGGCTGCTGCGCCTCGCCGCCGTGCTGGAGCGTGACGCCGGGATCGATCCCGGCCTGCGGCTCCTGCCGGGCTCCGGAGCCGCCGGGGGTTCCGCCTACGGCCTCGCGGTGCTCGGCGCCACCCTGCGGCCGGGCGCGGCCCTGGTCGCCGACGCCGTCGGCCTCGACGCCGCCCTCGCCGGCTGCGACCTCGTGCTCACCGGCGAGGGACGCCTGGACGCCCAGACCGCCCGCGGCAAGGCCACCATGGAGGTGGCGGTGCGGGCGGCGCGCCGCGGCGTCGCCTGCATCGCCGTGGCCGGGGAGGTCGCCGACTCCCTGCCGGGGCTCTTCGCCGCCACCGTGTCACTCACCGGCATCGCCCTGCCCGGGGAGGACCCCAGGAGGGTGCCCCGCCGGCTGCTCCGCCGGGCTGCCGCGGCCGCGGTGCGGGGCGCCTCGATCGGGGGGCGGTGACCAGGGCGGCGGGTCGACACCGCCCCCTGCCGCAGGGCGGGACGCGGGTCACCAGACCGGCTGCAGCCACTCCCCGTACTTGGGGTCGTCGCCGGTGATGATCGCGTTGTACAGGTCCTGGACCCGCAGCGTCAGCGGCCCGGGTTCCCCGTCGGCGATGCGGCGGCGGTCGATCTCCACCACCGGCGCGACGGCGGCGGCGGTGCCGCACATGAAGACCTCGTCGGCGATGTACAGCTCGCTGCGGTCGACGGAGCGCTCCAGCACGTCGAGGCCCATCTCCTCGCGGAAGAGATGGATGATGCCGGCGCGGGTGATGCCCTCGAGGATGTTGTCCGAGAGCGGCGGCGTGATGACCTCGCCCCGGCGGACGATGAAGATGTTCTCCCCGGTGCCCTCGCAGACATGGCCGCCGCCGGTCAGCAGGATGGCCTCGTCGAAGCCGGCCTGGAGGGCCTCGGACTTCGCCAGGGCGCTGTTGATGTAGATGCCGGTGCACTTGGTGCGCGGCGGGGCCATGGTGTCGTCGATGCGCCGCCAGGTCGAGACCATGCAGCGGATGCCGGCGTGGGGGACGTAGTCGCCGAGGGGCGCGGTGATGATGGCGAAGCTGTCCTCGATGTCGTGGAGCCGGAAGCCGATCGTCTCGGCGGACTTGAAGAGCAGCGGCCGGATGTAGGTGTCCTCGCGGCACTCGTTGCGGCGCAGCAGCTCGACGGTGATGCCGCAGAGCTCGTCGACGCTGTGGGGGAGGCGCATCTGGAGCACCTTGGCGTTGCCGTGCATGCGCTCGAAGTGTTCCGGCAGGCGCAGGGCGTGGAGCTGGCGCCTCTCCGCGTTCCAGTACGCGCGGATGCCCTCGAAGCACCCGGTCCCGTAGTTGAGACCGTGGGTGAGCAGGCCGACGCGGGCCTCGTTGTAGCGGCGGAACTCGCCGTCGAAGAACACCCAGGACTGTTCGCGGCGGGTCCGGGCGTCGGTCCCGGCGGTGGCTGTCTCAGTCATGCGGGCCAGGGTACACCGAGGTCGGCCGTCCAAGCCGTCCGCGACGCCCTCAGCGGGCCAGGCGGGGGAGCACCAGGGCGGCGGCGGCGATGCCGGCGACGACCGCGGCGGCGAGGACGCCGAAGTCCAGCCACAGGGCACTGGGCGTGCCGATGAGCATGGCTCGCAGCCCGTCCACCTCGTAGCTCATCGGGTTGACGGCGCTGACCACCTGCAGCCACCCCGGCATGACCTTCACCGGGTAGAGGGCGTTGGAGGCGAAGAACAGGGGCATGGTGATGGCCTGGCCGATGCCCATGAGGCGTTCACGGTGGAGCACCAGGCCGGCGATGGTCATGGAGAGGCAGGAGAAGAAGGCGGCGCCGAGCACGACCATGAGAGCCGCGCCCAGCAGGTGGAGCGGGTTCCAGCCGATGTCGATGCGGAGGAGGGCGGAGAGCGCCAGGATGACGACCACCTGGGAGACCGCCCTCACCCCCGCGGCGAAGGCCTTGCCGCTGATCAGGGCGACCCGCGGCGTCGGCGTGGCCATCAGCTTGGTGAGGATTCCGGAGTCGCGCTCCCAGATGATCTGGATGCCGAAGAAGATGGCGATGAAGAGCGCCGACTGGGCCATGATGCCGGGCGCCAGGTAGGCGAGGTAGGTCACCCCGGGCGGCGTCGGGATGGCGCGGATGCGGCTGAAGGTCTCACCGAAGATGACCAGCCACAGCACCGGCTGGACAGCCCGGGTGTACAGCTCGGTCCGGTCGTGGCGGATCTTGCGCAGCTCGACCAGCCAGAAGGTGACGATGCGGCTGGGGTACAGCCGCCACCAGGGGGGAAGGACCGAGGTCCGCCCCGCCGGCTCAGCCGAGGCGCTGAGCGGTGCGACGCGTGCGGCGGACATCGCGGCCTCCTTGTGGCGTGGCCTCTTCGTCGTCGATGGCGGCTCCGACGTGGTGGCGGAAGACGTCGTCCAGCGAGGTCCCCGGTCCCAGCGCCGCCTTGAGGCTGGTTGGGGTGCCCTCCGCCAGGAAGCGGCCGTGGTGCATGAGGGCGATGCGGTCGCAGAGGACGTCGGCCTCCTCCATGTAATGGGTGGTGAGCAGCACCGTCATGCCCGTCTCCCGGCGCAGCTCCTGGACCTTCTCCCACACGCTGGAGCGGGCCAGCGGATCGAGGCCGATGGTGGGCTCGTCCAGGATGAGCAGGGCCGGGCGGTTGACCAGGGCCTGGGCCAGCTCCAGGCGGCGGATCATGCCTCCCGAGTAGGTCCCTGCCAGGCGATCCCGCACGTCGTCGAGCCCCATGGACTCCAGCACCTCGCGCACCCTCGGCTCGCGATCCCGTCGCGGCAGGTCGAAGAGCCGGGCGAAGAGCCAGACGTTCTCGTATCCGCTGAGGGCGAAATCGGTGGAGAGCTGCTGCGGCAGGTAGCCGATGAGATGGCGGACGACCATAGCCTCGCGGCGGACGTCGTGGCCGAAGACTGCGGCCCGGCCCGACCCCGCGGGGATCAGCGTGGTCAGCACCCGGATGGTGGTGGTCTTCCCCGCGCCGTTGGGGCCGAGCAGGCCGTACACCTCGCCCGAGGCCAGGTGGAAGGAGACGCCGTCCACGGCGCGCACCGCGCCGAAGCTCACCGTGAGCTCGGAGCAGGCGACGGGAACAGCCGGCTCAGCCGCCATCCGCCCTCTCCAGCGACGCGGCGATGGCGTCCAGCACCGGGAGCACCCGGCTGACCGCCTCGCGGTCAGCGGCGTCGAGATCCCGGAGCCTGGAACTCAGGATCTCGGCTCGACGGTCACGCCACTGGCGCATCCGCGCATCCGCCGCGGCGCTGAGGCGGAGCCGGGTGACGCGCCCGTCGGCGGCGTCGGGCTCCAGCTCCAGAAGCCCCTCCCCGCTGAGGCGGTGCACCAGGGTGCTCACCGTGTTCGGTGCCAGCCGCAGCTCGGCGGCGGCGTCGTGGATGCGCAGCCCCGGCCGGTGCCTCACCAGCCGCAGGATCTCGAGCTGCGCCTCGGGCAGGGGCAGGTCGGCGGTGCCGGCCCTAACCTCGCGGTTCAGGGACCGCCGAAGGCGCCCCAGGACCCGGGCCAGCCGGACGGCGCCGTCTCGGTCGGTGAGTGCCGGTTGCATGCCGCCAGCTTATCATATCTGTCCCAGACAGATGCTTTATCGGCTCCGGCCGTTTCCGCGAGCGCCATCCCCCGTGGTGGTTCGCTGCGGCGCCCGCAGCGCGGGGGTGTCGCAGACGGTCGGCGCCGTCGCGAACCCCGAGCCGTTCGGAGATGGCTTCGTCACCCGGCTTCCGTTGCGCGCTTCCCCATTCGGGTTTAGCGTGGTTCCGCTATGGCATCGGGCGCCGGTCGGCGAGCCCCAGCCGTGGTGCCGCCTCTCCGCCGGCACACGGCGCCAACCCCTCAGGTTCGCAGGGTCCTCGACCTCGCCGCCTGCCAGCGGGTGATCCTCGACCTGAACGCCGACCTCGACCAGGCGGTGCTGCGCGCCGCGGAGCAGGCGCTGAAGGTCGCGGAGATTGGGGCGACGGCCCACGATCCCAGCGTGCTCCGGCGGGAGTCGCGGGCGCTGGAGGTCGACCTGGACCACATGGTCCGGAAGGTTGCGGTCGCGGCGCGGACGATCACAGGCTCCGACGGCGCCGTGGTCGAGGTGGTCGACGGCGCGGACGCGGTCCACCGGGTCGGGGTCGGCAACGGCGACGGTTCCGAGCGCGCCGGTGGCGTCCCCGAACACCCCTGGAACACCCCCGACATCGCCGGTCCGGCGTGCTGCGCCGACACCGAGACCGACCCGCGCGTCGATCGTGAGGCGTGCCGGCGCCTCGGCACGCGGTCGCTGATGACCGTCCCCCTGCGGCACGCGGGCGCCGCCCTCGGGGCCATCACCGTCGCGTCGTCCCTGCCCGACGCATACGGCGAGCTCCAGAGCCTCGGCCTCCAACTTCTCGCCGCCCAGGCCGCCGCGGCGGCGGCGCGCCTGCGGCTGGTCACCAAGCTGCGCCAGATCGAGCGGCAGCATGCCGGCGCCCTGGCCAACAGCGAGGAGATGTTCCGCCGCCTCTTCTTCCACAACCCGCAGCCGATGTGGGTGATCGACGCGGAGACACAGCGCTTCCTGCTCGTCAACGACGCGGCGGTGGCGAAGTACGGGTACTCGGCCGAGGAGTTCACGGCGAGGACGGCCTCGGCCCTGCGCCGCGACGCGTCGCAGTGGGCGATCGACTTCGGCAAGGCCAAGGCGGGGAGCGTGACCCTCAGCGCCCGCCACCGGCTGCGCGACGGCCGCCTCATCGACGTCGAGATCACCACCGGGCCCCAGGAGTGGGAGGGGCGTCCGACGATCCTGTCGATCGTCAACGATGTCACCGAGCGCAACCGCTTGTACAAGCAGCTGCACGACGGGGCCTTCCGCGATCCGCTGACCGGCGGTGCCAACCGGGCTCTGTTCACCGAACGGGTGGCCCACGCGCTGACCCGGATGCGGCGCCGCAGCGCCACCATCGGGGTGCTGGTCGTCAACCTTGATCACTTCAAGAATGTCAACGACAGCCTGGGGTACGCGGCGGGCGACTCCTTGATCCAGGCGGCCGCGGCACGTATCCAGACGACGCTCCGCCCCGGGGACACGGTGGCGAGGCTCGGCGCCGACGAGTTCGCCGTGCTCCTCGAGGAGGTCGGCCACGAGGAGGCGGCGGTCGAGGCGGCGGGACGCCTCGAGGAGTCGTTCCGGGCCCCCCTTGACTTCGCCGGTCGCGCCCTGGTGATCGGCCTCTCCATCGGCGTCGCCACGTCGTCCAGCGCCCAAACGGGGGCCGACGACCTGCTCCGCAACGCCGAGCTGGCCATGTACGCCGCCAAGTCGGCGGGCAGGGGCCGGGTGGAGGTCTTCGCGCCCAGCATGCACGAATCGGCTGCAGGGCGCCTGGGCCTGGACCAGGACCTGCGCCACGCCGTCGCCCGCGGCGAGCTGCGGCTGCTCCTCCAGCCGATCGTCTCGGTGGAGAACGGCGCCATCGTCGGCTGCGAGGCCCTGGTGCGGTGGCACCATCCCATCCGGGGCCTGGTCATGCCGGACACGTTCATCCCCCTCGCCGAGGAGACCGGGGTGGTCGGCGACATCGACGCCTGGGTGCTGCGCACCGCCTGTGCCCGCGTGGCGGGCTGGCGCACCTCTGGACTGGCGGATCTCCTCCTCGCCGTGAACGTCTCCGGACGCGACCTGGGGCGGGGCGAGCTGGTCGACTGGGTGTCGGCCGCCCTCCTCGAGGTCGGGCTCCCCAGCCAGCGCCTCGAGGTCGAGATCACCGAGAGCGCCGCCGTGGCGCAGCCGGCGGCGGCCCTCGACGAGCTGCGGCGGCTGCGCACCGCCGGCGTCGCCGTCGCCATCGACGACTTCGGCACCGGGTACTCCAGCCTGAGCAAGCTGGCGACCTTCCCCGTCGACCGCCTCAAGATCGACCGCTCCTTCCTCGTCCCCATCAAGAGCGAGGGCGATGACGCCCCACTGGTGGCTGCGATGATCGGGCTGGCCCACCGGCTCGGCCTGTCGGTGACCGCCGAGGGCGTCGAGACGGAGGAGCAGCTTGCCTTCCTCCGGCGCAACGGCAGCGACCTGCTCCAGGGGTACCTGTTCAGCCCACCGGTCACGCCGGAGCGCTTCGAGGACCTGCTGCGAAGCGAGCGGGCGAGCCGGCTCGGGCCCTGAGCCGCCCTCACGCGCCGGCGGCCGCCCTCTCCCTGGCGCGCGTGATCAGCTCGGCGGGGTCGCCGAACATCGCCCACGGCCAGCGGTACGGGAGGCTCATCGCCTCGAGGTGCCGCCGGGCGGAGACCCAGTCGCCCATGGCGCAGAAGGCGAAGGCGAGGTGGCTGTGGTCGATGACGTCGAGTGGCGTCGATTCGGCCTCCGGAGCGGCGAGATACGCAGCGGCGGCGGCGACGACGTCCGCCACCACGTCGGCACGGTGCCAGTAGCCGGCCTCGGTGCCCGCCCGGTCGGCCAGCAGCCAGCGCTCGATGTGCGCCTCGACGATCAGCGTGTGCAGCGGGCTGCCGGGCGGAGCCTCCGCCCTGGCGCTGCGGGCGAACTGGAACATGAGATCGTGCGAGCCGCCCCACTTCTGGGTGACCGACCTGAGCATCTCGACATGCCCCTGGCGGTGCCGCGGGTCACGGGCGACCAGAAGCTGGAACCGGTCGAACTTCTCGGCGAGGGGGAGGCGCCGGCCCCTGGCCACCCGGATCAGGAGGCAGGGCGCGGTGGGATCGGTGGGATCCATCTCGGCGGCGCGGCGGAGATCGGCTTCGGCGAGCGCCAGACGCTCGTCGAACGTCCCCGCCGTTCCGGGCAGGGGTTCCCAGGCGCTGCCCCGGGCCGCCCAGGCCCAGTGGATGGCATGGTCGCCGCGCACCAGGAGCGCCAGAGCGACATCGGGTGACGCCTCCACCCACCGGTCGAGCCAGGCGGGCCTGCCCGGCCAGCGCGACGCGGAGTCCACGTAGAAGGCGCGGGCGTCCCACTGGCGGACGGCGCCGAGCCAGGACGCCGCGTCGGCGACCCGACCCTCCTCGATGAGGCCGCGGAGCGCGTGAGCGGCCCGATCGCCGAGGTCATCGTCGAAGTGGAGGGTCGACGGTGAGGGAGGGCTCGGCATGCCGCCCTCCATTGAACCAGTGCAGGGGAGGCATGTGGGGCCGGCTCCCCGGGGGGCCGTGAGGTGACCACCCGCCCCTTGCTACACTCCCTCGACCCAGCGGCACAGCCTCCGACCCTCGCCGCACCACGTCCCCTGCGCCGCCGGCTGAGCTGGACAGAACGGAAGTCATGGGAGTGCACCGGTGGCCCTGAATCCCTCGACGAGCGCGCTTCCCCCGGCCAGGAGCATCCGCTGGAACCCCAGCCCCGACGAGCTTCGTGAGCTGGCGGCCAGGATGCCCAATGCGAGACCCACCGTCTTCGGCAATCTCAACGTCCAGACCCGGGTCACCAATCGCAGCGCCGGGAGCACCTTCATCGTCACCGACCATCCCGAGCGCCACACCCAGAAGACGATCACCGGTGAGGAGGGGGCCCGCCTGGCACGCGTCCAGGACGAGCACATCCGCGGCCTGGAGATGCTCGTCATCGACGGCTACATCGGCAACGACCCCGACGACCGCGTCCCCGTCCGCCTCTACATCGACGCCGCCAACGCCAACATCGCCGGCATGCAGCGCTGGCTGTACTTCGACGCCGAGGACGCGGGCCCCGGGTTCGCGCCACGGCTCACCGTCATCTATACCCCCAACCTGACCGCTCCGGGCTACCCGGACGACCGCGTCATCGCCGTGGACCTCGAGGCGGGCGTGACCCGCGTGCTCAACTCCGACTACTTCGGCGAGTCGAAGAAGGGCGGCCTGCGCATGTGGAACGCCCTCGTCTACGAGAAGGGCGGCCTCGCCCTCCACGCCGGCTGCAAGGTGATCCCGACCCCCCGGGGCGACCAGACCATGCTCATCGTCGGCCTCTCGGGCACCGGCAAGACCACCACCACCTTCACCCGCCAGAACAACTCGAAGCCCGTGCAGGACGACTTCGTGGCCCTCTACCCGGGCGGCCGCGTAGTGGCCACCGAGAACGGCTGCTTCGCCAAGACCTTCAGCCTCAGCAAGGAGTTCGAGCCCAGCATCTATGGTGCGGTCTGCACCCCCGCGGCCTACCTGGAGAACGTCTCGCAGAACGATGCGGGAGAGGTCGACTTCTTCGACACCGGGTACACCCAGAACGGGCGCGCGGTCTTCCGCATGGACGCCCTCGGCTGGCACAAGGACGCCCGGGAGCTCTCCCGCGTCGACCAGCTCCTGATCCTCAACCAGAACGAGGGCTTCATCCCGGGCGTGGCCCGCCTCAACCGCGCCCAGGCGGCGGCGTACTTCATGCTCGGCGAGACGCAGGGCACGAGCGCCGGAGGCAAGGACGAGGAGGGCAAGTTCCTCCGCACGCCGGGGACCAACCCCTTCTTCCCCATCCGCCACGAACGTCAGGGAAACCGCTTCCTCGAGCTCCTCGCCACCTGCGACTTCGAGGTCTTCCTGATGAACACCGGTCGGGTGGGAGGGAGCGAGGCCGACCCGCGCAGCGAGAAGGTGACCATCGCCCACTCCAGCGCCATCGTCAAGGCGATTGCCGAGGGCACCGTCTCCTGGGAGCCGGACCCGGACTTCGGCTACGAGGTGGCCTCCCACGTCCCCGGGATCGACGACATGGAGATCCTCCAGCCTCGCCGCCTCTATGAACGCCAGGGCCGCCTCGACGAGTACCGGGCCGGGGTGGAGCGTCTCGAGCGGGAACGCCGCGCCTACCTGGAGGGCTGGGGGGGTCTCGACCCCGAGATCATCGAGTCGCTCAGGTAGCCGGCGCTCCGCCGCTGACCTCGGCGATGGTCCGGAAGATGTCGTCCGGCGCCGCCCCCTTGACCAGGTAGCTGTCGGCGCCGGCTGTGCGCATGAGCCGCATCGACTCGCGGTCGTCCCACGCCGACAGGGCCACGATGGCCGTGTCCGGCGAGGCGGCCCGGATGCCCTCGGCGGCGCGGAAGCCTCCCCCGCCGGGCATCTTCACGTCGACGATGGCCACGTCGGGACGGTGCTCCCCGGCCAGGCGGATGGCACTCTCGGGATCTGCGGCGACGGCGATCACCTCGTAGCCGGGCTCGCTGGCGAGGAGGTCGCCGAGGGCGCTGCGCATCGTGGCGTCGTCGTCGGCGATGAGGACGCGCACCGTCACGAGACCGCCACCGCCGATGTCTCGGCGTCGGCGGGCCGACTCCCGATGGGTGGCTGGCGGCGGTGCAGCGCCCGGCTCCCGACGCAGTAGCGGACCGTCGTGCCGGCGCCCGGCTGGCTCTCCACCATCCACCATCCGCCGCTCTGCTCGGCGCGCTCGCGCATCGCCAGCAGGCCCAGGTGGCCCAGCGGGGACTGCTCGGGGCCCTCGGCGTCGAAGCCCACGCCGTCATCGCGGATCTCGACCACCACGCCGGCATCGCCCTCTCTGAGCGCGACGTCCACCCGGGACGCGTGGGCATGGTTGCAGATGTTGGTGACCGCCTCCTGGGCGATCCGGTACACGATGGTCCGGACCTGGGCGTCCGGCTCGGTGCGGAGCGAGTCGTCGAGCGAGTAATCGAGCCCCTCCTCCTCGCTCACCTGGGCCAGGAAGGCGTGAAGCGCGGCGGCGATGCCGTGCGCCTCCAGCGCCGGCGGGCTGAGCACGAACATGAGGTGCCGAAGCCGGGCGATCGACTGGCGGACATCGTGCTCGAGGGCCCGGAACACGGGGTCCCCCTGGTCGGCCCCTGCCCGGCGGCGGATCGTCGCCAGGCGGAGGGCGACCGCCGTCATGACCTGGACCGAGTCGTCGTGGATGTCGGTGGCGATGCGCTGGCGCTCCTCCTCCTGGGCCTCGACGATGTGGGCCAGGAGCGTGCTCCGGTCGGCGGCGCTCTTGCGCAGCTCCTCGATGGAGAGCTGGAGCTGGGCCTGGACGCGGGAGCGCTCCGCGGTCATGGCCAGGACGGTGGCCAGACCGGTCAGGAAGGCCACGTCGTTCTCCGAGTACGAGGCCGCCTGCCGCGAGATGACGGTCAGGGTGCCCACCGCCTGCTGCGTGCCGCGGATCGGCACCGTCAGCAGGCTGCCGGTCTTGACGTACTCAGCGATGGCGGTGGCGGCGAACTTCGCGTCGGCCTCCACGTCGGGGATGAGCAGGTGCTGGGTGCCGTGCAGGACGGGCGAGGAGGCGGCCTCCGACATGGTCAGCTCGCGCCCGGCCAGGTCCGCAGGCAGGCCCACCGAGGCCCGGAAGACGAGGCGGTCGCCGCTGCGCTCCAGCACACCGGCGATGTCGGCGTCCAGATTGGCCGCCGCCATGTCGCAGGCCGCCTGCCTCAGCGAGCCGATGTTCTCGCCGGAGAGGGCCCGCTGACCCAGCTCGGCCACCGCCCCCTGCTGACGCAGGCGGCGCTCCAGCTGCTCGGCCTCCTGCCGGTGGTTCTCCGCCGCGCCGAGCGCGGCCGCGACGGCGCGCATCAGCGACGGGGTGGAGGCGTCCAGGGTTCCCCGCGCCCGCGAGGCGACGATCAGCTGGGGGACGCCGTGAGCGCCGAGGCCGACGGCGATCGCGGCAGTCTGTCCCTCGCTCCGCAGCAGCGTCGCCAGGGCACCCGTCTCCGCCGGTTTCCCCGGCCGGATCACCACCGGAGCGCCCCCGGCGAGGATGGCGAGGTCGGCGGGCGACGTCTTCAGGTCGTGGTGGTGGTGCAGGCCCGTGCCGGCGAGGACGGTGAGCCGCCCGCCGCGCAGGCCGAGGAGAGCGACCGCGTCGGCCCCGGTCCGTTCGCGGAGCACGCCGGTGTACCGGCTGCGGAGATCGTCGCCGGCGAGCCCGCCGGTGAGCGTCAGCGAGACCAGCTCGGCGACGGTTCTCGGGTCGGCGGGGGGCGGTCCGGCGCGAATCTCGGGGTCGGACGCGGCGGTTGTCACGGACTCCCCGCTACACCGAGAAGTGAAGGTTCCAGGCGGCGGCGGCGAACCCGACGACGACGGCGAGGACGCCCAGCCACCGGCTGCTGCGACCCCGCAGACGGGCCATGTTGAACACGACCACCACGGAGATCACCGCCTTCTCGATGAGCAGCCCCGGCACCCCCCATGAGGCGATGACGGCTGCGCTGATCGGATTGCCTTCCGGGGAATTATTGGCGAGGGCGAAGAGGGTCGTCAGGGCGTCAACGAGCTGTGACAGGATCACAGCCGCGGCGATGGGGGCCGCCACTGCGTCGGCGGCGAGGACGCGGAAGTCCTGGACGACGCCCGTCCAGTAGTCGGCAAGGTCGGCCTGAGAGCTGCGGATCAGGCGGGCGAGGAAGCTCGACCGCCCCGGGCGGGCGACGCCGGTATTGATCACTGTGCCATCCCCATGATCTGAATGGAACGTTCCCATCGTGCCGCCACGCCGTCCGACGCGCCAGACGTGGACGCCCGGACCTGCCGTGGTGCGGATGCACTAGGCGGCGCGGACCGGGCGGCCGGCCGTCCCGGAGGGCGGGCCGCGCCGCCGGGGGCCGCGCCTCCCCGTGACACGGTCGCAACGCGCCACCGGACGGGATACGCGGCCGTGACAGACCGAAGAAAGCCCCCCCGAACCCATCCCACGGATCGAACAATAGCCAGGTGGGGCAGACTTCCGCGTGAACGCCCGAGGAGATCCGGTGCAGGGGACCGCGTCGCGAGTCATCCGCGTCCTCCTGGTCGATGACCACGTGATGTTCAGCCAGGCGGTGGCGGCGGCCCTCAACGAGGAGTCCGACATCCGCGTCGTCGACTGCGTGGCCAGCCTCGCCGATGCCCGGAGCCATCTCGAGTCGACCGAGGTCGACGTCATCCTCCTCGACCAGCGTCTCCCCGACGGGCAGGGCACCCACGCGGCGGCGGAGCTGCGGGCGATCCGGCCCGGGGTCCGGGTGGTGCTGGTCACCGCCGCGGTCGATCCGGCCGTCCTCAGCGAGGCCCTGGCCGCCGGCTGCGTCGGCTTCGTGACCAAGGGGGACAGCATCGACGAGCTGTCCGCCGCCGTGCGCTCGGCCGCGTCGGGAGCGACCGCGGTGTCACCGGCGATGCTGGGACGGCTGACCGGCAGCGACGGGAAGGGGAACGGCTACTCGGGCGAGGCTCTCACCCACCGGGAGACCGCGGTCCTCCTCTTCCTGGCGGACGGGATGAGCAACCAGGAGATCGCCGAGAGGCTGTTCATCAGCATCCACACCCTGCGCAACCACATCCAGAACATCATCAGCAAGCTCGGGGCCCACTCGAAGCTGGAGGCGGTCTCCATCGCCATCCGCGAGGGCCTGATCACCACTCCGCCGGTCGAGCGCTGAGCCGGGCGGGGGTCCCGCCTGGACGGCACGCCCGCCGAGTGCCGGCCCGGCCGTCCGGTCAGCCGGCCCCCCCGCTGTGCGCCGCCATCGGGCGGGGCGCCACGGTGGGCAGCGTCATCTCCGCCGTCGTGCCGTGACCGGGGCTGGAGGCGATCTCCAGATGCCCCCCGGCGTCGCGGATCCTCTGTTCGAGGAGACGGAGCCCCATGTGGCCCTGCCGGCGGTATCGCTCCAGGTCGGCCGCGTCGAAGCCGCGGCCGTCGTCGGCCACGCGCAGGCACACGCCCGCGGCGTCGCATTCCACCGTGAGCGACACGCGACGGGCCCGGGCGTGCTTGGCGGCGTTGCGGACGAGCTCCTGCGCCACGCGATGGATGAGGCCGCGCACCCGGGCATCGCAGTCGAGTTCTCCCACCGTGATCTCGACGTTCACGCCGCGATCGGCGAGAGGGGCGAGCAGCTGGCTGAGGGCACCGGAGAGGCCGTCGCTCTCGATGTCGCCGCCGGCGAGGGCACCCATCAGGGTGCGCAGATCGGCGGTCACCGCCTGCAGGTCGGCGGTGATCCGGTCCAGGCTCACGGCCGCCGAGGCGAGCTTCTCCGGCGTCGCCGACGGATCGCGGCGCAGCCCCCGGGCCAGCGTCGCGGTGCGCAGGGTGACGGCGCTGACGAGCTGGATCACGCCGTCGTGGAGGTCTGCGGCGAGGCGCTGCCGCTCGCCGTCCGAGGCCATGATGGCGTCGTGGAGGAGCTCCTCCCGCTCGTCGGCGAGGTCCGCCTCACGCCGCTCGAGCGCTGACAGGCTGGCGAGGAGGGCGACGAACCGCCGGTGGTAGAGGATGAGGGGCACGGCCATGGCGACGAGGGCACCGGCCGCCACCAGCATCATCCAGGCGTCGACGGAACGCACGCTGCCGGTCACGAACATCGCCGCCGCCGAGAGCACGACGGCGCCTCCGATCACGGCGAGGCCGGCACCCCATTTCCAGGTCCGGGGAAGGACGGGGGCGACCGCCTTCTGCAGGTCCCCCCGCGCCGACTGGGCGGTATCGCGCCTCAGGGCGGCCAGAGGCCGGAGGAACCCCGACGGGGTCGCTGGAGCTCGGGCCCCCCTGTCGGCCGTCGCATACATTGCCACCGTCAGCCTACGGTGCCCCGGTAACAGATCGGGGAGGAGCCGGTTGCAATCGCTGCTCAGTCTCTGGTACCCGCGTCACAGTTCGGAAAAGGTTCACGGCATTCACGCCAGTCGAGCCTAAGCTCTCACAACGAGAGAGGACGTGAGCGTGGGTTGTAGGCGATCTTCGGCATGACTGCGGTTTTCACGCTGGTCGAGGCGCGCCCGGCGGAGCTCCAGGCCCCGGTGCCCGGACAGGGCTGCCGGGAGCAGGGGTGCACCGCGCAGGGGGCGGTGGAGTGCGCCTACGCGGACAGCGTCGGGCACCCCTGCGGGACGCAGTGGTGCTCGCACCATGCCCGGCGCATCGGCATGCTCCGCTACTGCCGGCGGCACGCCAGCACGGTGACCGCCCTGGGCAGCAAGGCGAGCAACCCGCGGCTCCTGCCTCCGGTGGACCACCGCGGCGCATCCCTGGTCAGCTGGATCTGCACCGAGGGCTTCCCGACCCTCAACGAGGCCGTCGTCTCCGGGCTGCGGGAGGGCGAGATCATCTTCGAGGATCGCGGCGTCAACGTCGTCCGCTCCGACGGCCTGGGGAGGCGCTGGGAGCGCGGGTGGCGCATCGGCGACCGGAGCGGGATCACCTGCAAGGTGATGATCTGCGTGGACGAGGAGAACGACGCCCTCGTCTCCCTCAGGATCAACGACACGTCCCTGGCCCAGGGGGTGCCGCCGTGGATCACCCGGCGCCGCCTCGGCCAGCAGGTGCCGCCGGACGTCGACGCCGCCGACCGGCGCCAGTTCTACGCCTTCCTGGTCGGCTTCATCAGCCGGGCCCTGGCCGCCCGCGACTGAGCGGAGCGGAGAGCCCGGCCGCCTCCGCGAGGATCAGGCGGCCCCCTCGAGGGCGGCGACCACCCGGGCCAGCACCTCCCGGGGGGTGAGCGTCGCCAGCTCCATGCGCCGGCCGCTGCGCAGCCAGTGGACCTGATCGGCGGCCAGCTCGGCCTCCAATCCCTCGGGGAGGCGGGCGGGGGCGCCCTCGATGACCTGCAGACCCGCATCCGACGGTGGCGGCGAGAGCCCGGCGTCGATCACCTCCAGCGCCCCGTCGCGGCGCAGCCGCGCCGGGAGGTCGCATCCCCGCGGATCGGCGTCGTGGAGGGCGACGATGCGCCGTCCGGCGACCAGTCCCGCCGGGGCGGCGGCGCCGCCGGCCGGATCCACGGTCACCACCCGCACGGCCGGCAGGTGGGCCGCGTTGCCGGTGAGCAGCAGGGCGGTCTCGGACCTGTCGCAGGCGACGAGCGCTCCGGCACCGGGCGGGGCGGCGCCGCCCTGCAGCGGGTCGCCGGGACCGGAGGTGGCGGGTTGCGCCGGTGCGAGCATGGCGGAGAAGGCCTCGGGCCGCACGGTGAGCGCCCGTCGCAGCGGGCCCTCGCGGAAGCCGTCGTAGCTCTCGGCGAGCGGTCGGGACCCGGGCACCCGCCTGCGCTCGCGGATGGCGCTCGCCAGCGCCGCGGCCAGCGCCACGACGCCCAGGGCCGCCAGCGCGGCGGTGAGGGCCGCGGAATGGACCCAGAGCAGAGCCGCGGCGAGGAGGAGCAGGAGGACGCCGCAGCCGGTGAGGCCCCGGGCGGCCGAGGGCGGGGGCCGGTCGGCCGCGGCACACGACGCGTAGTAGAGCTGCCGGACCGTGTAGCGGTGGTCACCCTCACCGAGCCGGCGCGCCTGTGCGGCGATGAGCTCGGTGGTGATGGGGAAGGCCACGCTCGGAGTGTCGCACAGGCGCGGGCGACGCTCTCAAGCGGCGTGGCGGGGCGGCGCCCGAGGTCGCTACGCTTGCCGACGCAGTGACCACCCCCGTCATCGCCCTGGGCATCGACGTCGGAGCCGGCGCCCTCCACTGCGTCGGCATCGACGGGGAGGGCAGGCCCGTGGTCTGCGAGGTGCTCGACCTCGCCGCCGTAGACCATCTCCTCGGGCGCCTTCCCCACGGTCTGGTGGTGGCCATCGACGCGCCGGACCGGCGGAGCACGGGACCCCATGCGGATGACCCCTCTCTGTCCGGGAAGTTCAAGAAGGCCCGGTGCGGGGAGATCGCCCTGGGCAGGCGGGAGGGCTGCTGGGTGTCCTGGGTGACGCCGCTGGAGGGCGAGCCGCTGGAGGGCAAGCCGCAGTACGGCTGGATGAAGGCCGGGTTCGAGGTGCACCGCCTGGCCGCCGACGCCCACCTGACTCCGATCGAGGTCTACCCCCACGCCGCCTTCCGCCGGCTCAACGGCGGGACGAGACCCCCGAAGAAGACGACGTCGGCCGGCGTTCGGGCACGGGCGGAGCTGCTCCGGGATTCCGGCGTCGTCGAGCCGTCCCTGCTCATGTGGAGCCACGACGGGCTCGACGCGGCGATGGCGGCGGTGGTGGCGCGGGACGCCGTCAGGGGGACAGCGGAGGAGGTGACGTGCGGCCATGACGGATCGGCGATCTGGCTTCCCGCGCGACAACACAGGGACTAGCCGGGTCCGACGCGCGGGAGCCCCGCCGAGATCGGGCCCTCAGCGACCCAGGAGCTGATCGATCGAGGTCAGCTGGGCGGCCGTGAGGGGGCCGAAGCGGAGTGCCGCCACGTTCTCCTCGACCTGCGCCACCGTCTTGAAGCCGGGGATGGGGATGGTCGCCGGGCTGTGCGCCCAGAGCCAGGCGAGCGCCCCCTGGACGAGGGTCCTCCCCGAGGAGGTGAGGACCTCACGAACGGCATCCAACCTGGCGAGCCACCGGGGGTTCGCGCTGCCGTCGGGACCGAACAGGTCGCCCCAGCCGCGGGCCTCCGCCTGGGTTCTCCAGTCGTCCCCGGGCAGCCGGGAACCCGGCCCGTACTTGCCGCTGAGGAAGCCGGACGCCAGGGGACTGCGGATGATGGCCGCCATCGACTGCCGCTCGCAGATCTCGATGAGCCCGGGCGTCTCCTCGAACACGTTGCAGATGAACTGGAGCGCGCTGCACGTGCCCCGTTGCGCCCAGCGGGCCGCCTGGACGGCGACGTCGGCGCTCCAGCCGAAGGCGCGGATCGAGCCCTTGGCCTGGAGGTCCTCGAGCGTCTCCACCACCGCGTCGGCCTCCGCGTCGCGGAGGCTGCCGACGTGGAGCTGGTACAGGTCGATCGCCTCCTTCCCCAGGCGGCGGAGGGACGCCTCACAGGCCCGGCGGATGTAGGCGGGGCTGACGTCCGAACCGTGGCCCCGGCGACTGCCGTCATCGTCGAACGTGGCACCGAACTTGGTGGCGATGACGACCTCGTCGAGATGCCCGGCGAGGGCCGAGGCGAGGATCCTCTCGCTGTGTCCGGCCCCGTAGACGTCGGCGGTGTCGAACAGGGTCACGCCAAGCTCGAATCCGCGGCGGATCGCCCGGATGGACTCCTCGTCCTGGACCGGTCCCCAGCCGGTGGTGCGGCCATCGTCCCCCACCGTGCCTCCGCCGATGGCCCAGCAGCCCAGCCCGAGCGCGCTGACCCCAATGCCGGAGCGGCCGAGTGGCCGGGTTGCGAGAGCGGGTCGGGGCGTCATCGGCGAACCTCCCTGGGCGGGACGTGGGGTCGAGGTGCCCGCCAGTCTATGCCGCCGGACCGGCGGGCCCGGCCCCGGCTCGACCGGGGCTCTCCAGCAGCACCCAGCCGCTGCCGTCACGTGCGTCCCGGACCTCCACCCCGCAGGCGGCGAGGAGGTCGCGGAGCCGGTCGGCGTCGGCGAAGCGGCCGTCCTCTCGCCACTGCCGCCGCAGGGCGAGGACGGCCTCGACCAGGGGTGCCACCCTCTCGCGCGGGTCGGCGGCCCCGTCGACGGCGACGTCGCCGAGCCGGGTGATCATGCGCCGGAGGACGCTCCGTGCACGGTCGCGCTCGTCGCCGGAGAAGGTCTCGCCGGACCACTCCGCCATCGTCGTGTCGAGGGCGAGGACGGCCGCGACCATGGCCGAGACGTCGCGGCCGTCGCGAGCGCGGTCGAACTCGTCCTGGCGTTCGCGGACCAGGGCCAGGAAGGGCTCCTCCCTTTCGGCGGGCTCGGCGGGGATCTCCGTCGCGTGCGCGGCGGGGTGTCGAGCGGCGGGCTCGGCTTGCCCGGCGAGCAACGCGCGCAGCTGGTCGAGAGGGATGGAGGTACCGGCGGGGAGGCCCGTCTCGACGCCGCCGCGCCTGACCACCGCGCGGCCCCGGCCACGCACCTCGACGCGCTCATCGCCGAGGTCGAGGATGAGCGCCGTGTGCTCGTCCACCCCAAGGATGGCCGCCCCCTCGGGGAGCATCGGTTCGAGCCGGGAGAGGCGGGCCTCGCCCATGTAGCAGTACCGGGTGTCGTGGGTGCCGCCCTCGGCGTTGTCCCAGTGGGTGATCACCGCGGCGCGGATGCCCGCGGCGCTCAGCAGGTCGAGGCCGTCGAGCCAGCGGATCGGCTCGCCCACCTTGTAGATCTCGTAGACGGGCAGGGAGACGATGCCGAGGGTGATCGCCGCGGCCGAGGCGAGGGTGACGCAGCCGCCCCGATCCAGCTTCTCGCGGAGGAGGCGCGGGACCTCGGTGTCGCGCCACTGGCGGAGGGTGTAGCTGGGGCTGCCCGGGCCGGAGAAGACATAGCCCGCCTCGTGGATGCGGCTGTACGCGGCCTCCTTCTCGACCTCGGAGGCGGTCTCCGCGTTGCGCAGGCTGGCGAGTTCGATGGGGTGGCCAATGGAGTGGCGGAAGTGCTCCTCGGCCTTGGCGACCAGCTCGTCCGCGTTCTCCTGGAAGCCGAATGGCGTGTCGAGAAGCACGGCCAGAGCCCGCTCCCCGCCGACCCGTTCCAGCAGGTCCCGATGCACCGGGGCCATCGTCGGAGCGGTCTCACCCGAACCCATGATGCAGAGGAGGCGGGGGGCGGTCACGCCCTCCATGCTACGCATGCCACCCGGTCAGGCTCACGGCGTGCCGCCCCAGGCTCAGAAGGTGGCCGGTCCCGACCGGTAGCGTCGCTCCATGGCGGTCACCCGCTCGACATTCGGCGCCTCGTCGGGATCCACGCCGTCCGTGTCCAGGAAGGCGTCGACGATGCGCAGGGCCAGGTCCGGGGTGCCGTGGACCAGGCCGAGGGCGAGGACGTTGGCGCCATTCCACCGCCGCGCCGCGCGCGCCGTCTCCTCGTCGGCGCAGAGGGCCGCCCGGACGCCCGGGACCTTGTTGGCCGCGATGCTGACGCCGGTTCCCGTCCAGCAGCAGACCACCCCCGCGTCGGCCGCACCCTGGGCCACCAGCCTGGCCACCTGCTCCGCCGCCTCCGGCCACGGAGTGGCGTCCCCGGAGACCGCGCCGCATCGGATGACCGCCACCCCCCGATCCTCCAGGTACGCGGCGACGCCGTCTGCGATGTCATGACGCGTGTCGCTGCCGACGGCGACCCGGCGGGTGGGTGGCACGCCTCCGATGGTACGCGCAGGATGGAGGGGTGTTCCCCGTCGAAGGCCCGGGCGCCGCCGCCTCGGGCGGCACCGTCTCGACGGCGGTGTCGGACCGGCCGCGGGCGCGGGCAAGGGACCTGCGCGATGCGCTGGGTGACGAGGCCAGGCGGCTCGGCTTCAGCGGATTCGGCGTGGCGACGGTGCGGCCCTTTCGCCGGGCGCGGTGGAGAGGGCTCCAGGCCATCGCGCAGGGGCGCATGGCCGGGATGCCCTGGTTCACACCGGAGAGGGTGGACGCGGCGGCGGACCTCCGCCGGCGGCATCCCTGGGCGAGGTCGATCGTGTCGCTGGCGTACCCCTACCCGCCCGCCGGAGGGTCCGGCACCGCCCCGCCGGCGGCTCAACCCGGACGCCCCAGGGGGCGGTTCGCGGCGTACGCCTGCCTCGACGGCGGCGCCGGCCCGACCGACTACCACGACCTCCTGGCGAGCCGCTGCGACGCGCTGGCGGCGTGGCTGCGGGCAGGCGTGCCCGGCCTGCGCGCCAAGCGGTTCGTCGACCACGGCTGGGCCATGGATCGCGCCGTCGCCGAACGGGCCGGGGTCGGGTTCGCCGGCAAGTCCGCATCGCTGATCACACCGGAGGCCGGCTCCTACGTGCTGCTGGCTGAGGTCCTCGTCAGCGTGCCCCTGCCGCCGACGGCGCCCTCCCGGCGGGAGTGCGGCGCGTGCCGCGCCTGCCTGGCCGCCTGTCCCACCGGAGCCCTCGCCGCCCCCGGCGTCGTCGACGCGACGCGGTGCGTCAGCTACCTGACCATCGAGCATCGCGGCCCCATCCCGGAGGAGCTCCGCCCGCTCCTCGGGGTCTGGGCCTTCGGCTGCGACGTCTGCCAGGAGGTGTGCCCCGTCAACGCGCGGCTGGCGCCGCCCGCCCTCGCGCCGGGGAGGGGCTCGACCGCTCAGGGGCCCGTGCCGTTTCCCGACCTGGTGGAGTGCCTGGGTCTGGACGACGCCGGCTTCGCCGGCCGGTTCCGGCCCACCGCGGTGTGGCGGACCGGGCGGGCCGGGCTCGCCCGCAACTGCGCCGTCGCCCTCGGCAACGCGGGAGATCCGCTGGCGCTGCCGGCCCTGCGGGAGGCCGCCGCCACGGACCCGGACGAAGCCGTGCGCGACGCCGCGCGGTGGTCAGCGGAGCGTCTCTCCCCTCCGCCGGCCCCGCGCCCGCTGTAGATTTCCCGCCATCGTGAGCGCCAGGCAGTACCACCTGCAGGTGGAGCGGGGAGAGGTCGGCGAGTACGTCCTCCTCCCCGGCGACCCCGCCCGCTGCGAGCTGATCGCGACCAGGCTCGAGGGGGCGAGACAGGTCGCCAGCCACCGGGAGTTCACCACCTTCACCGGCAGCCTGGACGGCACGCCGGTGAGCGTGACCTCCACCGGCATCGGCGGCCCCTCGGCGGCGATCGCCGTCGAGGAGCTGGTCAAGGTGGGGGCGGGGACGCTGCTGCGCGTCGGGACCTGCGGCGCACTCGACGCGGCCCTTGGCCCGGGTGATGTCGTGGTGGTGCAGGCGGCGGCACATGACGGCGGCACCGCCGGCCAGTACGTCCCCGCGGGGTTTCCCGTCATCGCCGACACCGACGTGGTGCTGGCCCTCCGCGACGAGGCGGTGGCGGCGGGCCACCGGTGGAGGCTCGGCGTCGTCTTCAGCAACGACGCCTTCTATGCCGAGATGGAACCCGACCTCTTCCCCCTGCAGCACAGGATCGGTGAGAGCTGGCAGGCGTGGGCTCGTGCCGGATGCGTCGCCGTGGAGATGGAGGCGGCCACCGTCCTCGCCGTCGCCGCCGTGCGCCGGGTGCGCGCAGGTGCCGTGCTTGCCGTCATCGACCGCGCCGGGGCGGGCATGGCGGGGATGCCCGACGCCCACCGCCTCCCCCTGGACGCGGCCATCGGCACGGCGGTGGGGGGCCTGCGCCGGCTCATCGCCATGGATCGGCGCGCCGGGGCCTGAGCCCGGGACGGCGGCCGCGACCGGAGCCTGCCGCCGCCGGCTACCGGGTGAGGAGGTCGGAGACCTCGTCGGGGCTGCGAAGCAGGACGACGCCGTCCGGATGGGCCAGCACCGAGTCCGCCGCGAGCAGGCCCCAGACCGCCCGCCACGTCGTGACCCCGGCCCGGTGGCCGGCCTCGACGTCCAGCTCGGTGTCGCCGATGAAGACGGCACCGGAGGGCTCCACACCGAGACCGCGCAGGGCGAGGAGCAGACCCTCGGGGCTGGGCTTCGGCCGCACCACGTCCTCCAGGCCGACGACCAGCCGGAAGTGGTCGCGGAGACCGGTGTCGGCCAGGCCCTTCTCGAGGGCGGCCCGGCGGCGGGAGGAGACCACGGCCATGGCCAGACGGCGGCGGCTCAGCCGCTCCAGCAGGGTGGTGACGCCGGGGAAGACACGTGGCGGGCCCTGCCCGTCGAAGAGGGGGAGGATCGCGGCGGCGCGTCCGGGCCAGGCGCGATCGATGCGGTCGACCAGGGGCTCGCCGTCCAGCCGCCAAAAGACATCGGCGCCCGGAGCGGCGGACGGATCGGCCCGGATCAGCGCGGCCACCGCCGCCTCGTCGGCGAAGCGGCTGGCCACGAGGGTGCCGTCGAAGTCGAAGACGGCGGCGTCGACCGCCGTGTCGGGGTGGGATGGAGGGGTGGAGTGCGGAGCCATGGCGGACAACCGGGGCGAGCCCGGGCACGGAGACTAGCATCCGGGACCACCCGGAACGCCGATGGCGCACGGGTTGGCCGGCGGCGGGCGGGGGAACCCGCCGTCATATCACCCTATGTTTTGTGACAAGACGCAACGGACCTGGAACGCCGGTTGACGTGATCGTTGCAGACGCCTACTCTCAGCATCGCACCGCGATCGAGCGGGCAGTCCCCCCAACGTCCCACCCAACGTCGCAGCAGGGAACCGGCTCCATGCCCACACGCTCTCGCTTCGCCGCCATCGCGCTGGGCGCCACCGCGGTCGCCGCGGCCGCCCCCGCCACCGTCATGGCCTCGTCGTACGTGGTGCGGCCGGGTGACACGCTCGCGGTCATCGCCCTGCGCCACGGCTCGACGGTGGAGGACCTGGCGCAGGCCAACAACCTCGCCGACCCGGGCTACATCCGGGTGGGTCAGCTGCTGCAGATCCCCGACCCGGCCCAGAACCTGCCGCCGTACGTCTCCGGCAGCGTGGATCAGGACAGCTACACGGTGAGGGCCGGCGACACCCTCTGGGTCATCTCCCGCCGCTACGGGGTCGACCCGACGGCGCTGGCCCGCGCCAACGGGCTGAACGTCAACGCCGTCCTCCCCACCGGCGCGGTGCTCCAGGTCCCGGGTCGCACCGTCCGGGTCAGCGCCCTGCTCACCCAGGTCGCGGAGCAGGCCGGCGTCGATCCCCGCCTCGTCCGGGCGGTTGCCTGGGTGGAGTCGGGCTGGCAGCAGGACGTCGCCTCGGCGACCGGAGCGGTCGGGCTCATGCAGCTCGAGCCCTACACGGGCGAGTGGGTGTCGCAGTACCTGGCGCACCGGACCCTCGACCTGCACAACGCCGAGGACAACGTCGTCGCCGGCTCCCTCCTCCTCCGCCACCTCCTCTTCCTTCACGGCGGCGACACGGCCCGCGCCCTGGCCGCCTACTACCAGGGGGACACCAGCATCGCCGAGCACGGGGTCTTCCTGGACACCCAGCAGTACCAGCGCATCGTCGCCGGCCTGATGGCGGAGGACTGACGGTTCCGGCGGCGTCCTGGCGGGCGCTCTGAACGCGTCGAAGCCGCCGCCCCGTCCCGCGGCTGCCCAGGTTTATCCACAGGCTATACACAGAACCCACACACAGCGGTGTAACGTTCTCGCTCCCCCCAGGTGGCGGGATGAACTCGCCGCTGCACCCGGAGCGAGCCTCAGGCGCTCGCCCGGGGAACGCCGGCGGGGATCTCCAGGGGCAGCGCCGCAAGGACGGTGGGCCGGAAGCGCGAGGCGGCCCCGGCGGCGCCCGCCGGGGGAGGCACCGGGTCGCGCCGGAGGCACCGGCGAGGGTCCACGTCGTCGCGCAGCGTGATGACCAGGGGATGGCGCAGGCGGCCGTCCGGGCCGCGGCCGCGATGCTCCACGGTGGCGGTGAGCGGCGAGCGCAGCCGGCCGCCGGGTGCCGCCCAGCGCCACAGGGTCGAGGTCTCCGCGACGTCGGCGGCACCGGCGTCGAGCAGTCTCGACCCGTCGTACTCGGCGAGCCGCAGCCGGCGGGTGCCGGAGCCAACTCGCGCCGCCCCGACCACCAGGCAGTTGGCCCGGCGCCGGAGGGGGATGTGCAGCCGTCCCGGGGAGGCGACGCCGGGAAGGTAGCGGGCATCGCCGCGCCGCGCCAGCAGGGCCGGGACCCCGCGCGGCCGGGCTGCCTCCGCCAGCGCCCGCCCCTGACCCGTCACCTGGTCCGGCACCTGGAGATGGGGGGCGTCGATGGCCAGCCCGGCGAGCAGTTCGAGGCGCCGGTCGAGCGGAAGGCTCATCGTCTCCCGTCCACCCAGGTGGAGCAGGTCGGTGGCGAGGAACACGGTCGGAAGGCGCCGCCGCACCGCGGGCCCCAGCGCCACCCTCTCCCCCAGGGCGGCGAGATCCGGGCAACCGGTCGGGTCGAGGACCGCGACGACCCCGTCGAGGACCACCGACCTCTGCCGCAGCCCCTCCGCCGCCTCAACAACCTCGGGAAAGCGGTGGCTGACGTCGGCGAGTGTCTCGACATCGAGGCGGACCTCGTCCGGCGAGGCGAAGAGCAGGGTGCGCGCACCGTCCCAGTCGATGGAGAGCCGGAAGTCGGGGTTGTCGAAGGCGCCGTCGCAGGGGACGGAGAACTCGGGCAGGATCCGCCCCGGAACCGGTGGGGGGAGGGGGAGGCGGATGGGCAGGGGGGTCGATCCGTCCGGCTGCGGCCGCCGGCGGCGGCCGGCGGAGCCGGGCACCGGGTCAGGACGCCCGGCGGCGCTCGGCTGAGGCGCTCCGGCGCCCCGGAACCTCGGCGTCGAAGGCGTCCCGGCGCTGCCGCGAGGCATCGACCGATGCCTTGAGCGCGGCCATGAGGTCGGTGACGCTGGCGGCGGCGGGCGCCGGCGCGCGCTGGACGGGCTCGTTGCGCATCTTGGCCTCGACCAGCGTGATCACCGCGTCGCGGTACTCGTCCCGGTACCGCTCGGGTTCGAAGGAGGCCGAGAGGTTCTCGATCAGCATCACCGCCATCTCCAGCTCGCGGGCATGGACGTCGGTGTCCCCAGCGGGCAGGGAGAGCTGTCCCGCATCGCGGATCTCGTCGGGCCAGTGCAGTGTGTTGAGCAGGATCGCCTGGTCGTGCAGCGCGAGCCGGCACAGCTGCTCGCGGTCGCGCATGGCCACCTTGCCGATGGCCACCTTGCCGGTCTTCTCCAGCGCGCTCTTGAGCAGGAGGTAGGGCTTGACCCCCACCGGCTCGGGCTCGAGGTAGTACGCCCCCTTGACATAGACGCCCGCGTCGATCTCGGAGTCGTCGCAGAACTCGAGGATCTCGATGGCGTGGGTCGTCGTCAGCGGCAGGCCGTCCAGGTCGTCGTCGTCGACGCGGACGAACTCGTCCTTGGCCACCTCGTAGCCCCGCACCGTCTCGTTCCACCCCACCTCGGCATCCTCGACCGGGCACCAGCGCCGGTTGCGCAGGGGCGCGCCGTCCTTCGGGCAGAGCAGGCGGAACGACACGCCCTTCGATTCGTTGGCCAGGTACATCCGCACCGGGATGGCGACCATCCCGAAGCTGACCGCACCGCGCCACATCGACCTGGGCATGGGTCGAGTATAGGACGGCGCCGCGCATCAGGTGACATTCGGCCCTCCCAAGGGCAGGACTTTCGGTCCCGTTCCCCCACGTGCCAGTTTCGGCGACGGCAAGCCCCCTCCCGGATCGCCGAGTACGATGTCGGCGGGCGCCGTCACGTGTTCGACGGCTGAGCCCGCCTCTCTGCAGAGAGCCCGTTCGGAGGTGCGCCTGTGGCCCTGTCCCCGGCTGGCGCCTCCCGGCGCGCGCCACGGGGCGACGACGCCACGCCGCCGGCCGGTCCGCCGCCGCAGGCAGTCATCGAGGATCCGAGACCCAGCGTCGAGTGCGGGGCACTGCCCGCCAAGGCCACGGCGGGCCTCCCCCTCAGCGTCAGCGCGCGGGTCTTCACCTGCGGCCATCAGCTGGCGATGGCCTGGGTGCGCCACGGCCCCGCCGGGACAGAAGGCGCCGGATGGCGGGAGATCCCCATGGCGGCGGGCGGCGACGACCGCTTCACGGCGTCGTTCACGCCGTCGCAGATCGGCCCCTGGGCCTACGAGATCGTGGCTCTGCCCGACGTCTACGCCACGTGGGCCCGCGACCTGCGGCTGCGGGTGGAGGCCGGGCAGGACGTCGAGCTCGACCTTGAGGAGGGGGCGAGGCTGGCGGAGGACGCGGCCGCCCTGGTGGGCACGGCGGCCAGGGACCGGCAGGCCCTCGCCAGGCTGGCCGCCTCCCTCCGCCGTGACGAGCCCGCCGCACGCCGCCTCCGCGATGCGGGGGGGCGGGCGGCCCTGGCCCTGATGCGGCGGACCGCCGATCGCAGCGCGGCCGGCCGGTCCGGCCCCTGGCCGCTCCTCGTCGAGCGGGAGCGCGCCGGCTTCTCCGCCTGGTACGAGATGTTCCCCCGGTCGGAGGGAGCCAACCCTCCCCGAAGCGGCTCCTTCCGCACCGCCGCCGCCCGCCTTCCCGCCATCGCCGCCATGGGCTTCGACGTCGTCTACCTCCCGCCCATCCACCCCATCGGCACGACCCATCGCAAGGGTCGCGGCAACTCCCTGGTGGCGACGCCGGACGATGTCGGCTCGCCGTGGGCCATCGGGGGTGCCGAGGGCGGTCACACCGAGATCCATCCCGACCTGGGGAGCCTCGACGACTTCCGGGACTTCGTCGCCCGCGCCGGCGATGTCGGCCTCGAGGTCGCCCTCGACTACGCCCTGAATTGCAGCCCCGACCATCCCTGGATCCGGGACCACCCGCAGTGGTTCCGCCACCGGAGCGACGGCAGCCTCCGCCACGCGGAGAACCCTCCGAAGCTCTACGAGGACATCTACCCTCTGGACTTCGACACCGCCGATCGGGACAACCTCTGGAACGCCCTGCGCGACGTCCTTCTCGCGTGGATCTCGCGCGGGGTGCGCATCTTCCGCGTCGACAACCCGCACACCAAGCCCTTCGCCTTCTGGGAATGGATCCTCGGCGAGGTGCGCCGCCACCACCCCGACGTCCTCTTCCTCGCCGAGGCCTTCACCCGCCCCGCGGTGATGCAGAGACTGGCGAAGATCGGCTTCACCCAGTCGTACACGTACTTCACCTGGCGCAACAGCAAGGACGAGCTGGCCGGCTACCTCGCCGAGCTGTCCGCGGGCCGCCAGGTCGACTGGTTCCGTCCCAACTTCTGGGTCAACACGCCGGACATCCTCCACGCCTATCTCCAGGACGGCGGTCCGCCCGCCTTCCGGGTCCGGGCCACCCTGGCGGCGACGACGGCGCCGTCCTGGGGGGTCTACAGCGGCTACGAGCTCTGCGAGCGGGTGGCGGAGAGGGCGGGCAGCGAGGAGTACGCCGACTCCGAGAAGTACCGGCTCGCGCCGCGCGACTGGGACCGGCCCGACTCCCTCGCCCCCTACCTGGCACGGCTCAACGAGATCCGCCACCGCCACCGGGAGGCGATCGCCCTGCTCCCGACACTGCGCATCCACGAGATCACGAACCAGAGCATGCTCTGCGTCAGCCGCATGAGCCACTCCCGCGACGACGTGCTGCTGATCGTCGTCAACCTCGATCCCCACCGTGCCCAGGAGGCCACCACCTGGCTGGACCTGGAGACGCTCGGCATCCCTTCCGACCGGGCCTTCGAAGCCCATGACGAGCTCACCGGCACCACCCACGTCTGGCGGGGGCCGGAGAACTACGTGCGTCTCGACCCCGCCCTGCAGGTGGCTCACGTCTTCCACCTGCGGCAGCGATGAGCGACGTCCCCGCGCCCTCCGCGGCGCCCGACGACCGGCTCTGGTTCAAGCGGGCCGTCTTCTACGAGGTCCTCGTCCGCGGCTTCGCCGACAGCAACGACGACGGGGTCGGCGACTTCCCCGGCCTCATCCAGCACCTCGACCATCTGCGCTGGCTCGGCGTCGACTGCCTCTGGCTGCTGCCCTTCAACGACTCGCCGTTGCGTGACGGCGGCTACGATGTGAAGGACCACTACAGCGTGTTGCCCGCCTACGGCAATGTCGACGACGTCCGCGAGCTGGTGGCGCAGGCCCACGCCCTGGGCATGCGCGTGGTCATGGACCTCGTCGTCAACCACACCTCCGACCAGCACCCCTGGTTCCAGTCGGCGCGGTCGTCGCCCGACTCCCCCTATCGCGACTACTACGTCTGGTCGGAGACGAAGAACCGTTTCGCCGACGCGCGGATCATCTTCATCGACACGGAGACGTCGAACTGGACGTGGGACGACACCGCCCATGCCTACTACTGGCATCGCTTCTTCAGCCATCAGCCGGACCTGAACTACGCCAACCCCAAGGTGCGCGACGAGGTGGTCAACATCGCCAGGTTCTGGCTCGACGTCGGCCTGGACGGTTTCCGCCTCGACGCGGTCCCCTATCTCTTCGCCCGCGAAGGCACCAACTGCGAGAACCTGCCGGAGACGCACGCCTTCGTCGCCGAGCTGCGCGCCACCATCGACAGGGAGTACGGCAGTGGCAAGGTGCTGCTCGCCGAGGCCAACCAGTGGCCGGCGGATGTCGTCGACTACTTCGGCAGCGAGGAACGCCCCGAGTGCCACGTCTGCTTCCACTTCCCGCTCATGCCGCGCATGTTCATGGGGCTGCGGCGCGAGCAGCGCTACCCCATCACCGAGATCCTGGAGCGGACACCGCCGCTGCCCACCAGCACGTCGCAGTGGGGACTCTTCCTGCGCAACCACGACGAGCTGACCCTGGAGATGGTCACCGACGAGGAGCGCGACTACATGTGGGGGGAGTACGCGCAGGACCCGCGCATGAAGCTCAACCTCGGCATCCGGCGCCGCCTGGCCCCCCTGCTCAACAACGGCCGTCGCCAGATCGAGCTCTTCTACGGTCTCATCCTCTCCCTGCCGGGCAGCCCCATCCTCTATTACGGCGATGAGATCGGCATGGGCGACAACATCTACCTGGGCGACCGCGACGGGGTGCGCACCCCCATGCAGTGGACCGGCGATCGCAACGGCGGCTTCAGCCGGGCGGACTTCGCCCAGCTCTACCTGCCGCCGCTGATGGACCCCGTCTACGGCTACCAGGCGGTCAACGTCGAGGCGCAGCGCCGCAGCGAGTCCTCGCTCCTCCACTGGCTCCGCCGCTTCATCGCGGTGCGCCGCCGCTGGCCGGTGTTCGGCCTCGGCGCCTTCGAAGCGCTCGATGCCGCCAACCCGTCGGTGTTTGCATACCTGCGGACCCACGAGGATGATGTCGTGCTGTGCGTGAATAACCTGTCACGGTTCGCCCAGCCGGTGCAGCTCGACCTGCGCCGCTTCGCCGGCATGACCCCGGTGGAGATGCTGGGGAGAGTGCACTTCCCGCCCATCGGCGAGCTGCCGTACCTGCTCACCCTGGCTCCGCACGGCTTCTACTGGTTCAGCATCGAGAACATGCCGTGACCACACCCTCGGAGGCCGGCGCGGCGCTGGCGGAGTTCGGCATCGGCGACGCCGTCGACGCGATCCGCGCCTGGCTGCTGCGGGCTCGCTGGTTCGGCGGCAGGGGGCGGAGCGTGCGCGGCGTGGAGCTGGACGATGTCGGGGTGATCCGGACCTCGGACCCGGCCGTCCTCTACACCCTCTGGAGGGTGGAGTACGACGACGACGGGGGAGAGGACGTCTACAGCGTCCTCCTCGGCGTCCGGGCGGCGCCCCATCCCGCCGTCGACTACGGTCCCGATCACCTCATCGCCACCGTCGGGCAGGGTCCGCGGACGCTCATCGTGTACGACGCCCTCGCCGATCCCGAGGCCGCCGCGGAGCTGTGGCGGATGCTGGCGGCCGAGGGTGAGATGCGGACCTCCGCCGGCCGCCTGGTGGCACGCCGGCAGGCCGCCGTCGACACCGAGAACCTCGACGGCATCCGCCTGCTCGACGTCGAGCAGAGCAACTCGGCCCTGGTGCGGGGTCAGCGCGACTTCTTCAAGTGGAGCCGCCGCATCGAGGGCGGCGCCGGCATCGAGCTGGAGATGGCCCAGACGCTGGGCGAGGCCGGCTTCCCGCACATCCCGGCGCTCTTCGGGCACATCGCCTACGTCCGCGACGGTGGGCCGGTCTCCCCCCAGGGCGTGCTGCAGGAGTACCTCCACAACGGCACGCAGGGCTGGGAGCTGGCCCTCACATCGCTGCGCGATCTCTACGCCGCCGCCGAGGAGGCCGGGGCGTCGTCGGCCATGGCGCGTCACGAACTCGTCGACGACCAGGGCGGCTCGTTCCGGGCCGAGGCCGCCCGCCTGGGAGAGGTCACCGCGGAGCTGCACCTGGCCCTGTCGGCACCGGGACTCTCGGGAGACCTGGCGCCGGTCCGGGTGGGGCGCACCCATCTCGACAGCTGGGCCGACGACATGAGGGCGCACCTGGACGGGCTGCTCCGCTCCTCCAACCCGGCGGTCGTCCCCCTGCGGGAGAAGCGGGGGATCCTGACCGCCCGTTTCGACGCCCTGCGGCAGATCCAGGACGGCGGCCTGGCCATCCGCGTCCACGGCGACTACCACCTCGGCCAGGTGCTGCGGACCGACTCCGGCTGGAAGATCCTCGACTTCGGCGGCGAGCCCGCCCGCGCCGTCGAGGAGAGGCGGGGGCGATCCTCACCGCTGCGCGACGTGGCCGGGATGCTGCGCTCCTTCGACTACGCGGCGGAGGCCGCCCTCGCCGAGCGGATGCAGCCGGAGGACCCGCTCTGGGCACATCTCCTCGCCGCCGGCGGAACCTGGGCCCACCTCAGCCGCGAGGCGTTCTGGGCCGCCTACCTGGCTCGCATGGACGGCAGCCGGATCCTCCCCGGGGGAGGGGCGGTGCTGGCGATGCGCCGGGCCTTCGAGCTGGACAAGGCCGTCTACGAGGTCAACTACGAGTTCGGCCACCGGCCCGACTGGGCCGCCATCCCGCTCCGCTTCCTGCTCGCGGCGACACCGTGAGCGCGGAAAGGCAAACGCCCCTCGCCGGCGAGGTCGCCCTCCTTCTGGCGGGCACCCACCACGACCCCCACCACATTCTCGGCGCCCACCCCACCGCGGACGGCGTCGCCGTGCGCCTCTTCCATCCGGACGCGGTCGAGTGCTCGGTGGCCCTGCCCGGCGGCGTGGTGCCGATGCGGCGGATCGACAAGCGCGGTCTGTTCGAGGCGGTGGTGCCCGGCGACCGGCTCGACGGCTACCGGCTGCGGGTGAGGACGGACCGGGCCGGCTGGGAGATGGACGATCCCTACCGCTTCCTGCCGACACTCGGCGAGCTGGACCTCCACCTCATCGGCGAGGGCAGACATCGCGAGCTGTGGCGGCGCCTCGGCGCCCGGGTGATGGAGCATCAGGGGGTCAGCGGCGTTGCCTTCGCCGTCTGGGCGCCCAACGCCCGCGGGGTCCACCTGGTCAGCGACGCCAACGGGTGGGACGATCGCGTCCAGCCGATGCGCTCCCTGGGTGGGAGCGGGGTGTGGGAGCTGTTCGTCCCCGACATCGGCGCCGGCACCAGGTACAAGTTCCAGGTCATCCGCGCCGACGGCCGTCGCGTGCTCAAGGCGGACCCGATGGCGCGATGGACGGAGCCCCCGCCGAAGACGGCGAGCATCGTCGAACGGGACGGCCATGAGTGGGGCGACGTGGCGTGGCTCTCGCGGCGTGCGGCGCAACCGCTGCTCGACCGCCCCATCTCCATCTACGAGGTGCACCTCGGCTCCTGGCGCCGCGCTCCGGACGGCGGCGTGCTCGGCTACCGCCAGCTGGCCGAGGAACTGGCCGCGTACTGCGGTGAGATGGGCTTCACCCACGTGGAGCTGTTGCCGGTGAGCGAGCACCCCTTCAGCGGCTCGTGGGGCTACCAGGTCACCAGCTACTACGCGCCCACCGCGCGCTTCGGCACCCCGGAGGATTTCCGCGGCTTCATCGACCACCTCCACCAGCAGGGCATCGGCGTCATCCTCGACTGGGTGCCGGGGCACTTCCCCAAGGACGACTGGGCGCTGGCCCGATTCGACGGTACGGCGCTGTACGAGCACGCCGATCCCCGCCGCGGTGAGCACCCCGACTGGGGGACGCTGGTCTTCAACTTCGGGCGCAGCGAGGTGCGCAACTTCCTCATCGCCAACGCCCACTACTGGATCGACGAGTTCCACGTGGACGGGCTGCGTGTCGATGCGGTCGCCTCGATGGTCTACCTCGACTACTCGCGCGGCCCCGGCCAGTGGCTCCCCAACCAGTACGGGGGCAACGAGAACCTGGAGGCCACCGCCTTCCTCCGGGAGCTGAACGTGGCCGTCCACGCGGAACACCCGGGCGTCGTCACCATCGCCGAGGAGTCCACCTCCTGGCCGGGCGTGTCCCGCCCGACCTCCTCGGGCGGGCTGGGCTTCACCTTCAAATGGAACATGGGCTGGATGCACGACACCCTCGAGTACATGGGCAAGGACCCGATCTACCGGCGCCACCACCACAACCAGATGACGTTCGGCTTCCTCTACGCCTGGACGGAGAACTTCGTCCTGCCCCTCTCCCACGACGAGGTCGTCCACGGCAAGGGCTCGCTGCTGAGCCGGATGTCGGGCGATCGCTGGCAGCAGTTCGCCAATCTGCGCGCCCTCTTCGGCTGGATGTACGCCTATCCGGGCAAGAAGCTGCTCTTCATGGGGGGCGAATTCGGCCAGGACGCGGAGTGGGCCCATGACCGCTCTCTGGACTGGCATCTGGTGCAGTTCGCCGAGCATCGGGGGCTGCAGCGGCTGATCCAGGATCTCGGGGGGCTGTACCGGGGCGGCGAGATCGCCTCGCTGTGGGAGCGGGACCACACGCCCGACGGCTTCGGCTGGATCGACGCCACCAACGCCGACCAGAACGTGTTCAGCTTCTTCCGCCGCGATGCGGGGGGGCGGCCCGGGCTCCTCTGCGTCGCCAACTTCTCCCCCGTCGTCCGCCGCGACTTCCGGGTCGGGGTGCCTCTCCCCGGCCACTGGCGCGAGGTGCTGAACACCGACTCCACGGCGTATGGGGGCAGCAACCAGGGCAACCTCGGCGCCGTCGCCACCGAGGCGACCGGGTGCCACGGGCAGCCCCAGTCGGTGCGGATGACGCTGCCACCGCTTGCGGTGGTCTGGTTCGTCCCGGAGCCGTGACCCGGCCGGTGCGGCGTCCCCCGGCAGAGCGGGGGCACCGGAAGCTGCCACGGGTGGGCGCCAAGCGGTAGGGTTGCGGGCCATGGACAGCGCAGCGACCCGGCTCCGGCTGGAATCGGAGAGGAACCGGCTCCTCGGGGTGCTCGCCGCCGCGGGCAGCCTGGGCTCCGCGGGCGCGCCGGGACGGGCCGGCGGTCACCCCGACCAGCTGCCCGCCGAGCAGGCCACCGAAACCCTGGAGCGGGAGCTGGACTCGTCGGTCGAGGTGAGGGTCAGGGCCGAGCTGTCCGAGGTGGAGGCGGCGCTGCACCGGTTGGACCTCGGCACATACGGCCGCTGCGAGATCTGCGGGGTGGAGATCGCCGAGGACCGGCTGGAGGCGATGCCCGCCGCCCGACTCTGCCTCGCCGACCAGGCTCGCGCAGGCAGGGACCCCAGGGCCCGGTTCGGGCACTGAGGCCTAGGCGCGGGCCCGCCGGTCCGGCGACGGCGCCTCGGCGGGGAGCCTCACCGTGAAGGTGGACCCCTGCCCCTCGGCGGACGTGGCGGTGACGTCGCCGCCGAGCCGGCGCACCATCTCGCGGCAGAGGTAGAGGCCGAGACCCGTGCCCTCGATGTCCTCGTTCCTCGGGGTCACGACGCGGCCGAAGCGGGTGAAGAGGCGGTCCATGGCCCCTTCCGGGATGCCGAGCCCCTGGTCGGAGACGTCGACGACCACATCTAGGCCACGACGGGTGAGGCGGATGAGGATCTCACCGCCCCCCGGTGAGTACTTCACCGCGTTGTCGACGAGGTTGCCGAAGACGCGCAGCAGCCGCGCCCGGTCCCCCACCACGATGGCGGGTGCCGTCCCGAGGTCGAGCCGGAGCTCGTGGAGCTCCGAGCGGCTGACGCGCAGCGCCGCCTCGGCGAGCACCTCGGCGACATCGACCCGCTCCGCGGCGGTCTCCATCTGCGCGTCGTCCAGGCGTGCCGTCTCGATCAGCTCGGTGACCAGCTGGGTCATCAGCTCGACGCTGCGCATGGACGGCTCCACGGCGCCGCGAAGCTGAGGGGTGAGCTCGCCGAGCATCCCCGACTCGATCATGGAGAGGTATCCGTACACGATGGCGAGGGGCGAGCGCAGCTCGTGGACGGTGAGGTGCAGGTAGTCCGACTTCATCTTGTCGAGCGCGACCATGCGCTCCAGGCGACGGCGCAGCTCCTCGACCTCGGTGAGCCCGGGGTCGCCGGCCTCGCGGCCGGCGGCAAGGGGATCCCGAGCCGCACCGTGCTCCCCGTGCTGGCCTGAGAGCCTCTCGCCGATGACCTCCGCGACGCCGTCGGTGGCGTCGTCCGGATCGGTCGTCCGACCGTCCCCCAGGGCGGTCCGCTGCATGGTCATCCCCGCCGGTGAAGTGTGGACATCCCCCCAGGGCGAGGTTTGATCATAGGCGGGTCATCCGGACCCAACTCCGCGTGACAGGATCGCGACAGGCCCGTCGGGCGCCCTGTCACCGGCGCGGCCGCGGCGGCCCCGTCGGGCGGGCGCCGGCCTCACTGCAGGATGTTGACGGCCCGGGCGGCCACCATGGCCACGGTGAGCAGGGAGCCCAGGGACTGGACCCCCATGAGGATCTTGGCGGCGACCGTCAACGGCATGGTGTCGGTGGGGCTGAAGGCGGTGGCGTTGGTCAGGCTGACGTACAGGTAGTCGATGAAGGAGGGTGCCCAGCCCGGCCTGCCGGCGCCGGGCGTCGCCATCTGGGGGAAGAGGAAGTCGGGCTCCCGGTGTCCCCGGTCGTGCCGCGCCGGCGGCCCGCCCCGGTCGAGCTCCCAGTACCAGAGGGCGAAGACGATGACGTTGGTGACCCAGATGGCGATGGAGGCGAGGATGAGCTGGCGGCCGCTGGCCTGGGTCCCGCCGGCGAGCAGCCCGTGCACGAGCAGGCCCAGGTTGAACAGGTTGGCCACGGTCACCAGGGCGATGAGCCCAGTGGAGAGGGCCCGGCGGAGGCCCGACTGCTCGGTGGTGCGGTGCGGGGTCGCGACGCTGAGGGTCGCCAGGGCTGCGGCCTCGAGAGCCGGGACGAGGTAGCGCGGCCCGATGATCACCGCGTCCGGGAGCAGCAGGTAGAGGCCGATCGCGGCCAGGATGGCCAGCCGCACCGGCCAGTACGAGCGCGCGGGCGAGACGACGCCCCAGGCCAGCGCCGCGGCGCTGAGACGCGAGGTCTGGAAGCCGCCGTCGGGTGGCTCGGTCTCTTCGCTCATGGCGTCAGTGGCGGAAGTGTCGCTCCCCGGCGAGCACCACGGCCATGCCCAGGGCGTCGGCGGCGGCGGTAGCCTCGCCGTCCTTCTTGGAGCCCCCGGGGTGGATGACCGCGGTGATGCCGGCTCGGCCCAGGGTCTCCAGCCCGTCGGGAAGGGGGAAGAAGGCGTCGCTGGCGGCGACCGCCCCCGAGACCCGATCCCCGGCCCGGCCGACGGCCAGCTCCGACGACTCGACGCGGGACATCTGACCGGCCCCGACACCCAGCGCCATGCCGTCGTGGACGATGACGATGGCGTTGGACTTGACGTGGCGGCAGACCCGCCAGGCGACCAGCAGGTCGAGCCACTCCGCCTCGTCCGGGGCTCTGCGGGAGACCACCTGCATGGCGCCGCGGTCGACGATGACGCGGTCGGGCGTCTGCGCCAGCAGGCCGCCGCTCACGCTCCGCACGTCGTATGCGGCGGCGCAGTCGGGGCGGCCGAGGACCATGACGCGGAGCCGTTGCCGGCGTTCGAGGCGGGCCAGGGCGTCGTCGTCGATGGCGGGGCAGATGACGATCTCGAGGAAGGTCTTGGTCAGCTCCTCGGCGGTGGCGAAGTCGATCGGCCGGTTGACGGCGACGATGCCTCCGAAGGCGGACCGCGGATCGCAGTCGTGGGCCCGCCGGTATGCCTCGAGGGTCGATTCGCCGGTGGCGAAGCCGCAGGGGTTGGTGTGCTTGATCACGGCCGCGGCGGGCTCGGCGAACTCGGCCACCAGGCTGGCGGCGGCGTCCGCGTCCAGCCAGTTGGTGAAGGAGAGCTCGGGCCCCTGCAGCCGCCTGGCGTGGGCGATCCCCCCGGGGACCCCGGCGACGGTGTAGAGGGCGCCCCGCTGGTGCGGGTTCTCGCCGTACCGGAGCTCGGAGATCAGCTCGCCTCCGACCGTCAGGTGCGCCGGCATGGCGTCGCTCGCCGTCTCGGCGGCCAGCCAGGCCGCCACCGCCGTGTCGTAGGCGGCGACGTGGGCGAAGGCCTCGGCGGCGAGCCGCCGCCTCGTCGCCGGGCTGACCGCGCCGGAGTCGCGGATCTCGCCGAGCACCAGTTCGTACTGGGAGGGCGAGACGACGACGGCGACAGAGTCGCTGTTCTTCGCCGCCGCCCGGATCATCGTCGGCCCCCCGATGTCGATGTTCTCGATGACGGTCTCGGCGTCGGCACCGCCCGCCACGGTGGCGGCGAAGGGGTAGAGGTTGACCACCACCAGGTCGATCGGCGCGTAGCCGTGCTCGTCCAGGGCGCGCATGTGGTCGGGGCGGTCCCGCCGGGCCAGGATGCCCGCGTGGATGGCAGGGTGCAGGGTCTTCACCCGCCCGTCGAGCATCTCCGGAGCCCCGGTGACCTCGCTCACCTGGCGCACCGGGACCCCCGCCTCGGCGATGGCACGGGCCGTGTTGCCGGTGGCGATGAGCTCCACCCCGGCCTGGTGGAGGCCACGGGCGAGATCGGCGAGTCCCGCCTTGTCGCTGACGCCGAGGAGCGCCCTCACCGGCGGCGGCGCCGGGCCGCTGCCGCCCGGCGCTCCGCATCCCGGCCACATCCATCGCTTCGCCGCATCAGCTTCCCTCCTCGGGCGTCGCGGCGATCCTCACCACGCGCCCATCACGCCGGATCCTTCCCTCGCACCACAGCCGGACAGCCTCTGGAACGGCCAGCCACTCCTGCTCATGGATGCGCTCCAGGAGGCTCGCCGCGTCGTCGTCCTCGCGGACCGGGACGGCCCGCTGCAGGATGATCGGCCCGCCGTCGGGGACGCCCGGCTCGAGCAGTTGCACCGTGCACCCGGAGATTTTGACGCCATACTCGAGCGCCTCCTCGACCGCGTGCATGCCACCCCCGAAGGCGGGGAGCAGCGACGGGTGGACGTTGAGGATGGCGTCGGGGTAGGCCTCCAGAAAGGGCTCGGTCAGCACCCGGTTGTAGCCGGCGCAGACGACCAGCGCGACGCCCGCCTCGCGGAAGCGCTCACCCATGGCCCGGTCCCGCGCCCGATCGTCGTGGCTGTACCGGCTGACCGGCATCGCCTCGGCGGGGACGCCCCAGCGTCCGGCCACCTCCAGGGCCATGGCGTCGCGACGGTTGCTGATGACCAGCACCACCCGGCCCGGGTACCCGGGGTCGGCCGCCGCCCGGCAGAGGGCGTCGAGGTTGCTGCCGCGACCGGAGACGAGGACGCCGACGCGAACCTCGCCGCTCACGCCGCCGTCACCGGTCCAGGATGACCCGCTGGCCCGCGGCGGCGTCGACGATCTCGCCGATGCGCAGCAGGGGGAGGCCGGCGACGGAGCCGGGCGCCCTGCCCGCATCGGCGGCGGGCACCACGATCACCATGCCGATGCCCATGTTGAAGGTGCGCCACATCTCGTCGGGACGGACCCCCCCGGTCGCCTCCAGCGCCCCGAAGAGGGCGGGCACCTCCCAGCTCTGCCGGTCGATGCGCGCCGCCATGCCGTCGGGGAGGATACGCGGCACGTTGCCGAGCAGCCCGCCCCCGGTGATGTGGGCCAGGCCGCGGATGTCCACCGCGCCGCGCAGCCCGCGGACCGCCGCCAGGTAGCAGCGGTGGGGCTCGAGAAGGAGGTCGGCGATCGGAGCGGCGGTGCCGGGGAGGACGGCGTCCCAGCCGATCTCGCGCTCCGTCAGGATGTGGCGGACCAGCGAGTAGCCGTTGGTGTGCAGGCCGCTGCTGGGGAGGGCGAGGAGGGCGTCGCCGAGCTGGATGCGGCTCCCGTCGATGATCTCGGCGCGGTCGACGCAGCCGAGGATGAATCCGGCGATGTCGTAGTCGCCGAGGGCGTAGAGCCCGGGCATCTCGGCGGTCTCGCCGCCGATGAGGGCGCACCCCGCCTCCCGGCAGGCGGCGGCCACGCCGTCGACCACCTCGGCGAGGTGCTCGGGGGAGAGCTTCCCGGTGGCGTAGTAGTCGAGGAAGAAGAGGGGGTCGGCGCCGCAGCAGAGGATGTCGTTGACGCAGTGGTTGACGAGATCCATGCCGATGCCGCGATGGCGCCCGGTGGCGATCGCCACCTTGACCTTGGTGCCCACCGAATCGGTGCTCGACGCCAGCACCGGCTCCCGCCATCGCGAGGGGTCGAAGGCGAAGAGCCCGCTGAAGGCACCGATGCCGCCGAGGACCTCGGGGCCGTGCGTGGTGCCGACGGTCCTCTTGATCAGGGTGACGGCACGGTCGCCCGCGTCGATGTCGACGCCGGCGTCGGCGTAGCGCAGATCACCCATCCCTCCGGCAGTCTACGCAAGGCGGGCGCCGGCGTGCCGGGAGGGCGCCGCATCACCCGGGGCGGCACCGGCCCGGATACCATGGCGGCGTCGTGAGCTTCATCGATGTCGCCATCGTCGTGATCCTCGTGCTCGCCGCCCTCATCGGCTGGTGGCGCGGCCTCTTCGGGCCCCTCATCACCTGGGCCTTCATCATCGCCGGCGTGGTGGTCGGCTTCGGGCACCCGGAGATCGCCGACCGCTTCGCCCCGAACGTGAACCTGCGGCCCCTCATGGGGCTGGCGGTGGTCGTCGTCTTCGCCATCGCCGGCAGCATCGTCGCCCACTTCGTCGCCCCCCTGATCTACCGGCGCATTCCCGGCATGCGCGTCGTGGACCGTGTCGGAGGGGTGGTGGTGAGCCTGGTCCTCGCCCTGCTGGGGATCTTCGTGCTGCTCAGCCTCATGGTCACCCTGGATGCCGCCGCCGCCCCCATCGAGGGCACCGCCCCCATCTCCGGGGTGCAGATCGCGAAGATCCAGGCGTTCCTGGCGAACAACCCCGGCACCGCCATCTTCCTCGACCCCAGCCAGCTCCAGTCCCTGGAGGCGCAGCTGAATCAGTCCCCGGTCAACGCCTCCGACATCGGCCAGGCGAACGGCGCCCTCGGGGCCCTCCGCGACCTGCACACGCAGATGGTGGACAGCCACATCGCCCCGTTCATCTTCAACGCCGGCGAGCACATCCCGGTGCTCGGCGCCGGCCGGTCCTGGCCGGCCGGCTGAGCCGGCGCCACACCGTCAGGGAAGTCTGAGCTCGTCCGGCCGCTCCATGGCCAGCTTGTCCATCTCCAGCTGGAGGGGCACGGGCACGGGGTAGTTGCCGGTGAAGCAGGCGAAGCAGAAGCCCCGCCCCTGCGGGTCGCCCATGGACCGGCGCAGCCCCTCGATGCTCAGGTAGCGGAGCGTGTCGGCACCGATCAGCGCCCCCACCTCGTCCTCGGTCTTGTGGGCGGCGATCAGCTCGTTGCGCGAGGCGATGTCGATGCCCATGAAGCAGGGCCACATGATGGGAGGCGAGGCGATGCGCATGTGCAGCTCGGCGGCGCCGGCGCGGCGGAGCTCGTCGACGATCCGCTTGCTGGTGGTGCCGCGGACGATGGAGTCGTCGACCAGGGCGACTCGCTTGCCCTCGAGGACGTGGCGCATCGGGTTGAACTTGAGGCGGATGCCCGACTCGCGCAGCCGCTGTGAGGGCTGGATGAAGGTGCGGGTGATGTAGCGCGACTTGATCATGCCCTCGGCGAAGGGGATGCCGGTCTCCTCGGCGAAGCCGATCGCCGCCGGGGTCCCCGAGTCGGGAAGGGTGATGACCACGTCGGCGTCGACGGGCGCCTCCCGGGCCAGCTCGCGGCCCATCTGGCGCCGAGCCTCGTACAGGGACTGGCCACCCATGACGGAGTCCGGCCGCGCGAAGTAGATGAACTCGAAGGAGCACATGGCGCGGCGCGACTGCTCCACCGGCACCCTGATGCTGCGCAGGCCGGAGGGGTCGATGGTGACGATCTCACCCGGCTCGATGTCGCGGATGAAGTTGGCGCCGACGACGTCGAGGGCGCAGGTCTCGCTGGTGACGATGTAGCCCACCCCGCCCGGCGCGTCGACGTCGCCGAAGCGGCCCAGGCAGAGGGGGCGGATGCCGAGCGGGTCACGGGCGGCGACCAGGGAGTCGCGGGTCAGCAGAAGCAGGCAATAGGCGCCATGCACACGCGGCAGCGCCCGGTGGAGAACGACGTCGAGGGTGGCCCCGGGGGTGCGGACGAGGAGCCGTCCGAGCACCTCGGTGTCGCTGGTGGAGACGAACTCGACGCCGTCGGCGGCGAGCTCCTCCCGGACCTCCCCCGCGTTGATGAGGTTGCCGTTGTGCGCCAGCGCCAGCGGCCCCAGCTGGCCGTGCTCGAAGCGCATCGGCTGGGCGTTGGGGAGGCGCGGACTCCCCGTGGTGCTGTAGCGGGTGTGGCCGATGGCGATGTCGCCGACGAGCGGGGCCATCGCCTCCGCGTCGAAGACCTGGGAGACGAGGCCCATCTCCTTGTGCATGACCAGCTCGCGGTGGTTGCTGACCGCGATCCCGGCCGATTCCTGGCCCCGGTGCTGCAGCGCGTAGAGGCCGAAGTAGGTGAGGTTGGCAACGTCCTCGCCGGGGGCCAGGACCCCGAACAGTCCGCATTCCTCGTGCATGCGCTCGGCATCCATGAGACGGTGGCGCGGAGGGAGGACGGGAGCGGCGGTGCGCTCAGGCACAGGGTTGGCTCAGCTCCGCCACCATGACCCGGTCACGGAACTGCGCTGCTGCCAATGCCGACCACTCTCCGCACATGCCGGTCTCCCAGGACGCCGATGGGGGAGACGGATCCAGTCGAGTATACCGGCCACCCCATCCCCGACCACTGGGCCGGGCCGCCACGATGCCGGCTCCCCGCCGGCGACGCGTTTGGGAGTCCCCCGCGAACCGGTCTCCATCAGAATGGAAGGGGCTGACGGCGTCCCGCGAGAGGGCTGGGCGCCCCCGACGGTCAGGGGAGGCAGACCATGGACGAGGTCAAGACTGCGGTGGAGAACAGGCCGGCGTGGGTCGATCTGTCGAGCTCGGACCCCGGAGCGTCGCGGGGTTTCTACGCCACGCTCTTCGGATGGGACGTCCAGGTCTCGCCCGACCCCCGGTACGGGGGGTACGCGATGGCCAAGGTCGGCGGCAACGACGTGGCGGGCATCGGGCCGGTGATGATGCCGGGCCAGCCGACCGCCTGGGGGGTGCACATCGGCACCGGCAGCGTCGATGCGGTGGTCGGCCGCGTGCAGGCCGCGGGCGGCACGGTGGTGGCTCCGCCCATGGACGTCGGCGACATGGGCCGCCTCGCCGTCTTCCGGGACCCGATCGGTGCCCACATCTCGGCCTGGCAACCAAGCGAGATGGGCAGCTTCCATCACGGCGCGCCGAACACCTTCGGCTGGGCGGAGCTGAATGCCCGCGGGCTCCAGGGCGCCGTGCCCTTCTACGAGAAGGTCTTCGGCTGGACAGCGAGGATCAGCGAGATGGGAGAAGGGGCCCCGCCCTATACGGAGTTCCTGCTCGACGGCGAGGTCGTCGCCGGCGCCATGGAGATGGGCCCCATGGTTCCCGCCCAGGTACCCAGCTTCTGGATGGTGTACTTCAACGTCGCCAGCGTGGACGAGGGGCAGGCGAAGGCGGTGGCCGGCGGTGCGGAGCTGCTGATGGGGCCCACCGAGTACCCGGGCGGCCGATTCGCCATCCTGCGCGATCCACAGGGAGCCACATTCGGCCTCATCACCATGCACGGCTGACCCGACGCATCCGGAGGGGGGCCCGGGATGGGCGAGGACGGGCGACGGGCACCGCGTTCGTCCTCGTCCCCGGCTTCTGGCTCGGCAGTTGGGCGTGGGGCGGACCACGTCGACCCGCCATCGGGGCATCGGCCGACGTGGTCGCGCCCCCACGAGCTCGCCGGCTCCTGAGCGCCTCCGCAGAGGCGCCAGGAGGGGCGGCCGACCGACGGCTCAGCGAAGGCTTGCGGTGTCGAGGAGTTCCTGATGCAGCTCCCCGCCGGCGGCGGCGACCAGTGAGTCGCTCTCCGGCGTCCACGGGAGGCCGGCCCCATCGCTGATCGTGGCACCCGCCTCGGCGGCCAGGAGGATGCCCGCCGCGACATGGAGCGCCGGAGCGGCGAACAGGACGCACCCGGCAAGGCGGCCCGCGGCCAGGTAGGCGAGCGAGAGCGAGGTGCCCAGCGACCGGACGTCCCACCGGTCGGCAGCGATCGCGGCGGCGACCGCTCGCGCCGCGCGGCTCCGTGCGGCACCTGCCGGCGGCCAGCCCTCGATGGTCACCGTCCGACTTTCCTCGCTCACCACCAGTCTCCGCCGGCGTCCGGCCCCGATCGAGAACGCCCCCCTGCCGCGCTCGGCGAGGAGGAGTTCACCGGTGGAACCGTCTCCGACGGCGCCGAGGACCACGGCGCCGCCGTCCACCAGGGCGACGTTCACCGCGAAGAGCGGGATGCCGGACGCGTAGTTGCGGGTGCCGCAGATGGGGTCGACGAGCCAGTGCGGCCTGCCCGCCTCGGCGGCCCCGCCGAGCTCCTCGCCGACGACGGGGAGGTCGATGGCCTCGGTGAGCACCGACCGCACCGCCCGCTCGACGGAGATGTCGGTGGCCGTCACGAGATCCCGTCCACCCTTGAGGCGCAGCTCGTCAGCCCCGACCCGGCCGCGGGCCACGGCAAGTCCCAGCTCGACCGCCCTCAGGGCAACGCCCGCTTCGGGGAGGAAGCCGTCGAGCGTGGTGGGCGCCGCGATCCCGGTCAACGCCTCAACGGCGCGCTGGTCGGAGTCGGAGGGCGCCGATCACGTGCCCGTTGCAGGGGCCAGCAGCGCGCCGTCGTACGCCTCCTGCAGCGCCTTCAGCTCGAGGGCGAGGACGCCGTCCACCACCACCCGGCCTCCCCCGGTGACCCCCAGCTCGCGGACCTCGACGTCGCGGCTCTGAGCGACGGCGCGGAGGGCGGCCACGTCGGCGGGAGCGGCGCTGACCAGGAAGCGCGACTGCGACTCGCCGAAGAGCAGGCCCGACTGCACGATCGGCGAGCCCAGCGAGAAGAAGGGTGCGGTGACGTGGACGCCCCGGCCGCCGAGGATGCAGCTCTCGGCGAGGGCGACCCCGAGCCCCCCCTCGGCGAGGTCGTGGCAGGAACGGAGCCACCCGGAGCCGATCGCCTCCAGCACGACCGCCTGGACCCGGGCCTCGAGATCGAGGTCGAGGGTGGGGCGCGGGCCGGCGTTGACGCCGTGCGCCAGCCTCTGGTACTCGCTGCCACCCAGATCCATGCCGACCGGGCCGACCAGGAGGACCACGTCCCCATTCCCGGTGAAGCCGGCGCCGCAGCGTCGCTCCAGATCCTCCAGAAGGCCGACCATGCCGATCACGGTGGTGGGCGCGATGCTCACCCCGGCGGTGTCGTTGTACAGCGAGACGTTGCCGCTGACCACCGGGATGCCCAGCGCCAGGCAGGCCTCGCGCATGCCCTCGATGGCCTCGCCGAGCTGCCAGAAGATCTCCGGCTTCTCGGGGTTGCCGAAGTTGAGGCAGTTGGTCAGGGCGATGGCCGCAGCTCCGACGGCGACGACGTTGCGCGCCGCCTCGCAGACGGCGATGGCCGCTCCGCGCCGGGGGTCGAGCTCCCCGTACCGGGCGTTGCCGTCGGTGCAGAGGGCGATCGCCCCGCCCGTGCCGCGGACCCGGAGAAGCGCCGCGTCACCGCCGGGGAGGATCACCGTGTCGTCGCCGACCTGATGGTCGTAGCGGCGGAAGATGGGGCGGCGGCTGCCGATGTTGGGGCTGGCGAGCAGGCGGCGGAGCGTCTCCCCCGGCGACCAGGGAGGCGCCATGGTCAGGGGGTCGGCGGCCAGGGCCCGGTCGAGACCGGCGGGGCGACGCTGGTCGGGATGCCGCAGCGGCACCTCGTCGATGAGCATGGCGAGCGGCAGATCGCAGACCACGGTCGGGCCGTCGGAGACGACGAACCGGCCGCTGTCGGTGATCCGGCCGATGCCGTCGGATTGCAGGTCCCAGCGGTCGAACTCCGCCTGCACCGAGGCCACGTCCTCGGGGCGGACCACCAGGAGCATGCGCTCCTGGGACTCGCTGAGCATCACCTCGTACGGTGTCATCCCGGTCTCACGCCGGGACACATGGGCGATGTCGATGGCGATGCCGCAGCCGCCGCGGTGCGCCAGCTCGGCGGTGGCGCTGGTGAGCCCGGCCGCGCCGAGATCCTGCATGGCGACGATGCGGGGGTCGCCGGCGAGCGCGACGCAGACCTCCATGAGGCACTTCTCGAGGAAGGGGTTGCCGACCTGGACCGCCGGGCGCCGCTCGGCCGAGGACTCGTTCAGCTCCACCGAGGCGAAGGTGGCGCCGTGGATGCCGTCGCGGCCGGTGTCGGCGCCGACGAGGAGCACGACGTTGCCGGGACCGGCGGCGGTCGCGTGGGTCAGCCTCCCCTGCTCGATGATGCCGACGCACATGGCGTTGACCAGGCAGTTGAAGCGGTACGACTCGTCGAAGTAGACCTCGCCGCCGACGGTGGGCACGCCGATGCAGTTGCCGTAGCCGCCGATGCCGGCGACGACCCCGTCCAGCAGATGGCGCTGCGCGGATTCCTCGAAGGGACCGAAGCGCAGCGAGTCGAGGAGGGCCACGGGGCGCGCCCCCATGGTGAAGACGTCGCGGAGGATACCGCCGACGCCGGTGGCGGCCCCCTGGTATGGCTCGATGGCGGATGGATGGTTGTGCGACTCGACCTTGAAGACGCAGGCGAGGCCGCCGCCGATATCGACCGCGCCGGCGTTCTCGCCGGGGCCCTGGAGGACGCGCGGCCCGGTGACCGGCAGGCGGCGGAGCAGCGGCTTGCTGGTCTTGTAGCCGCAATGCTCGCTCCACAGCGCGCCGATGATGCCCAGCTCCACAGCGGAGGGATGCCGCCCGAGCCGCGATGTGGCGAGCTCGTACTCCTCGCGGGTCAGCGCCACCTCGGCGAGCTGGGCGGCCGAGACGGCGGGGGCGTCGCTCACCGCACCGGCTCGCGGCGCGGAGCCGCATCGGCGAAGAGGCTATCGTGCTCGACGGCCGCCACGACGCTGCGGAACATCCGCAGCCCGTCGTCGCTGCCCAGCAGCGGTTCGCAGGCGCGCTCCGGGTGGGGCATCATGCCGAGCACGTTGCCCTGCGCGCTGACGATGCCTGCGATGTCGCGCATGGAGCCGTTGACGGAGACGCCGCCGACCGGCGAGCCGTCGGCCGCGACGTAGCGGAGGAGGACGCGGCGCTCGCCCTCGAGCCGCTCAAGCGTCTCGGGGTCGGCGACGTACCGCCCCTCGCCGTGGCTCACCGGGATGGCCAGGACCTGGCCGGTGCCGCACTCGCGGGTGAAGGGGCTGTCGGTGCGCTCCACCCGCATCCAGGTCATCTGGCAGCGGAACTCGAGGGAGGCGTTGCGGGTGAGCGCGCCGGGGAGGAGGTGCGCCTCGCAGAGGATCTGGAAGCCGTTGCAGATGCCCCACACCAGTCCGCCCGCCGCGGCGAACTCCTGCACCGACTCCATGAGCGGCGCGAAGCGCGCCACGGCCCCGGTGCGCAGGTAGTCGCCATAGGCGAAGCCGCCCGGCAGGATGACGCAGTCGACACCCTGGAGATCGCGGTCGCGGTGCCACAGGGGAACCGACTCGTGGCCCAGGACGCTGACGGCGTGGGCGCAGTCGCGGTCGCTCCAGGTGCCCGGGAAGACGGCGATGCCGAACCTCATGCCGGCCCGGACAAAGGCTCGGGGGACGCGCCGCTCGCCGCCCGCAGCTCGATGCCGTAGTCCTCGATCACAGGGTTGCGCAGCAGCCGCTCGCACATGTCGGCGACCCGCTGCCGGGCCTGCTCCTGATTCGCCGCATCCACCTCCAGGGTGATGTGCTTGCCCACCCGGACGTCGCCCACCTCGGCGAAGCCGAGCTGGTGCAGCCCGGCGCGCACCACCAGGCCCTGCGGGTCGTTGACGACCGGTTTCAGCGAGACCACGACGTCGGCCACGAACCTCATGCCCGCCCCCTCGATGCAGCGATGCTCATCCGTCCGTTCACAGTTCCAGCCCGCAGATCCGCCGGGCCGCCTCCCGGTAGCGGGCCGACGTCGCCGCCACCACCGCGGGCGGGAGCTGGGGCCCCGGCGGACGCTTGTCCCAATCCAGGGCCTCCAGGTAGTCGCGCACGGGCTGCTTGTCGAAGGAGACCGCGGTCTCCCCCTCGCGCCAGGCGCTCGCCTCCCAGAAGCGCGACGAGTCGGGGGTGAGCACCTCGTCGATGAGCGTCAACCGACCGTCGATGACGCCGAACTCGAACTTCGTGTCGGCGAGGATGATGCCGCGGCTCGCGCAGTGGCCGGCGGCGAAGCGGAAGAGGGCAAGCGATGCCTCCTCCAGCCGGTCCGCCAGGTCCTCCCCGACCTGCCGCGACAGCTCGCTGCGGCTGATGTTGACGTCGTGGCCGTCGTCGTTCTTCGTCGACGGGGTGAAGCGCGGCTCCGGCAGCGGCGAGGACTCGCGAAGCCCTGCCGGCAGCGCCTCGCCGGCCAGCGTGCCCCGGTCGCGGTACTCCTTCCACCCAGAGCCGGAGAGGTGCCCGCGCACGACGCACTCGATGTCGATGCGCGAGGCGCGGGCGCAGCGCACCGAGCGCTCACGCCACTCCGCCCAGACGTCGGCGGCAACAACGTCGTCGCGGTCGGGGAGCAGGTGGTTGGGCACGATGGACGCCGTCCTCTCGAACCACCAGCGGGAGATCTGCGTCAGCACCCTGCCCTTGTCGGGGATGGGATCGGGAAGCACGACGTCGAAGGCGGAGAGGCGGTCGGTCGCCACCATCAGCAGGGTGCCGTCGTCGAGGAGGAAGGTGTCGCGCACCTTGCCCCGCCGGAAGACCTCCAGGCCGGCGGCGTCGGCCGTCGTCAGCACCGAGCTCATGGCATCCCTCCCTGCCCCGCCGCGGCGGGGCGCGCCCGTCCCACTCCCCCAGCCCTCACGTCGCCGCGCCGCCCCCGCCGATACCGGCCTCCACCGCGAGCTGCGGCCGCTCCGCCGCTGGCCCGGACCCGCCGGGCTGGGCGACGACGACGGCGAGACCCAGGCGCCGGTAGATGCCGTCGATGCCGTCGAGGAAAGCGCCGACGTCGAAGCACTCGTCCAGCGCCTGGGTGCCCAGCGTCGCCTCCAGGGCGGCGCGCGCCAGGGTCTCGAATCCGGCCTCGCCGGCGCGGGCACGCTCCGCCAGGCCCTGCACCTCGCGGTAGGCGGCCTCGCGCGACCAGCCCGCGGCGATCAGGGCACCGAGGACGCGGGGAGAGCAGGTGATCCTGCCGTGCATCTCCACGTCCCGCAACATCTTGTCAGGATTGACCCGAACTTGTCCGACCAGTCGCGTGCAGAGTCGCAGCATGTAGTCGAGCAGGGCGCAGGTGTCGGGCAGCACGATCCGCTCGGCGGAGGAGTGGGAGATGTCGCGTTCGTGCCAGAGGGCGACGTTCTCCATGGCCGTCACGGCATAGCCGCGCAGCACCCTGGCCATGCCGCAGACGCGTTCGCAGAGAATCGGATTGTGCTTGTGGGGCATGGCCGAGCTGCCCTTCTGCCGCTGCGCGAAGGGCTCCTCCAACTCCCCGATCTCGGTCTGCTGCAGCAGGCGGACGGTGGTGGCGAGCCGCTCCAGGGTGGCCCCCAGGATGGCGGCGGCGGTGACGAAGGCGGCGTGACGGTCGCGGGCGAGCACCTGGGTGGCGGTGGGCGCGACGGAGAGGCCGAGGCCGGCGCAGACGTGCTCCTCGACCTGCGGAGGGACGGAGGTGTGGGTGCCCACCGGACCGCTGACCCTGCCCACGGCCACCTCCAGCGCGGCGGCGGCGAGCCGTTCACGGCTCCTCCGCACCTCGTCCCAGTGGTTGGCGAGCTTGATCCCCAGGGTGATGGGCTCGGCGTGGACGCCGTGGGTCCTCCCCGGCATGACGGTGAGGCGGTGGCGCACCGCCTGGTCCTCCAGGGCGGTGAGCAGGAGGGCGGCGTCCTGGTGGATCTGGGCGGCGGCGTCGCGGAGCTGGGTGGCCAGGGTCGTGTCCACGACGTCCGACGAGGTCAGCCCGAGGTGGACGAAGCGTCCCTCGTCGCCGACCGTCTCCTGGACGGCCTGGACGAAGGCGGCCACGTCATGCCCCTGCTCGGCCTCCAGCTCCTGGATGCGGGCGGGGTCGATGCGGGCGCCGTCACGCAGCGCCTGGGCCGACGCCGCGGGGATGCGGCCGGCGGCCGCCCAGCCCTCGGCCGCCAGCAGCTCCACCTCCAGCCAGCGCCGGAGCCGGGAGTCGTCGTTGAAGATGGCGGCGATCGCGGCCGGCGTGTAACGGGGGATCACGTGGGCCAATTCTACCTGTGACCCGGCCCGCTCTCTCCTGGGGGACACGTGCCTTCCCCGACCGCGCGAGACACCTCCGGCGGTTCAGCCGCCCCGTCCGGGCACCCGGCCCGGCGCGGGTGTGGCGTTCCTATACTTGCCGCGCCTCCACACAGCACGCCGGGGTGGTCGACCGCGCGTGTCCGAAGCCTCACTTCTGTGACATGAGCCGATCCGTAACCCTCAGCGCCGCCTGCCCGTTCCCCTCTCACGGACGAAAGGGACGAGTCCGGTGACTCTCCCCCGCGCCTATGAGGATCAGCTCGTCGAGCGGGCCAAGACGGACGCCGACGCCTTCGGGGAGCTTTACGACCACTACTTCGGACAGATCTACCGATTCGCCTACAGCCGCCTGCGGGATCAGGACTCCGCCGAGGAGGTCACCCAGGAGGTCTTCATGAAGGCGCTCCGGGCCATGCCGAGATACCGGCCGTCCGGTCATCCCTTCAGCTCCTGGCTCTACCAGATCGGATCCAATGCCATTGCCGACCACTTCCGCCAGCAACGACCCCAGTCGAGCCTCGACGCCGCCGTCGAGGTGGCGGACCCTGCCCGGTCGGTGGCCGACACGGTCGTCGAGTCGTCCGAGGCCCGTCGCGTGTGGGCGGCCATCGACAGCCTGCCGGAGCAGCAGCGCACAGCCATGACACTGAAGTTGGGAGAGGACCTGAAGCTGGCCCAGATCGGGGAGATCATGGGCAAGAGCGAGGGCGCCGTCAAACTGCTGGTCCACCGCGGCATGATCGGAGTCCGCCAGCGGCTCGGCGTCGTCGTGGCCGCGGAGGAAGCCCTGTGAGCGAGCGCCGCGACCGCTTCGACCCCGAGCTGGCGGAACTGCTGAGCGACGATCCCGAGCTGATCGAGCTCGCCCAGCTGCTCCGGGACAGCCGGCCCGAGCCGGTCCTGGACCCGCGCTTCGAGGCCGTGCTCCGCGCCCGGGTGGTGCGCGAGGCGCGGACCGTGCTCGCGCCCCGCCCCGAGCGGGTGCGCCGGCCGCTGATGGGACGGCTCGCCTGGGGCAGCCTGGCGCTGAGCGCCGCCCTGGCGACCGCGGCGGTCGCCATCTTCGTCGGTGGGCGCCTCCTGGCCCCCACACCAGCCTCCCTCGCGGTGTCGGCTCCGATCGCGGGCCACGGCCAGGTGAATCCCGATCAGGCGATCACCCTCAGCTTCAACCAGCCCATGAACGAGCAGTCCGTGGAGGCGGCCCTGAAGATCGTGCCGGCGACGGCGTTCACCGTCACCTGGACGAACTCGGAGACGGCGGTGGTCACGCCCGAGCATCCTTTGGCCGCCGACACGGATTACCAGGTCACCGTGGTGTCGTCGGCGGAGAGCCAGTCCGGGCAGACGCTGGCCACGAACACGACGTTCTCCTTCGCCACAAAGCCGACTCCCGCCGGTGCCCCGATCCTGCAATCGGCCAACCTGGGCGAGGCGGACAGCTACGCCGAGGCGTTCTGGGATGCGAGCGGGAACCCGGGGGTGACCTCCTCCACGGCGTGGCAGCCCGCCGCGGGCGCCCTCACCGGCCCGGCGGCGACCGCGGGATCGGGCACCAAGAGCAGGGCCAAGTCCAGTCCCGGGGACGCCTCGCCCTCCGGCACCGCGCCCGGTCTCTCGCCCGCCCTTCTCCCCGAGGTCCTCAGCTTCCCCGCCGTGGGGACGCCGGTGACGCTCAGCCGGTCCGCGGCCACCGCCGTGGCCTTCTCCACCGGGCCGGGCCACAACCTCGCCCTTGCCATCCCGCAGGCGAACGGCACCAGCGTCATCACGGTCGCGGCCGCCGACGGGTCCGCCCCCACCGCCATCTGGCCGTCCGCAGGCACGCCCGGAGCCCCGGTCACGGCGCTGGCGTGGTCGGGGGACAACGCCATCGTCTTCGTCACCCCCGCGGGCATCGAGAGCGTGGACGTCACCTCGTTCCAGGTCACCACCCTATTCGCCCTCACCGCCACGGGATCGGCGAACGGGGTGGTCCTCGCCCCCGACGGTGCCGACGCCTACGTCCCGGCGGCCGACATCCCCGGCCTCACCGCCTCCCCGACCTCCCCGGCCTCCCCGGCCGCCACCGGCACGGCGTCGACCGCCACGGCCACGGCGACGCCAACGCCCACCGCCACCGCGACCCCCGGAGGAGCATCCGAGAACGGCTACCTCGTCGATCTGATGGACACGGCGGCGACACCGACACTCCTTCCCGGCAGCGCCGGCGACGTGGTGGCCTTCAGCGGTGACAGCAGCCTGGTGGCCTGGGTGTCCGCCGCCGGGGACGGCGTCCCGCAGAGCGTCCTCGAGGTGCCCACCTCCGCGCCGTCGGCGACGCCCGTCTCCATCCCCGATCCCCCCTCGCAGGCCGTCGCCGGCCTGTTCCTGAGCATCGACGGAGGCGAGATCGCCTACAGCCTCGGCCAGGACGGGCTCGAGGTCGCCGCGACCGGCGACGGCACCATCCTCGGCACCTCGTCCGACATCCCCGGCTCGCTGGCCTTCTCGCCCGACTCGACGCGGATCGCCTACGTTGCCGGCGGCAGCCTCTGGGTGGCGACCATCGCTGCCCCCGCCGGTACTCCGGCGGTTGCCGAGTGCCCCGGGGCGGAGCAGGTGCTGACGCAGTTCGTCAGCGCCCAGGTCGCCGGTGACGACGCCGCGCTGACCGCCCTCAGCGCCCCCGGCGTCGATTCGACGGTGGACACCCCGATCGGTCTCAGCCGCGGCTACGCGGTGAGCGCCGGGTGCGACCCCGACACCGCGACGCTGACCGCCTCGGCCCGTCTCATCGTCGACCCGTCCGGCGGTGCCGCCGGGGAGGTCACCGACGAGACCATCACCCTGGCGCAGGTGGGCACCAGCTGGCAGGTGACGCAGCTGTCGACGCCTCCCCTCCACGCCGAGGGCGCAGGACCGAAGGTGCTCCAGGTCGCGGTGATCCTCTCGCCAGCCGGCGGCGCGAATCCCGAGACCACCGTCCTGGTGACGTTCGACTCCGACCTGCTCCCCGGCAGCATCACCTCGGCGTCGCTGATGCTGGAGGACGCCTCCGGACAGCTGCTCCAGCAGATCGGCCCCCCCACCTACGACGCGAACACGCGCACGGTGACGCTGACCATCGCCGGGACGCTGCCCGACGGGGCGGTGATCGTGGTCGGCATGTCGGTCAGCGACATCGACGGCGGCCATCCGCCGGCGCCGTTCACCGCCCCCGTCGGAGGCTGACGCGCCTCAGGGGGCGGGGACCGCCTCACCCGACACCACGATGCCCGCGGCGATGGCGGCCACCCGGGCCGGGTCGCGGAGCAGGCGGTCGAAGCGCTTCCGCCGCTCCTCCCATCCCCGGGCCGCGGCGCCGAGGCCGGAGTGTTCCTCGATGAAATGGGTGGTGTACTCGCCGCGGCGGAAGTCGCGCTCGTCGAGGACTGCGAGATGGAACGCGATGTTGGTGCGGATGCCGGTGATCGAGTACTCCAGCAGGGCCCGGCGCATCCGGGCGATCGCCTCCTCACGGCTCGCCGCCCAGGCGATCAGCTTGGCGATCATGGGGTCATAGCTGGCCGAAACGACCCCCGGCCCGGTCAGTGAGGAGTCGACCCGCACGCCCGGGCCACCCGGCTCGTGGTACCCCGTCACCCGGCCCGGAGAGGGCAGGAAACCCTGCTCGTAGTCCTCCGCGTTGATGCGGCACTCGATGGCGTGGCCGGCGGGGATGATCTGCTCCTGGACGAGGCGGAGCCTCTCGCCGGCGGCGACTCGGAACTGCTCGGCGACGAGATCGACGGAGTACACGGCCTCGGTGACGGGATGCTCCACCTGGAGCCGCGTGTTCATCTCCAGGAAGTAGAACTCGCCCCTCGAGTAGATGAACTCGACGGTCCCGGCGCCGACGTACCCCACCGCACGCGCCGCCTTCACGGCGGCCTCCCCCATCCGCGCGCGGATCGCCGCGTCGACCACCGGAGACGGCGACTCCTCGAGGATCTTCTGATGGCGGCGCTGGATCGAGCACTCGCGCTCGCCGAGATGGACGACGTTGCCGTGGGCGTCGGCGAGGACCTGGATCTCGACGTGGCGCGGTTCCTCGACGTAATGCTCCAGGTAGACGGTAGGGTTGCCGAAGGCGCGCTGCGCCGTGGACCGGGACGCCTCGAAGCCGCGCAGCAGCTCCTCCTGATCGCGGGCGATGCGCATGCCGATGCCACCGCCCCCCGCCGACGCCTTGACCAGGACCGGGTACCCGATGCCGGCGGCGAGCCGGGCCGCCTCGCCGGCATCGGCGACGGCGTCACTCCCGGGGACGACGGGGACGCCCGAGGCGAGCATCCGCGCCCGGGCGGGGACCTTCTCGCCCATGGCCGCCATCGCGTCGGGCGACGGGCCCACGAACACCAGCCCCGCCTCAGCACAGGCACGGGCGAAGGAGGGGTTCTCGCTGAGGAAGCCGTAGCCGGGGTGGACCGCCTGGGCGCCGGTCGCCTTCGCCGCCGCGATGATCCGCTCGGCGTTCAGATACGACTCGGCCGGGGCCGCGGGGCCGATCTCCACGGCCTCGTCCGCCAGGATCGTGAAGGGGGCATGGCGGTCGGCCTCGCTGTACACGGCCACCGAGACGATGCCGAGATCGCGGCAGGCGCGGATCACCCGGATGGCGATCTCACCGCGGTTGGCGACGAGAACCTTCCTGAACACGGCGTGGATGGTGACACGCCGCCCCGCGCGGGAGGCGGCACCGGGCCCGCTCGACATGGGTCGCCGGCTCCGAACTATCATCAGACCGACAGTCGGTCTATTATTCGAGGCTGCCGTGGCCCGCACCGTGAACCCGGAAGCCCGCGCCGTCCGGCGGGAGGCGTTCGTCGACACGGCCCTGCGCCTGATCCAGGCCAAGGGCTATGAGCAGATGAGCGTGCAGGACGTCCTCGACGACCTCGAGGCGTCCCGGGGGGCCTTCTACCACTACTTCGACGGGAAGATCGCCCTGCTCGAGGCGGCGGTGGACCGGATTGTCGATGCCGCGATGGAGGCCGTCATGCCGGTGGTTGCCGATCCCGAGCTCCCCGCCCTGCGCAAGCTCGAGCGCCTCTTCTCCGGCATCGCCGGCTGGAAGTCGGAGCGGATGGAGCTGATGCTGGCGCTCCTGCGGGTCTGGTACTCGGACGACAACGCGATCGTGCGCGACAAGGTGCGCCGGAGCATGGTCGCCCGCCTCGTGCCCCCGCTGACGGAGATCATCCGGCAGGGCGTGGCCGACGGAGAGTTCACGGCGAGCTGCCCGGAGGACGCCGCGCGCGCGGTGGTGTCGCTGCTGGACGGGGCTCAGGACCTCGCCTGTGAGCTCTTCTTCGCCCGCCGCGCCGGCGAGGCAACCTTCGAGTTCGTTCAGGCCAGGTTCGCGGGCCACGCCGAGGCCATGGAGCGGATCCTCGGCGTCCTGCCGGGGGCACTGTCCCTGATCGACGACCGGACGCTGCGGCTGTGGTTCGGCTGAGGCGGCCGGCGTCCTGTCCCGCCGAGCCGCCCCGCGGTTTCGCGCCGTCTTCCGGTCCCAGCTCGAGCAACCGGCCTGGTCGAGACAACGGCCCGCCGGGATGAGGAGGTAGCCGCACATGCCCGTCGCCATCCGCACCGCCCGTTTGACCAAGGACTACGGGGGCGGCCACGGCCTCTTCGACCTCGATCTCGAGGTCGAAGCCGGCGAGGTGGTCGGCTACCTGGGGCCGAACGGCGCCGGCAAGACGACCACCATCCGGCTGCTCATGGACATGATCCGCCCCAGCCGCGGCCGGGCCGAGATCTTCGACCTGGACTGCCACGACCGTTCGGTCGACGTCAAGCGGCTGGTGGGGTACGTACCCGGTGAGATGCCGCAGTGGGGCGGGCTGCGCGGACGCGACATCGTCGCCTACACCGGCGGTCTGCGCGGCGGCATCGACCCGGCGCGGGTGGCCTCCCTCGCCGAGCGTCTCGACCTCGACCTGGGACGGCGCTACCGCGAGTACTCGTCGGGGAACAAGCGCAAGCTCGGGCTCGTCCTCGCCTTCATGCACGAGTCGCGCCTCCTGGTCCTCGACGAGCCGACCAACGGCCTCGATCCGCTCATCCAGCAGGAGTTCTACGGGATCCTGGAAGAGGCGCGGGAGCGGGGGGCGACCGTGTTCCTCTCCTCGCACGTGCTCTCCGAGGTGGAGAAGGTGTGCCAGCGCGTCGGCATCCTCCGCCGCGGGGTCCTGGTTCAGGTCGCCCGACTCGACGAGCTCCACCGGCTGCGCTACCACCGGGTCGAGGTCGACTTCGCCGGTGAGGTCCCCACCGCCGCGCTGCGGTCCGTCGCCGGGGTGGAGCACGTCAGCGTCGACGATCACCACCTGACCTGTTCCGTGCACGGCAGCTTCGCCCCCCTCCTCCAGGCCCTGGGGACGAGCGAGGTCCTCAACCTGGTGACCCACGAGCCCTCGCTGGAGGAGGTCTTCCTCGCCTACTTCCGCGACGAGGCCGGCCCCGCGGCCCCCGCCCCAGGGGCGGAGCGGTGACCGCCGCACCCGCGCCGGCGAGCCCGCTGCCCGTGACCGCCGCCAGGGGCCGCCGCCGGGGTCCCTCCAGGACGATGGTTCGGTACGGCCTCCGCTCGCACCGCTGGGCGTTCGCCGGCGTGGCCTTCCTGGGCTTCGTCTCCCCCTACTCGACCGCCGCGACGTACGCCACGGCGGCCGGGACCGCGGCGGCCCGCGCCTCGTTCGGGCGGCAGACCATGGCTCTCGGCCCTCAGCTCGCCTATCTGGTGCCACTGCCGCTGCGCCCCGACACCGTCGCCGGGTACCTGTGGTGGAAGGGCCTGACGTGGCTGACGCTGGTCTTCGCCGCGTGGGGGCTCGCCGCCGCCACCGGCCTCATCCGCAACGAGGAGGAGCGGGGCCTGATGGAGACCTGGCTGGCGTCACCCTTGTCGCGGGTGCGGCTGGTGCTCGCCCGCACCGGCGGTTTCGCCCTGGCCGCGGCCGCCGCGGTGGTCCTCACCGGGCTGGGCGCGGCGGCCGGTCTGGCCGCCGGAAAGGCGTCCGCCGGCTTCCCCGCCCTCGTCGAGCAGGGGGTCCCTCTGCTCGGGATCACCCTCGTCTCGTTCGGCATCGGCCTCGTGGCCGCCCAGCTCACCGTCACCCGGCGCGGCGCCCTGACGCTGGGGGGGCTGGTCATGCTGGCCCTGTACGCGCTCGACGCGCTCGCCCGGGTGAACCAGGGCCTGGTCGCCTGGTCGGTGATCTCCCCCTTCCATCTCGTCGACTCCACCACCGCGATCGTCCCCGGGGGACATTTCGACGGGGCCGGCGCCCTGGCCCTCTACGTGACCGCGGCGGCGCTGGTCGCCCTCGCGACCCTGGGCTTCCGGCGGCGGGACCTGCAGGCGGCGCTGTTCCGCCGGCCGGCCGCCGAGCGGCCGGTGGTTCGGTCGGGCTCGGCCAACCCCCTGCTGCGGCTCCCCGTGGTGCGGCGCCTCTGGCAGCAGCGGGTCGGGCTCGCCGGCTGGGCGGTCGGGATCGTGGTGGGGGCGGCGCTCCTCGTCTCCCTGGCGAGGGGCACAGGGAAGCTCCTGACCTCGGCTGCGGGCTTCAGCCGATACGTCCACGCCGCGGGCACCCACAGCCCGGCGACGGCGGTGGTCGGCTCCGTCTGGCTCGGCATCGCCGCGCTGATCGTCGCCGCCTATGCCATCACCCAGACGTCGCACTGGGCGGGCGACGACGCCGGGGGCAGGCTGGAGGCGGAGATCGCCCAGCCGATCGCGCGCTGGCGCGTCATCGCCGAGCGCGCCGCCACCCTCGGTGTGGCGGCGCTGGTGATGATGGCACTCGGATCCCTGGTGACAGCCGCGGTCGCACCCGGCCAGGGCGTGCACCTGCAGGCGGGACGTCTGGTGATCGCGACGCTGCTCCTGGTGCTCCTCGGGCTCACCTTCGCCGCCCTCGGCGCGCTGGTCATCTCCCGCCTGCCGCGGGTCGCCGTCCCCGCGCTCGTCGTGGTCGCCGTCGCCGGCTTCTACATCCTCCTGCTGGCACCGCTGCTGAGCTGGCCGGGATGGGTCCTCGACCTCTCCCTCTTCCACCTCTACGGGACCCCACTGACCACCGGCGTGTTCTGGACGGGCCTCTGGGTGATGGCGGCGATCGTGGTCCTGGGCTTCGGCGGCGCCGTGGTGGCCATGCGATACCGCGACGTGGGCCGCTGAGGGCTTCCCGGCGGCCGCCCGGGGCGAGCATCATGTCAGCGGGGATCGGCTGGTCGAAGCGAGGAGGAGACGGGATGCCGCGGCAGCGCGATGACGCCTGGCACGAGGTGACCACGAGTGTCGCCGACCTGAGGGACCGGATGGCGGAGCACTACCGGCGCCACGCCTCGACGCGGGGCGAGGTGCCCGAGGAGTTCCGCGGTTCGGTGACCGGCACGCTGGACGGCCTTGCCCGTCAGGCCGGCAGCGCGGTCGAGGCGGTGGGAGACGCCGTGCGGGATGAGCAGGTTCGCGAGAGCGCACTCCGCGCCTCCCGCGCCCTTGCGGACGCCGCCGAGGCGTCGGTCATCGAGCTGACCCGCGAGCTGAGGCAGGCGGGGGACCGGTTCCGCAACCGGCCGCGGTAGGGGCCGCCGCCGGGGCCGTCCAGGTACGATCCGCCCGATGATCGCGTACTCGCGCCCGTCGCCCCGGATGTGGCTGGCCCGGCAGACCGTGCTCGGTCTCGAGCTGGTGGTGCTGCTCGTCGTCCTGGGCGGGGTCGGTGCGGGTGTCTGGGGGTCGGCGGGCCTGGGCCTGGGGGCCGCGGCAGCCGTCGTCCTGATCGCCATCCTCTGGTTCGTCGAGCGCGGCCGGTACCGTTCCTGGGGATACCTGGAACGGGTCGACGACCTGGTCGTGCGCCGGGGACTCCTCTTCCACCGGCTGACCGTCGTGCCCTTCGGGCGGATGCAGTTCATCGACGTCACAGCGGGGCCGGTGGACCGCCTCTTCGACCTCGCGACGGTGCAGCTGCATACGGCCGCGGCCGCGACGGACGCGCGGATCCCCGGACTGCGCATGGCGGACGCCGCCCAGCTGCGCGATCGTCTCGCCGCCCTGGGCGAGGCCCGGGCCTCCGGCCTCTGATGGTTGACCCGGGCCCCGTCACACAGGGGCCGCCACCCCACCAGGCACCGGCGCTGGCGGGGAGATGGTCGCGGCTGCACCCCCTCTCTCCGGTGGCACGGTTCGGTGTGACCGTCGGCGCCCTGCTCCTTGTCGCCCTCCCCCAGGTGGGCCTCGGGGACAAGAGCTCACCACAGCACATCGAGGACGTCATCCCCTGGCTGGCCCTGGCCGCCGTGGCGCTGGTCAGCGGGGTGGTGTCATGGCTGGTCACCCGCTGGCGGGTGGTGGCCGACGAGCTGCAGATCGAAACCGGCCTGATCCGGCGCCAGTCGCTCCGCTTCCCGCTCCGCCGCGTGCAGGCGATCGATGTCGTCGCCCCTCTGACGGCGCGGCTGCTCGGCCTCGCCGAGGTCCGCATCGTCTCGGCGGGCACCGGGGCCCAGCACGGCCGGCTTGCGTACCTCCGCAACGACGACGCCGCCCAGGTGCGGGCGCAGCTGCTGGCGCTGGCCCACGGTCTCGCGGCGGAGACACCCGAGCCCGCGGCGGCGCCGCTCTTCCAGGTCGACAACGGGGCGCTGCTGGCCTCGGTCCTGCTGCGGGGGACGCTCCTGGTGGTCCTGGCCGCCGCCGTGGTGGCGGCGGTCATCGCCGCGACGGTCGGCGCGGGGACCGTCGAACTGCTCACCACGGCGCTGACGCTGGCCGCCGGAGGCTGCCTCGAGGCGGCCCGAACCTTCAATGCCGACTTCGACTTCACGATCGGCGAGTCCCCGGACGGGCTGCGGCTCCACCGCGGGCTTCTCCAGAAGCGCCATGAGACCATCCCGTACGGCCGCATCCAGGCGGTGCGGCTGCTCCGCCCGCTGCCCTGGCGACCCTTCGGCTGGGTGCGGGTCGAACTCGACGTCGCCCGTCAGGCCGGGCCGCGCCACGAGGGCGGGGAGGTCCGGCAGGTCAGCCGTCTGCTCGCCCCGGTGGCATCTCGCCAGCAGGCGCTGTGGCTGGTCAGCCGGGTCTTCCCGGGAGCGCAGATGGAGCCGGGTGGGACGGGGCGCCCTCCGCGCCGGGCGGTGTTGCGTGCACCTCTCTCGTACCACTACCTCCGCCTCTGGCACGACAGCACCTACCTGGTGACGCAGACGGGCAGGGTCCGCCCCGCCACGGTGGCGGTGCCCCTCGAGAAGGTGCAGAGCATCCGGCTCACCTCGGGGCCGCTGCTGCGCCTGCTCCGCCTGGCCCACGTCCGGGTCGACACCGCCGGCCGCCGCTGGGTGGCCGAGGCCCTGTGCCGTGACCGGGAGGAGGCATCGGCCCTCGTCGACGAGCTGGCCGGCCTGGCGCGCCGGGCGCGGGCGCGGCGTGTCACCGTCGGGGCCCCGCCTCCCTGACCCCTCCGCGAGGAAGGGGCCGAGCGTCACGCCCGGTCCAGGGGCTGCCCCCGATCAGGCCGTGATGATGACCGGCGTGCCCAGCGGGGTCCAGTTGTACAGCCACCCCATGATGGCGGTCGGCGTCTGGACGCAGCCGCGGCTCGCGGTGTCGTTCCAGGTCTCGTACTCGCTGCCGGGGCCGTACGAGCTGAGCGCCTCCCAGTAGGCGTCGTGGATGAAGTAGCCGCCCGACTGGAACTGCATCGCCCACTGCACGACGGTGTCCGGGTACCAGAGAGCGCTTCCCGGCGGCCAGGGCGAGTGCATCAGGCAGGGCGAGAGCTTCTGGAAGACCTCCCAGTTGCCCACGTTGGTCGGCGCCGACGGCCTGCCGGTGGTGACCGGGGTGGCGTTGACCTCACAGCCGTTGTCGTACATCACCATCTCCTGGTAGGTCAGGCTGATGGTGATGGCCTTCCCCGCGCTCGGCTGGTGCCCGCACTCGTCAGCGGTGAGGCCGTCGGTGAGGCTGGTCTGCAGATCGGTCATCTGCTGGTTGACGGCATCGAGCTCCTCGTAGGTGGTGGCGGCGGCCAGACCCTGATCCACCGCCTGGTACTGCGACATCATGGCGTCGGCTCCGGGGACGCCCTCCGCCTCCGCCTGCAGGACGGTGAGGTAGGTGGATCGCAGCGACGCGTTCAGCTCGGTGTTCATGACGATGGCCTGGTTCAGATCCTGGATCGCCTCGTACAGCTGGTCGGATGCCTGGGTGACGCCGGATCCCCTGGACAGCGCGCCCTGCAGCTCCGCGGCGAGAATCGGCACGTTGCCGGGGTCGAGCTGATCGCCGGTGGCCTGAGCGGCCACGGAGGCGGCCTGGCTGAGAAGTCCGGCCGGTCCTCCGGCGGCGGCCACGTCGGCGGCCAGCACCGCCGCCTGCTGGGCGGCGCCGATCTGGGCACGCATGGTGGTGAGCTGCTGCTGCCACTCGGCGGCCAGGGCGATGATCTGGTCCGGGGTGGTGGCGTCGGCCAGCTCCGAGGACGCGTTCTGGACGGCGAGCGGGTCGGACGAGACGAGGTAGATCTGGTTGGCGTTGACCTCCAGACGCCATGTGTAGAGAACCAGCTCGGCCGCCTCGCGCTGGTCGGCCACGGCGCCCGCGTACGCGGCGTCCGTCTCCTGCTGCAGGCGGTCCAGCAGGGGTTGCCCCTCGTGGGTCCACCAGACCGGCGACCACCAGCCGCCGCGAGGCGTCCCCTGGCTCAGCTGCCTCTCCAGCGGCGCGAGAGTGGCGGCGGGCACGCCCACGGCGACATCCGCCGCCCAGGTCTGCCTGAGCTGCGCGGCCTGGGTGGCGAACGCGTCGGCACGCCCGGAACCGATGGCGGCCAGGCTGGTGCCGGCGCCGATCAGGGCGGCCAGCAGGATCAGGACGAGGAACCGAATCGCCCGCATGGTCTGGTGATGAGAACTCCTTGTACACCCGGGAGGTTACAGGCGGACACGGGGAACTCGACTCCTGCTGGCGCGGGGCGGCTCATTCGATGTCGATGAGCGGGGTGCCGGGGGTCACCACATCCCCCTCGCGCACGTGGACGGCGCCCACCGAACCCCGGCGCGTGGCCGCGATGTCGTTCTGCATCTTCATCGCCTCGAGGACGACGACGACGTCGCCGATCTCGACCCGATCGCCGGGGTTGACCCGGACCTTGAGGATCAGCCCCTGCATCGGGGCGGTGAGGGTGCCCTCCTTGACCCGCACGGGGGCGGCGTCCTCCGTGCCGGCGCCGGGACCGGTGGTCCCCGCGCCGGCGCCGAACACCCGGACCTGATAGACCTCGCCGTCGACCTCGACGCGCAGGTCCCGGACCGCGCCGCCCTGTGCCGCCGGGTCCGGCGCCACCTCCGGGGCCTCCGCAGCGGCGGCCGGGCCCGGTGGGAGCGCGCCCTCCGCCTCGTCTCCGAGCAGCTCGACGACCGTCTCGTGGCGGGCGAAGGCGAGGAAGTCCGCGCCGAAGAGAGCGTAGGTGACCACCGCCTCGGGATCGGTGCGGACGCCCTCACTCTCCAGCGCCGCCGCGGCGGCGGGGAGGCCGGCGCCGAGAAGGTCGGCGGGACGGCATGAGATCGGGACGTCGCGGCCGTTGACCAGCTGCCGGACCTCCGGGTCGATGGCGTCCGGCGGCGTCCCGAAGTGGCCCATGCAGTAGTCCTTGACCTCCTGGATGACGGTGGCGTAGCGGTCGCCGTCGAAGACGTTGTAGACCGCCTGGGTGGTGATGACCTCGCGGAGCGGGGACACCAGCGGCGGGTTGCCCAGCTCGCGACGCACCCGGGTGATCTCCGCCTCGACGTCCGCGAGGCGGTGGAGGGCGTTCCTCTCCCGCAGCTCGGCGAGCCCGTGCCCCAGCGCCGAGATGGGGAGCAGGCCCCGCAGCGCGGCGCCGTCGAAGCGCCACAGGGCGGGGTCGACCAGATCGGCGTAGAGCGGGGCCACGTCGTCGAGGAAGGCGGCGACGCGGTTCACCGTCTCCAGCTCGACGGCGCTGGCATCCTCGGTGCCGTCGAGCCCGGCGATCAGCGCCTCGGCAGGGGTGTAGGCGGCCCCACCGCCCAGCGGCGAGACGCAGACGTCGACCCGGCTGGCCCCGGCTCGATGGGCGGCCTGGTACGCGAGGTCGGCCTGACCGGTCTGGGAGCAGAAGCTCGCTGTGACGGGGCGGCCGGTGACGCCGGCGACGGCGGTCACCAGCTCGGCGGCTCGGGCGGCGCCGAGGATGCCGAGCGGGTCGTGCAGGCAGATCGAGTCGCACCCCAGCGCGGCCAGGGCGGCCGCGACGCCCGCCAGCACGGGGGTCGGGCTGTCGGTGCAGATGACGACACCCTCCACCCGCAGGCGGGCCGCCTTCCCCGCCGCCACGGCCACCCTCAGGTTGGCCACGTCGTTGAGGGGATCGAGGAGGCGGAGGATGTCGATGCCGGCACCGGCGGTGAGGTGGATGAAGGACTCGACCACGTCGTCGGCGACGTGGCGGTGGCCGACGAGCATCTGACCGCTGAGCGTCGCCATCAGCGGCGTCGACGGCGCCGCGGCCCGGATGGCGCGCAGCCGGTCGAAGGGGTCCTCCCCGAGGAAGCGCAGCTGGGCTTCGAAGGTGGCGCCGCCGAAGACCTCGAGGGCCGCGAAGCCGCAACCGTCGAGCAGCTCGGCGGCCCGGACCGCGTGGCGCTGCCGGAGGCGGCTGAGCAGCAGGGATTGCTGCCCGTGCCGGAGGGACGCTTCGACCAGGTCAAGGCGGGGCACGATCGAGCGATTGTATGGGTCGGTCGGGGGGCGGCGGGCGGGCGCCGGGTCTCAGGAGGCCGGGTCGAACCCGTCGGGGAGCTGGATCCTCGCGGACATCGCCTGCCGCTGCTCGCGCACCGCCCGGGCGACGTCCGGGTCGCCGAGAGCGAGGATCTGCGCCGCCAGATGGCCGGCGTTACGCGCGCCCATGTCGCCGACGGCGACGGTGGCGACAGGGATCCCGGGTGGCATCTGGACGATGCTGAGCAGCGAGTCGACGCCCTGCAGGGGGGTGGCCGCCAGGGGGACGCCGATCACCGGGAGGGTGGTCAAGGAGGCCAGGACGCCAGGGAGGTGGGCGGCGGCGCCGGCGCCCGCGATGAGAACCCTGAGGCCGCGGGCCTCCGCCTGCCGGCCGTAGGCTCGGACGGCATCGGGGGAGCGATGGGCGGAGATCACCGCCGTCTCCCAGGCGATGCCGTAGCCGTCGAGCACCTCTCCGCACGCCCGCATGACGGGCAGGTCGGAGGGGCTGCCCATGACGATGCCGACGCGCGCCGCGCTCATCGCGGCGCCCTCGCCGGGATCACGCCGATGTCGGAACGGGACCACATGCCGTCGAAACGCACTCGCCCAAGGTTGTCATACGCATGGCCCCTCGCGGTGGCGACGTCGACGCCGCGCCCCACGATGCCGAGGACGCGGCCTCCGGACGTCACCAGGCGCCCCCGTGCGTCGCGCGCCGTGCCGCCGTGGAAGCAGGTCACGCCGTCGTCGAGCTGGTCGAGGCCGCTGATGAGGTCGCCGACACGCGGGGACCCGGGGTAGCCCTGGGCGGCCGCCACGACGACCACGGACGAACCTCGCGCCACGGCGGGCGCCGCGCCCGAGAGGTCCCCATGGGCGGCGGCGAGCAGCAGATCGAGGAGCGTGTCGCCGCACAGGGGCACCATCGCCTGGGTCTCGGGGTCCCCGAAGCGGGCGTTGAACTCAAGGACGGAGGGCCCCGACGGGGTGAGCATGAGCCCGGCGTAGAGACAGCCGACAAACGGCGTCCCGGCGTCGCCCAGCGCGCTGAGGGTGGGCTGGATGATCCGGGCGGCGATCTCCTGGAGAAGGGCGGGGTTCTCCTCGGCGGGGGCGTACGCGCCCATGCCACCCGTGTTCGGGCCCTCGTCGCCGTCGCCGGCCCGCTTGTAGTCGCGGGCGGTGGCGAGCAGGTGGTAGCGCGTCCCGTCGCAGAGGGCGAAGACCGACAGCTCGGGACCGTCGAGCCGCTCCTCGACGACGACGACGTCTCCGGCGGCGCCGAAGCGGCGCTCGTCCAGGCATTCCGCCAGCGCCGTCGTGGCCTCCTCGCTCGTGTCGCAGACGGTCACCCCCTTGCCGGCGGCGAGCCCGTCCGCCTTGACCACGCATCGCCCGCCCCGCTCGAGGATGAAGTCGACGAGATCGGTGCGATGCTCACGGTCGCCGGCGCGCCAGCGCGCGGTGGCGACGCCGGCGCGGTCCATCAGCAACTTCGCGTGGCGCTTGCTCCACTCCACCTTGGCAGCGGCGGCCGACGCCCCGAAGACGGCCAGGCCGGCCTCGCGGCAGCTGTCGGCGACCCCGGCGGCGAGGGCGGCGTCCGGCCCGATCACGACAAGGTCGACCTCGCTGTCACGCCCCAGGGCGGCGAGCGCGGCGCCGTCCGTGACGGCGACGTTCACGTTGACGCCGATCTGGGCTGTGCCTGCGTTGCCCGGCGCGCAGACGATGTCGGGATCCGACGGATGCTGGGCGCAGCCCCAGGCGAGGGCATGCTCGCGACCGCCGGAGCCGACCACGAGAACGCGCATCGATCTCGGTCCGCTACTCCCACTCGATGGTGGAGGGCGGTTTGCTGGAGATGTCGTAGACGACGCGGTTGACGCCGGCCACCTCGTTGACGATCCGCCGGCTGATGTCGCCGAGGACGTCATAGGGGACGCGCGCCCAGTCCGCGGTCATGGCATCGTCGGACTCGACGATGCGGATGGCGACGACATTGGCGTAGGTGCGCCCGTCGCCCATCACGCCCACGGACGAGAGCGGCGTGAGGATGGCGAACGACTGCCAGACCTTGCGGTACAGACCACTGCGCTTGACCTCGTCCATGACGATCCAGTCCGCCGCGCGCAGCACGTCCAGCCGCTGGCGGGTGACCTCGCCGATGACGCGGATGGCGAGCCCCGGGCCGGGGAATGGCTGGCGCCAGACCAGGTCCTCGGGAAGGCCCAGCTCCATGCCGGCGCGGCGCACCTCGTCCTTGAAGAGGAAGCGCAGCGGCTCGACGAGCTGGAAGCGGAGGTCGGCGGGAAGGCCACCGACATTGTGATGGGTCTTGATGGTGCGGGCCTGTCCAGTGCCGTGCGAGGTCGACTCGATCACGTCCGGATACACGGTTCCCTGGGCCAGGAAACCGATGTCGCCGAGCTTGCGCGCCTCGGTCTCGAAGACCTCGATGAAGGTGCGGCCGATGCGCCGTCGCTTCTCCTCGGGATCGATGACGCCGGCGAGGGCGGAGAGGAAGCGGTCGGCGGCGTCGACGTGGACGAGGTTGATGTGGCGCTGGTGGGACATCACCTCCACCACGCGCTCGCCCTCCTCGCGCCGCAGCAGGCCGTTGTCGACGAAGACGCAGGTGAGCTGATCGCCGACGGCGCGGTGGACCAGCGTCGCCGCCACGGCGGAGTCCACGCCCCCGGAGAGGGCGCAGAGGACGCGGCCGGATCCCACCTGGGCGCGAATCCCGGCCACCGCCATCTCCACGAAGGATGCCGGCTGCCACGTCGGCGCGCAGCCGCAGACGCGGGTGAGGAAGTTGGCCAGGATCTGCTTGCCGGCCGGCGTGTGGACGACCTCCGGGTGGAACTGGATCCCGTAGCGGCCATTGGGCCCGGCGAAGGCGGCGCAGGGCGAGTTCAGCGAATGGGCAATGGGGTGGAAGCTCTCCGGGAGACGGGTGATGATGTCGCCGTGTGACATCCAGACCGCGGTCTCGGAGGGAAAGCCCTCGAAGATCCCGTGCGCCTCGTCGATCTCCAGCTGGGCCGCGCCGTACTCGCGGCGCGTGGCCGGCTCCACCTCGCCGCCCAGGTCGAGGGCGAGGAGCTGCATGCCGTAGCAGATGCCCAGGATAGGGAGACCGAGGTCGTAGATGGCCGGATCGGGATGTGGCGCACCGGGCTCGTAGACCGACGCCGGCCCGCCGCTGAAGATCAGCCCGCGCGGCGCGCGGCGGCGGATCTCGGCGGCGGTGATGGTGCCCGGCACCAGCTCCCCGTAGACGTGCGCCTCGCGCACCCTGCGGGTGATCAGCTGGGCGTACTGGGCTCCGAAGTCGAGGACGAGGATGGTGTCCTGCGCGGCCGGCAGCGGCGGCGACGAGATCCCCGCCACGCCTGCCGCCGTCGCCACTCCGCTCAGACCCCCATCCCGACGCGCTGCTCTCGCTGCTGCACCTTGCCCTCGGTGGTGATCGCCGGCGCGATCACCATTTCGGTCTCCTGGAAATCCGCGAGGTTGCGGGCGCCGCAGACGCCCATGGCGTTCCTGAGCGCCCCGACGAGGTTCATGGACCCGTCGTCGACGTGCGCCGGGCCGTAGAGGATCTCCTCCAGCGACCCCTTGATGCCGGTGCGGATGCGCGTGCCCCGCGGCAGGTTGGCGTCGGGTGTCGCCATGCCCCAGTGATTGCCCTTCCCGGCCGCCTCCCGGGCTGCGGCGAACACCGAGCCGATCATCACCGCGTCGGCCCCGGTGGCGAAGGCCTTGGCGACGTCGCCACCACGGCGCATGCCTCCGTCGGTGATGACCGCCACCCGCTCGCCGCTGCGGCGCGCGTGGTCGTCGCGCGCCGCGGCGCAGTCGCTGGTCGCAGTGACCTGGGGCACGCCGACGCCGAGGACGGCCCTGGTGGTGCATGCCGCTCCCGGCCCGACCCCGACGAGGAGGCCCTTGATGCCGGTGTCCATCAGCTCCAGGGCGGTGGCGTAGTCGACGCAGTTGCCGACGATCACCGGGATGCTGACCTGCGAGGTCAGGTCGCGGAAGGAGAGCTGCTTCACGGAGCTGCTGATATGGCGGGCGGTCAGCACCGTCCCCTGGACCACCAGGCAGTCACCGCCCGCCTCCTGCACGATGCCGGCACGGCGTTCGGCCGCCGAGGGTACCGTCGACACGGCGCAGGGCACGCCCGCCCGCTTCACCTGCTCGATCCGCAGGCCGATCAGACCGTCCTGGACCGGGGCCTGGTAGATCTTCTGCAGCAGGACGTTGATCTCGTTCACGGGAGCCGCGGCGATGGCCTCCAGGACGTCGGTGGGGTCCTCGTAGCGGCACTGGACCCCGTCCAGATTGAGGACGGCCAGGCCTCCGAGGCGGCCCATCTCGACGGCGAAGCCGACATCGACGACACCGTCCATGGCCGCGGCGAGGAAGGGGATGCGGAGCTCGGTGCCGTCGAGGCGGAAGCTCACGTCGATCTCCTGCGGATCGACCGTGACGCGCCCGGGAACCAGGGCCACCTCGTCGAAGCCATAGGCCCGGCGGGCGCGCTTCGACCGGCCCAACTCAATCTCCATCACCCCTCCCGCGCCGGCGTCGAAACGCCCGGTGACCTCCCATCACTGAATGGTAGCAGAGGCGATTGGAGGGATGGCCGCCATCTTGTGGGTGGCGCGGGCGGAGACACCACATATGGGTGCTGGGGACGGGGCGGGGCCCGCCGGCCACGCCCGCGGCGTCCTTTGTCAGACGATGAAGGAGCGGAGGGCGGCGCTCACCGAGGCGCTCCCGGCGGCCTGGCGGCGGAGGCTGACGAGGAGGAGCCGCAGCCACGCCTCGAAGGTGATCTCCGTCATCACCCCCTGGAGGGCGTGGCTGCTCCGGCACACCAGGCCGGTCGGGGTCAGCTCCGCGTCGAAGACCTCGTCGTCGGCTCGCACCGTCACCTTCCTGACGGGGTGATTCCTCTTGAGCAGGCCTCCCTCGCGCTCCACCTCGACCGCCTCGGGGAGGGCGGCGGCCAGCCTGGAGACCAGGACGGGGAAGAAGACCCGGATGTCGCGGACGTCGGCGAGCATGCTCGCCATGACCATGTCCATGTCCGGTTCGGGGCCGCCCGCGGCATCCATCGGCACCCGACGAGTCTAGTGGGCGCCGGGGAGCAGCCGAGAGTGGCGGGCTGCCGAGCCGCCGGTCGATGAGCACCGTGCGAGCCGGGCCGCTCGCCGATACCGAAACGGCCCTCGGGGGCATTCCCCGGCTCAGCCGGTGCCGGGCTCCCAGTAGGTGACGGGCGGCAGGCCTCGCTCCGCTCGAGCCCGCCTCAGCAGCCCGGCAACGAACGCGGCCTTGCCGGCCGTGTAGACGTCGATGTCACCCCGGGCCAGCTCCGCGTTGCGGCGCTTGAGCGCCGCGTAGTCGTCCCGGGCGCGGGCGTCGGCCCGCAGCAGGTCACGCAGCAGCCAGTGGTTCAGATGGGCCCGGTTGTCCTTCACGACCAGGTAGAGGTGGTGGGGTGGCAGAGTCACGTCGCCGGCAAGGGAGAAAGCCTCGCGCCCGGCGACACCGAGGTCACCTACCCATCGATAGCCGATCCCGGCCAGGCGTTCGATGACGGGCAGGATGTCATCGTCCGAGGCGACCACGACGTCAAGGTCGATGATCGGCTTGGCCGCGAGCCCCGGCACGGCGGTGGAACCGACGTGATCGACGCCGAGAGCGATCTCCTCGACCAAGGGCCAGACGTGGGCCCGCACCTCTTCGAACCATCGAGGCCATTCCGGGTCGTAGTCGCTGACGACGATGTCCCCGGTCACACCCGCGGCCAGGACATGACGTCACCGTGGAAGCAGGTCGCTGTCAGGTCCACGTCGCCCATCGGCACCGACGAGTGTAGGCGGGCGGGAGGTCAGGCGACCTGGCCGGCCTCGCCACCCGCCGGCTCGAGGGCGGCGGCGAGCACGTCCTCCATCCGCTTGACGGCATGGAAGGTCATGGCCTGGCGCACCGTCTCGGGGACGTCCTCGAGGTCCTGCTCGTTGCGCTTGGGCAGGATGACCTCGGTGAGGCCCATGCGATGGGCCGCCAGCACCTTCTGCTTGAGGCCGCCGATGGGCAGGACCAGACCCTGCAGGGTGACCTCCCCGGTCATGCCGACGGCGCTGCGCACGGGCCGGCCGGTGAGCAGGCTGACGATGGCGGTGGTCATCGTCACCCCCGCCGACGGGCCATCCTTGGGGACCGCACCCTCGGGGACGTGGATGTGGAAACCCCTGGCCGTCGCCTCCGGGCTGATGCCGAGGTTCGCCGCGTGGGAACGCACGTAGGACAGGGCGATCTGCGCCGATTCCTTCATCACGTCGCCGAGCTGTCCGGTGAGGGTCAGGTTCCCCTCGGAGCCGCTGGTCGTCGCCTCGACGAAGAGCACCTCCCCGCCCGTCCCGGTGACGGCCAGCCCGGTGGCGACACCGGGAACGGAGGTCCGCTCCTTGACCTCGTTGTCGAACTTCGGCCGGCCGAGGTACTCCCGCACCTGATCGGAACCGACCACGACCGGGGTGGCGACGTCGCCCGTGGCGATCCGCGTGGCCACCTTGCGAGTGATCCTCCCCAGCTCACGCTCCAGGTTGCGGACGCCGGCTTCACGCGTGTGGTCGGTGATGACCTTGAGGATGGCGTCGTCGCCGATCTCGACCTCCTCGGTGCTCAGGCCCGCCTGGGCGACCTGCCGCGGCAGGAGGTGGTCGCGGGCGATGCCCAGCTTCTCCTGCTCGGTGTAGCCGTCGAGCCGGATCAGCTCCATGCGGTCGAGGAGCGGCGGGAGGATCGTCTCCGAGATGTTGGCGGTGGGGATGAAGAGCACCTCGGAGAGGTCGAGGTCCACCTCCAGGTAGTGGTCGCGGAACGTGTTGTTCTGGGCCGGGTCGAGGACCTCGAGGAGGGCGGCCGAGGGGTCGCCCCGCCAGTCGCTGCCGACCTTGTCGATCTCGTCGAGCATGATCACCGGGTTCTTCGTGCCCGCCTCCTTGAGGGCGCGCACGATCCGCCCCGGCTGGGCGCCGACGTAGGTGCGGCGGAAGCCGCGGATGTCGGCCTCGTCGCGGATGCCGCCGAGGGACACACGGGCGAACTTGCGTCCGAGGGCGCGCGCCACCGACTCGCCGAGCGAGGTCTTGCCCACGCCGGGAGGACCGACCAGGGTGATGATGGCCCCCGAACCGCGGCCGCCGATGACCTCCAGGCCGCGCTCCTGGCGGAGCTTGCGCACCGCGAGGAACTCGATGATGCGGTCCTTGACGTCGTCGAGGCCAGTGTGGTCGCGATCGAGAACGGCGCGGGCCTCCTTGAGCTCGAAGTTGTCGTCGGAGCGGACGTTCCAGGGGATGTCGAGCATCCAGTCCAGGTAGGTGCGGATCCAGCCGTGCTCGGGGCTCTGTTCGCTGGTCCGTTCCAACCTGTCGATCTCGCGCTCCACCTCGGCGGCCACCTTCTCCGGCATCCCCGCCTCGGCCAGCCGCTTGCGATAGGTGGCGACGACGTCGTCGCCACCCTCCCCCAGCTCCTTCTTGATGGTCTCCAGTTGCTGGCGCAGGATGAACTCGCGCTGGGTCTTCTGCATCCCCTCGGCCACCTCGGTGCGGATGCGATCCTTCAGATCGGCCTCGCCGAGATCCTCCTTGGTCCACTCGATGAGACGGGTCAGCCGCTTCTCGATGTCGAGGGTTTCGAGCACTTCCAGCTTCTGCTCGAGGCTCAGGTCGGGCGAGTACCCCGCCAGGTCGGCGAGATGTCCCGGGGTCCGCGCCTCGCGCAGGAACTGGATGGCCTGGCTGACGCCCCGGACCTCGAGGAGGTTCTCCAGCAGGGCCCGGTACTCGCGCGCCAGCTCCAGCACGGTCTCCGAGGAGTCCTCGCTGTCGGGAGCGGGGTCCACCTGCACCCAGAGCGCACCGCCAACGTCCGCCTGGCCGGCACCGAGACGGGCCCGGTACTGACCGGTGAGGATGGACACCTCGGCCCCGGTGGAGAGCTTGCCCGACTCCTGGAGACGGGCGACGGTGCCGATGCTGGCAAACCGTCCCTGGATGCGCGGAACCAGGAGGAGGAGGCGGTTGCCCTGCTGGGCCGCCTCGATGGCGGCACGCTGAGCGTCCCCCTGGACGCCGACGGTCACGGTCATGTGGGGGAGGACGACCACGTCGTCGAGGGGGAGGACGGGCAGCAGTTCGGCCTTGGGTTCAGTCATGGGGTCTTTGTACCCGGACGCGCTGATCTCACACATCGGCGGACACGCTTCCCGGACCTTCCCGTGCCGGGGCGCCGGTTCACGGCGAGGTCATCCGGCCGGGGCCGTGGGGACCAGGACCGCGGTACCACGGACCTGGCCGCCGCGCAGCCGAGAGAGGGCGAGATCGGCGTCGACGAGGGGATGGACCTCGGTCTCCACGTCGATGTGCGTCTCTCCCACCAGGCGCATGAACTCCAGACCGTCCTCCCGGGTCAGGTTGGCGACCGATCGGATGGAGCGCTCCTGCCACAGCAGGGAATAGGGGAACGAGGGGATGTCGCTCATGTGGATGCCGGCGCAGACGACGGTCCCGCCGGGCCGGACGGCGGCCAGGGCCAGCGGGACGAGCTGCCCGACGGGAGCGAAGATGATGGCCGCGTCCAGGGGCGTTGGGCCGGGCAGCGTGCTGTCGCCCGCCCATGCCGCACCCAGGCGGCGCGCGAAGGACTGACCCTCCTCGTCGCCGGGGCGGGTGAAGGCGTACACGCTCGCACCGCGGTGGCGGGCCACCTGGATGAGCATGTGCGCGGCGCTGCCGAAGCCGTACAGGGCGAGCCGCCGCGGCTCGCCCGCCATCCGCAGCGCCCGGTAGCCGATGAGGCCCCCGCAGAGCAGCGGCGCCGCCTCGACATCGCCGTACCCGTCGGGGAGGGGGAGACAGAAGCGGGCGTCGGCCATGACGTACTCGGCGAAGCCGCCGTCGACGTCGCAGCCGGTGAAGCGCGCCGCGGCGCAGAGGTTCTCCCGGCCCGCGCGGCACTGGTCGCAGGTTCCGCAGGCCGACGCCAGCCAGGAAACCCCGACGCGGGCTCCGACCCTGACCTCGGCGGCGTCGGGTCCGGCGGCCACGACGGTTGCCACGATCTGGTGCCCGGGGACGACGGGAAGGATGCCGCGGCCGAGCTCGCCGTCGACGACGTGGAGGTCGGTGCGGCAGATCGCGCACGCGGCGACCCGGAGGAGGACCTCGTGCCCCTCGGGCCGCGGCGTCGCGCGCTCCGCGGCGGCCAGCGCCGCACCGCGGCGGGGCAGGACCATGGCCCGATAGGTGGGGGGGAGGTCGGCCGGCATCGGCCTCGATGATGGCGCCCCGCGCAGGCCGGCTGCAGGGAACGCTGGGAGCGGCATCGGATGGGGTTGTGCCGCCGCCGCACCGCACGCCCCCGGCGGCCGCCGCCCCGGGATGGACCGGTTGCACCAATTCGCGCGGTACTCTTCGGTGGTGAGCGCGATGCCGGAGCCGTCGGGCACGACGCGACCCGAGGTGACCGTCCGTCGCCTCGACGCCCTTTCCGCGCGGCGCCACCTCGACGACCTCGCCGACCTGCTGGTGGACGCGGTCGAGGGCGGCGCCTCGGTGAGCTTCGTGGCGCCGCTGGCCCATTACGAGGCTCGCGACTGGTTCGCCGGCGTGCTCCATGAGATGGACCTGGGCCGGCGTGTCGTCCTCGCCGCCTTCCTGGGCGACCGGCTGGTGGGGTGCGTGCAGCTCGTCCTCGCCTGGCAGTCGAACGCCACGCACCGGGCCGAGGTGCAGAAGATGCTGGTTCACCGCTCGGCTCGCCGGCGCGGCGTCGGCGCCCTCCTGCTGCAGCGCCTGGAAGCGGAGGCCCGCGCCCTCGGTCGCACCCTGCTCATCCTCGACACCGAGACCGGCAGCGACGCCGAGCACCTCTACTCCCACATGGGATGGATCCGGGTCGGGGTGTACCCCGACTACGCCATGCGCCCCGACGGTTCGGGGCTGCGACCGACGTCGCTGTGGTACCGGCGGCTGGACTGATGCGCCGGCCTCTCCCCGAAGCGGCTGCGCCGCGCCGCCGTCAGCGGAGGGAGATGAGAACCACCGCAACGAGGGCGGCGGCGACTCCGGCGATCTGCGTCGCCTGAAGCCTCTCCCGGAGCAGGATGAGGGCGCAGGCGATGGTGGCGCCCGGGTAGAGGGAGACGAGGACGGCGACGATGCTGAGCACGCCGCCGTGCACCGCGACGACGTAGAGAGCGTTCGCGGTGACGTCGAACAGCCCGGCGGCGAGGATCAGCGCGCCACCGGGCCGATTCGTGCGGGGGACGTGGCGGCCCGCGACGGTGGCCAGGCCGAACATGGTCACCGAGGCGCAGCGTGCCGCCACCAGGGGCCACAGGCCGGCGTCTCCGCTGGTTCGGGAGAGCGCGATGTAGAAGCCGGCGAAGCCGATCCCGGCGCCGACGGCAAGAGCGAGGTGGACGGGGTCGATCCGCGCCGCCACCGAGGCCGGTGCGCCACCGAGCAGGCCGACCGCGGCGAGGGCCACGAGGATGCCGGTGACGGTGGTGATGGAGAGCCGCTCGGGGAGGATGAGGATGCCGACGATGACCGGCAAACCGGCCGCGATGACGCCGGTCACCGGAGCGATCAGCGTCATGAGGCCGACCGACAGGCTGCGGTAGAGCATGGCGACGCCGAGGGCGCCGGCGATCCCGCCGATGGCACCGAGGAGGAGATCGCCCGCCGTCACCGATCCTCCCAGCAGCAGGGAGGCGGCGATCATCCCCACCAGACCGAGCAGATGGGAGAACAGCAGAACCGTGAGCAGCGGGCTGCGACGGGTCGCGAGGCCACCGCAGAAATCGCCGACGCCCCACAGGACGGCGGCGCTCAGGGCGAGGGTCAGGGACACCCGGGTTAGGGTATCCGCTTCACAGGATCTCGGTTCGTCGCGCGGAGGGGGAGCCATCGCGGGCAGCACCGCGCTGCGCACGACACCCGCGGCGGATGGGGAAACGCGGTCGCCCGGCGTCGGCCCGGCGCACGTCCTCGTCGCACCGCGATCGCGCCTCGGGCGCCGCCGACCACGCGCCGGAGTCGTGGCGACGGCTCCGAAGGCGTAGCTGCCGGTGGTGGCCCAAACGCGCAAACGGGCTCGCCGGAGGCACGGACGTCGCCGTCCCAGGAGCTGCGCGTCGCTCACATACGTTGACATCCGCGTATGCAGGCGGCATGCTATGCCCCGATGCGTAGTGGGAGGATTGTTCCCTTCCTGTCTAAAACGCAGCAGCGACAGCCGGCACACCGCCGGCTGGCACCGCAACGGAGGCTTCCAGCTTATGGCCAGGACTAGACGAAGCAAGAGCGGCGGCGCAAAACGAGTTGTGAAAGGCACAACCCGGCGTGCCCCGTCGACGGCGCGGCGCGCTGCCAGTCCGGGCGGCGATCTCCTCAGGGCGGTGCAGGGCCTGGTGAAGGCACTCCCCGTCGGTGAGCTCGAGAAGCGGCTGGCCGGCTTGGAGAAGTCGGTACTGCAGCTCGAGGCCGAGGTTCGCAAGGCGGCATCCCGGGTCGGCGCCGCCGTCCGCGGCGGAGCCGCCAAGAGGACGGCGAAGCGCGCGACCGCCAAGCGCGCGACCGCCAAGCGCGCGACCGCCAAGCGCGCACCCGCCAAGCGCGCACCCGCCAAGCGGGCAGCGGCCAAGCGGACCGTCGCCAAGCGCGCACCCGCCAAGCGGGCAGCGGCCAAGCGGACCGTCGCCAAGCGCGCACCCGCCAAGCGGGCAGCGGCCAAGCGGACGACCGTCGCCAAGCGCGCACCCGCCAAGCGGGCAGCGGCCAAGCGGACGACCGTCGCCAAGCGCGCACCCGCCAAGCGGGTAGCGGCCAAGAGGACGACCACGGCCAAGCGGACCGTCACCCGGCGCACCGTCAAGCGCGCCCCGGCGGCACCGGCGGCACCGGCGACGCCCGCGGCACCGCCCGCACCCTGAGTCCGTCATCGGTTCAGCCAAGGACCCCGGGGGCTTCCCCCCGGGGTCCTTCTGCGTCCAGGGCCCCGCCACCCCCACCCCCTTGCGCCGGGTCCGCAGTCACGCGGCTGTTGCAGTCAAGATTGACAGTAACATGGGATCGCGGGGTGGGTGGGGGACGGTCGGGGCCTCCGGACGAAGGTCCTCGCGCCGGGTCGCCGTCTGAGGCCTCGATTCGCCGCAGCTTGGGGGGAAGCCCTCGCCCGCCGCGGGCCGGAGGCTGCCCCATCGGGATCAGCACCGAGGGTCACCGACTGTCGTAGGCTGCGCGCGTGCCCCTGGTCCTCATCAGCTTCCTCGACGGCGAGATCGTCCACGCCGAGATCGACGACCTGAGCTTCGATCACCTCCTTCTCGAAGGCGAGGTCAGAGGCGCCGATCCCAACAACGATCGCGCCCTGTTCCCCGTCAGCGCCATCCGCCAGATCGTCATCGGCCATCCCCAGCCGGCTCCCGCGGCTGCCGCCACCTGGGACCGTGCCGCCTTCCATTTCGCCGACGGTCAGGTGCTTCGCGCCTCGATCGCCCCGGACGCGACCCTCGGGCGGTTCGGCGGCGTCTGGCGGGTCGTCGAGGCGGGAACACCGGACATGCGCACCATCGGCATCCCGTACACGGCCCTGAAGGGCGTCTACCAGCTGCGCCACTGGGACAGCCGCCCGGTCGGCTCCCGAGCCGGGGCGGATTCCCGGGCCGATCGCCTGGCCAGGACCCTGGCTGAACGCGACGCAGGCTCGGAAGCGCACCCCCAGCGCCACCATCCGCTGATCAGCCGGGTCCATCCCGCCCCTCCCGGACCGGCGTCGCCTCCCGGCAACCGCCCTGTCACCAAGCCGTCAGGTGGGCCGTGATAGGGTGGCCATGAGCGTGAGCAGGCCCGCACCAGGCGTCGAGGAGCTCGGGCCCGAGCCGGCGCCGGACCCCGCACTCGGCCACCGGATCTTCAGCAGGAGAACCCTGATCTCCATCGGGGTGGCACTCCTGATCGTGGCCGTCGCCGTCTGGCGCGCTCCGATCAACTGGCAGGAGGCCTGGACCCGCATCCGCCATGCGAATCTGGCCTTCTACCTCCTCGCCCTCGCCGTCTACTACCTCTCCTTCGCGGTCCGGGGAATCCGCTGGCAGGTCCTCCTGGAGAACGCCGGGATGAAGCGCCGGACGGCACCCCTCATCCCCATCGTGCTCACCTCCTTCTTCGTCAATTGCGTGGTGCCGGCGAAGCTGGGGGACGTCTATCGCGCCTACCTCGGCCGCGTCAAGCAGCGCCTCCCCGCCACCAGGGCCTTCGGCACCATCGTCGCCGAGCGCCTGCTCGACCTCTGCGTCCTGATGGCGCTCCTCCTCGTCGCCGGGGCCTGGGTGTTCCACAAGGACGCCCCCTCCGAGCTGATCCCGTACGTGGCGATCGGCGGTGCCATCTGCGCCGCCGGCATCGCGGCGATCGCCCTGATGCGGGCCGGTCGTGGCACCCGCATCCTGCGCCTCCTCCCCGGCGGCATCGTCCGCCGCTACGAGCAGTTCCGCGGCGGGGCGGTGACCTCGCTGGGCAGGAAGTGGCCCCGGCTGATCGTGCTGACCGTGGGCGTCTGGGCGTGCGAGTCCGGCCGGCTCGGGCTCGTCGTCGCCGCCCTCGGCTACAGCCACCAGGTGGGCCCGTCCCAGTTCGTCATCATCGCCCTGGTGGCGGCTCTGCTCACCACGGTCCCGTTCACCCCGGGCGGCATCGGCCTGGTGGAGGCGGGCATGGTGGGGGTGATGATCGCCATCGTCCCCGGCATCGGCAGCACGGCCGCCGTCTCGATCACCCTGCTCGACCGCAGCATCAGCTACGGCAGCCTGGTGGTGTTCGGCTTCATCACCTTCGCGGTGACCCACATCAGAACGTCCCAGCCCGCCGCCGTGCTGCCGCTCGAGCCGGCGGGGCCGGCCGGCCGCGTCGACAGCCATCCCGTGACGAATTCGGTCGGATGAAGACTCTCGTCACCGGCGGGGCGGGCTTCATCGGTTCGCATCTCGCGGATGCCCTGCTCGCGGCGGGACACCAAGTGACGGTCGTCGACGACCTCTCCCGCGGCCGCCGATCCCGTGTCCCCACCGCGGCGCGCTTCATCCAGGCCGACGTCGCCAGCGATCTGCGCGCGGTGTTCGCCGGCAGCGGCGCCGAGGTCGTGTTCCACCTTGCGGCCCAGATCGACGTCCGCCGCTCGATCTCCGATCCTCTGCTGGACACGCGCGTCAACGTCCTCGGCACCGTCGGCGTCCTCCAGGCCGCGGCCGACACGGGGGTGCGGCGAGTGGTCTTCGCGAGCAGCGGCGGCACCGTCTACGGCGACACCGACGTCCTGCCCACCCCCGAGACCGCACCGCTGCGACCCGCCTCCCAGTACGGCGCGGCGAAGGTGGCGGCCGAGCTGTACGGCCGGGTCTACGGCGACCTCTACGGCATCGACTTCGTCTCGCTCCGCTACGCCAACGTCTACGGGCCGCGCCAGGACCCGCACGGCGAGGCCGGGGTGGTGGCCATCTTCAGCGAGAAGATGCTGCGGGGCGAGGTGCCGGCGATCAACGGTGACGGGAGCCAGACCAGGGACTACGTGTACGTCGCGGACGTCGTCGCCGCCAACCTCGTGGCGATCGACGGGCCGCCCGGCGCCTACAACGTCGGCACCGGGGTCGAGTGCGACGTGAACGAGCTCCACCGGCGGCTCCAGGCGATCATCGGCGGAACCGCCCCCGCCACCCACGGACCGGCGAAGGCGGGCGAGCAGCGCCGCTCCTGCCTCGATCCAACCCTGGCCGCCTCGAGCCTCCACTGGTCCCCCCGCCTGACCCTGGACGAGGGCCTGCGGCTGACGGTGGAGTACTTCCGAAGCGACCCCGGCGACCGCTGACCCGCTCGGCGCCGTCCTGTCCGGCGCTGCCCGGGTGGCCGGGCACGCGGCGGGCGGTGCGGCCTACTTGTAGCGGAAGGTGATCCGGCCCCGGCCGAGATCGTAGGGGCTGAGCTCGACGCGGACCTTGTCTCCGATCAGGATGCGGATGTAGAACTTCCGCATCTTGCCCGAGGTGTAGGCGAGGACGTCCTGCCCGGTCTGGAGCTTCACCTTGAACATGGCGTTGGGCAGGGGCTCGACCACCGTGGCGTCCATCTCGATGGTCTCCTCCTTCACCGCCTCCTGAACGGCGCCGTCGGCGCTGTCCCTGCGGCGCGCGGGAGAGCGGCGCCGGGTGGCGCCGGGTCGAAACGGGCGTCTCGCCAAGGCTTCTCCTCTATAGTTCCGGCAACGGATCCACCAGATCGGCCGGAATTGCTGAGAGTAGCACGGCCGCTGTCGCCGGGACCCCCGCGGGAGAGGCGGCGACGCCCGCAGAGCACACCATGGATGCCTCCACCCCCACCGAAACGTCCCCGTACCTCCGGGCGCTGACGGAGCGAGTCCTCGTCTTCGACGGAGCGGTGGGGACGAGCCTGCAGTCGCTCGAGCCCACCGCCGCACAGTTCGGCGGCCCGGAGCTGGAGGGCTGGATCGACGGCCTGGTCCTGAACAGCCCCGACCTGGTGGAGCGCATCCACCGCTCCTACCTCGAGGCCGGTGCCGACGTCATCGAGACGTGCACCTTCCAGGCGACCCGGCTGCGGCTGCAGGAATGAGGCGCGGCCGACCGCACCCTGGAGCTGAACGAGCGGGCGGCCGGTCTGGCGCGGCGCCTGGCCGACGAGCACTCGCTGCCGGACCGGCCCCGGTTCGTCGCCGGCAGCATGGGGCCGACCGGCTTCCTGCCCGCATCCAGTGATCCGACCCTGGGCCGGGTCGGTTTCGCCGCCCTGGTCGAGACCTTCGCCGAGCAGGCGCGGGGGCTGCTGGCCGGAGGCGTGGACCTCATCATCATCGAGACCGGGCAGGACATCCTCGAGGTGAAGGCGGCGATCTTCGGAGCACGCGAGGCCTTCGCAGGCACCGGCCGCCACGTCCCGATCCAAGCGCAGGTGTCGCTCGACGTCTCGGGGCGGATGCTCCTCGGCACCGACATCGCCGCCACCCTGGCCATCCTCGAGGCGCTGCGGGTGGACGTCATCGGCCTCAACTGCTCGACCGGCCCCGAGTACATGCGCGAACCCATCCGCTACCTCACGGAGCACACCCGCCTGCCGGTCTCCTGCATCCCCAACGCGGGGCTGCCCATCAACGTCGGCGGCGTCGCCTGCTATCCGATGCAGCCCGGGCCCATGGCCGACCAGCTGGAGGAGTTCGTCCGCGACCTCGGCGTCAACGTCATCGGCGGGTGCTGCGGCACCACACCAGAGCACATCGCGCTCCTGGTCGGCCGCGTGGGCGGCACGGCGCCGCGCCCCCGGCAGCCGGACGAGTCGCCGCGGCTGGCCTCCAGCATCCGCGCCATCGACCTGCACCAGGAGCCGCGACCACTGCTCATCGGCGAACGCGTCAACTCCCAGGGCTCGCGCAAGATCAAGGAGCTGCTCCTCGCCGACGACTACGACGGCATCGTGCGGGTGGCACGCGGCCAGGTCGAGGGCGGCGCGCACACCCTCGACGTCTGTGTCGCCCTCACCGAGCGGAACGACGAGGCGGAGCAGATGGCGGCCGCCGTCAAGGCGCTGCAGCAGGCCGTCGACGCCCCTCTCGTCATCGACTCCACCGACGCCGCCGTCATCCGAGCGGCGCTGGAGACCTACCCGGGTCGGGGCATCGTCAACTCCGTGAACCTGGAGAACGGGCGCACCCGCTGTGACGCCGTCCTCCCCCTCGTCCGCGATCACGGCCAGTGCGTCATCGCGCTGACCATCGACGAGCAGGGCATGGCCAGGACCAGGGATCGCAAGCTGGAGGTCGCCCGGCGGATCACCGCGATCGCCTGCGACGAGTACGGCCTTGCTCCGCACCAGCTCCTCTTCGACGCCCTCACCTTCACCCTCGCCACCGGCGATGCGGAATGGATCGACTCCGCGGTGGAGACCATCGAGGGCATCCGGCTCATCAAGCGGGAGCTCCCCGGTGTGCTCACCTCACTGGGGGTGAGCAACGTCTCGTTCGGCCTCACGCCGCCGGCGCGGGCCGTGCTCAACAGCGTCTTCCTCTACCACTGCGTCGAGGCCGGCCTGGACGCGGCGATCGTCAACCCGGCTCAGACCGTCCCCTACGCCGAGATCACGCAGGAGCGGCGCGACCTCGCCGAGGACCTCGTCTTCAACCGCCGCGAGGATGCGCTCAGCCGTTTCATCGAGCACTTCTCGGGGAGCACGGAGCGGGTCGGCGCTGCCAAGGCCGATCCGTATGCTGGTATGGCGCCGGCTGAGCGCATCCACGCCCAGATCCTCCATCGCCAGCGCGAGGGCATCGACGAGCAGATCGACCTCGCGCTGCGGGATCGCGACGCGATCAGCGTCCTCAACGACGTCCTGCTGCCGGCGATGAAGGACGTCGGCGACCGCTTCGGCGCCGGCGAGCTGATCCTGCCCTTCGTCCTGCAGAGCGCCGAGGTGATGAAGCGCGCCGTCGCCCACCTCGAGCAGTACCTGGACAGGGTGGAGGGGTACACCAAGGGGCAGGTGGTGCTCGCCACCGTCTTCGGCGACGTCCACGACATCGGCAAGAACCTGGTCAAAACCATCCTCAGCAACAACGGTTACACCGTCCACGATCTCGGCAAGCAGGTGCCGTTGACCACCATCGTCGAGAAGGCGGTGGAGGTCGACGCCGATGTCATCGGCCTGAGCGCCCTCCTCGTCAGCACCAGCAAGCAGATGCCGATGATGCTGCAGGAGCTTGATCGCCGCGGGATGAACTACCCGGTGATCATCGGCGGTGCCGCCATCAACCGCGGCTTCGGCCGCCGCATTCTCTACGTCGACGACGACCGCCTCTACGCGCCCGGTGTCTTCTACTGCAAGGACGCCTTCGAAGGCCTTGCGATGTGCGATGAGCTGGTCGACCCGGAGCGCCGCGAGCCGCTACTGCTGCGCATCCGCGAGGAGGCGCAGACCTTCCGCGAGCAGGAGCGTGCGAAGGCGGCCGCCAAGGCCGAGCTGCCGGCCGTCGCGGTGAGCGCGCGCAGCGAGACGCGCACCGATGTGCCGATCCCGGCACCGCCCTTCTGGGGCCCGCAGGTCGTCACCGGCATCAACGTCCAGAGCGTGTACCCGCACATCGACCGCAATTCCCTCTTCAAGATGAGCTGGCAGTTCCGCGGCGTCCATGACGCCGAGAGGTGGGACGAGCTGGTGCGCACTGAGCTGGAGCCGCGCCTCGAGAGGTCGATGCGCGAGGCCCAGCGCGAGGGCTGGCTGGACCTGCAGGCCGTCTACGGCTACTGGCCGGCGCTGGCCGACGGCGAAGCCGTGGTGGTCTTCGACCCCGCCGACCACGAGCGGGAGATCGCACGCTTCGCCTTCCCGCGGCAGAGCGAGCAGAACCGCCTCTGCCTCGCCGACTACGTGCGGCCCCGCGAGCTGGCCGCGCCCGGCGAGCGCGACGTCATCGCCCTGCAGGTGGTGACCACGGGACCGCGAGCGAGCGAGGTGTCGAACCGCCTCCAGGCGGAGGGCGACTACGATGACATGCTCCGCATCCATGGCTTCGCCACGCAGATGGCGGAGGCGACGGCGGAGTACATCCACGCCCACATCCGCCGCGAGCTGGGCCTGGCCCCCGACCAGGGCCGCCGCTATTCCTGGGGCTACCCGGCCTGCCCCGACCTGCAGGACCACCAGGTGTTCTTCCGCCTCGTGCCCGCCGACCGGATCGGCGTCACGCTCACCGAGGGCTTCCAGCTCGTGCCGGAGCAGTCGACGGCCGCCATCGTCCTGCACCACCCGCAGGCGCGGTACTTCGCCGTCTACGCGAGCCGCTTCTCCGAGGACCCGGGGCCCGGCGCCCCGGAGGCCGCCGCGTAGCGGTTCAACGGGGCCGCGCGATCAGAGCACCCCGAGAAGGCGCGGAAGCACGGCGGACGTGATCGCCGCTCCCGCCAGCGCGCCGATCCTCCCGCTTGCGTTCACAGCACCCCGAGGAACTCATTCGCGACGGTGATCGTCGTCGACTGCCCCGTGGTGAGATCGATGGTCACCAGGGACTGCTCGCTCGTCCCACTCACCCACGGAGTCAACTCGGCGATGGAGTCGCCGCTGACGATGGCCCCCGCTTCGCACCAGCTTCCGTCGCCACTCATGAGGTTGTGTTCCGCGACCTGGCCTCCGTCGATCGGAGCCTCCCAGAGCGTCTCCGCCCACTCGGCCCCATCTGTGGGCACGGTGGGATCCGTGGTGCAGTAGGTGAGGGTCGAGGGCGTCGCGAACTCCACGCGTCCTGCCCCCGATTGATCCGTGTCGATGGTCACTGACGGCCCGCTCGGAGGAGTGACGACGATCTGAGCGTCTGAGTTCTGCCCGACCAGACAGGCCAACGTGCCGTCCGCGGCCACGTCCGCGAATCGCCCATCAGAGCAGAGCGACGCCGTCACCGACAGGGAGACGGGATTCAGCCGCACGACGCTCGCGAGCGAGTAGCTTTCGCTGAGGAACGGGCCTCCGCCGCCAACACCGGTGGGATCAGTGCCCAGCAGCACTCCGGACGAATCCCATCGCAGCGCCGAGTAGCCGCCGGCATAGGTGCCGTTCAAGCTGTTGGCGCGGGTCAGTGTGGTGAGGAGAGCGGGAGAACCGCCGCTGACGCCGACGTACAGCTTGGTGGTCGCGTTCTGATTGGAGTCCCACGAGGTATCGGAGAGGATCCAGCACAGCCCGTTCGGTGACTCGGCAAGGCTGATGTCGTCGGCATCGCTGACGGGCGTCACCTGTGCAAGCTTCTCAGGCGGCCCCTGGAGGCCAAGAAGCGTCAGTTCCCCGGTGGTCGGGTCAAACAGGTACTCGCCGTCGGCGCCATGCGCCACCGGTTCCGGGCCGCTGTCTGGCACTTGTGCGATGGCCGTCTGGTTGAGGATGCTTCCCTCAGCGTTGACCAACTCGACCTCCGAACCCGACGGGGGTTCGATAACGAATACCGGTGCCGCCGAGGAGGCCTGGGGGGCACTGAGGCAGGCCGCGAGAGGCCCCGAGGCCACCGGCGTCGCCGTCGCAGTCGACATCGGCGTGGCGGTGCCCGAGGGGCTGCTTGGACCGGGGCTCCCGATCGACGACTGCGTCACCGGGCCGCAGGCGGCCATGACCACCGCCACCACCGCCAGGGTGCCGATCGGCCACCGCATGTCCGGACTCCTCTGATTCTGGCGCTGACGCTATCGCGTCCAGCAATGCAACGGGGGCAGGGTGACCACGTTACGCCGGCACCAGCGTCACGGCGCGGACGTTCGGGGGCCCGGCGGCCGTCACTCCCCCTGCGGGGTGGCGCGCCGTTCCAGGTTCCCGCCGCCCCGCACCGCGGCCACGGCGGCGGCGGCCAGGGCGACGACCGCAAGGAAGACGGCAGCGTCGGTGAAACCCCGGGCAACACCTGCGGCGGCATCGACCCCGGCGCCGAGGTCGAAGACGAGGCCGACGAAGGCCAGGCCCATGGCGGTCCCGAGACCCCGGGTCATGTTGAGGACGCCACTCGCGGCCCCGGCGTGGAGCCGGGGCGCCGATCCCATGATGGCGGCGTTGTTGGGCGGGACGAAGAGGCCGAGGCCCGCGCCGAGCCCGGCCAGCGGAAGGAGGAGGGCGACGCCGGTGGGGTGGCCGGCGGCGAGCAACGCGAGCATCGCCGCCGCCAGCAGCATGCCCAGGACGGTGAGGGGCCGGGCACCGAGGCGGTCGGCCGCGCGCCCGGCCAGCACCGCCACCACCCCCAGTCCCACAGGGACGGTGGTCAGCTCCAGACCGGTGATCCCGGCGCCGAGCCCCACCGACCGCTCGAGGTAGAAGGGGACGGCGAAGAGCGTGCCGAACATGACGGCGTAGGCCAGCAGGCCGCTCAGCACCCCGGCCGAGAAGGGCACGCTGCGGAAGAGGGAGAGGTCGAGCATCGGCCCGGGCGAGCGCCGCTCATGGCGGACGAACGCCGCCGCCAGCACCAGGGAGGCGGCGAGCGGCCCGATGATGAGGGGCGATCCCCAGCCGTCCGCGTCGCCGAAGCTGACGGCGTAGAGGAGGGCGACCACGGCGGGCAGAAACATGCACAACCCCGCCCAGTCGAAGCGGTGGCGGGGGCGGAGGTGCCGGCTGCGGGGGATGAGGAACCAGCCCAGAACGGCTCCGACGGCACCCACCGGCACGTTGACGAAGAAGATCAGCCGCCAGCCGCCGAGGGCGATGAGCAGGCCGCCGGCGGCGGGGCCGAGGGCGAGGCCCAGCGCCTGCGCCGCGCCCTGGATGCCGATGCCCCGGCCCAGCCGGTCGCGGGGCATGGCCAGGGCGATGATGGCCACGCTGTTGGCCTGGAGCATGGCCGCCCCCACCGCCTGGAGCACCCGGAACGCGTCGAGCACGGGAAGGTTGGGGGCGAGCCCGCAGAGGGCGGAGCCGGCGATGAAGACGCCGAAACCGTAGATGTAGAGGAGCTTCCGGCCGATCATGTCGGCGACGCTGCCCACCGCCGTCACCAGCCCCACCAGCACCAGCAGGTAGCTGAGGCCCACCCAGGTGACGGCGCCGAGCGAGGCGTTGAAGGCGTGCTGGAGGGTGGGGAAGGCGAGGGTGACGATGCTGGCGTCGAGCTGGCCCATGAAGGCGCCGATGCAGACGGTGCCCACCACGTACCAGTGCGCGTTCGGGCGAGTGGCGATCCCACGCGGCCGTGCCGGTTCGTGGAGGAGCCGCATCCACCCGGCCGGGGGGGTGGCCGGGTCGCCGCCGGCGAGCGGCGTCGTTCCGGTCACGCTCGGCGGCCGGTCGGGCGGCCCGCTCTCCCGACCCAGGTCTCGGCCGCCTACGACGCCAGCATCGACTGGATGTTGGCGGCGAGATCCTTGATCTTGAAGGGCTTGGCCAGGGTCTGGACGTTGCCGAAGGCCTTGAGCTTGGGAGCGGTGGTGGGGTTGACCAGGGCGCTGACCACGAGGACCTTGGGCTCCACGCCGTGGTCGGCGCGGAGCTTCTCCAGCACCTGGGTGCCGCTCATCTCCCCGGGGAGCATGAGATCGAGGAGCACGAGGTCGGGGTGAAACTCGTCGAAGAGGGCCAGACCCTCGCTTCCGCTCTTGGCCACCTTGACCTCGTGGCCCTCCATGGTGCAGAGCAGGGACTCGATGTCCGCCAGGGCGTAGTAGTCCTCGATGATCAGCACTCGTTTCATCGGCTCACCGGGGTGGGGTCGCCGCGGGCTGCCAGCCGGGTCGGCGTCAACTGCATCCTGGCATCGTATGCCCGATCCGCATCCCGTGGCGACTCGAGCCTGGCGGCTCCGGCCGCCGGCCCCCGCTCACGCCACGTCGCGATCGATCACGGTCGCGGTGCCGAGACCGCCGCCGCAGCACATCGTCTGGAGGCCCAGCTGGCCGTCGCTCCGTTCCAGCTCGTGGAGGAGGGTTGCCATCAGCCGTGCCCCGGAGGCCCCGAGCGGGTGGCCGAGGGCGATAGCGCCGCCGTTGACGTTGACCCGGGACATGTCCGGCCCGTGCTCCCGCGCCCAGGCGATCACCACCGGGGCAAACGCCTCGTTGATCTCCACCCGGTCGATGTCGGCGAGACGGAGCCCGGCCCGCTCCAGCACCTTGCGGGTGGCGGGGATGGGCCCGGTGAGCATGCTGACGGGGTCCACGCCGACGGTTGCCTGGGCCCTGATCCGGGCGCGGGGCCGCAGGTCCAGCCGCTCGGCGCGCTCGGCCGACATCAGCAGCACCGCCGCGGCGCCGTCGGTCATCTGTGACGAGTTGCCGGCGTGGAGGACGCCGTCGGGCTTGAACGAGGGGGGGAGCTGCGCCAGCTGCAGGGCGGTGGTGCCCGGCCGGATCCCCTGGTCGGAGGAGACCACCCGGCCGTCTCCGTTCTCGCCGACGACGATGGGGGCGATCTCGCGGTCGAAGCGCCCCTGGGCCTGCGCCGCGGCGGCACGCTGCTGCGACAAGGCGGCGAGCTCGTCGGCCTCCCGCCTGGATATCCCCCACCGCTCGGCGATCATCTCCGCCGCCAGACCCTGCGCGACGATGGGATGGTGCCCCAGCAGCTCGGCCGGATAGGGGGTTCCCGGTCCCTGCTCGACGTTGCTGCCCATGGGCACACGGCTCATCGACTCGACGCCCGCCGCGACGACGATCTCGCACTCGCCGGAGCTGATGAGGGCGGCCGCGAAATGGATGGCCTGCTGCGACGAGCCGCACTGCCGATCCACGGTGACCGACGGCACCTCGACCGGGAAACCCGCCGCGAGCACCGCCTGCCTGGCGATGTTCGACGCCTGCTCTCCGGTCTGGGTGACGCAGCCGAAGATCACGTCGTCCACCAGCGCCGGGTCGAGGTTCACCCGGCCGGTGACCTCGCGCAGCACGTGGGCGGCGAGGAGGACGGGATGCACGTCGTGGAGGGCCCCGTTCTTCGGAGAGCCACGCCCGAGCGGCGTGCGCACCGCCTCGACAATGACGACGTCGTGCATCTCCCTCCTTCTCCCCGGCTGCCGACACGATAGCAGCGGCCCTCCGGGGGCCGTCCTCGGACGGATCAGGCGGAGATCGCCACCGCCTCGAGATCCGCCACCGGCGCCACCGCGCAGACGCAGGGGGCGGGACGGCCGAAGAGATACCCCTGCCCGGCGTTCACACCGAGGGAGAGAAGGGTGGACCGCTCCTCCTCCACCTCCACCGCCTCGGCGACGACCATCGGGCCCGCCTGACGGGCGAACTCGGCGAGGGCGCCCACCATGGAGCGGCGGATCCGGTTGAGATGGACGTCCCGCACCAGGGAGATGTCCAGCTTGATGACGTCGGGCTCCATGTTGACGATGTGGCTCATGCTCGAGAACCCGGACCCCGCATCGTCGACGCCGATCAGCACGCCCGCCTGGCGGAGGGGGGCCAGGGCGGCGGTCAGGGCCGCGTAGTCGAGGATCTCCGTGTGCTCCGTGAGCTCCAGCACGATCCTTCCCGGATCGACCGACGTGAGCAGGGTCGAGGCGAGCTGCGGCGTCATCGCCACGGCGGGCGAGGCGTTGACGTGGAGGAGGCAGCGCCCGGGCAGATGAGGAAGATGCTCGAGCGCCAGGCGGATCGCCTTCAACTCGAATTCGAGGCCCAGGCCATGCCAGGCGGCGTCCTCGAACCACAGGTCGGGGGTGCGGGGCGGCGGGGCACTGATCCGGCAGAGTGCCTCGAAGGCCATGGGCACGCCGGTCCGCATCGCCACGATCGGCTGGAACACCATGCTCATCAGGTTGTGGTCGAGGACCTTGCGGAGCAGGGCCACCCTCTCCTCCGACCGGGTGTCGTGCCCGCGCAGGCGGGCGGCGACCTCCGCCGTGGCGATGGTCGGCATCGAGCTCTGGCCGCGCAGCGCCCGGTGGACGCCGTCGAGGACCTCGTCCCCCGGCGTTCCCTTGACGATGTAGCTGACCGCACCGGCCTGGATCATCCCCAGGATCGTTTCCAGGTCGTCGCAGGCTGACAGCGCCACCACCCGCGTCTCCGGCGCCGACCGCCGGGCCTCGCTGGCCACCAACTCGCCACCGCCACCCGGGAGGCGCACGTCGCAGAGGCAGGCGTCCGGCCGGAGCGACCGGACCATGGCGACCGCCTCACGGGCGTCGGCAGCGCAGCCGGCGACGCGGAGCTTCGGATCGGTGTCGATCAGCTCGGCGAGGGCGTCACGGAATGCCGGGTCGTCCTCCACGACGAGGACGGTCTCTGGAAGCCAGCGTGTGGGCTGCTCGCGACCGGTGATCTCCATGGCTCGACTGTGATCCTTCGCAAGCCACCGGCCCAGACGCAGGTGTCCCCAGACCACATGATGCAATCGCACCAGGGGGGTGGCGGCGCGGCACGCGATGGGCCGGGAACGCCGGGCTGACCCGGGTGGCGGGTTTCCCGGCCGCCGCCGACGCCCCCTGCGGGCGCCTCCGCGTCACGACGAGAAGGCGAAGTGCCCCAGGTGCATGGCGGGCGCCAGGACGGCACGGCCGCCCTCGTCGATCTCGATCGAGCGCTCGCGGCCGATGCCGCGGACATCCGAGAGGGCGTCGACGATGCTCTGCGTGAATCGGAGATCGCCCACCGGCCGGACGAGGCGCCCCTTCTCGATGAGGAACGTCCCCTCCCGCGTCATCCCCGTGATCACGGTGCGGAGAGGATGGACGTCGCGCACGTACCAGAACCGGGTCACGTAGAGACCCCGCTCGCAGTCGGCGACGAGCGACTCGCCGGAGCGGTCGCCGGCGCCGACGATGAGATGCCTGGCCCAGGGGCCGAACGTGTTGGGCATGGGGACGGCGTGGCCCGTCGACGGAACCCCCTCCCGGAGAGCGGTGGCGCTGTCATGGAGGAAGCTCCGGCACACCCCGTCCTCGATGCAGCTGACCCCGCGCGTCGACACCCCCTCGTCGTCGAAGGGGAAGGGCATCGCGTCGGGATGGCTGGCGTCGTCCGTCACCGTGACCCCCGGGCTCATCAGGCGCTCACCGGGCCGCATGAAACTGCGGCGCTCCTGACGGGCGAGGGCACTGAAGCCGAGGTCGGACAGGTGGGCGATCAGCTCCGCCACGGCATACGGGGAGAGGACGACCGCGTAGACGCCCGGGTCGATCGGCTCCGCGCCCTGGTTGCGCCCGCAGGTGTCGACGGCCTCGGCGGCGAGCCCCTCGACGTCGAGCCTGGCTGTGTCGAAGTGATGGCGGTCCGCGTATCCCCACCCTCCGGCTCCTCGGACGACACAGACGAGCCCGGCCGACGTGCTCCGGGCATGGCGCCGCACGCCGCGGCCGTTGACCACGACGGTGTGGGTCAGCGACGTCTCCAGAGCCCCGAAGGCCTCGAACCCGGCCGCCATGCTGACGGACACGATCCTCTCGACCTGCGCCGCGCGCCATTCCGGGGTGCACGCGGCGGTGGCGGGGCTGTGGGCAACGGGATCGTCGGCGCCGGCATCGGGGCGGGGCAGCGGCGTCACCTCGCCGGGCGGGGAGAGGCGCCGCGCAGCTTCGGCGGCGGCGGCGAGCCGACGCGGGGCGTCCTCGATCTCGCCTCTGATCTCGGCCACCCCGACCCGGTCATCGCTGATCACCCGCAGCCGGAGGCGTTGCGAGGACTCGGCAACGTTCTGGTGGATACGGTTGCCGGCGAAGCGCGTGAGCGCCTCCTCGCATCCGATGACGGCGACCTCGGCGCCCTCGTGCCCGACGGCCTCGAGCACCGAGTCGGCGAGGGCGACCATGTCGTCCGGGTTGCGCAGGCTCATGCCGGTGTCGCGCCGACGACCACGTCGCGGAAGCGGCAGGGGGCGGCGCCGTGACCGACATGCATGAGCTGCTCGGGCTGGCCTTTGCCGCAGTTCACGACACCCCACATGGCCCACTCCGCGGAGCCGGCGACCGCATCGCACGAGCGCCAGAACTCCGGCGTCCGGCCCGAGTACAGGGCGTTCTTGACCAGACGGACCAGCCTGCCGTCCTTGATCTCCCAACCGTTCTGCGTGCCGAACTGGAAGTTGAGGCGCCGGTCGTCGATGCTCCAGGAGCGGTTGGTCTCGAGGTAGACGCCGTGCTCGGTGGTGGCGATCATCTCCTCCAGGCTCGACCCGCCGGGCTCCAGGTTGACGTTGGTCATGCGGATGATGGGGATGCGGTTCCAGGACTCCGCGCGCATCGCCCCGGTGCTCGACCAGCCGAGGTCCGCCGCCGTCTCGCGCGAGGACATGTAGCCGCGGAAGACGCCCCGGTCGACGAGGACCGTGCGCTGCGCCGGCACGCCCTCGTCGTCCCAGCCGAAGGTGCCCAGTCCGCCCGGCGCCAGGGCGTTGGCGGTGATCGTCACCTGCTCGCTGCCGTACCGGAAGGTGTCGACCAGGTCGGGGGTGAGGAACGACGTTCCGGCGAACGCCGCCTCGTCGCCGCGCGCCCGGTCCAGCTCGGTGGGATGGCCGCAGGATTCATGCACCTGGAGCGCTGCCTGGGTGGCGTCGAGGATGACGGTCATCCGGCCTGTCGGGCAGACGCTGGCGGAGAGCAGGGCCACGGCCTCGCTGGCGATGCGTTCGCCGTTGCCGGCCAGGTCCATGGCCATGATGGCCTCGTAGCCGGCGCAGAGCTGGTGGCGGCCGAAGCTGTTCGGGTAGCTGCGCGTCTGCACGTCGTCGGCGCTGGTGGCGGTGGCGTCCATCCCGCCTCCGGACTCGATGATCGTCTGCTCGATCCGGGACCCCTCCGTGCTGGCGAAGTAGCGATGCTCGCGCACGAACTCCAGGGAGGCCTCGTGCGTGGTCACGCCGGGCACCGAGCCCATCGCCTCGTCGGCCATGATCAGCAGGGCCATCTTGTCCTCGAGGCTGACCTCGAAGGGGTCCAGCGTCAGGGGGGTCACGTAGTGCCCGATAGCGATCGCGCAGGAGGCGAGGCGGACCGGCTCGCGGCGTACCCGAGCCGAGGCGCGTGCGATGCGGCAAGCCAGCCGGGCGGCGTCGGTGAGGCTGGTCGCGTCGACCCGATCCACGGCGGCGAAGCCCCAGGCACCGTCCACGATGACGCGGATCCCCACCCCCTCGTCCTCGAGGGAGGAGATCTCGGCGAAGGCGCCGTCCTTGACCACGAGTGACTGGATGCCGCGCTGGACGACCCGGCAGTCGGCGTAGCTGGCGCCGGCGCCGCTGGCGACGTCGAGCGCGACCTCGGCGATCTCTCTCATGACTGGGGGGTGGGGGTGGGCACGATCTGGGACGGCAGTGTGGCGTGGGGTGCCTGCCGGGCGCTGGCCGCGCCCCATTCTAGGAGTGCGACGGCCCCAGCGCGTTTGGGGCGTTCTTGCCGTCAGCCGCACGGCCGTATACTCAGAGCGATCTCGGAGGTGGGAATGAAGCGTCCTCGGCTGGCGCTGCCCCTGTTCAATCCACGGCGCCGGCTCCGCGACCGCCTGCTCGCCGCCATGCTGGTGGTCGCCCTGCTGCCCCTGGGCGTCTTCACCCTACTGACGGTGACGGAGCTGACCAACATCACCCGCACCACCGTCGACGAGACCCACCAGGCCTACCTCGACGAGCAGGAGAACCGGGTGCAGCAGGAGATCAGGCAGGCCGCCGGCCAGGTCGACAAGGCCATGACGGGGATCCAGAACGACCTTGCCCAGCTGGTTCCCGGCCTGGCCGCCGGCTCCCAGGTGCCGGCGTCGGCCACGGCACCCCAGGGAGAGGAGATCGGCAACGTCTGGGCCGTGACCGCTTCGGGAACCACGGCGGACACCTTCGACCTGGTGGTGGGGGCCGCCCCGGCGGCGAACACCCAGCCGGCCGCGGTGCGGGCCGAGCGTCTCAACCAGCTGACGCAGCTCCAGGCGGCGCTCGACAAGATCGTCAACACGCAGGGGATCGTCGTACCGGACGGGGTGTGGGTCCTCGACGAGGATGCCAACGCCGCGATGATCAGCCCTCCGGCCAACACGGCGGCCGTGGGCACGCTCCAGGGGGGAAGCCCGATGGGGGTCGAGGAGGACCTGCTTCTCCAGCCGGGCGAGAGCCATAGCCCGCTGGCCCCGTCGCCGGCGGCGGTGGTCGGAAGCCCATTCTGGACCGCCCCGTACTACAACCTTCTCCACGGCGACACCGAGGTCACGGTGTGGGAGGACGCGGGCAGCAACCTGCTGGTCGGCGCCGACATCCCGCTGCAGCAGTTCAGCGGCGTCATTACCAGCGCTCTGTCGCCGGCTGAGGTCAACTCCTATCCGGTGCTGCTCAGCTCCGCCTCACAGAGCGCCGCGGTGATCGGCTTCGGCGATCCGGGCCAGGACTTCTCCCCGGGCCAGCTCGCCGTCGGCGCCCGGCTCCCCTCCCTCCACGGCGGGCACGACCTCCTCAACCAGGTGACCGCGCAGGTGAACGGCTCCGGGCCATCGCAACCCATCAAGTTCAGCGTCGGCAGCGTCGACAAGCTCGGCTTCGCCACCACCGTGGGCCCCATGGACCCACCCTGGGTGCTCCTCGACGTGGTCCCCACCAAGAACCTTGAGCCCGACGTCGCCGGGCTGACCCAGGGGATCCAGTCGGCGCTTGGCAGCCTCTTCCGCAGCGCCATCCCCATCGCCTGCGTCCTGGTTGCCGCCTGCTTCCTGCTGGCGACGCTCTTCGCGCGCCGCATCGTCGCCCCGGTCAAGGCGCTCACCGGGGCCGCCGAGAAGCTCGCCGAAGGCGGCACCGACGAGGCCGTCCCGACGCAGGGGCACGACGAGGTCGGCGATCTCGCCGACTCCCTCGAGCGCATGCGGCGCGAGATCAACGTCTCGCGGGAGGCGATCCTCGCCGCCAGCCGTGAGCTGGAGCAGCAAGTTGCCATCCGCACCAGCGAGCTGCGCGCTCGCAACGAGGAGCTGCTGGCACTCAACGAGCTGGCGGGGTCCCTCACCCGCTCCCTCGACCCCACGGCGATCATGGCGGGCGCCCTCGACGCCGTGCGGGCCGTGCTGCCCATCACCGCCGGCCGCGGCTTCGTGCTCAACCGGGAGGGACGCCTTGTCGCGGGGACCCCCGAAGGCGACGGTCGCGCCACCGGGTTGGAGGAGCTGGCCACCGCAGCGGTGGACGACAACCACCTGGTCACCCGTGCCGACGGCGGTGACGTTCTGATCGGCCTTCCCATCGCCACTGGCGGCGGCCCACTGGGCGCCCTCGGGCTGCGCAGCACGGCAGCACCGGGCGTGGAGATGGCAGCGCTGCTTATGGCGATCGGGAACCAGGTGGCCCTGGCCCTCTCCACCGCTCGCCTCTCCGAGGAGGGCCGCGACATGGCGGTTCTCGAGGAGCGCGCCCGGCTGGCCCGGGAGATCCACGACACCCTCGCCCAGCAGCTGACGGGGATCGTCATCCAGCTCGAGACGGCCCAGGCACTGGTGGGGAGGGATCCGGAACGGACCGTGCCGGCCCTCACCTCGGCCCAGGAGCTGGCCCGATCGGCCCTTGCCGAGGCGCGCCGATCGGTGTGGGACCTGCGGCCGGCGCCGCTCACCGCCACCGGCGTGGTGGCGGCGCTGGAGATGGAGGTGGACCGTTTCCGCAAGCGCACGGGTCTGGCCGCCCGGCTGCGCGCCGAGCGGATGGCTCCGCCGCCGGCCCTGGCCCCGACCGGCGAGGTGGCGCTTCTCCGCATCACGCAGCAGGCGCTGGCCAACATCGCCGCCCACAGCGGTGCCACCCGGGTCACGCTGCGCCTCCGCCATCTGGAGAGCGACGTGGAGCTGACGATCCGGGACAACGGTCATGGGTTCGATCCGCACGGGGTGCGGCCGGGCGCCTTCGGCATCGTGGGGATGACCGAGCGCGTCCGCCTCGCCGGCGGGAGCTTCACCGTCGAGAGCGCCCCCGAGCAGGGAACCACCATCACCGTCCGGCTGCCGGTGACCGTCGTTACGCCGGAACCGGCGGGTGCCCCGGCATGATCCGGGTCCTGGTCGCCGACGACCACCCCGTGGTGCTCCACGGGCTCTGCACCATGCTGGAGATCGAGGACGACATCCGCGTGGTCGCCCGGGCCGCCGACGGCGCCGAGGCCGTGGCCCAGGCGAGGGAGACGAAGCCGGACATCATCCTCATGGACGTGCAGATGCCCAACGTCGACGGCATCGAAGCCCTGCGGCAGATCCGCGCCGAGGACCCGGAGGCCAAGGTCATCGTCCTCACCACCTATCGCAACGAGGACTACCTGTTCCCCTCGCTGCAGGCCGGCGCCCGTGGCTACCTGCTCAAGGACGCCTCGCGCGAGGAGCTGGCGAGCGCCATTCGCAAGGTGGCGGCGGGGGAGTCACTCCTCGACCCGGCCCTGATGTCGATGAACCGGCCCGAGTACAACCTCACCAGCCGCGAGATGGACGTCCTTCGCCTGATGGCCGAGCACTGCAACAACGCCCAGATCGCCAAGCGCCTCTTCGTCAGCGAGAACACGGTGAAGACCCACATCAGCAACATCTTCGCCAAGCTCAGCTGCAGCGACCGCGCCGCCGCGGTGCTCATCGCCTGGAAGGCCCATCTCGTCTGATCGACCGCCGGCACCGTCGCCGGCCACCGATGGGGACGATGCCCGCACCGCCCGTCTGGAGCGCGGCCTCAGTACATCACGGTGGCGAACTCCCCGACCTGGCGGAAGCCGAGCCTGGCGTAGAGGCGCAGGGCGGCGCTGTTGTACGCGTTGACGTAGAGCGAGCAGAGGGGGACGTCTCGCATCACCGCGGCGCAGACCGCCGCGAGCCCGGCCGACGCGATCCCCTGGCGACGCCGGCTGGGATGGGTCCACACCCCCTGGAGCTGGACCACCTCCGGCGTCCAGGCCGACAGCTCGACCTTGAAGATGATCTCCCCACCCTCGGGCCAGATGTACGACCAGCCCCGGTTGACCAGTGTCGCCATCCGCGCCCGCCACCCGGAGGGGTCGACCGCCATGGGATCGATGCCCATCTCCTCCCGGTGCATGGCCGCGGCGGCGATGGTGAGCTGCCCGAGGTCGCCGCGCTGACCGAGGCGGACGTGCACACCGCCGGGCACGGGGGAGGGGTGGTCGAGGAGCAGGAGCGGCTGCGGGTCGCGCGCCTCGACCGGCCGCTGCCGCGCGGTGATCGCCGCCGCCAGGCTCCGCACCGAAGGCGCCGGACCGACCATGAGCCGGAACGGGGGTTCGTGCCACAGGGCTCCGGAGAGGGCGAGGGCGTCGTTCGCCACGGGGATCCAGGGCACCACCAGAGGCCCCCCCAGCAGAGCGGCGCGGAGGCCGCCGTTCGAGGTCAGCCCCCACCAGCTCAGAACGTTGGGGGCCAGCCGCAACTCGCTGCGCAGGAAGACGGTGGCGACCGGGTCCTGATCGAGGAGCCGCGAGAGAGCGGCGTGGTCGGCGGGAACGAGGCGGCTGAGGTTGCCCCGCTCCTCCCCGGTGATCTGGCCCATGCCAGGATTGTGACGGCGCCGTATCCTCTCGGGAACCCGCGCCCGCGGGAACCTCCCCGCAGATCAGGGGGCTCCGTCGTGCTCATCCTCATGAACCGCCAGGCCACTCGCGACGAGGTGGACAACGTCATCCGGCATGTGACGGAGCGTGGCTTCCAACCAATCGAGCTGCCCGGGACCGACCGTCTCGCGATCGGGGTCCTGGGGACGAACCCCAGCCAGATCCGGGACGCGGTGGTGGTGCTCCCCGGGGTGATGGACGCCGTGCCGGTCAGCAAGCCGTACAAGCAGGTGGGGCGGGAGTGGCACCCGGAGCCGACCGTCGTCGAGGTGGGCGGCGTCAGCATCGGCGGGAATGCGGCCTTCGCCGTCGCGGCCGGCCCGTGCGCCATCGAGTCCCGCGACCAGCTTCTCACCGCCGCGCGGGGCGTGAAGGCGGCCGGCGCCTCCCTGCTCCGCGGGGGAGCGTACAAGCCGCGCACCTCGCCGTACTCGTTCCGTGGGCTGGGAGCGGCGGGGCTCGGCCTGCTCGCCGAAGCCCGGGATGAGACGGGCCTGCCGGTCGTCACCGAGGTGCTGACCCCGGCCGACGTGGAACAGGTGGCGGCGGTGGCCGACATGCTGCAGGTGGGCACCCGCAACGCCCAGAACTTCGCCCTGCTCGAGGCGGTGGGCACGGCCGGCCGGCCCGTTCTGCTCAAGCGCGGGCTCTCCAACACCATCGAGGAGTGGTTGCTGAGCGCCGAGTACATCGTCAGCCACGGGAACAGCGACGTCGTCCTCTGCGAGCGGGGCATCCGGACCTTCGAGACGGCGACCCGGAACACCCTGGACCTGAGTGCGGTCCCGCTGATCCACTCGCTGTCGCATCTCCCCATCATCGTCGACCCGTCGCACGCCACCGGTCACCGTCACCTCGTCCCGTCGATGGCCCTGGCCGCGGTGGCCGCCGGCGCCGACGGTCTGCTCGTGGAGGTGCATCCCGATCCCGACCAGGCGCTTTCCGACGGCCCCCAATCCCTGAATCTCGCCGAGTTCAGCGCGCTGATGCAGGAAGTTCGCCGTCTGGGCGCCGCCATGAACAGACCGGTGGAGCCGGCGTACGATGGCGCCATGCGCTCGCGGATGGGGGCGGGGTGATGCCGCTCTTCCATCGCACCAACCGGCCGCCCCCGGCGGCGCCCGTGGACGCACCTCCGTCAGAACGACCGGCACAGCTCCCGACCGTGCCCCCTCCCGCCATGTCCCGCCCGGGCGCGCCGCCACCGCCCTCTCCGGCCTCAGCCGGTGCCGTCGCCGGCGAGCCTCCCGTGACCCCGATGGGAGCGCCGGCACACTTCCCGGTCACGGAGGGGAATCTTCCCTGCCGTGATCGCGGCTGCCCCAACCAGAACGGCGTGCTCTGCAACTACGTGGATCGGAGAGGCCGGAGGTGCCAGACGGCCTGGTGCCCAAACCATTGGGCCAGCGTCGGCGGCATCGTCTACTGCCGCCGCCACGCCGGCACCCTCGCCGCCATCGGCTACTTCGACCATCCCCTCGGCATGCCCGACGTGGACAACCGCGCCCCCTCGCTGGTTCACTGGGTGTCGCGCGATCTGGACTCCTTCATCGCCGCCACCCTGATGCAGAGCGCCTTCCCCGGCGAGACCTTCGTACGCGAACCGCTGGTGACGATCCACAACGACCACACCACCGGCCGGCGCTACGAGCGCAGCTGGAAGCTGGTGGACCACACCGGCCTGCGCATCAGCGTCTCGGTCCTCATCTACGAGGCGGACGATGCGACCGTCCGGGTCAAGGTCGGCTCGAACGTTGTCGCCGAGGGTGTCCCTCCGTGGATCGAGCGCCGCCGCCGGGGCCTGCAGGTGTCACCCGAGGTCGACCGCACCCAGCGCGCCCTCTTCTACGCCTTCCTCCAGAAGCACATCCTGGCCGCGGTGCGGGCGAACCGGGAGGCCGACGCGCAGCTGCGCGGCCGCTGAGCGCGGGACGCCGCCGGGGCCCCCGAGGTCTCAGGCGACGGGCAGCGCGACAGCGGACGCGCTGCCGAGCAGGTCGAGCAACTCGCCCAGCAGGGCCGAGCCGGCCTCGCCGCCCTCGTCTCCCGCGGTGCCGGCGGTGCCCGCAAGGCGCGCCGCCAGGGCGTCGGCGACCCCCAGCGCGCCCGGCGTGTCGAGGTCGTCGTCGATGCGGTCATGGAAGTCGCGGCGCCAGCCGGCGGCCTCCGCAGCGCCGACCGCCGCGCCGCGGCGTACCGCCTCCGCATAGCGCTCCCGGCGTCCGTCGGCGACCTGCAGATCCCGTTCGGTGTACTCCCAGGCCGTCCGGTGGTGGTGAGCGGCGAGCAGCAGCCGCACGGTGGCGGGGTGCGTACTGCGGAGAAGCTGGCTGACGAAGACGAGGTTGCCGATCGACTTGCTCATCTTCTCGCCGCGATAGCCGACCATGGCCACGTGCGCCCACACCCGGGCGTAGGGGGAGATGCCGGCGCCCGCCGCCTGGGCGATCTCCGATTCATGGTGGGGGAAGATGAGGTCGTCGCCGCCGCCGTGGACGTCGATGGGGGTGCCCAGCTCCTGGGCGGCGAGCACCGAGCACTCGATGTGCCAGCCGGGCCGGCCAACGCCCCACGGGGAGGCCCAGCCGGGCTCGGGGGGAAGCGACGGCTGCCAGAGGACGAAGTCGAGCGGACCGCGTTTGCGCGGGTCGTCCGGGTCGGCGCCCCGCTCCCGGGACAGCCGGATCATCTCCGCCTCACCGAGTCCGCAGAGCCGGCCGTAGGTGGCGAGGCGCGCGACCTCGAAGTAGACCCATCCACCCACCGCGTAGGCGAAGCCGCGGCCTGCCAAGGTTGAGATCCAGTCGACCATGGCCGGAACATGTCGGCTGGCGTGCGGGGCGGCATCGACGTCGAGGATGCCGATGGCGGCCATGTCGCGGTCGAAGTCGCGGACCACCGTCTCGGCCAGCTCCTCCCAGCCGATGCCGCGCTCCGCCGCCACCCGCATCATGTCGTCGTCGACGTCGGTGACGTTGCGGACGCTGCGGACGGGCACCCCCAGACCGCGGAGGCGGCGGGTGAGCACGTCGAAGGTGTGGTAGGTGAAGGCGTGTCCGAGGTGGCCGCCGTCATACGGGGTGATGCCGCACACGTAGAGGCCCACCCGGGCGCCGCTGCCGGCGACTGGCTGGAGGGCCCGGGTGGCGGTGTCGTAGAGGCGGATCACCCCCCCTCCTCCCCGGCGTCCTCGACGAGGAGCGGCAGCCCGGAGCCCCCGTCGTGGGCGGCGCCGAGCTCGTGGACGGCCCCACCGCCGGGGCCGTGGCCGGCATGCGCGCTGGCATGGCGGGCTGCGCGCCGGCTGGTGCGAACCTGGATGAGCTTGTCCTTCTCGGCGATCAGCGGGACCCGGTGGGCCGGGCGCGCCGGCCCCATGACCTCGTTGCGGCCGCGCCGGCGGGGCCCCGACCACAGCGCCGGCGGGGCGTTGAGGTAGGCGCAGAGGCCGTAGGCGGCCGCCTCGTAATTGACGCGCCAGCCGTGGAAGTGCGTCCAGGCGATGTCCGCATCGCGTTCGATCTTCCAGCCCACGGCGCGGAGCTTGGCGACGGCGTCGTCGTACTCCGCCTTGGTCAGCTGGATGGGGTCGGCCGGATCGGGGTCCGGGTCGATGTCCACGCCCACCGCCTCCGCCAGCTCGCGCAGCGCCACGTAGCCCATGCGCAGCAGCGGCCGGGCCGCGCCCGGGGCCGAGAGCGGCGAGAGGCTGAGCTGGAGGGCGGCGGCGTCCATCACCGCCAGCAGGCCCACCACCCACGAGCGGTACGGGTTGGGGGAGCGGAAGTAGACGAGCTGCGGGTAGGTGGTGTGCGACTCCGACACGTCCGCCGCCCACTCGGTCCAGCGCTCATAGAGCCAGCCCAGGCGATCGGTGTTGTCGATGAGCTCGTGCCGCATGAGGATCTCCGGGCCCCAGGCCGGAACCCCACCGAGGAACTCCAGCATGGTGACGAGGGTCTCGCGCCGGTTGAAGGCGGCGTACAGGGTGGGAAGGTAGGCGATCTGGAGGGCCACGATCACCAGGCCGCTCATGGCGCAGAGGAAGACGAGCGCCGTCGGCGCCGCACCATGAGGCGTGGCAAAGCCGAGGGTGAACATGGACGCCCCGGTCAGCACCACGGCATTGCCGAAGCCACCCACGAACGGCCAGAGGAGAAGGCTGAAGCTGAGGAAGACGAGGGCGACCCAGGCCGCCAGCAGAGCCATGAGGAGGGCGGGGCCGGCGAGGGCGTCGATGCGGTCCCTGGTCCGGTACGCGTCGACGCGATCGGTGATGAGCAGGAAGGCGCGGCGCACCGTCCGTGTGACCAGCACCGTCAGTCGCGGAGCCGTTGCGCGGGGCACGATGAGGGTTCCCAGCACGCTGCCGGCCGTGATGAGGAGGATGACGACGCCGGCGGCGAAGCCGATCCACGCGACGGAGCCCATTGCCGTGAGCATAGCCGCCCCCCCGAGGCGCGCCGGTGCACGGAGCTGGCGGAGGTGGGCTGGTAGACTTCGGAGCCCTACGGCCCCGTGGTGTAGCCTGGCCTAACACGCCACCCTGTCAAGGTGGAGATCGTCGGTTCGAATCCGATCGGGGTCGCCATTCCTCCTCGCGTGACGGCGCGCACCGCCGGTTGAGGGCGGCGGGGAGGGCGGCCGCCGGGCGGCCGGATCACAGCTCGCGGGGCAGGACGATCCTGATGATCTCGGCCGCGCCGGGCGCGAGCCCGTCCCACGAGGAGGGGCGCACCCTCAGCGAGACCAGGGCTCCGGTCGGGAGCCTCTCGGCGAGCGACCGGGGTGCCGCCTTTCCGGCCAGTGTGAGGGCGAGGTCGTGGATGGCCGGATTGTGGCCGACGAGCATGGCCTCGCGGATGCCCGCGGGAAGGCGGCGGAGCCGTTCGAGGAGCTCCCGGCCGCCGTCGGAGTAGAGCTCGTCCTCGATGACGATGGCGGCGCCCCTGGGCAGGGCCGGACCGATCATCTGCAAGGTCTGCCGGGCCCGCAGCGCAGGCGAGCAGAGAACGAGCTCGGGGGCGATCCCCAGGGCGGCGAGGTGCTTGGCCAGCTTGCGCGCCGCCCGCTCCCCCCGGGGCGCCAGGGGACGGTCGCCATCCTCCAGGTGCGGGGGGTCCCAGCTCGACTTGGCGTGACGGAGGAGGTGGAGGGTGAGTGCGCGATGCGAAGCGGGGGTCATGCCTCGAGAATCCCGGGCGTCCTGGCGGTCGGCCGTGCCATCGCCGGTGTCAGCCGCCGACCGCGGTGGTGACCGGAACGAGCCGATCCAGCCAGTCCAGGAGGTCGTCGAGAACCTGCTCCCGCTCCGGCTCGTTGAGGATCTCGTGGTAGAGCCCCGGGTAGACCCTGAGCGTGCGGTCGCGGCTGCCCACCCGCGAGTGGACGTACCCGGCGGCGCCCGGGTCGACCAGCCGGTCGGCGCTTCCCTGCATGACCAGGATCGGCAGCGTCCATGCCGGCAGGCCGGCCCCGACCTCGTCCATGGCCCGGAGCATCTCGGCGCCGAGCCGGGCGCGGACCGGCCGCGCGTGCACCAGCGGGTCGGCCCGGTAGGCGGCGACCACGGCGGGGTCGCGTGAGATCTTGTCCAGCGGCAGCCTGAGCACGCCCAGCTCGGGGGTGACGCGCGCCAGCAGGCGGCCGGCGCCGACCGAGATCGCCGAGACCCGGCCGGGGAGAACCGCCGGCGCGGAGAGGACCAGGCCGCGCAACTCGCCGGCGTGGCGCAGGGCGTAGACGGCGGCGATGAGGCCGCCCATGCTGTGGCCGAGGAGCACGGTGGGGGCGTTCCCGCGTTCGGCGGCGACCTCGGCGGCGATCGCGTGAAGGTCCTCGACGTAGTCGTCGAAGCGGACGACGCTCACCGGCCTGCCCTGCGACCGGCCATGACCGCGGTGGTCGGGGACCACCACCTCCCATCCCGCCCGGGTCAGGCGCTCCCCGGTATGGAGGTACCGCCCCCCGTGCTCCGCGTACCCGTGGGCGAGCAGCACCCGGCCGCGGGTCGATGCCTCATCGGGCAGCCACAGCCGCCAGAACAGGCTCAGTCCGCGCGCTCCGGGAGATCGCCTCTCGAGTTCACGCACCCGCGAACTCTAGTGTCCCGGGCCGGCGAGCCTCAACTGGCGAGCGCCTTGCGCATCTCGTCCCGCAGGGCGGCGAGGGACATGGGCTTGATGAGGAGGCGGCGGGCACCGGCGGCGGCGGCGCGTTGCGGGTCGTCCCCCGCCTCCCGGCCGGTGAAGATCAGCACCCGCACCCCCGGGGACATGGCGAGCAGCCGGCGGCACACCTCGATGCCGTCCATCCCGGGCATGTTGATGTCGATGAGGGCGAGATCGAAGGCAGCCCGTTCGACCGCCTGCAGCGCCATCTCCGCGCTGTAGGCGGTCTGGGTGCGGAAGCCCTCCATCTCCATGAAGGAGGCCACCGTCCGCGCCAGCCGGACGTTGTCGTCGACGACGAGAACGGCCGGTGCCGGCTCGGGCGCCGCGAGCGCCTCGTCCGCAGGCTCGGTCTCGCCGCCGAAGGACTCCGGGGGTCTCGGCATCGGGGGAATCGGCGCGTACGCGGGCGGAGAGGCCGGCGATGGCATCGCCGCGGTGAGGCCGCCGGGCCAGGCCGGCCTGGATCCGGCGCCGGGCCCCTGCGCCCCGGCGCCCGCCATCCCGATACCAATCTGCATGCGATCGAAGCTCCGACGGAGAGGTCTGCTGCGTTTCCCGCGCTTGGCCCAAAAGCTACACGCTCGCGTAGGCCCTGGACCGCTCTGTCTGCGGGAATTCAGAGGACCGTTCCCGTGGCGTTTCGCGAATGTCGGAACCCGCGGGAGCCCCGGCTCCCCACGGCGGGCGTGAAACCGGCAGGGCCCGGAGGTGGCGGTCCGCCCCCGCGGCGGCAACGCGAGGGGGCGCCGGCCGTGCCAGCCGGTACCATCTCACCCCGTGGCCGCCAGCGCCTCCGACATCGAGGGGATCGAACGGGTCCTCATCGTCGTCGCCCATCCGGACGACTGCGACTTCGGCTGCGCGGCGACGACCGCCCGCTGGACGGCCGCGGGGATCCAGGTGAGCTACTGCATCGTCACCGACGGCCAGGCCGGAGGATACGACCGCAGCGTCCCGCGCGACAGCGTCGCCGGCATCCGACGGGCCGAGCAGACCGCCGCCGCCCAGGTGGTCGGCGTCAGTGACCTCAGCTTCCTGGGCTACCCCGACGGGGAGCTGAGCGTGACCCTGGCGCTGCGCCGTGACATCACCCGGGTCATCCGCCGCATCCGGCCTGATCGGGTGGTCGCGCAGTCACCCGAACGGAGCTGGGGCCGCATCTTCGCCTCGCACCCGGACCATCTCGCCTGCGCCGAGGCGGCGGTCTGCGCCGTCTACCCGGACTCGCGGAACCCCTTCGCCCACGTGCAGCTGCTGAATGACGAGGGGCTCGAGCCCCATACCGTCTCGGAGCTGTGGATCATGGGGATCCCCGAGCGGGTCAACACCTGGATCGACGTGACCGCCACCGCCGACCGCAAGCTGGAGGCCCTGCGCTGCCATCGCTCCCAGTACGAGAGATGGGAGCCGCTGGAGGAGCGGGTGCGGGGCTGGCTGCGGGCGAGCGCCGAGACCGCCGGGCTGCCCGAGGGATCGGCCGCCGAGGGCTTCCATCGGGTCAGCACCTCCTGATCCGGTCGCCCCGCCGGGGCGGTCAGCCTTCCTGGATCGCCCGCTGAGCCGTGGTGAGGAGATTCTCCACGCTCACCTCGGCCCAGAGCGGGAGCGGCGAGCGGGCCTTGGGGTGGATCGTGTAGCGGTTGTTGCGGCCGACCCTCTCGCGCTCGATGATGCCGGCGCGCACCAGATCGCCCACGATCCGGTAGCAGGCCCGCTCGGTGATCCCGATGGTGCGCGCGACGTCCCTGACCCGGATGGCGGGGTCCTGGGCGATGCAGAGCAGGACGTGCCCGTGGTTCGAGAGAAGCGACCAAGCGCGGGCCCCGGCCACATCCGGCACCTGCGGAGGCTGCGACGGTGCTCGGATCGACACTCCTCCCGGCTCCCTTTATTCGATGCCCCACGAACAGCATATCAACGAAAGCGCCGCGCGAGCGCCCACGGGACGTTCGCACGGCGCCTCGTGGCCGGCCACGGGCCGCCGGGACGGCTCACGCGCCACGGGGACGGTCCGAGAGGCTGCCGCCAGCCGCGCCGTCACAGATGGATAGTTAGCATATATAATCATCGGCGAGATGCCGACAACGCTGACCTCTCCGGCCCGAGGCGGCTCGGTGAGCCGCCGGCCCGGCGGTGGCGACGCCCCGCCCGGCATCGCCGGTGGCGGCACGCTGGCGCTGGCCAGCCGGCTGCGCCCGATCGTCCTCCACCTCGCCCGGCACCTGCGCCGCGAGGTGCACGCCCTCGGGTCGTCGGTCACGGCCGGTCAGGTCGAGATCCTCACCCTGATCGGCGGACGGCCGGGCGTGGGCGTCAACGAGCTGGCCGGACTGGTGGGCATCTCCGCCCCGGCCATGTCGAACGCCATCGACAAGCTGGAGGTCGCCGGCCTGGCGGTGCGCACCCGGGAGACGGCCGGGGACCGGCGACGGGTCGGTCTCAGCGTGACCGCCGAGGGAGCGGGCGTCGTGCGGGCGGCGCGGACGAGCCGGACGGCCTGGCTGGCCGGTCAGCTGCAGGAGCTGACGGCGGAGCAGCTGGCGGCCCTGGAAGCTGCCATCGAGCCGCTGGACGCCATCATCCGGGGCCGGACGACCCGGTGAGCGTCGGCAGCGCCTCAGCCCGGACCTTCGGCAGCCTTCGCCGCCATTACAACTACCGCCTCTTCTTCGCCGGCCAGGGCGTCTCGGTCACCGGGACCTGGGTCCAGAACATCGCTCAGGCCTGGCTCGTCGTCGAACTGACCAGGTCGCCGATGGCGCTCGGCATCCTCGCCCTCTTCCAGGGGCTGCCCTACACCGTCGCCGGCCTCATCGGCGGACCCCTCATCGACCGTCTCGACACGCGCCGCACCATCATCGGCACGCAGACAGCGCAGATGGTGGCCGCCGCCGTCCTCGCCGGGCTCGCCCTCACCCACAGCGCGACGGTCGGTGAGGTGTACCTCCTGGCCGCGCTGACCGGGGCCGTCCAGATCATCGACTGGCCCGCCCGGCAGGCCTTCGTCTACGAGATGGTCGGCCCCAGCGAGATCCCCAATGCCGTATCGCTGAACACCTCGCTGTTCAACGCCGCCCGGGTCACCGGGCCCGCCATCGGCGGCGCCATCATCGCCGCGCTGGGGGTGGCCCTCTGCTTCGCCATCAACGCCGTCAGCTTCCTGGCGGTGATCGCCAGCCTGGTCCTCATGCGGCGGGACGAACTCTTCCCGGTCGAGGCGGGCCCGCGCCGCCATGTGCTCGGCAGCCTCGGGGAAGGCGTCGCCTGGGTGCTCCACACCCCGGCGGCGTGGCTCACCTGCGGCCTGATGCTCGTGGTGGCCACCTTCGGCATCAACTTCAGCGTCCTCCTGCCGGTGCTGGCCTCGGTCACGCTGCACTCCGGCCCGGTCACCTTCGGCATCCTCTCCGCATGCTTCGGGGCCGGAGCACTCCTCGGGGCCCTCTTCACAGCGAGTGTCGGCCGGCCGAGCTGGAAGCTCCTGCTCGGCGGCGGGCTCGCCTTCGCCGTGCTGCTGCTGGCGCTGGCCCCACTCCACTGGGTCGCCCCCTGCGGCGTGGCCCTGGTGGCCACGGGCGCCGCCTTCACCACCTACACCTCGGTGAGCAACGCGACCGTCCAGCTGGCGGCGCCGGACCGCCTGCGGGGACGGGCCATGGCCGTCTACGGCTACGTGTTCATCGGCAGCGCCCCGCTCGGCGGGCTGCTGGCCGGCTGGCTCAGCGCCGTCGGCGGCACCGAGCTCGCCTTCCTCGTCGCCGGCGGCGTGTGCCTGCTGGCCGTTCTCGCCGCCGCCGGCCTGCAGCGCTTCCTGGCCCCGGCCGGGGATGCGGCGCACCCCGCGGCCGTCGCCGGCGGCCGGCCCCTTCCCCGCCGGGCGACAGTGTCGCCAAGCCGCGAACGGACCGTCGCCTAGGGCGCACCGGCGCCGATCACAATCGATCTCGTGGCGCGTCGACGTCCCGGAACCTGTGCCGGACCGCTCTGCCGGCAGGGGGCGGGACCGACCGGCCGCCGGCATCGCGGTCAGGCCACCACGGGAGCCACGACGTGACCGGCGACACCTCGACCTCGGAGACGGTCCCCGCGGCCGATGCTGGCGAATCTCTCAGGATCGGGGTCCTCTCGCCGCTGCTCGGCGGCACGTTCTTCGGTCGGGTGCTGGCCGGGGTCGCCCGGGTGGGAGAGGAGGCGGGCACCCGGGTGGTGGCCATCCAGACGCTCGACCTGAGCATGGGCGGCCACACCGCCCGGGTTCCGAGGTACGAGCTGCACGCCGCCTGGGAGCGGGTGAACGGCTTCGTCGTGGTGCTGAACGCGGTGAACCGCCAGTACCTCGACCATCTGCGTCGTGAGGGCAAGCCCGTCGTCATGGTCAGCCACGAGGTCGCGGGCTTCAAATGCCCGATGGTCCAGCCGGACAACCGCGGAGGGGCCTTCGCCGCCACCTCCCATCTGATCGACCACGGGCACCGCCGAATCGCCTTCGTGGGCAACTTCTTTCAGACCGACGTCCGGGAACGCTACGAGGCCTACCGGGAAGCCCTTCTCAGCCACGGCATCGAGCCAGAGGCCGACCTGCTCATCGAGACCGCCGACAACCTGGAGGACAGTGGGGAGGCGGCGGGGCGGCAGCTGCTGGCCGCCGGCCTGCCCTCGACCGCCGTGCTGGCCGCCACCGACTTCAACGCGATCGGGCTGATGCGGGCGTTTCGCGCCGCCGGCCTGGTCCTCCCCCGCGACCAGGCGGTCGTCGGTTTCGACGACGCCGAGGCCGCGTCGTCGCTCCGTCCCGCCCTATCCAGCGTGCACATGGGGAGCGAGGAGCTCGGCCGGGAGGCGGCGCGCCTGCTCCTCGAGATGATCTGGGGACGGGGGGTCCATGACGGCCCCCACCGGGTGGCGACGGCGTTCCTGCCCCGCGAATCCTGCGGCTGCTCGGCGGCGACGACGCTCGACGCCGCCGGTGAGCCCGACGCCTCGGCGGGCGGCTCGGTGCGGGAGCGCATGCGGTTCCGCCTGTCCCACCTCCTCCAGGTCGGCGAGCACCCCACGCCGGAGGAGGAGATCGCCCTCGACACCGCCGGCATGGTCCTCGCCCGGGTCGTCGACGACCCCGCCGGCGAGGACCCTGGGCCGGCCGAGATCCAGAGGGCGGCCGAGGCCCTCTGCCTGCTCGCCCCACGCTGGACCACCGTCTCCGCGGTGGCCGCGTGCCTGCGCGCCTCCGCCCGCGAGGCGGCGGCGGGCACGGTGGGGGGAGAAGCCGCCGCCGGCGTCGACGCGCGGATCACCGACGTGGTGGTCGAACTCTCCCGCTCCATGGCCCAGCGCGACATGGGCGCCAGGACCGTGCTGCACCGGGCACTGCGCGACGGGTACGCGCTGAGCATGTCCCTGCTCAGCGGGCACGCGGAGGACCCCCGGTCCCTCCGGTGGCTGGCCAGCACCCGTGCACGGGCCGCCTGCCTGGGGCTCTGGCCGACCGGCGAACACCGCCGGAGCGGGATCGTCGAGGTCGTGAGTTCCTTCCCCGCCGACGGCGGGCCGGGGGGCGCCGTGGAGGAGCGGATGCGGGTCGAGGAGTTCCCTCCCCGCAGCCTCCTCGACGACGTGGCGTGGGGCCCGGGGGAGGTTGCCCTCGTCCTGCCGGTGAGGACGAGCGGGCTGGACGCGGGCGTCATCGCCATGGTGGGCCCGGTGGAACCCGCCGACGTCACCGGGTGGGACCTCTACTTCCAGGACGACGCCCTGCTCAGCGTCTCCGTCGAGCGCCAGATGATGCTGAACTCGCTGCGCTCGCAGCGGGAGGCGCTGGCCCATGCCTACGACCGGGAACGCGACCTCGTCAAGGAGATCCAGGCCAGCGAGGAGCGCTACGGCCTGGCGGCGGGAGCGACCAACGACGGCCTCTGGGACTGGGAGGTGGGGTCGTCCGCCATCTACTACTCCGACCGCTGGAAGGCGCTGCTCGGGCACCAGAGCTCGGAGATCGGCACGGGTCCCGAAGAGTGGTTCGACCGGGTCCATCCCGACGACCTGCACCGGCTCCGCACCGCCATCGCGGCCTGCATCGGCGGGGAGACCGAACGCCTGGAGAACGAGCATCGCCTCCGGGCTGCGGACGGCAGCTACAAGTGGGTGCTCTGCCAGGCCCTCGGGGTCAGGAACTCGGACCACGGGAGGGCCACACGGCTGGTCGGCTCCATCACCGACGTCACCGAGGCGCGCGCCCTCCACGACAGCCTCCGGCACGGCGCCCTGCACGACGGTCTCACCGGGCTTCCCAACCGCACGCTCTTCGTCGACCGGCTCACCCAGGCGCTGACCCGGACGTCGAGGAGCCCCGGCACCCGCATCGCCCTCCTCTTCCTCGACCTCGACGGATTCAAGGAGGTGAACGACAGCCTGGGGCACCTGGCCGGAGACCTGCTGCTCACCAAGCTGGCCGGCCGGATCCGGGAGCGCCTGCGCAAGTCGGATACCCCGGCCCGTCTCGGAGGCGACGAGTTCGCGGTCCTCCTCGAGGATGTGCGCGACGAGGAGGCCGCCCGCCGGATCGCCGCCGACCTCGCCGAGCGGATCGCCGCCCCCTTCGACCTCGACGGCGACGCGGTGCGGGTCACCGCCGCCATCGGCCTCGCCCTGAGCACGACGGGCCTCGAGCGGCCAGACGATCTCCTGCGCGCCGCGGACGCGGCGATGTATCGATCCAAGGGTAGGCGGCGGACCCACGTCAGGCCGCCGAGGCCGAGCGTCTCCCGGGCCGACCACGCGGTCGGCGACGACCGGCCGGTGCTACGGTGAGGCGGTGGATCGCACCCCCCATCGGGGTCGGCTCGTCGCCGTCGGCATCCGGCCCTGGACGGTCTCGGACGCCGACGAGCTGACGGCCCTGTACGCGCCCGCCCGCTCGGAGCTGGTGGCGGAGGGGCCGTGGCGAGGACCGGAGTGGTTCACCGTGGCGGGCCAGCGGACGCGGATCTCGCTGACCCTCGACGACGAGGCGGTGGAGGGCTTCGTCATCACCGCCTCCGGCGCCATCGCCGGCCACATCGTCCTCGACGAGATCCGCAGGGACGTCCTGCAGAGCGCGGGGATCGGCTACTGGGTGGCTCCGTCGCAGCGGGGCCGAGGGGTCGCCACCCTGGCCATCGGGCTCGCCGTCATCCACGCCTTCACCCGGTTCGGCCTCCACCGCATCCACGCCACCGTCGACGTGGAGAACCAGGCCTCCTGGCGGGCCCTCGAGGCCAATGGCTTCCAGCGGGTCGGGGTCATCCGCGGCTTCGCCCTCGTCGAGGGCAGGTGGCACGACCACTACCTGTACCAGTGCACCGCGGAGGGCCTGGAGACGGGCGGCGATCCCCCCGCCGTCGCCGGGCGCCCGCTTCCGACGGAGGGCGGCCAGCCGCCTCCGACGCTGGACGGCGGAACCCCGGCGCCCTGACGGCGGGTCGGGCCCCCTCAGCCGCCGCTCACCAGGCCGGTGCGGCCTCGAGCTGGGCGCGGAGCACCGCGGGGTCGCCGGTCGGCTCCCGGCAGGTGAAGTGCTCGCAGACGTAGGCGACGGGACGGCCATCGGGCGACTGCCGGCCGGCGAGCAGGGGGACCGAGCCGGCCGGGCCCCAGGCGAGCACCCGGTCGGGGTCGTACCGGCGCCAGGCCACCGCCAGCAGGGAGCGGGTCGCCGGGTCTCCGGGGGCGCCGGCGATGGCGATCTCGCGCGGGGGGGAGACGGCCTGGTCGAGGGCTCCGGCCAGGCTCGCCAGCATGAGCGGCGCGCGGGCGATGGCGGGCACGAACGGCTCGATGATCTCCAGGGCACGCTGCCGCCAGCGGGCGTCCCCGGTCAGGCCGGCGAGGCCGAGGAAGAGCCGGGCCGCCGTCGACTGGCCGGAGGGGAGGGGTGTATCCTCCAGCCGGCGAGGGCGGACGAGCAGGGACTCGGCGTCGTCCGCGGTGTCGAAGTAGCCGGTGCCGGGGACCAGGAAGTGGACGGGGATCCCGGCGGCGAGGACCAGCGCCTCCTCGACCAGCCGCGGATCACCGCACGCCTGGTACAGGGCGAGGAGCGCGTCCCCGAGCCCGGCCACGTCCTCGAGGAATCCCCCCACCCCCAGCGCGCCACCGCGCCGGCTCCGCCGCACCCGGCCCTGGACCACCAGCTCCCGGCGCAGGAAGCCCGCGCAGTTCTGGGCAACATCGACATAATCACGGCGGTCGAGGGCGGTGCCCGCCTCGGCGAAGGCCCGCACCGCCAAGGAGTTCCAGGCGGTGATGACCTTGTCGTCCCGGCCCGGGGCGGGACGCCGCCCGCGCGCGGTGAGAAGCCGCGCGGCGATCCCCCGAACCCTCGCCCGCAGCTCCGGCGCCGGCGCCCCCAGCAACCCGGCCGTCTCCTCCAGCGGCCGCGGCATGGAGAGGACCGTGCCGCCGTGGTCGAAGTTCCCCTCCTCGGACACGCCGAAGACCCGGCAGGCGAGCACCGCGTCGTCGCCGCCACCCAGGGCCCCGGCGATCCCGTCCGGCGTCCAGGTGAAGAACCGGCCCTCCGTCCCCTCCGAGTCGGCGTCCTGGGAGGAGGCGAAACCGCCACCCGGGACCTGCATCTCGCGGACCAGGTAGTCGAGGGTGGCCTCGACCGCAAGACGATGTGCACCATCCCCCGTCAACTGGTACGAGTGGAGGTAGACGAGCGCCAGCTGGGCGTTGTCGTACAGCATCTTCTCGAAGTGGGGGACCGACCACTCCCCGTCGACGGAGTAGCGGTGGAAGCCGCCGCCGATCTGGTCGAAGATGCCGCCCCGGAGCATGGCGTCGAGGCTGACGCGCGCCGCCTCGAGCGGCGCTGCGGGGCCGGGGTGGCGCGAGCTGCGCAGCAGCAGCTCGATGGCGCCGGGGTGAGGGAACTTGGGGGGGCCGCCGAAGCCCCCGTGGCGGTGGTCGGTCTCCTCGACCAGCCGGGCGATGGCCTCGGTGACGGCCTGGGGCGACGCCTCGTGCCGCGCCGTCGCAGGGCGCGCGTCGAGCGCCCCGGCGACCTCCCGGCCGGCGCGCTCGACGTCGTCACGGCGGTCGCGGTACGCGTCGTGGGCGGCGCGGAGCACCGCCGGGAAGCCCGGCAGCCCGCCCCGCTCGACCGGCGGGAAGTAGGTGCCACCGAAATACGGTGCCCCGCCGGGGGTGAGGAAGACGGTCATCGGCCAGCCGCCCTGGCCGGTCAGCGCCTGGACCGCCTGCATGTAGACGGCGTCGACGTCCGGGCGCTCCTCGCGGTCGACCTTGACGCTGACGAAGAGCCGGTTGATCAGCGCCGCGATCTCGGCGTCCTCGAAGCATTCGTGGGCCATGACGTGGCACCAGTGGCAGGCGCTGTAGCCGACGGAGAGGAGGATGGGGCGGTCGAGGTCGCGGGCAGCCCGGAAGGCATCGTCGCCCCACGGGAACCAGTCGACCGGGTTCTCCATGTGCTGCCGGAGGTAGGGGCTCGACTCGGCGGCGAGGCGGTTGGCCACGGCAGCTCAGGCTACACGCCACGTCCGCTCCGACCGGCGGACGGCGCCCGCCGGCCCCGCCGCCGACCGCTATGGGGCGACCCGGGTCAGCAGCGATTCGTAGAGGTCGATGGTCTGTGTGGCCACGGCCTCCCAGCTGAAGCGCTCGAGGACGCGGCGGCGGCCGGCCCGGCCCATGTCAGCGGCCAGGACGGGGTCGGCGACGAGCTGATTGATCCTGTCTGCGAGGTCCGCCTCGAAGTGGCGACCGGAGGGCGCACCTCCGGTTTCCGCCGGGCCGGGCACCAGGTAGCCGGTCTCCCCGTCGACGACGATCTCGGGGATGCCGCCGACCGCGCTGGCGACCACCGCCGCCCCGCACGCCATCGCCTCCAGGTTGACCAGCCCGAAGGGTTCGTAGACGGACGGGCAGACGAAGGCGGCGGCATGGCTCAGCAGCTGGATCACCGTGGCGCGGGGCACCGCCGCCTCGATCCAGACGATCGACACCCCGGCGCTCCGCGCCGCCTCGTACAGATCCCGAACCTCGGCGGCGATCTCCGCGGTGTCGGGGGCGCTGGCGAAGAGGACCAGCTCGGCCGAGCGGTCGAGCGACGGGGCCGCCCGGAGCAGGTGGGGCAGGCCCTTCTGCCGCGTGATGCGCCCGACGTAGGCGACCAGCCTCCGATCGGGGTCGACGCCGAGGGCGGACAGCGCATCGGTCCCCGGGTCGGGATGGTATTCGCCGGCGTCGATCCCGTTGTGGATGACGTGGACCCGGGCCGGGTCCACCGAGGGGTAGCAGGCGCAGACGTCGCGGCCCATCGCCTCCGAGACGGCGATGACGGCGTCCGCCGCCTCCAGGGCGGTCCGCTCGCAGAAGACGGCCAGGGCGTACCCGGCGCCGAGCTGCTCCTCCTTCCAGGGGCGCAGCGGCTCCAGGCTGTGCGTGGTGCAGACATGGGGGACATCCCACAGCAGCTTGGCGAGGTGTCCGGCCAGGTTCGTGTACCAGGTGTGCGAGTGCACCAGGTCGACCCCGGACAGCGCGGAGGCCATGGCCAGGTCGACCGACATCGCCTCCAGCGCCGCGTCGGCCGGCCGGCCGGTGGCGAGGGCGGGCCACGGCTGGTAGGTGGCGGCGACCAGGTCCGAGGGTCGGGGGGCACCGAAGCAGTGCACCGCCACCTCGATGTGGCGGGCCAGCTCACGGGTGAGGTACTCGACGTGGACCCCGGCCCCGCCGTAGACCTCGGGCGGGTACTCGCGCGTCAGGATGCCGGCCCGCATCAGCCGGGACCCGCTTCGATCACCTGGTGCTTGCCGATGACGACGACACCGCCCCTGGAAACGGTGAACCGGGGGTCGCCGGCCGGGTCGTCGCCGATGACCGCCCCCGGCGGAACCACCACCTGCTTGTCGATGATCGCCCGCCGAACGACCGCCCCGCTGCCGACCTCGACCCCGTCCATGAGGACGCAGCCCTCGACCAGGGCCCCCGAGGCCACCCTCACCCCGGGACTGAGCACCGACCGGCGGACCGTGCCCCCGGAGACGATGACCCCGGGGCTCACGATCGAGTCGAGGGCGGTGCCGCGCTGCTGCTCGTCGTCGAAGACGAACTTGGCGGGGGGCAGCGGGCCGTAGAAGGAGTAGATCGGCCACTCCATGTTGTAGAGGCTGAACACCGGGGTCACCGAGACCAGGTCCATGTGGGCGTCGTAATAGGCGTCCAGGGTGCCGACGTCGCGCCAGTAGCCGTGCTCGTGCTCGGTCCCCCCGGGGACGACGTTGCGGTCGAAGAGGTAGGCGGCGGCGTCCCCGCGTTCGACGAAGCGGGGGATGATGTCGCCCCCCAGGTCGTGCTTGCTGCCCGGGGTGGCGGCGTCCTCGACCAGGGCGTCGATGAGGGCCTGGGCGGTGAAGACGTAGTTGCCCATGGAGGCGAGGCAGCTGTCGGGATCGTCGTCGAGACCCTCCGCCCGCTGTGGCTTCTCGCGGAAGGTGGAGATGCGGTCGCCCGACACCTCGATGAGGCCGAAGTCGGTGGCCTGGGCGCGGGGGACGCGGACGGCCGCCACGGTGACCGCCGCTCCCAGCGAGATGTGCTCGGCGAGCATCTGCCGCGGGTCCATGCGGTAGAGGTGATCGGCGCCGAAGACCAGGACGTAGTCGGGATTCTCGTCGCCCAGCAGGTTGAAGTTCTGGTAGATCGCGTCCGCCGAGCCGGCGAACCACCGGGGCCCGCGCCGCATCTGGGCGGGGACGGGCGTGACGTAGTTGCCGAGGAGCGGCGAGAGCCGCCAGGTCTGGCTGATGTGCCGGTCGAGGCTGTGGCTCTTGTACTGGGTGAGCACGGCGATGCGGCGGAACTCGGCATTGACCAGGTTGCTGAGGACGAAGTCGATGAGGCGGTACACCCCGCCGAAGGGGATGGCCGGTTTGGCTCGATCCCTGGTCAGAGGCCAGAGGCGCTTCCCCTCGCCGCCGGCGAGGACGATGGAGAAGACCCGCGGCGGCCGGATCTGGATGCCGGGGGAATCAGGGGCGAGCATCACCACCACCGATGATCCCAGAGATACGGTGGTTTCGGCGGTTATCGCGCGGGGACGATCCGGCGGACGGCGTCCGGGGCACGGTGCCCTCTCCCTCGGGCGGCCGGGCAGGGTCGCCGGAAGGGGCTCCCCGCCACCACCCAGGATGCGCCGCGCCGGCCGATCCGGCTCAGCTCGCCTCCTCGAGGGCGTTGGCGAACTGGCTGGCGTAGAGGTCGTGGTAGAAGCCGCGGCGCTCCATCAGCTCGGCGTGGCTGCCCTGCTCGACGATGCGGCCGGCGTTCATGACCACGATCGAATCCGCGTTGCGGATGGTCGACAGCCGGTGGGCGATGACGAAGCTCGTGCGGCCCTTGCGCAGGCGCGCCATGGCCTGCTGGATGAGCACCTCGGTTCGGGTGTCGACGTTGCTCGTCGCCTCGTCGAGGATCAGGATGGCCGGGTCGGCGAGGAAGGCCCGCGCGATGGTCAGCAGCTGCCTCTCACCTGCGGAGATCGCCGAGGCGTCCTCGTCCAGGATCGTGTCGTACCCCTCGGGGAGGGTGCGGACGAAGTGGTCGACATGGGCGGCCGTGGCGGCGTCGATCACGTCCTGCAGGCTGGCCCCCTCCCTGCCGTACGCGATGTTGTCCCGGATGCTGCCGGCGAACAGCCAGGTGTCCTGGAGCACCATCCCGAACATGGAGCGGACCGTCTCGCGGGGCATCTCGCGCGCATCCACGCCATCGAGGTAGATGTGACCCGAGTCGATCTCGTAGAAGCGCATGAGCAGGTTCACCACCGTCGTCTTCCCCGCCCCGGTGGGGCCGACGATGGCCACCGTCTCACCCGGCTGGACATCCAGGTCGAAGTCCTCGATGAGAGGCTTGTCCGGCTCGTAGCGGAATGAGACCTGGTCGAGGACGACGTGCCCGGCCGGGGAGGGGAGTGCCGGCGAACCGGTGGCATCGGGGCCCTCCTCGTCCGACGCGAGGAACTCGAAGACGCGCTCGGCCGAGGCCAGGCCCGACTGCAGCATGTTCATCTGGCTGGCGATCTGCATGATCGGGTTGGTGAACTGGCGCGAGTACTGGATGAAGGCCTGGATGTCACCGAGCGAGATGGATCCCGAGACGACGAAGTACCCGCCGATGACTGCGATGGCCACGTAGTTGAGGTTGGAGAGGAACATCATGGCCGGCTGGATGATGCCGGAGAGGAACTGCGCCCGGAAGCTGGGCTCGTAGAGCGCCTGATTCTCACGATCGAACTCTTCCTTGGTGCGGCGGCTCCGCCCGAAGATCTGCACCAGGGAGTGGCCCGTGTGGGTCTGCTCGACCAGGCTGTTCACGGTTCCGGTGCGGGCCCATTGGGCGGTGAACTGCTTCTGCGAGCGGCGGGCGATGAGGAGCGTGACGCCGATCGACATGGGGACCATCACCAGGGAGATGAGGGCGAGGAGCGGGCTGATCCACAGCATCATGGCCAGCACGCCGACGATGGTCAGCACCGAGGTGAGCAGCTGGCTGAGCCCCTGCTGCAGCGTCGTGGTCACGTTGTCGATGTCGTTGGTGACGCGGCTCAACACGTCGCCGTGGGGATGGCTGTCGAAGTACTTGAGGGGCAGGCGGGCCAGCTTGGCCTCGACGTCCCGGCGCATGCCGGAGACCGTCCGCTGCGCCACCCCCGCCATGATGTACCCCTGAGCCCAGCTGAACACGGCGCCGAGGACGTAGAGGAGGGCCACGACTCCGAGGGTCCAGCCGAGCTGCGTGAAGTCGATGCCGTGACCGGGGTTGATGGTCGTCCCGGAGAGCATCTGCGCCAGCTGTCCCTGTCCGTGCGCCCGCAGAAGCGCCTCGGCCTGCGCCTGGGTCGTGCCCGCCTGGAGGTTCCTCCCGAGCAGGCCGTCGAAGATGATGTTGGTCGCGTTACCGATGATCCGGGGCGCGGCGACGACGAGGGCGATGCCCACCGATCCCAGCACCGCGGCCGCGCTGATCTTCCGGATTTCGGGGCGGAGCCGTCCCAGGAGCAGGCGCAGCGCGCGCCGCAGGTCCTTGCCGCTCTGCGGGGGTCCGGCCATCATCATCCGCCCCGGCCCGCCGCCGAAGCCCCGGCCCTGTCGGCCCCCCGGGCCGCGCGCCATCATGCCGCGGCCTCGCCGAGCTGGGACACGACGATCTCGTGGTACGCCTCGCAGGTCGACATGAGCTGCTCATGCGTGCCCGAGCCGACGACCACGCCCTCGTCGAGGACGATGATCTTGTCGGCGTTGAGGATCGTGCTCACCCGCTGGGCCACGATCACCACCGTGGCATCGCGCGTCTGATCTGCCAGGGCCGCCCGCAGCCGTGCGTCGGTGGTGGCGTCGAGGGCGGAGAAGCAGTCGTCGAAGAGGTAGATCCGGGGCCGCTTGACGATGGCGCGGGCGATGGCGAGCCGCTGCCGCTGGCCCCCCGAGACGTTCGTCCCGCCCTGGTCGATGGGGGCCTCGAGCTGCCCCGGCATGGTGGCCACGAAGTCGCGCGCCTGCGCCACCTGGAGGGCGTGCCAGAGCTCGGCCTCGGTCGCCTCCTCGGCGCCGAAACGCAGATTGTCGGCGACCGTGCCGCTGACGAGGTAGGCCTGCTGGGGGACCAGCCCGATGCTGGACCACAGCTCCTCCAGCGAGCGCTCCTTGACGTCCACCCCGTCGATCATCACCGCACCGTCGGTGACGTCGAAGAAGCGGGGGATGAGGTTGAGTAGGGTCGTCTTGCCGGAGCCGGTGCCGCCGATGATGGCGGTCGTCTCGCCGGGAAGGAGGCGGAAGGACAGGTCGCGCAGCACCGGCTGCTCCCCTCCCGGGTAGCCGAAGGTGGCGTGGCGGAACTCGATGATCCCCTTGGAGCTGGCCGGGGTCACGGGATTCGCGGGCGCGGCGATGCGCGGCTCGACGCGCAGCACCGCCCCGATGCGCTCGGCGCTGGCTTCCGCACGGGGCACGAGGATGACCATGATCACGGCCATGAGCACGGACATCAGGATCTGCAGGATGTAGGCGAGGAACGCGGTCAGGTTGCCGATGGGCATCTGTCCCGAGGCGATCAGGTGACCGCCGAACCAGAGCACGGCAACGCTGCTGAGGTTCATCAGTCCCATGAGCATGGGGAAGGCGATGACGAAGAGGCGGTTGACGCGCAGTCCGGTCGCGGTCAGGCTGGCGTTGGCGGAGGCGAAGCGGTCCTCCTCGTAGTCGGTGCGGACGAAGGCGCGGATCACGCGTACGCCGGTGATCTGCTCGCGCAGCACCTGGTTGATGCGGTCGATCTTGACCTGCATGGACTGGAACTGGGGCACGGCCAGGAACAGCATGGTGAGGACGACCGCGGCCATGAGGGGGACGGCCACCACCAGCAGCAGCGACAGCGTCACGTTCTCGTGGAGCGCCATGATCACGCCCCCGATCATCATGATCGGGGCGGCGACCATGATGGTCAGGGCCATCTGCAGGAAGATCTGGATCTGCTGCACGTCATTGGTGTTGCGCGTGATCAGGGAGGCCGTGCCGAAGCTGTTCATCTCCCGTGCGGAGAATCCGAGAACGCGACCGAACACCGCCCCCCGCAGGTCCCGGCCGACGCCCATGGAGGTGCGCGACGCGAAGTACGTGGCCACCACGGCGAGGATCCCGGAGGCCAGGGTGAGCCCGAGCATGAAAGCGCCGGTGTTCCAGATGTACGAGACGTCGCCCTTGGCGATGCCGTTGTTGATGATGTCGGCGGTGAGGTTCGGCAGGTAGAGCCCGAGCACCGTCTGGCCGATGATCAGCGCCAGCACGACGGCGACCTGGAGGCGGTACGGCCGCAGGCGCACGCCCATCATGCGCATCAGGCTCATCCGGGCTCCTCCCCGCGGGGTTCGACCGTCGCGGCGCCTGTCGCAGCCGCCCGGGCCGCGGCCGAGTGGTGCTCCCCCTCCATCGGAGTGGTCACGACCCGCTCGATGAGGCCGATGAGCGTGGAGCACTCTTCGTCGCTGAGACCGGCCAGCGCGTCGCCGATGCCGCGGCGCCAGCCCTCCTCCATCTCCTCGTGCAGCCGCCTGCCCCTGTCGCTCAAGGTGATCAGGACCAGGCGGCGGTCGTCAGGGTCGCCGCTCCGGTCCACCAGACCGAGCCGCACCAGGCGATCGGCCATCTGGGTGGCCGTGCTCATGGAGGCGGCGTCGAGACAGCCGGCCAGCTCCCCCATGGAGATGCTGCCGCGCCGGGCCACGGTGTGCAGCGCCTGCATCTGGTGCACGGTCACCGGCCCGATCACCTGCGTCAGATCGGCGGGGAGAGCCCGGGCGAAGAGCCGGCGGAGTTGGGGCAGGACCACCATGAGGCGGTCCAGCAGGTCGGTGCGCGGGGCGTCCGGCACGTGGGGGAGGGAGATGGATGCCATTTACTTCATGGAGTGTACCATTCTCAGGCCGCAAGGTTTCGGTCATGTAGCTGTTCTGTCACTGGACCGGCGCCGGGACCAGCCGGCGAGGGCGAGGGCGGCCAGGAGCGTCACCACCAGGCACACCGCGCCGGTGATCAGCCACTTGCCGGTGAGACTGCCACCGGAGTAGGCGGGGATCGCGGGCAGTGATTGCAGGCGGTGGACGTAGAGCCCCCCGGTGGTTCCCGCCCACACCGCCGGTACCGGCCCCGAGGTGTCGGCGGCAAGGCTGAGGACGCCGTCGGGGAGCCCGGGATCGGCGCGCACCCAGTCATCGCCCCCATCGGTGGTGAGCAGCGTCCCGTAGCCGTCGGTGCCCAGGTAGACGACGTCGCTGACCGGCTTCGAGCTGAACGCGGTGATCGCCGTCACGGCCGGCGTCCCGGTGACCAGGGTGTTGGGCAGCAGGACCAGGGAGAGGGACCAGGAGCCGCCGGCGGTGCGGCGCCACACCTGCCCGGAGACGCTGACAGCGAGGACGACCCCCGGCAGCGCGGCGGGAGCCGCGATGAGATGCGCCCCCGTCCCCAGTGCCGGGCTGCCGGGGTCGACCCGCGCCGAGGAGCCGTTCGGCGAGCTCACGATGCGCCCGGCGGGGTCGATGGACCAGGTGGTCCCGGCGGCGGTGACGCTCGCCGCCTGCGCCGGCGGCGGTGTCGCCGCCGGCTCGAATCCCGCCCCGGTGGCGATCATGGCCTGGCCGTCAACCATGGCCACGACCCGTCCCTGCACCACCCCGACCCTCGACACCGCCCGGCCGGAGAACCCGGCGAGCTGCCACCACGGGGCGCTGGCGTCGGCCGTCACAGGGCCGCAGAGGAAGCAGGCCGCGACGGCGGCCAGGGCACCCAATCCGGCGAGCCGGCGGGGGGGCGGGCCAGGTCCCGCCTCGGCGGTGCGCTCCATCAGGATCCAACCGTACCCGAGGGTGGCCCGCCCTGCCCAGCCTGTCCGCCGGCGACGCCGGAGCTCAGCGGAACCGGGAGGCCCGGGAGAGGATCATGCCGCCGCGCACGATCCCCAGCACCCCGAAGACGATGAACCCCCACCGGACGAGGAGGAACCCGCCGCGCGTGCCGAAGGTCGCGGCGTCGGCGAGGGTCAGGACGATGCCGATGGCGAGGAGGAAGACGCCGATGCCGATGCGGGCCAGGCCCCGCCGCCGCATCGCCGCGTGGATCATGGGGCGGCCGTACCCGTACCGGCCCCGCATCCGGTACCCCGGTCCCATGGGGTACCCCGGACCCCTGGGATAGCCGGGCGGCGCCGCGCCGCGGCCGCCGTCACGGGACCATTCCGGCGGCTGCCCGGAGGGCGGCGGCGGAGAGCCCGGCGAGGCGCCCGCCGGCCCGCCGGGAGGCGGGTAGGAGCCTGGGTCGGTCATCGAGCGCCTCCTCCGGTCTGAGCGGACCCCTCCGGCGAGAGTACCAGCGATCACCCCCCCCGGACCGTGGCAGACTCCCGGACGTGAGCGACATCGGGGTCGCCGTCATCGGCTACGGCCTCGCCGGCGCCGTCTTCCACGCCCCCCTGATCGCGGCCACCCCGGGCCTGCGGGTCCGGGCCGTGGTCACGGGTTCCCCCGAACGCCGGCGGCGGGCCCAGGAGGACTTCCCGGACGCCCGCCTGCCCGCCACCGCCGACGAGCTCTGGGGGGATGCCGGCGACATCGGCCTCGTCGTGGTCGCCACGCCGAACCACCTCCACGCGCCCCAGGCGATCGCCGCGCTGGAGCTGGGCCTCGCCGTCGTCGTGGACAAACCGCTGGCCCTCAGCACCGCCGAGGCGGGCGCCATGCTGGCCGCGGCGGAGCGGACGCGGGGCCTTCTCGCCGTCTTCCACAACCGCCGATGGGACAGCGACTTCCTCCTCCTCCGCGAGCTGGTCGAGCAGGACCGGCTGGGCGGTCTGCATCGCCTCGAGGCCCGCTTCGAGCGGTACCGGCCGGAGGTGAGCTCCGGCAGCTGGCGCGCCGGGGCGACCCCCGAGCAGGGAGGCGGGCTCCTCCTCGACCTGGGAAGCCACCTCATCGACCAGGCGCTGGTCCTGCTCGGCAGGCCGCAGACGGTGTACGGCGAGGTGGCCTCCGTGCGCTCCGGCGCCATCGCCGACGACGACTGCTTCCTCGCCCTCCACTTCCCGGGCGGGGCGCACGCGCACCTCTGGATGAGCGATCTCGCCCCCGCGGTGGGACCGCGATGGCGCGCCTGGGGACGCGCCGCGACCCTCGAGGTGTGGGGCCTGGATCCGCAGGAGTCCCAGATCCGGGCAGGAGCACGGCCGGGAAGCCCCGGCTTCGGCGCGCCCGACGGGGGGCAGCGCGCCATGCTGGTCACCGGCGGTGAGTGGAGCGGCTCGGGCGGGGACCTGCCGCTGCCAGCAGGTCGCGCCGCGGACTTCTACGCGGGCATGGCGGCGGCCATCCGCGGGGTGGCGCCGGTGCCGGTGCCGGCAGAGGCGGGCGTGGACGTCCTGTCGGTGGTGGAGGCGGCGCGGCGCAGCTCGGCCACGGGCACACTCGTCGCCCCCGCCTGGCTGCCCCCCACGCCGTAGCCGCTCCGGGGCCGGCTCCGGCGTGCCCGGTCCTCAGAAGCCGTAGAGGCCGGGAAGGACGGCCGCGAAGACGGCGACGTCGGCAACCATGTGGACCGCCATCGCGGGCCAGAGCGAGTTGGTTCTCTGCGTCGCCAGGCCGAGCAGGAAGCCGAGGAAGGCGGTGATGACGACGAGAGGCGCCTCGGGGCCCTGGTAGACGATGGCCAGGTGGGCGAGGGCGAAGACTGCCGACTGGGCGAGATTGGCGGCCAGCGGACCCGTCAACCTCTCCAGGCTGCCGAGGAGCAGGCCGCGGAACTGCAGCTCCTGCGCGGCCGCCTGGAGCATGTTGGCGGGCACGAGCCAGACGGAGTCGCGGGCCAGGGCCGGGATGGCGAACCCCTCCCGGCCGAGCAGACCGGCGGGGATGGCCAGCGTCACGAGCAGGAAGAGCAGGATGCCGCCGGCCGCGACCGCCGCCGCCGGCCAGCCGAAATGGAGCAGGCGCAGGCGGGGCCGGGCGTCGCGCGGCGCCAGCCGCACCAGGAGGAGGACCGCGGCGGTGACGGCGAACCACGCCACCGAGGAGTAGAGGCCGGCCTGGTCCCCGGTCTGGCGAACGCCCAGATCCGCGAGCAGCTGGGGGGTCGCCTGGAAGGCCGACCAGGACAGCGTGATGGTGACGATGCCGACCAGCATCAGGCGGGCCCGGGCCAGGCCCGGCATGAGGAACACGACGGCGAGGAGGGCGAGGGCGACCCCGCTGGCGCGCAGCTGGTAGGGATCGAGGCCGTTGACGTCGCTGTACAGGTTGGGGATGAGCACCACCGCCGCGAGCGCGGCGAGGACGACGAGGAGTGGCGTCAAGGGCGCCAGGGCCGCGCGCCCCAGGGCGGAGGTGCCGTTTCCGGGCATCCCGGCGGGCTCCGGCCCCTCCCCCGACACGGGGGGAGCCGGGGTCGCCCCGGCCGGTCCGGGATCAGCCGGTGGAGACATGGCGCCAGCCCTCGAGGACCTCGGCGACGGTGAGGTCGGCCTCGCCCGCCGCCTCGGCGAGGGAGACGTTCGCACCGGGGACGACCTCCACACCGATGAGCCGGTGGCAGGCGACGAGCAGCGTCATGTCCGCGTCGGCGATCGGCCGGACGGGCATGGCCCCGCGCATCACGACCCAGTCCCGCGTCACCCGGTATCCGAGTCCGACGAGCTTCCGGCCCCCGACGGCGATGTCGCTGAATCCCGGGCACCATCCACCCTCCACCCGTCCCGTGGTGGGGGCCAGGCCGAAGCCTCCGAGGGCGAGCCGGAACCAGGCGCCCAGCGCCGCGGACATCCAGTCGAGGGGCATCCCCCGTCCCCGGGGGGGGACGCCGACGGCGCAGAGCCCCAGCCAGCCGGGCCCACCGACCATGAAGGTCCCACCGACGGGACTGGTCGTCAGCCCGGGAAGGCCGGGGAGGGCGCGAACCGCGCTCACCAGATCCTCGCGGCGGGCCAGCCCGCCGCTCATCGCCACCCGGCGCAGCGTGGTGCGGAGCTGGAGCCCGACCGTCCCGGGATCGCCGGCTAGGTGGAGGGGGATCTCCGGAGGGTCGTGGGGCCGCCGCTCCTCGGCGATCTCCGCGACGCGCACCAGCGCGCGGTGCGCGCCGGCGGCGTCCCCCCCGGAGGGACGGACGGCACCCTCGTCAGGGAGTGGCCCGGCGGATTCCACCTCACGCATCCACGGTGGGATTCTAGGATTGCCGCCGATGGCCGCCCCACCGGTGCCCGATCGACACGTCCACACCGAGTGGTCGTGGGACGCGGCCCGGGGGGACATGCTGGCGACGTGCGCCAGGGCGGAGGAGCTCGGCCTCCCCGCCGTCGCCTTCACCGACCACGCCGACTTCACCGTCTGGCAGCGGAGCAAAGGTCTGGAGGCCGCGGCCCGGGCCGGCGCCTCGGCCACGTCGGTCCCGCCGGACGAGGCCCTGCCGGCCGGTCGAACCTGGCCGGTGCGCGTGCCCGTCAATCCGGCCGGCAGCGGTGACCTGGACATGGCCGGCTACTGGGAGGCCCTCGAACGCTGCCGGGCAGCCCACCCGCGCCTCCGGATCGAGAGCGGCATCGAGCTGGGGGAGCCCAATCTCTTCCCCGACCAGGCCGCGGCCGTCCTCGGGCAGCGGCGACCGGACCGCGTGCTGGGATCGATGCACTGCATCGCGGTGGACGGCGAGCTCGTCGACATGAGCTCGCCGGGCCTGCTCCTCCCCGCCAACGCCGCCTCCCGGATCCGCACCTTCCTGGCGGCAACCCTGGACCTCGTCGAGAGCCCGGCGCCGTTCGCCATCCTCGCCCACCTCGACTACCCCAAGCGGTACTGGCCCCACGAGCGGCTGGTCTTCGACGAGGAGGCCTTCGAGGAGGAGTACCGAGCCGTCCTGCGCGCCCTGGCGACGAGCGGCCGGGCCCTGGAGGTCAACACCAGCCGCGCCATGGAAGCGCCCCGAGGCCTGTGCCCCGGTCTCGTCCCGCTGCGCTGGTGGCGGCAGGCGGGTGGGGAGGCGATCACCTTCGGCAGCGACGCGCACAGCCCGGTTCATCTCGCCGCCGGCTTCGCCATCGCGGTTGAGGTCGCCGAGGCGGCCGGCTTCCGGCGCGGCTCCGACCCGCTCGACCTCTGGCGGCGCGCCTGAGGCGGCACCGGGGCAGGCTCCCCGCCGCGGGCCGCGCCCACCGGTGATCGGCTACTCTGCCGCTGTCCGATCCGCGCCTCTGGAGCACCGGCCATCAGCGTCACCATCCTCGTCGGCGGCCAGTGGGGCGACGAAGGCAAGGGCAAGGTCATCGACCTCCTCGCCGCTTCCGTCGACCTCGTGGTGCGCTCCGGCGGCGGCGACAACGCCGGTCACACGGTCGTCGTCGGCGGCACGCAGTACAAGTTCCGGCTCATCCCCAGCGGGATCCTCTCCCCGACGACGATGTGCGTCATCGGCCACGGCATGGTGGTCAACCCCAAATCCTTCCTGGCGGAGCTGGACGAGCACAACGGGCACGGAATCGACACCCGCAACCTCATCATCAGCGACCGGGCTCACATGGTCATGCCCTATCACCCGGTCCTCGACGAGCTGGGCGAGCAGCAGCGTGGCGACGACCGCCTCGGCACCACCCATCGCGGCATCGGCCCCGCCTACGAGGACAAGGTCCGGCGCGTCGGGTTCCGCATCGGGGATCTCACCAAGCCCGCCTTCCTCGAGAAGAAGCTCCGCTTCGTCCTCCGCCTGAAGAACGAATCCCTTGTCCGCCTCTATGGCCACGCGCCCTTCGACGAGCAGGCCATCCTCACCGAGTACCTCGGCTACGCGGAGCGTCTCGAACCGTACATCCGCGACGTCCACCCCATCATCCAGTCGGCACTGCGCGAGGGCAGGAACATCCTCTGCGAAGGGGCCCAGGGGGCCATGCTCGACCTCGACCTCGGCACCTATCCCTACGTGACCTCGTCCTCGCCCACCGCCGCCGGGGCCCTGACGGGCAGCGGCATCCCCCCATCACGCGTGACCAAGACGGTGGGCGTCTTCAAGGCGTACACGACCAGGGTCGGCTACGGACCCTTCCCAACCGAGCTCCGCGACGACGTGGGCGAGAGGATCCGCGAGACCGGGGCGGAGTTCGGCACGGTCACCGGGCGTGCCCGCCGGGTCGGCTGGTTCGATGCCGCCGTCGCCCGGTACTCGGTGGCCACCAACGGCATCGACGCTATGGTCGTCACCAAGGTGGACGTGCTCGACGAGGTCGAGACCCTCAAGATCGCCACCGGCTACCTCAGCAAGGGCGAGTACTGGGACCACCCGATGTCGAACATCTCCCACCTCAAGCACGCCGAACCGGTGTACGAGGAGATGCCCGGGTGGCGGTCGTCGACGCGGGACTGCCGGCGCTTCGAGGACCTTCCCCGTGAGTGCCAGGCGTACATCGAACGCCTCGGTGAGCTCGCCGGCGCGGCCGTCGACGTCGTCTCGGTGGGGGCCGACCGTGAGCACACGCTGGTCCGGCGGCCGCTGATCTGAGCCCGAGGTCGCGCAGGGTGGGCCGACAGGGCATGGCGCTGGTATCCTGGGCCGCGCCTACCGGCTCCAGGGCCGGCGAGGGCGGCGGCGCCCTCCGTTGCCATCATCTTCCCAGCGCCCGCTCCCGAGGACCCATGCGGATTCCCATCGTTGTCGGAGCGGCGGAACCGGCACTGCGGCCATCGTGGCCCCGACGGTTCGCCGCCCTCCTCCTGGCCGGCTCAGCGGCGGTCCTGCTGCTCTGCGGGGGATTCGGTGTGACAGCCCGGGCGGACTTCGTCCTCACCGGGCAGCTTCCCAACCTCGGTTCGGGGAGGATCTGGCAGGTCGTCTTCGACCCCGCCAACCCGGCGCTGGCGGCGGCGGCCACCGACACCGGGGTCTACCTCAGCCAGGACGGGGGCCTGACGTGGGCCGTCTCCGGTCTGACCGGCGTCCGGGTCTGGGCGGTGGGCTTCGACACCCGGCAGGCGACGCCGACCTTGTATGCGGGCCTTTTCGACCAGGGGATCCGGGACTCCGCCGACGGCGGCAAGACGTGGTCCGACGTGTCAACCGGGCTGCAGAACCGGAACGTGCGGTGCTTCGCCTTCAGCCTAGGGGGCATCGCCGCCGGAACCGACGACGGAGTCGCACTCTCCGTCAACGGGCAGACCTGGCATGACGGTGGCCTCGACGGGGACAGCGTCAGCTCGCTGGCGGTGTCCGCCTACATCCCGACGCCGGTCTTCGTCGCCGGCATCGACGACGGCGACCTGAGCCACGGCTTCCTCTTCCAGAGTGGCCCGACCGCCGGCGTCTGGACACCGATGACCGCCGGGCTCCCCAAGAGCGCGATCGCCAGCTGGATCAGCGCCGGTCCGCTGGCGGCGACGGTGAGCCAGCAGCAGCTCCTCGTCACCACCAGCAAGGGGACCTTCTTCTCGGATGACGACGGCACGGCGTGGAACGCGAGTTCCGGCATCCCCAGCGATCTGTACCTGACCACGGCGACCTTCAGCCCGCTCGACCCCGACCTCGTCTATGCGGGGGCGGACTCCGGGGGCAGCAGCGGGGGCGACCTGCTCCGCTCGGCGGATGGAGGCCAGACCTTCAGCGTCGCCGATGCCGGCCTGCCCTCGACGAAGGGGGCGGGGGACGCCCCCTCAAGAGAGGTGGAGAGCATCGCCGTCGCCGCCACCTCGCCACAGCCGACGGTGCTGGCGGCGATCGACACCTACGAGGGCGCCGCGGTGATCTATCGGGAGGTCGACATCACCGCTCCGACCCCACCCCCGGCCGCCACCGCCTCCGGTGCTGTGGCGACACTGCCCCCGGGGAGCAGCACGCCGATCGTCGCCACGCCGACGGCGCAGGCGACGGGGCCGACGCCCACCGCCAAGCCGCAGACCAGCCTCATCGGCCGGATCGGCGGCGCTGTCCTCCACTTCCCGATTCCGCTCCTTTTCGAGGTCCTCTTCGTGGCCCTGCTCGTGTTCCTTTGGGTCCGCTGGCGCCGCCACTACTACGTCGACGGTCCGCCCTAGCGGGATCGCAGCGGAATCGCCGGAGGGGCGCCGGTCACCCGGCGGCGGGCCGGCCCACCGGCGCCAGGGGGAGCCAGACGGTGACCGTCGTCCCGGCACCCTCGCTGCTGGTGATGGCCGCGTCACCACCCTGGGCACGAGCCAGGCCCTGGACGATGGCCAGACCGAGACCGGTGCCCCCCTCGACGCGGACGCGGGTCTTCTCACCGCGATAGAAGCGCTCGAAGACGTGGGGCAGATCGGCGGCGGGGATCCCGGGGCCGTCGTCGTGGGCATCGATCCGGGCCCTGCGACCGTCGTTCGTCACCGACCAGAGCTGGCGCGCCCCGGGGGCATACCGGCAGGCGTTGACGAGGAGGTTGCGGACGATGGCGGTGAGCGCGGTCCGGTCGCAGCGGACCACGACGGGCGCCGGCGGGAGGTCGCGGTCGAGGCGCTCCGGCATCCCCGGCACACCCTCGTCGAGGAGCCGGCCCAGGGCCGGCACGACGTCGAAATCCTCCGCCGTGTGGGCGCCCTGGGCGTCCACGCGGGCGAGGGTGAGCAGATCGGTGACCAGCAGCCGCAGCCGTTCAGCCTCTCGCGCCATCGAGGCCAGCGCCGACGCGAGCGTCGCCTGGTCGTGGGCGGCGCCGCGGCGCAGGACCTCGAGGTACCCGCTCAGGGCGGTCACCGGCGTCCTCAGCTCGTGGGACGCGTCGGCGATGAAACGCCGCACCTTCGCCTCCGACTCGCTCTGGGCGGCGAAGGCACCCTCGATCCGGTCCGCCATGTGATCGAAGGCGGTGGCCAGCTGGCCGACCTCGTCGCCGCGCGGCAGGAGCTGCGTTCGGGCCCGCAGGTCGCCCCCGGCGAGCCGGCCCGCCGTCGCGGTGAGGCGGCGCAGCGGCCGGAGTGTGCGCCCGGTCAGGAGGAGGCCGATGATCAGGGCGAGGAGGAGCATCGCCGCGCCGCCGAGGACGAGCATGGTCAGGTCCCCCGAGAGCACGTTGTCGATGGGGGTCATCGGCTCCGAGGTCTCGAGGACGGCGGCGGTCCGTCTCAGGGCGAGCTTCCCCAGCGGGAAACCGGCCACCAGCTCGTCGCCGCTCGAGGTCGAGACGACCTCGTGCCGCTGGACGCCCTGGCTCACCAGCGCCTGGAAGACCGGCGCGGCGAGGGAGGGGGGAGTGCTCCCGGCGGGGCGGACCAGGAGCATCGCCCCGGCGGGACCGTACACGGCCACCGCCACCCGCGCCCCCGACGCCTGGCTCATCAGGCTTGCCAGCAGGGCGACCTTCTGGGTATCCGTCTGGCCAGTTTCGCCGGAGGCGGCGTACAGCCTCTCCGCGGTGGTCAGGTCGAAGCTGCGCTCCGAGACATGGCTGTTGATCAGGCTGTCCCGCAGCGTCTCGTACTGGAAGACCCCGAGTCCGGCGAGCAGCACCGCGATCAGGCCGACGTAGGAGAGGGTGAGGCGCCAGCGGAGGCTCCTCAGAGCCACGCCGGCGCGCCGCAGGAGGCTCACGCGCCGGGGCCCCCACCGGTGGCGCGCAGCCGGTAGCCGACGCCGCGCACGGTCTGGATCCGCTCGTGGTCCGCATCCCCCAGCTTCTGGCGGAGGTAGCGGATGTAGACCTCGATGTTGTTCTCGTCGCCGAAGAAGTTGTAGCCCCAGACCTCGTCGAGGATCCGCTGACGCGGCAGCACCTGCTCGACGTTGAGGGTGAGGTAGTGGAGGAGGTCGTACTCGCGCACCGACAGGTCGAGGAGCCGGTCGCCGACCCTCACCTCCCGCGTGGCGGTGTCGATGGAGAGGTCGCCGGCCCTGAGGACCCGGGTGAGCTCGGGATTGCGGCGCCGGAGCACGGCCCTGATCCGGGCCAGTAGCTCGCCGAACTCGAACGGCTTGACCAGATAGTCGTCAGCGCCCAGCTCCAGGCCGTGGATGCGGTCGGTGGTCTCGTCCCGGGCGCTGAGGATGATGATCCCGCGCCGCGGCTCGCCGGAGATGGCCCGGCACAGTTCGAACCCGTCCAGGTTCGGCATCATGACGTCGAGGATCGCCAGGTCCGGCTTGAACTCGGCGACGGCGCGGAGCCCGGCCCGGCCGTCGGCGGCGGTGGCGACCTCGTACCCCTCGTGCCGGAGCCCGAGTGCGATGAAGTCGGTGATCGACGGCTCGTCGTCGACCACGAGGATCCGAGCCAGCGAGCTCAAGGGAGCACTCCCGGCGGCGCACCGGAGGGGGCGCCGTTCTGCGTCTCCCCCGAGTATATGGGGCCTTCGACGGACATCCCGCGCCACGGCGGCTTTCTCATCGAGCTCTCAGCGTCGCCGGTTTGCTGCGGCGGGCCCGGTCCGGATGGGTAGACTGCCCGCCATGGCTCCCGAGTTGACCACGGTGGGAGAGCCGCAGGGGGACACCGGGAGCCCGGCCAGCGGGCCGGACGCGGCGGTCACGCCGGCTCCCGCGCCGGCACGCCCGGGCTCGGGCCTGCTCGCCGACATCCGGCGGCCGGGCCCCATGGTCATCATCAGCCTCGTCTATGTGCTGATCCTCTCCGGAATCATGATCTGGCGCGGGATCTCCGTCTCGCCCGACTACCTGCTGGCGATCTTCGTCCCCGTGGCGCTGCTCAGCGGCCACTTCTTCGGCTTCCTGCGCGACTGGGTGCCGTTCGTCGCCATCTTCCTTGGCTACGAGGCGATGCGGGGCATCGTCCACAACGACGGCATCACACCCCAGGTGGCGAGCCTCGCCAACCTCGAGAAGTGGCTGTTCTTCGGCCACGACCCGTCCGAGGTCCTGCAGCACATGGTCAGCGGCAACCTCCTGCACGTCATGGCCGTGATGGCCACCCTGGTGTACTTCTGCCACTTCGTGGTGCCTCTGCTGGTCGGCCTCGTGCTCTGGCTGCGGGACCGCACCCAGTACCTGCGCTTCGCCACCGCCCTGCTCGGAATGTGCCTGGTGGCGTTCGTCTTCTTCATGCTGGTGCCGACGGCGCCGCCCTGGTACGCGAATCAGGCCGGTGTCCTGCCCGGGGTCCGGGACCTGGTCAGCAACACCCTGCCCAGTGCGGTGAGCCCCTTCTACCAGACGCTCAACCCCAACCCCACCGCCGCCTTCCCGTCACTGCACTCCGCCTTCCCCTTCCTCTGCTTCTTGGCACTCCGCCGCGTCTACCCACGTGCCTCCTGGATCGCCCTGGGGTGGAGCTTCCTCGTCTTCTTCAGCGTCGTGTTCCTCGGCGAGCACTACGTCGTCGACGTCATCGGCGGGGTGCTCCTGGCCGCCGCCGCGTGGTGGGCGATGATGCGGTTCGTGGTCCCTCGCGCCACCATCCTGCAGAGCGCGCGGCCAATCCTCGCCACCGCCCCGCGCCTTGCGGAGACCTCCGGTGCCTGACCCGCCGGCCGACGGCCGCCTCTCCCTCCCCGAGGGCCTGGGCGCGGCCGAGACCCACAGCCACACGACGGCCAGCGACGGCATGGTCAGCGCGGCGGAGCTGGTGCGGGCCGCCGCCGACATCGGCCTGTCGGCGATCTGCATCACCGATCACGACACGGTGGGGCCGATGGAGGAGGCCGTCGAGGCCGGCGCCCGGCTGGGCGTCGACGTGGTGACCGGGGAGGAGGTGACCTGCTCGTTCCCGCCGGGAGTCCACGTGGTGGCGCTCTTCATCCGCCGGCCGATCAGGATGCACCTGTCCGTCGAGGACACCGTGGACGCGATCCACGACGAGGGTGGTCTCGCCGTGGTGGCCCACCCCTTCATGCCCACCTGGTTCGCCTCGATCACCGAGCGGAGGCTGCGGCGGCTGCTGGAGACGAGGTCGATCGACGGCATCGAGGTCCGGCACACGGCGCCGGTGCTCCCCGGGACATGGAGGCGCCTCGACGACTTCTGCTCCGCTCACCGGGAACGGGTCGGCGCCCTGGTGGCTGCGGGGGACAGCCACTTCGGGGCCCACGACCTGGGGCGGCTGGTCAGCGTCTACCCGGGACGTGGGGCCGCCGACCTCCGCCGGGCCATCGAGGCGCGGACGACCTCGCCGCTCCGCGGGCTGGAAACCGCCGGCCCTCCCTTCACGATGCGGCTGGGCCAGCAGAGGCGCTCTCTGGTGGAGCTGAATCTGAAGCGGTTCCGCGGCCAGGTGGGGCAGGGCCAGGGCTGAGACCCGGGCAGGGACGGGGTAGAATCGCGGCGTGTCTGCGGCCGGCCCCACGGGCCCGGCCCCGATCGTGCCCGCTTAGCTCAGTTGGTAGAGCAGGGGACTCTTAATCCCAAGGTCACAGGTTCGACCCCTGTAGCGGGTACCACAGCCCTGTGGTGATACGGGTGTAACGACCGTCGTGCCGCGATGGCGCCGTGCCATCCGAAGATAGACGTCGCCGCGGTCCTACGCCCCCACTCCCCGCCGCCGGCGCCGCCAGGTCGCCAGCACCAGGGCCAGGCCCGCGCCGAGGAGGAGCAGCCCGCCGGTGAGCGGGAGCGGCCGGCCGGCCGGAGCTCCCGTGTCCGGCGTGGGAGCGGGCGCGGCGACGGTTCCGTCCGCGGTGCCGATCTCGTCGGCGGCGTCCACATCCCCCACCGCCGCCACCGTGGCGATGTTGGTGATCGAGGTGCCGATCGGGGCGTTCACGCCCACGGTGATCCCGAAGCTCGACGTCGTCGATGCGACGATGGCCAGGCTGTCGATGCACGTCACGGCCTGCCCCGCGGCGGAGCAGCTCCACCCGGCGCCGGTTCCCGTCGTGCTGGACTGGTAGGTCAGGCCGGCGGGGAGCGGGTCGGTCACTGTCACCGGCGCCGGCGAGTCCGACGGCCCGTTGTTGGTGACGGCGAGTTCATAGGAGGCCGACCCCCCGCTCGAGAGGACGGTCGTCAGCGTCTTGGTCAGCGACAGGTCGAACACCCGGTCGCTGGTGGTGGGATCGCTGGCGGTGTTGTTGGACAGGACGGGGTCGGTCTCAGGCCCCTGGGCGACGGCGACGTTGGTGAGGGTGCCCACCGCCCCCGAGGCGACGGCCACGGTCAGGGTGAGGGTGGGGGCGTCCTCGGCCACCACGATGGGCGTGGACAGGGTGCAGGTGACGGTGGAGGCGCTGGCGCCGCAGGCCCACCCTGTCCCGCCGGCGCTGACGATGCGCTCACCGGCGGGCAGCGTGTCGCTCACCACGACCCCGGTCCCGGAGTCCGAGGGTCCCGCGTTGTGAACGCCGATGGTGTAGGTCCCGTCCAGTCCCGCGGTGAAGTCGCCGCCGTGCGTCTTGGTGATCGACAGGTCGGAGCTGAGCGAGAGCGGTGCCACATCCGTCGCGCTGTTGTTCTCGGAGTCGGGGTCGGCGGTCGGCGACGACACGGTCGCCGTGTTGCTGACCGTGCCGCTGGCCCCGGATGCGATCCCCACCTCGAGGGTGATCGCCGGCGCCGAGGCACCGCTCACCAGACCGTCCGCGTCGGTGCATGTCACGACCTGCAGGGCGGCTGAGCACGACCAGTCCGCACCCATCCCGGAGACATAGGTCTCGGCTGAGGGGAGGGTGTCGGACACCGTCACCGGCCCCGCAGCGTCGGAGGGACCGTTGTCCCCCACCGTCAGCAGGTAGATGCCGTCGCTCCCGGCGGTGAACGTCGCCTGATGGACCTTGGTCACCCAGAGATCAGCGCTGGTCGTGACCCCCGTGGAGTCGCTGGCGCTGTTGTCGTCCTGGTTGGGGTCGGGGGTCACCGACTCGACCGAGGCGGTGTTGACGATGGTGGTGGCCGTCTGCGACGACGGTACGCTCACCACGATGGAGATGACCGGTGCCGTGCCTCCCGCGGGGAGGGGCGCGACGAGGTCGCAGGTCGCGGTGTTCGACACCACGCTGCAGGACCAGCCGCTTCCGCCGCCGGCCGACTGCAGGATGAAGGGCGAGGGAACCGGGTCCGTGACCACGAGCGGCAGCGCCGCGTCCGAGGGACCGTGGTTGGTGACGGTCAGCGTGTACGTCCCGTCGCTTCCAGCGGTGAAGTCCCCGGTGTGCGCCTTCACGATGCTCAGGTCCGCGGAGGTGTCCACCGTGGTGGTGTCCTGGGATGTGTTGTCCGCGGAGTTCGGGTCGGAGGTGGGGCTGGAGACACCGGCGTCGTTAGTGACGCTGTCCGACGTCAGCGACGGCGAGATGGCGACGGTCAGGGTCAGGGTGTTCTCCGAGGTGTCCGCCGTCAGGGCGGTGTCATCGCTGCAGGTGACCACCTGCCCGCTGGCCGAGCACGACCAGCCGCTCCCGGCGGCGCCGGAGTAGGTCTCGCCGGACGGCAGCGTGTCGGTGACGACGATCGGGCCCTGAGCGTCGGACGGCCCGGTGTTGCCGACCGCGATGAAGTACTCCCCAACTCCACCCGCCGTGAACGGGCCGTCGTCCGTCTTCACGATTCCGAGGTCGGCGCTGGTGGTGGACGAATCGGTCGCCGTGCTGGTGTTGTTGCCGGCATCCGGGTCGGGCGTCGTGGAGCTCACCGTCGCGGTGTTGCTGATCGAGGTGGGCAGCACGTCGCTGGCCAGCTCGATCGTCAGGGTGATGACGCTCGCCGGGGCAAGGGCGACGATGAACGCGCTGTGGGTGCAGGTGACCGTGCCCGACGCGTTCTCGCAGCTCCAGCCGGTTCCGCTGTAGCCGGAGTACGTCTCACCGGCCGGGAGGGTGTCCACCACGATCACGGGCCCAGCCGCGTCCGACGGGCCGGCGTCGCTCACCGCCAGGGAGTAGGTGGCGCTCTGCCCGGCGATCAGCGGGCTGGTCAGGGTCTTGACCAGTTGCAGATCGGCCGACTGGGTCGTCCCCGCATTATCGGTGCTGGTGTTGTTGTCGGGGAACGGGTCGTTGGTGGGGGAGCCGACGGTGGCGGTGTTGGTCAGCGTCGCGACGGTCACGCCGGAGGCGATGGCCACGGTCATGCTGAAGGAGGTGCTGTCGCCCACGTCGAGGGTGGTCGGGTCGGTGCAGGTCACCGTCCCCGCCGACGCCGAGCAGGTCCAGCCGGAGCCGTCGCCACCGCCGCTCGAGAAGCTCTCGCCGCTGGGGAGCACGTCGGTCACCGTCAGCGGTCCGGCGGCGTCCGAGGGCCCCTCGTCGTTGGTGACCGTGAAGTCGTAGGTCCCGTCGCTGCCCGCGAGGAAGGGGCCGGAATGCACCTTGGTGAGGGCGAGGTCAGCGGAGGTGACGATGGTCGTCGGGTCGTTCGACGTGTTGTTGGTGGACACCGGGTCGTTCGTGGGGGAGCTCACCGACGCGGAGTTCGTGATCGTCCCCGGCAGCTGAGATGCGGCCACGTCGACGACCACGCCGATCGGCTGCGCGAAGGCGCCGCTGACGAGGCCCGACGCGGTCTGGCAGGTGAAGATCCCGCCGGAGGCCGCACCGCAGCTCCAGCCCGTCCCCGTGGCGGAGACCAGCGACTCGCCACTCGGCAGAGTGTCGGTCACCGTCAGCGGCCCCACGGCGTCGGACGGCCCGAGGTTCTCGATCGACACCGTGTAGGTGCCCTGGCCCCCGGCCATGAAGCTCCCGCTGTGGCTCTTGGTGACCGCCAGGTCGGCGTTGGCGTCGATGACCGTGGGATCGCTCGAGGTGTTGTTGCCGGGGATCGCGTCGTAGGTCGGCGACGACACCGACGCCGTGTTGGTGACGGGGGTGCCGTCGGGGGTGCTCGACGGTGTTTTCACCACCAGGCTGATGGCAGGGGCGGTGACGCCGCTGGCCAGGGTGGTGGCGCCACCGGCGAGGGCGTCCAGGGTGCAGGTGACCGTGGAGCCGCTGAGACCGCAGCTCCAGGTGCTCAGCGCGTTGCTGCCCCCGGCCGACACGAAGCTCTCCGGCGAGACCATCGGGTCGGTCACCGTGATCGGCGCACCGGCGGTGGACGGTCCGTTGTTGGTGACCGTGAGCGTGTAGGTCCCGTCGGCCCCGGCGCTGAAGTCACCGCTGTGGCTCTTGACGATTTGCAGATCGGCGCGCCCGATGTACGCATCGACGGTCGAGGTGTTGCTCACGTAGGGCCCGGTCTTGTTCTGTGAAGCCCCGGTGTTGTCCGTCGCCGAGGCCGAGGCAGAGTTGGGGTACGGATAGCTCGGTCCGGTCGTGGCAGGCGTCTGCAGCGCCATCGACGGTGTGGCCTGGTAGACGACGGTGAGCGTCTGCCCCGGCTGCAGCGTCCCCAGCCCCGACCAGCTCAGGATGTCACCACCCGCCTGGGGGGTGATCGTGGGGTCGGCGGTCGACGGTGGCCCCGAGGGGAAGGTGATCGTCGTGCTGCCCGGGTCGTACGACCAGTCGGCGGGGAGCGTGTCGGTCACGGCCAGCGTGTCGGCGACCGCCACGCTGGTGTTGTTCTTGACGACGACCTGCCAGGTGAACGGCTCACCGGCGAAGGCGGCGCTGCCGTCGGGCATGCTCTTGGTCGTCACCAGGGTGGGGAACTCGGCGGTCAGCGTGGCGCTGGCCGACGCGGGGCCGTACGGCCTGGTTCCGGTCCCCCCGCCGTTCACCCCCTGCCACGACGTCAGCGTCGCCGTGTTGATGAAGGTCTGGCCGCTGGTCAGGTTCGCGGGCAGGTCGGGGTTCACCTTGTAGGTGACCGTCTCGGCCGGGCCCGGGTCGAGCTCGGCGATGCTCCAGGTGATCACGCCGCCCGATTCGCTCGCGGTCACGCCAATCCCCGGGCCCGACGTGGCCAGGCTCCCCGCGACGTAGAAGAGCTGGGCGGGGATCGTGTCCGTCCCGATCAGGTTGAAGGCGCTGCTCACCCCGGCCAGATTGTGATTGGTGACGGTGATGGTGAAGGTGCTGGTCCCGCCCGGCTGGATCTTGGTCGGGTTCACCGACTTCGCGATGGTGACGTCCGGCTCCACCACCAGCGTCTTGAGCGGCGTGTTGGCCGCCGTGATCAGGGTGCCGACGGAGGAATGGTCCGTCAGCGTGGCCGTGTTGGTGATGTCGTCGTTGCGGGCGTTGCCGACGACGTTCGCCACCAGCACGCTGAACGCGACCGACACGGTCTCGTCGCTGGAGGTCAGGTTCGCGTACGGCGTGGGGAAGGTCAGGCTGACGGTGTTGGTCCCAGCGGTGTAGGCGTACGTGAAGCCCTCCGCCGAGGATCCCTCGTCAAACGTGGTGAGGTCGGGCAGCGTCACCACGCCGCTCCCGGCGACATACGTCTGCTGCGTGCCCAGGGGGTCGGCCAGCGACGCCGTGTAGAACGTCGTGTTGTGGGGCACGATCACGTCGACGGTGTAGGCGATCGTCTCGCCGATGGTGGCGTCGGCATTGGTGTTCCCGGGCGTCGTGATCGAGCTCACCTCGGTCTTGGTCACCGTGGCCCCGGCGGTGATGACGTCGGCGCTGTCATTCGCGGGCGACGTGTTCTCCTCGCCCGAGGTCACGGTCGGATCGATGTTGCTCTGCGGGTAGTAGAGGTTGTCGGGCTGCCCCGAGTCGTTGTGCACGCCCACGAAGCTCCGCACCCCGGCATCGTTGGCGAACGTCTCGCCGGCGCCCGCGTCGGGGCGGACCTCCATGGTGAAGGTGAGCTGGGCCGTCGCGTCCGGCGCCAGGTCGGGGACGGCCGACGGCGGCCACTCGATGACCCCCGACGCGCAGCTCCCCGACAGGGGAACGATGGCGCTGACCTCGGTGCAGTTCTCCTGGGCGGGGAGGACGTCCCACACCTCGACGTCGTAGGCGTCGACGACGCCGGTGTCCTCGACCGTCAGGGTGTAGCCGATGTCGTCGGCACCCCTCACCGTGTCGTTCTTCGGCTGGGGGGCGGTCAGGGTGTTGATCGTCGACACCGCCTTGGTGAGCGTCACGACCGGCGCCGCCAGCTGGTAGGTGACCAGGTCGCGGGCGGTGAACGTCGTGCCCTGCGTGTTCGAGGTGACCAGCTTGGCCAGGTCCTGGGTGAGATCGAAGGTGTTGCCGACGGTGGGGTCCGCGCTGGCGATGACGGAGAACTGCACCTCGAACAGGGTCGCCGGATCCTCGTAGAGGTTGCCGTCGGGGGATGGCAGCGGGCTGCCCATCGTCCAGGTGAGTTGCGCCGATGACGTCAGGGCGAACCCGACGTTGCTGGCCGTGCTGTTGTTGGTCAGCGTCGCCGATCCGGATTCGTAGGTGGTGTTGGGCGGGATGAAGTCGGTGACCGTGGGGTTCTTGAAGTCGGTGCCCGGTGGGTAGCTGACGTCGATCTGGAAGCAGACGCGATCGCCCTTCTGGTAGGTGGGCGGGTAGCCGGATGACGCGGCGTCCAGGTACGTCGCCGTCGAGCAGTCCATGGGATCACCGGCGGGGACGTTCTGCGACACGTACACGGTGAGGGTGGGCCCGGCCGCCGCCTGGGACGCGGTGGCGGTGGCGGTGACCCCGTCCACCGTGAGCGGGCCGTCGTGGGAGATGGGCGTCCCCGCGCCGGTGCAGTTGGGATCGCCCTCGCCGCAGCGCACGGACAGGTTGCCCACCACCGTCTCCGTGTTGGTGAGGGTGTCGTTGCCGACGGTCGGCGTGGTGTCCACGTCGTGCGCCTGGTAGGAGATGCGGTCGGCGGCGGGGAAGGTGATCGTGTCCGTCGTCGACGGCGCGATGTGCCCGAGATCCCAGACCAGGGTGAAGGTGCCGTCGGTGTTCTCCACCACGGAGTTGTAGGCGGGGTCGGGTTCGGCACCCGTCGGGTCGCATTCGAGGGCGGAGTGGGCGTCGTAGTTGGCGTCGCCCAGCGGGCAGAGCCCACTGGGGAGCGTGTCGGTCACCGTGGTCTGGTCCGAGTAGCGGTACTCGGAGGTGCTCACCGTGATGGTGTAGTTGACGTCCTGGCCCTGGGTGAAGGTGCCGTCCGAGACCGTCTTGCTGGTGACCAGGTCGCGGGCGACGATGTCGTCGTATCCCGTGGCCTTGACCGGGTTGGACCCGCTGCCGAGGCTTCCCTGGTAGACGCCGCTGGCGGTGGCGTAGGCGGTCAGAGCCTCTCCGTTGGTCGTCTCAGCCCCGCTGTTGTTGTCGAGGTCGGCGGCCTGGCCCAGGCCGGCCGGTGCCGACCCCGACGACCAGGTCAGGGTGTTCTCCCGGATGGGGATGGCGGCGACGAACTCGATGACCTCGGTCGCCGAGGGCGCCAGGCTGGCCACGTCGAGCCACTCGACATGGGTGTAGACGGCGGTGGGCAGCGGGCCCGCGCCGTCCGGGTCGGCGCTGACCGTGGCCACCGTCGTCGGCGTCACGCAGTTGGCGGGCGATGAGAGCTGGCCGAGGATGAGGGGACTGCCGGGGTACTCGTCCCGGCTGCCGAGGTTGGTGGGGGCGTCGGTGGTGTTGTCGGTCTGCCCGCAGAGCAGGTACTCGATCCCCGCCGGCAGCCAGTCGTCCACGGTGATGCCGTCGGTGGCGTGGACAGAGTTGTTCGTCACCGTGATGGTGGAGACGAACTGGTGGTCGTGGACACCTCGGAGCTGGTCGCCGGCGGGCGTCTGTGTGATGGCCAGGGGTGACAGCGTGGTGGTGGCGCTGCTCGCCGCCCAGCCGGTGTCGTTGCTCGCCGTCCCCGTGGCGCTGAACTGAGGCACCTCGCGCGGGTCCGTGTTGACGTAGGCGGAGGCGCTGTCCGTGTAGCTGTCGTTGGGCAGGAAGTTCGGGACGGGATCCTGGTCCGTCGCCGCCGTCAGGGTGAAACCGAGCTGGTTGCTGGAGCCGGGGGAGAGGTCGGAGACGTTGCTCCAGATCAGGGTGGTCTGGTGGGTCCCCGGCTCGTTGGTCAGCACCTGAGGATCGCCGACGGAGGACGGGGTCGTGGACCCCTCGACGTAGCTGACCCCAGGGGGGAGAACGTCCTCGTAGCTGAGGTTGTACCCCCAGCTCCCGCCCCCCGGATTGCTGGCCGTCAGCGACACGGACGCGGTCGTGCCGTAGAGGACGGTCTGCGGCGCGCTCTCCGCCAGCCCGATGTTCGGGAGGCCCGACGCCCCGACCCGCGTCGGGGCGTCGATCGAGACGACGAGCGGGGCGACGGCGAGGCCCAGGCTGAAGATGCTGAGGAGGACGCGCCGGCCGCGCGCCCGGGAGGGGGTTGCCGGAAGGATCGCGGGGATGTCAGGCACGGAAGGTCACGCTACGGTGCGGGGCGGCCCGGCGTTGATCTGACCGCGTGACGGAGCTTTGACGTTTCGGCAACCGGCCGCGGCCGAGAACCCCCGCCACCGAGCGGCTCAGTTCGGGGAGTTGGGTGTCGCCACCTGGGCGGCCTTGGGGACCGGGACGCTGAGCAGCTGGCCGCCGCGGGCGGGTGCGGAGGCCCGGACCGGCGTGCGCTCGGGCAGGCGGCGGACCCGCTGCAGCATCAACGAGATGCTCTCCGCGTCGATCGGCCGGGCGAAGAAGAAGCCCTGGCAGAGGTTCACGTCGAGCGCCTGGAGCACATCCGCCTGCTCCACCGTCTCCACCCCCTCGGCGACCGTGGCGATGGCCAGCGACCGGCTCAACTGGGCCACGGTGCGCATCAGCTCCTGGCTCTTGGCGGACTCGGTGATGTTGTCGGTGAAGCTCTTGTCCAGCTTGAGGAAGTCGACGGGGAAGTTCTGCAGCTGGCCGAGCGACGAGTAGCCGGTGCCGAAGTCGTCGATGGCGATGCGCACGCCAATCTGCTTGAGGGAGGCGATCTGCCGCAGCGCCGCGCTGATGTCGGCCATCATCTGCGACTCGACGATCTCCAGCACCAGGCAGTGCGGGTCGAGACCCGACTCGGCGAGGGCGGCGACGACGTCGTTCTCCAGCTGGGTGCCGAACAGCTGGCGCGCCGACACGTTGACGCTGAGCAGGAAGTCCTGGAAGCGGGCGTTGGCCGTCCGCCAGCGCTGTGCCTGGGTGCAGGCCTCGCGGAGCACCCACGCGCCCAGCGGGATGATCAGCCCGGTGGCCTCGGCGACCGGGATGAAGTCGAGGGGTGGCACCAGTCCGCGGTCAGGATGATGCCAGCGCACCAGCGCCTCGACGCCGAGGATCCGGCCGTTCGCCGAATCGACCATCGGCTGGTAGTGCAGGACGAATTGGTTCTGGTCCAGCGCGGTGCGCAGTTCTCGCTCGAAGGTGAGGCGCTCCATCTCGCTGGAATGCAGCTGGGGGCAGTAGACGACGTAGCGGCGCTTCCCGGCCTGCTTGGCCGACAGAAGGGCGACGTCGGCGTTGCGGAGGAGCTCGCCGGCGTGCGGGTCGGTCCCCGCCATGGCGACACCCATGCTGGCCCCGACGGTGCAGTTGTGGAGCGCCGCCGCGTGCGGCCGCTGCACGGCGTCCACGATGCGCCGGGCGATGGTCTCCGCGTTGGCGACTCCACCCACCCGCGGCAGGAGCACCGCGAACTCGTCGCCACTCAGCCGACACACCATGTCGGTGGTCCGGACGCACGCCTGGATGCGGCGGGCGGTGCCCTGGAGGACGGCGTCGCCGATGCCGTACCCGAGGCTGTCGTTGACGGAGCGGAGGTTGTCGACGTCGATGAGCATCAGCGCCAGGTCGGCACCCGGCTTGCAGTGCCGGTCCAGCTCGCGCTCGAAGGCGGTGCGGTTGGCCACGCCCGTCAGCGCGTCCATGTTCCCCAGGCCCTCCATCTCACCCCGGTGCCGCGCCAGCTCGGCGTGCAGGCGCTGGAGGTGGAGGGTTGCCGCGGCGAGCCCGAGCGCCAGGCCGACGATGCCGGCGACGGCTCCCGCGTTGGCGGCGCCCCTCAGGCCGAGGACGACGCAGAAGACCCCAAGACTGACGGCGGCGGTGGCCAGGGCCCCGACGCCGAACGCCGGCCTGGCGAGGTACCGGAAGATAGGTTTGACGGGAGCGGTGGGCTTAGGCATCTGAGGGGAGCATAGGAAGCCCTTGCTCCTCCCGTCGTGACGGTCTCAAGTCTCCCCTGTGACAGAGTGCCAGCGGTCCCCGCGACTGTTCGATCCCCCGCCTGGAGATCGGATGTGGACGTGAGCGCGGCGTCTCTTGCGCCACGGGCCGACAACGCGGGGCGGGGCGACCCTCGGGTCCTCGCCCCGGTCGGCCCGCGCCCGGCCCTCAGCCGCGGCGGCTGGCCGGTGCCCGGGGAGGCTCAGTCCTCGGCGGCGGCGAAGGCCAGGCAGGCGTTGTGCCCGCCGAAGCCGAAGCTGGTGCTGATGGCGAGATCGACACGGGCTGCCCGGCCGGTGTTGGCGACGTAGTCGAGGTCGCACTCCGGGTCGGGGTCGTCCAGGTTGATCGTCGGCGGGACGTACTGGTCGCGGATGGCCAGGATGGAGAAGATCGCCTCGATGCCGCCGGCGGCGCCCAGGAGGTGCCCCGTCATCGACTTCGTCGAGCTCATCGGCACGGTGCGGGCGCGCTCACCGAGCGCCATCTTGATGGCGCGGGTCTCCGCCGCGTCGTTCAGCTGGGTGGACGTCCCGTGGGCGTTGATGTAGTCGACCTCGTCGGGGGTGCGCCGCGCCCGGGCCAGGGCCCGCTGCACGCTGCGGCAGGCTCCCCCGCCCTTGGGGTCGGGCTGCACGATGTCCACGGCGTCGTCGGTGGCGCCGTACCCCACCACCTCGGCATAGATGTGGGCGCCGCGGCGGCGCGCGTGCTCCTCCTCCTCGATCACGAGGATCCCGGCGCCCTCCCCCATGACGAAGCCGTCGCGCCCCTTGTCGAAGGGCCGCGAGGCCCGCTCCGGCTCGGCGTTGCGCGTGGAGAGCGCCCCCATGGCGTTGAAGGTGGCGATGCCGATGCGGCAGATCGCCGCCTCGGTGCCGCCCGTGATCACGGCCGTGGCGTCGCCCCGCCGGATCCACTCCGACGCCTCGCCGATGGCGTTGCCCGCCGAGGCGCAGGCGGAGACCGCCGCGAAGTTGGGACCGCGGGCGGCGAACTCGATGGCGACCCTCCCGGCCGCCATATCCGGGATCATCGCCGGGATGGTGAAGGGGGACACCCGCCGCGGGCCCATCTCGTTGAGACGCAGGACGGCGTTCTCCAGCCACTCCAGGCCGCCGATCCCCGAGGCGAGCAGCACGCCCACGTCGTCGGAGATGGCGCGGACGTCGAGGCCCGAGTCGGTGACTGCCTCGCGGGCGGCGGCCAGCGCCAGGGCCACGCAGCGCGAGGTGCGGCGCGCCTCCTTGAGACCCAGGTGGTCCGCCGGATCGAAGCCCTTCACCTCGCCGGCGATCTGGGTGGCGAAGTCGGAGACGTCGCACAGGGAGATGGGGACGATGCCGGACCGGCCGTTCCGGCATGCCTCCCAGCTGGCGGCGACGTCGTTGCCGATCGGGGTGATCGCGCCCAACCCGGTGACGACGACGCGGACCCGCCCGCCGGCGTCGCGGCTCACGGCACGCTCTCGCCGGGAGCCGGGCGGACCGGCGCTCCCTGGCTGTGGAACCCGCCGTCGACGTGGATCATCTCCCCGGTGATCGCCCGGGCGAGATCGCTGAGCAGGAAGACGGTGGTGTCGGCGACCGGGCTGGCGTCGGAGGTGTCCCAGCCGATCGGCGCCACCCTGCCCCAGGCGTCCTTGATGTCCCCGACTCCGGGAATGGACTTCGCCGCCACCGTGTCCAGCGGCCCTGCCGACAGGGAGTTGATGCGGATGCCCCGCAGCCCGAGGTAGCGGGCGAGGTAGCGAACGATGGACTCGAGAGCCGCCTTGGCCGGGCCCATCCAGTCGTAGACGGGCCAGGCGACGGTCGCGTCGAAGGTCATGGTCACGAAGGACCCTCCGCGCTCCGGCATGAGGGGAGCGAAGGCGTCCGCCAGCGTCTTGAGGCTGAAGGCGGAGGTGTGGATGGTGGTCGCCACCGACGCCCAGGGCGTCGACATGAAGTTCCCACCCATGGCGTCGGCGGGCGCGTAGCCGATGGCGTGGACGACCCCGTCGACGCCGCCCAAGCGCTCGCGGACCACCTCGGCGGCGGCGGCCACCTGATCGGCCCGGGTGGCGTCCATCTCCAGCACCGGCCCCGTCAGGCCGAGCCGCGTGGCGCTGCGCTCGGTCAGGCTCATGGCCCGACCGAACGAGGTGAGGACCACCTCGGCCCCGTCCCGGACGCAGGCGTCAGCGACGGCGTACGCGATGCTCTTCGGGGTCAGCACCCCGGTCACGAGGATGCGCTTGCCCGCAAGCAGCGTCGGGGTGGTCACGGCGGCGTCCCTCACGGTCGCTGGTTGAATCGGCGGGGCCGGGGCAGGTTACGATCGCGCATCACTCCTCCTCCACCCGCCGGATGAGTTCCAGCATCCGCGCGTGCCAGTCGGGATTGCCGGCGACGATGTCGCCGCTGTCGAAGACGGCTCTCTCGTCCCCCTTCCAGTCGCTCACCACCCCGCCCGCCTCGCGAACCAGCAGCGCCCCCGCGGCGAAGTCCCACAGCCCGAGCCCCAGCTCAAAGTAGCCGCTCCACACGGAGCTGGCGCAGTAGGCGAGGTCGAGGGAGGCGGCGCCCGCCCGGCGCAGGTCCTCGAATTCGCCGAGGGCCGCGTTCATCACCGTCAGGTATCGCCCGTGCCATTCGGGATGGCGGAAGGGGAAGCCGGTCGCCGTCACCCCTGCCGCGGGGCTGCCGCGGAGGTCGAGGCGGCGACCCGAGCGGTCGAAGGCGCCCAGGCCCCGCTGCGCCACCCATCGGGCTCCCAGCTCCGGCGCGATCACCACGCCGACGGTCGGCTCACCGGCCTCCATGAGGGCGACGCTGACCCCGACCATGGGGAACCCGCGGACGAAGTTCGTCGTCCCGTCGAGGGGGTCCACGACCCAGAGGCGCTCGGCGCGCCGGCCCCCCGCCTCCTCGGCGAGGATGGGGATCTCCGGCGTGGCGACGCGGAGAATGGAGGTGGCCGCCGCCTCGGCGTCCCGGTCCACGCTGGTCACCCAGTCTCCGAGGCCCTTGGACTCGGCGGTCACCGGAAGGCCCGAGGCGCGGGTGCCGGTGATCACACGCCCGGCCGCCTCGGCCGCGGCGCTGGCGAGATGGAGGAGGTCGGTGGAACGGCGCGCCGGGGCCGAGGCTGGGGCACTCACGGCGCTCATGATCCGTTATGTCGGCCCCCATGCGCCTCGGTGGCCAGTCTGACGCGCCCGGATAGGACTGCAGGGCCAGAACCGCCCGCCGTCCCCGGGGTGGCCGCGGGAGGTACGGTGTCTGCTCGTGAGCGAGGGCGCACCACCGGCGGAGATCCTCATCGGCACCTGCAACTGGCTCGACCACGAGGACTTCTATCCCAAGGAGCTGCGTGGAGCCCGCCAGAAGGAGCGCCTCACCTTCTACGCTCGGTACTTCCCCCTGGTGGAGGTGGATTCCAGCTTCTACGGGATCCCCACGCCGCGCACCGTGGCGGGATGGGTGGCGCGCACCCCCGACGCCTTCCGCTTCAACGTCAAGGCGTATCGCAGCCTCACCGGCCACGACCGGGAGCAGGGGAGGCCCCGGCCGCCCACCGCGGAGGAGGAGCGGGACTTCCTCGAAGCGCTGCGGCCGCTCCGGGAAGCCGGGAGGTTGGGCGCCCTCCACTATCAGTTCCCGCCCTGGTTCGTGAAGTCCCAAGCCGCCCGCGACGAGCTGCTGAGGGTCCGGGAGCGCCATCCCGACGACATCGTCGCCATCGAGTTCCGCCACCGCTCCTGGTTCGACGACACGCCGGGGGTCCGGACCGAGGACTTCCTCACCGAGCTGGACTGCAGCCTCGTCGGCGTGGACGCGCCCCAGGTGGGCAGCGGCACGGTGCCCCCCTTCCTGGCCGTGACCTCGCCGCGCCTCGCCCTGGTCCGCTTCCACGGCCGCAACCGGCGGACCTGGTACGCGAGCGTGAAGACGACGGGGGAGCGCTTCGACTACCTCTACACCCCGGCGGAGCTGAGCGAGTGGGTGCCGGCGATCAGGGCCGCCGCCGCCCGCGGAGTCCCCGTCCATGTGCTCATGAACAACAACCGCAGCAACGACGCCGTGGTCAACGGGTTCGACATGGGCCACCTGCTGGGCGCCAGCCTGCCCCGGCCGCCCGAGCCCATCCTGCGCCGCATGGCCGCACGCGACGGCGCCCTGCCGGACTGGGTGCCCGCCGCGCCCGAGCCGCCGGCGCCCGTCCCGCCCCCGGGGCAGGCGGACGACCGGTCTGTGTCACACTCAGGGCAGCTTCACCTCGACGTCTGAGCGGGACGGGGCAGCGGCGCCGGCGGACGTGGCGCCTGTCCTGTGCCGCACTTTCTCTCGGCTGCGCGGATGCGCGAGAATATGAACGGTGGGGCGCCGGGCGGCGTGCCCTGCTCGGCGTCGCTCCGCGATGGACATCAGCACCGAGGTTCCGCCGCCGGCTCTGCCGGTCCGATCGTCCGTGGAGGCATTTGCGATGGCCATGGCATCTCCTCGACGCAATGAACGGACCACGCGCCGCCCGGCGCCATCCGGCCTCCTGATGCGCAACGACGCCGGGACGCACGAGGTCGAGGTGGCCAAGGCCCTGAACCAGTGGGCGGTGACGGTGACGAGCCTCGCCGACGGCCGGAGCATCTGCCAGGACTTCTTCGCCCGCCGCTGGGAGGCGGTGGCGCGAGCCGAGGACTTCCTGCGCCTGCTCAACCGCTCCGAGCCCCCGCCCGGCTGGTAGTCGCGGCCCGGGCCGTTCCGCTCAGGCCGTGCGGTTCGCCCCGTCTCCCCCGACCGGGGCGCCGGTTTCCGTCTCGGCAACCGGGAACTGCACGGCGAGCTCGTGGATGCCGTCGTCGCGCCAGACCGTGATGGCCATGCCGTCTCCGGGATGGCGGGCGGCGATGGCGGTGCGGAACTGGGACTCGCCGCCGGTCAGCGTGTAGGCGCCAATGGCGGTGATGACGTCCCCGGGACGGATCCCGGCGGCGGCGGCCGGGGAGCCCTCGCGCACCGGCCCCACCTCCACCCCGTAGGCGGCGGGCAGCTTGTGGGCCGCCGCGATGGCGGCGTTCACGGTTCGGACGCCGGCTCCGAAGCTCACACCGGGCCCCGCCTCGCCCTCGGGGCGCGGCAGGTAGCGGCTCAGCTGAACCGGGTCGAAGCCGACGATGAGGCGCTCGCCGATCTGGAAGGCGGGGACGGCAACCCGGCCGACCCGTCCGAGGAGGATGGCGCTCGCCGACGGGTCGGTGAGGATGTCACGGACGCGGTGGGCGACTCCCCGGCTGGTCAGGTACTGGATCGCCGCCGCGCAGTCCGGATCGCCGGCGCGGACGAAGACGGTCACCTGGTCGCCCATGGCCCGCTCCGGCTATGCCTCCGCCGCCAGCGGCGACGGCGGCTCCTCGGGGCCTCCATCGGGCGTCCCACCCGGGTTCGCACCGCCGGGCCCCGGCCCGTGGCGGCGGTGGTGGCGCGGGCGGAAGCTCATCGTCCCCTCGGCCTCGAAGTGCAGGCCGACCGCCTCGGAGGCGGGGTCACCGGTCGCGACATGACCCTCCGACGTGCCCGGGGCGGAGCCCGGCTGCGCTCCGGGGGCGGCGCCCAGCTCGGGGCGGGGCCCGTGGCGGCGCCGGCGCCGGCGCCGGCGGCGCGGGGCCTGGTCGGCGCCCGGCGTATCGCCGGTCGCGGGCGTCCCCTGCGGGTGCTCCCCCTCCGGGCCCGCCGGCGGCCGCGGCTGGCCAACCCCGGAGATCGGCCCCTGGCCGCGGCGGCGGTGACGGCGGCGACGACGGCCCGGTGTGCCCTCGCCTGCGGCGGGCGCGGCCTCCTCGCCATGCTGCCCCCCGCTGCGCCGCTTCGGCGGTGAGACCACGTCGGCCGCGTGCATGTAGCCGCCGCCGGCGCGGGCGGCTTCGACGAGGACCCCATACATGGACTCCTCACCGGATCGGAGCGTGTCCGCGTCGCCGATGCATGCGACCAGCCGCTTGGCTCTTGAGATGGCGACGTTGAGACGGTTGGGCACGCGGAGGAACCCGATGCGGCCCCGCTCGTTGGAGCGGACCAGGGAGATGACGACGATGTCCTCCTCCCTGCCCTCGAAGGAGTCCACCGTGTCGATCTTCACGGAGCGCTTGAACTTGCGACGGCCCAGCGCCTGCCGCAGACGCTCCACCTGCTCGGCGTACATGGCGATGACCGCCATGCTCAGGTCGCGAGGGCAGCGCTCGTCGAGCAGCCTGACGACGTGCGCGGCGACGCGCACCTCCGTCTCGTTGCGCAGCGCCCCACCCGGTCCGCGCCGCTCCCGGCTCCCCCGCATGCCGTCGGTGTCGACGAAATGGAGGGCCACGGGGAAGGGCCGGCGGGTGATGAAGTCGTAGGCCTGCACCTCCGGGGCGTCCTCCAGCTGGCCCTCGTAGGAGGCCCGCGAGACGTAGGCCGCGATCTGGGGATGCATGCGGTGCTGGATGGTCAGAAGGCAGCGCGCGTCGGTGGGGAGGCCTCCCTCCCACGCCATCTCGAAGAGCGAGTCGTTGACCAGCTCCTCCAGGAAGGGGTCGGTCTCGACGATGCCGTACAGGGAGTCGTCCTCGACGGGGGGCAGCTGCTTGTGGTCGCCGACCAGGGCGAGGCAGGAGCCGAGGCGCAGCGCCGGGAGCGCCTCGTCGACCCGCGCCTTGTTCGCCTCGTCGAGGATCACCACGTCGAAGTTCATATCCGTGATCGCCGAGGTGGCGGCGGTCGCGCAGGTGGCGAAGTAGCAGTTGGCCTCGAGCAGCCGGGGGTCGTCCTCGTCGTCGCAGCGGAAGCGCTCCACCGCCGGATGCACGCGCTCGGCGCGGGCCACCCGGACCGCCCGCATCCCCGGGGTCCCGGCGAGACGCTCCAGGGCGTTGTCGACGGCGAGGTTGGAGTGGGAGGTGACGAGGATCCGCTCGTCGGGGTCGGCGGCGAGGCGCCGCTTGACCGCCTCGACGATGACGGTGGTCTTGCCGGTCCCGGGGGGGCCCTGGATGAAGACCGCCTGGCCCGCCTGGAGCCCGGAGAGGAGGGCGACGGCGCGGTCCTGCGGGGGGTTCGCCTGCATGCCGTCGGTCAGCCAGCCGCTGGGTAGATCGGCCGGGATGTGGACGGGGGCCTGGATCGTCTCGGGGGCGACCAAGACCTGGGCGAGGAGCCCGACGCCGAAGTCCCGCGTCGCGATGGCGGCGAGCACCGAGCGCTTGGCCTGGTAGAGGGCGCGGTTGAACGACGGTGTGATGTAGCCCTCACTGCCCGCGTGCTCGAAGGTGCGGGTGGTCACCTCCACGGTGTGGCGGTGGTGGTCGATGCGGGAGACACGGCCCACGAAGTTCGGCTCGTCCTCCGGCTCGACGAGCACGGCCGCGTCCGGGGCGAGATTGATGGGCTCGCCCTCGGGAACCGTGAACTCGACCTTGGCGATCTCCGGCTGGCGGCGGTCGGCGTCTCCGAACTCCCGCCCGCAGGAGGGGCAGCGGGTGTGCTCCGCCGGGCGCCACAGGGCCCGGCAGGTCTTGCATCGCCAGTACTCGCGGGCGGAGGCGTACCGGGTCCGCTGCGTCTGCGCCCTGCCCTTCTCCGCGGATTCCAGCCTCTCGACCAGCTTCAGGGTGGCGTAGAGGCGCTCGCTCTTCGCCGCCTTGGCGGCGGCGTCGCGCCAGTCGAAGATCCGGAAGGTGTCGCTGGGCACACCGTTGGCGGCGGTGACCACCGGCTCGCGGGTGGTCAGGGTGAGGACCTTGGCCCCCTCGGGATGGTCGCTCACCGGCTTCAGAGAGAGGACGCGAAGCGCCAGATGGCGGGGGTCGCCGCCCGGAGCCGGCTGGAGGACGCACTGGAGGGCGAGGTCCGGGAGGGCGAGCCGCACCTGCGGCGGCTCGTCGTCCGTGAACGACGCGGTGAGGTGGCCGACCTCGGACAAACGGGAGGCGAAGAGAGCCCGAGCATCGATGCCAGTGGCACCGTGGGCCAGCGTGGTGAGCACGACCATGGCATCACTGTCATCGGGGACGATGAGGTGGAGACGGTCGAGCGCGAGGTCCGGGGCGATCAGCGGACTGTCAACCTCGATACGCCGCAGGAGATGCCTGGACGGCGTTGCAGACAAGCTTCGGGATGCTTCGGAGGCACGCGGTCGCGGCGTCAACGCGTCGTCAATGGGCCGGTGGACGGCCGCGGGCAGCGGCTCTCGTAAGCTCCCGCCTGTCGCGACTATACCGGAACCGCGACCGGTTGCAACACACTGAGCACCCTGATGACAGAAGCCGGCCCCCTCACGCCGCCCGCCGCGACCCCACCCGCCGGGCGGCTGGGGCATCTGGTCGGCCTCCTCCCCCGGGGAGCCACGACCATCGCGATCTCGCTGGGCATCCAGGGGCTCACCACCTACGGCTTCCTCATCATCGCCGCGAGGGCCCTGGGGCCGGCCCGGTACTCCCCCTTCAGCGTCCTCTGGGCCCTCACCTTCGTTGCCGCGCCGGGCATCTTCCTGCCGCTGGAGCAGGAGGTCGGCCGGGCGGCCTCCGCCCGCCGCGTCCACCGCCTGGGGGCGCGGCCGGTGATCGCCCGCGCGGCGCTGGTCGGGGGTGCCATGGCCGCCGCCGTCATGATCCTGGCCGGAGCCGGCTCCGGCCCGCTGATCAGCCGCCTCTTCGACGGCCAGGGTCTGCTCTTCCTCGGCTTCCTGGTGGCGATCCCGTGCTACGCCATCTACTACCTGGCCCGGGGAGCCGTGGCGGGAGCGGGGCGCTTCCGGGCCTACGCGGCCGTCCTCCTCGTCGAGGGGGCGGTCAGGGTCGTGGCCGCGGCGGTCCTCTGGGGGCTGGGCGTGCGGAACGCCGGAGTCTTCAGCCTCGCCATCGCCCTTCCCAGCGTCATCGGCATCGCCATCGTCGTGCCGCGGCAGCGCGGCATCGCCGCCCCCGGCCCCGCCGCACCCTGGAGCGAGATCTCCGTGGCCCTCGGCTGGCTGCTCACCGGCTCGCTCCTCTCCCAGCTGCTCCTCAACATCCCGCCGCTCGCCGTCCAGGCCTTCTTCAGCGCCGGCGACCCGACGGCGGCGGGACGCGTCCTCAACGGCCTGATCATCGCCCGGGTGCCGCTCTTCCTGTTCCAGGGCATCCAGGCGGCGCTGATGCCCAAGCTCTCCTCCGACGCCACCGCCGGGCGCATGGACGACTTCCGCGCCACCCTCCGGCGGCTGCTGATCCTGGTCGCCGGGCTGGTGGCGGTCTCGGTGGTCGGCATGGCCACGCTCGGACCACCGGTGCTGCAGATCCTCTTCGGCCACCGCTTCATCCCCCTCGGGAGGCTCGACCTCGCCCTGCTCGCCCTCGGCAGCGAATCCATGATGGTGGCCCTCGTCCTCGCATACGCCTGCATCGCCCTCGGCGGGTACCGCGGAGCCGCCGCCGGCTGGGTGGCCGGGACAGTGGGCGTGGTGGCGGCGATGGTCATCCTGCCGGGCAGCCTGCTCCGCGTCGAGGTCGCCTTCTGCATCGGCGTCGGCGTCGCCTGCGCGGTCATGGGGCTGGCGCTGGTTCGCCGCCTCGGAGCTCATGCGACCGTTCGCGGTCAGATCCCGCTATCCGGGTAACCCGGCTCGCCCGCTCGCGTCAATAACGCCATGGGCGAGGCGAGACCGTCGACGGGTGCGGGCCGCGCGCCGATCGGGTCCGGCCGCGTCGTCGACCAGCCCTCGGCCGCCTCGGCACGGGCAGGCGCGTCGACTTCGCGGCCCCCGCGGCCTCGGGCGCATCCGCGCCCCCTTCCCGGCCGGCCGGCGCGAGGGCGCAGCAGGACGGCGTCCCGTTGACCCTCGTCGCCTCGGCTGTGCTGCTCGGGGCGCTGGTTGTGGCGCTCGGCCTCTTCGAGTGGTGGCGCCGGCGCCCGCGGGGTACCCCCTCGGGCTGAGCCCGGCGGCGGGTTAGGGGAGGGTCGCCCGCGGCGCCGTCGACGACACAGCGCGGAGGTCGGACTCCACCATCATCGCCACCAGCTCGGGAAAGGACACCGTCGGCTGCCAACCCAGCACCCGGTGCGCCTTCGACGCGTCACCGATCAGCATGTCAACCTCGGCGGGGCGGAGGAAGCGCTCGTCGACGACGACGTGGTCCTGCCAGCGCAGACCGGCGTGGCCGAAGGCGAGCTCGAGCAGCTCTCGGACCGAGTGCGTCTCGCCGGTGGCGACCACGTAGTCGTCCGGAACGTCCTGCTGCAGCATGAGGCGCATGGCCCGGACGTAGTCGCCGGCGAAGCCCCAGTCGCGCTGCGCGTCGAGGTTGCCGAGGGAGAGCTGCGTGTCGAGACCCTGCTTGATCCTGGCCGCGCCGTGGGTGATCTTGCGGGAGACGAACTCGAGGCCGCGCCTCGGCGACTCGTGGTTGAAGAGGATGCCGCTGCAGGCGAAGATGCCGTAGCTCTCCCGGTAGTTGACGGTGATGTGGTGCCCGTATGTCTTGGCCACGCCGTAGGGCGAGCGCGGATGGAACGGCGTCAGTTCGGTCTGCGGTGTCTCTCGCACCTTGCCGAACATCTCGCTGCTCGACGCCTGGTAGAAGCGGATGCCGGCGTTGACGAGACGGATGGCGTCAAGCATGCGGGTGACGCCGAGCCCGGTGATCTCCCCGGTGTTGATGGCCTGCTTGAAGGAGAGGGCGACGAAGCTGATGGCCGCGAGGTTGTACACCTCATCCGGCTGGCTGCTCTCCAGGGCGGCGATGAGCGACGACTGGTCGTGGAGGTCTCCCTCGATGAGGCGGACGTCGGGGACCAGCTGCTTGACGAGGGCGATCCGCGGGTTGTTCTGCCCGCGCACCATGCCGTGGACCTCGTATCCCTCCGCCAGGAGGTGCTCCGCCAGGTAGGTGCCGTCCTGCCCTGTGATCCCGGTGATCAGCGCGGTTCTGGACATCTCATCTCTTCCCGTGGGGAGCGTCGGGGTCCGGCGGCGGGCCGGCCCGGCGGGCTGTTGCCGAGGAGCCCGCATCATAGCCGCCCGGCCGCGGAAGGCTGGCGGGGGGCCCGGCCGGCCCGGGTCGGGCGGGCGGTGGCGGTGCCGCCCCCTTGAGCCTGTCGAGGTCGGCGGCGACCATCTCCCGGATGACCTCGTCGAATGCCCGGCTGGGCGCCCAGCCCAGGTGGGACCGCGCCTTCGAGGCGTCGCCGCAGAGATGGACCGGCTCCACCGGGCGGAACAGGTCGGGGTCGGAGACGACGTGACGCCGCCAGTCGAGGCCGGCGGCGGAGAAGGCGATGTCCAGCAGCTCGCGGAGCGAGTGCATCTCTCCCGTCGCCACCACGAAGTCGTCGGCGACGTCGTCGGCGAGGATGAGGCGCATGGCGCGGACGTAGTCGGGCGCGTAGCCCCAGTCGCGCGAGACCTCGAGGTTGCCGAGGCGCAGCTCCTCCTGCAGGCCGAGGGAGATGCGCGCGGCCGCGTCGGTCACCTTCCGGGTCACGAAGTTCAGCCCCCGCCGCGGCGATTCGTGGTTGTAGAGGATGGCGGTGGCTGCGAACAGCCCGTGGCTCTCGCGGTACACCGACATCATCTGGTGGGCGAAGGCCTTGGCGACCCCGTACGGGGAGCGGGGACTGAGGGGGGTGCGCTCGTCCTGCGGCGACACCTCCGCGCCGGCGAAGATCTCCGAGCTGGTGGCCTGGAGGAGGCGGATCGTCGGGTCCACCCGGCGCACGGCCTCGAGCAGGCGGAGGACACCCAGGCCGGTCACCTCGGCGGCGGCGAAGGGGTCGAGGAAGGAGGCCGCCACGCTGGTGGCGGCGGCCAGGTTGTAGACCTCGGCGGGGCCGCTGCGTCGCAGCGCCGCCTCCAGTGAGGCGCTGTCGGTGAGGCTCCCGCGCAGGACGTGGTCGCCGTCGTCGAGGCCCCCCGCCACCTCCTCGCCGGGCAGTGCCAGGCCGAACACCTCGTAGCCCCGGTCGAGCAGGTGCTCGGCGAGATAGCCACCGTCCTGGCCGGCGACACCGGTGATCAGGGCGCGGCGGCGCGTCTCGGCCATCACGGTCAATGTAGCGGCAAGGCCGGGTGCCCGGTGCTGGATCCGACCTCCGGGGCGCCCGGGGCCGTAGGATCGCGGGGTGAGCACCGAGCAGTCCGGGGTCGACCTCTCCGGCCTCCACCGCGAGCTGGACTCCCTCAAGGCGAAGCTGTGCCGCTGCAACCACCAGGGAACCTGCCTGAGCTGCCGCGGCTTCGAGGTGGTGCGGGAGCAGGCCCAGGCCGTCGCCGCGGCGGCGTCGCAGCCGGTGCTCATGCAGGTGGCCCAGGAGGCCGCGGCCAAGGATCTCCTCGGCCAGCTCGGCGGCCTCCAGGAGATGCTCACCGGCGACCCGCAGCTCTCCGAGTTGATGGCGCGTTTCGCCGAGCGCGTGCAGGAGGACCTCGGCGGGCCCGCGGAACTGGAGCGGATGCTCCGGGGATTCGGCCTCCTCGGGCCGGAGGGGCCGTTCGGGCCCGGCAAGGCGCCGGGTCCGACTCCGTATGACGATCGCCCCGGCGCCGCTGACGACCGCCCCGGACCGGGCGACACCCCTCCCCCGGCGCACGGCGGGAGCCCTGAGGAGCCCGGGCCACCGAAGGCGGATCTGCCGCCCTCCTGAGCCGGCGGCCCGATGAGCTAGCTTTGCGGAATGGCCGTCGCCGCCGCCACCGACCGCACGCCCGGGTGGCGCGTCGAGCAGTCCGACTGCCTCGAGTTCCTCGGCGGACTGGCGGATTCGTCGGTCGACTGCATCGTCACCGATCCCGCCTACTCGGGCATGAACCAGCACATGCAGTTCGGCCGGGGACGCATCGTGGGCCGCTATGGCGACGCCGCCAATCCGAAGTGGTTCCAGGAGTTCCACGACGACCCGCCGACATTCTCCCGGCTGCTCGACGAATGCCACCGCGTGCTCCGTCCGGATCGTCACGTCTACGTGATGTTCGACTCCTTCTCCCTGCTCAGCCTGGGTGCGGTCATGCGCACGCACTTCGACGTCAAGGGGCTGATCGTGTGGGACAAGGTGGACATCGGCATGGGCCACTATTTCCGTCGCCAGCACGAGATGATCGTGTTCGCCTGCAAGGGGCGGCGCCGTCTCTCCCGGCGCGACCTCGGCGACGTCTGGCGCATCAAGCGGATCCACCGCGGCGCCTACCCGACGCAGAAACCGGTGGCACTCTTCGCGCAGATGCTGCTGGGCAGCGTGGAGCCCGGCATGACCGTCTGCGATCCCTTCGCCGGCAGCGGCAGCTCCGGCGTCGCCGCCCTCGCCGCCGGTTGCTCCTTCCTGGGAGGCGACGTCAGCGCCACCGCCGTCGCGCTGGCGCGGGACAGGTGCGCCGCCTACCTCGCCACCGGCGTGGACCCGCTGGAGAGGCAGTGACGAGCCGCTCGCATCCGCCGCGCCCGGGGAGCACCGGTCGCCGCCCGCACGCTTATCCTGGCCCGGGATGACCTCTCCCGACACCGCCGCCGCGGAGGCGGCGCTGCGCTACAACGTGCGGACCCTGGCTCCGTTCGACGCCGCCGGCCTGCTCCGGGCGCTGAAGTCGGTGGGATGGTCGGCACCCCTCCCCGGGCCGGTCTCCGCCACGGCGCCGGGCGGTCTCGCCGTCGAGGGTCTGGATCCTGACCAGACCCTGGTGCTGCAGCGCTGCGCGCGGGGCGAGGGCGGCGACGCCGTCACCGCCGTGTCGGGAGGCAGGGCCGTCCTCGTCGGGTCGCCGGCCACCCTGGCGGCGGTCGCCACCCGCCTCGCCCAGGCGGGGCGACCGGCGGAGGAGCTGGGCTTGGCTCTCTCGGCGGCCCTCGCCGCGGGAGGCCCGCGGCCCCCGCTGCGCTGCGGCCCCCGTGCTCTCGAGTTCGGCGACCGCACGCTGGTGATGGGCGTGGTCAACGTCACCCCCGACTCCTTCTCGGGTGACGGAGTGGGGGGGGACGCCGCCGCCGCCCTGGCCCTGGCAAAGCGGATGGTGGCGGACGGCGCCGACCTCATCGACGTGGGCGGGGAGTCCACGCGGCCGAACTCTCAACCGGTGGACGCGGTCACCGAACTGGGTCGGGTGATCCCCGTCGTCGAGGCGCTCACCGCGCGCCTGGATGTGCCCGTCTCCGTCGACACGCGGAAGGCGGAGGTGGCGGCCGCCGCCATCGCCGCCGGGGCGACCGTCGTCAACGACATCTGGGGGCTGCGCGGCGACCCGGGCATGGCACCGCTCCTGGCCGCGAACCCGGGGGTGGCGGTGGTGGCCATGCACAACCGCCGAGGCCACGGCTACGCCGACCTGGGCGCGGATGTCACCCGCGACCTGCGCGAGTCCCTGCTCATCGCCGCTCGCCACGGCATCGACGCGGAGCGGATCGTCATCGATCCCGGTTTCGGCTTCGGCAAGACGCCGGGACAGAACCTGGAGCTGATGCAGCGCCTCACCGAGCTGCGCGGCATCGGCCGCGCGCTGCTGATCGGCCCCTCGCGCAAATCGACGATCGGCCTGCTCCTCGACGGCGCCCCGCCGGGCGAGCGGATCGAGGGCACGCTGTCCCTCTGCGTGCTCGCCACCGCGTCCGGTGCCGACATGGTCCGGGTCCACGACGTGGCGGCGATCCGCCGGGGGCTGCGCGTCAGCGATGCCGTGCTGCGGGGCATCCCCGATGCCGTGCGCGAGGCCGCGGCGCCGGGACCGACGGGGTGAGCCGGGGACCCGGGCCGCCGGCGTCCTCCTGGGCGTGGATCGCCCTGGGGGTGAACCTGGGCAACCGGGGCCTCGCCCTGGCCTGCCTGCGCGACTCGCTCGGCCGTGCCGGCGCCGCCGTGGAGGGTGCCTCGGGCGAGATCCTGACGCGGGCGGTCGGGGTGACCAACCAGGGCGACTTCCACAACCAGGTCGTCCTGGTGCGCGCTCCCGAGCCGTGGACGGCGACCCGCTGGCTGCGCGTGTGCGGTGAGGTGGAGGCGGCCTGCGGGCGCCGGCCGACCTTCCATTGGGGGCCGCGCCGGGCCGACGCCGACATCGTTCTCCTCGGCCGCCATGGCGAGGTGGTGAGCGCGGGCGCCCCCACCGTGCCGCATCCGGAGCTCGCCCGGAGGCCCTTCTGGCTGCGGCTGATCGCCGAGATCGACCCCGCGGTCGCCGCGCCGCCCGGCCCCGCGGCTGCTCAGATGGGGAGCCGGTCGGCCAGCTGAGGCACCAGGCGCAGCGCCGCCTGGATCTGCCGGGCGATCCCGGCGAAGTCGGGGGGCCGTTCGAAGTCGACGAGCCACGAGTGCTCCGCCGTGAACTTCTCGACCAGCGTGGTGGATCCGAGGGCCGCGAAGCCGACGTGCACCGACGGGCGGTCGTCCTCCCGGAACGCCTTGGCGAGGAGGCCCTGCACGGTCTCCACCCACGTCGAAACCTCGCTCAGCTCGTGCAGCTCGTACCCGCCGTCCCCGAGGACGAACTCGGCCTCCAGCTCGATGAAGGGCTGGGGGGTCAGCTGGTGATGCGGGCATTCCTGGGACTCGTCGTCGTCGTGGTACAGCTCGCAGTCGGCACCCGGTCCGTACGCGGCGACGTAGGTGAGCAGCGCGTCCCAGGCGAAGCTGAGGTGGACGTGGTACCGCGACGGCGGATCGGCCGCCGAGAGGCGGATGGTGCACTCGAAGCGGCGCTCGCCAGTGGACGGCTCGATGTGGTGGCGGATGTCCTCGATGGAGAGGCCGGTCTCGTCGAGCGCCTCGATCACATCGGCGGAGATCTCCTCGTAGGAGGGGAAGCCGCCGCGTTCGTGGCCCGACTGCTCCACCGGTTCGGGAACGTGGTGCTCAGCCACCGGGTGCCCGCCCGCCCACCGTGCGCAACCTGGGGGGTGTGGCCACCTTCTCAGTCTAGTGGCCTGGAACGGGGATGCGCGGGCGCACCGCTCCGGGGCCGACGCCGGCCGGCGGGGCCCGTCCCCTGTCAGCCGGCGTCGGCCAGCCTCACCCCGGTGAAGCGGTACCCGACCCCGGGCACGGCGAGGATCAGGCGCGGGCTGGCCGCGTCCATCTCGATCTTGCGGCGGAGATTGCGGATGTGGACGTCGATGACCCGGCTGTCCATGGGATGGCCGAAGCCCCAGACGGCGTCCGTCATGGCCTGGCGGGAGATGACCTGTCCGGTGTGCCGGACCAGGAGGGCGAGGACGTCGAACTCCGTGTGGGTGAGCCGGACATCCCCCTCCGGCCGGATCACGCGCCGCTCCTCCAGGTCGACCACCAGGCCCCGGAAGGCCAGCCGGGCCTCGCTGGCGGGCGTGGTCCGGACGGCGCGTTCCCCGGTCTTGCGCAGGCTGGCGGCAATGCGGGCGAGCAGCTCGCGCGGCCGGAATGGAATGGCGATGAAGTCGTCTGCACCGATCTCCAGTCCGAGGACTGCGTCGATCTCCTCATTGCGCGCGCTCAGCATCAGGATCGGCATCCGGTGACCCCTGCGGCGCAAATCGCGGCAGACATCGAAGCCGCTGGTGTCGGGCAGGCTGAGATCGAGGAGGACGACATCGGGCTGGAAGCTCTCGACGCGGCTGACCGCCCCGGCACCGTGATCCAGTTCGCTGACGAGGAAGTCCTCGCCCTCGCAGGCCGCCCGGGCGACCAGCCGGACGGCTGCGTCGGGCTCGACGACGAGCACTTTGGGCCTGGGTTCGTCCATCGGGCCTAGCCTAGCCAACTCGGCTGAGGGTGCTCCACCGGTCCCCGGGCCGCCGCGCGGGATCGGCGGTTCGATCGTTTCGACCGCCCCGAACCACGGCGCATCGAGCGCGGGGTTGTTACTATACGGGCCGATCAGGCGATCAACGTCCCTCTGCGAGACACGGAGAATCACCCGGGAGAAGGGCCTGTGCAGACTCAGGGCTCGCTGCAGGAATCGAGTCTGGCTTCGCTGCTCCAGACCATGCAGACCGAACGTGCCACTGGCGCGCTCGCCTTGGAGAGCGACGACGAGACGGCGTCTCTGTACTTCCTCTTCGGGCATCTCTTCCACGCCGACGGCGCCGGCGGGCAGGGAGAGGACGTCGTCCTGAGCGCCCTCTCCTGGCAGCAGGGGAGCTTTCGCTTCAACCCTCGCGCCAAGCTCCCTCCCGAGGAGACCATCAAATCCTCGCCCGCCGACCTGATCGCGGAGGCGGAGCGGCGTTCGCCCGGCGCCGGGCCGAGCCAGGCCCCGGCATGGCAGCCGGGCCCGGCGCCGTACGCCGCGCCCGAGCCGGCGCAGTACGAGAACCCCACCTACGACGACCAGCCCGCGCCGGGCTATCCCTGGCCGGCTCCGGCCACCCAGGCGCCCGCACCGGATTATTCGGCATGGAGCGCCCCGGTCCCGGAGCCGACCGCGCCCCCGCCGGCGTACGCGCCTCCGAGTCCCTATCCGTTCGGGCGTGAGCCGGCGCCGGCCGAGACCCCCCGCTACCAGCAGCCGGTCCCGGCTGAGGCCCCCCGCTACCAGGAGCCGGCACCGGTCGAGGCCCCCCGCTATCAGCAGCCGGCACCGGCCCCCGCCCCGGCGGCACCGGAGCCGTCCGTTCTCGGAGCGCGTGCCGTGCCACCGCTCGACATCGTCTACCCGCTCCCTGCGGGGCGGGCGCAGTACCAGGGGCTGAAGAGCGCCTTCGTCGACTTTCCCAAGCTGCTCCGCACCCTGCGGGGCGATCAGCAGACGGGCTATGTCCGCCTCTCTGGAGGCAACTTCTCCGGGATGCTGCTCTTTCACAAGGGACGGCTTCTCGAGGCGCTCTCCAGCGACCCCTCCGCCCGGTCCGGGCCGACCGCCTTCCAGGCCTTCCGGAGGAGCATGGAGGCGGGCAACGGCAGCCTCGATGTCGTGGACCTCGCCGTCGACACCGTCGATGCGCTGGCGCGGCTGCTCAGCGCCCCCCTCATGTACACGGGGCTGCTCGGCCGCTTCATCAACTTCGACGCCCTCCTCGGCCATCTCAACGAGGAGAAGGTCGACGGCGCCGTGGTCGTGGTGGGCGCCGACGACATCGGCGTCGTCCTGCTGAGCCAGGGGCAGGTGCTCGGGGCGTTCACCCGGAGCAACCCCGCCCTCAGCACCGCGACGAGCGGTGTCGCCCGGATCGCCGGGGAGAAGACCGCACGGATCGAGGTCAACAGCGGCGCCGGCACCGTCTCGCCGATCGACTTCGAGAGCGCGCTGTCCCGCGGCTATTGAGCCGCCCCTCGCGCCACGGCGGCAGGACCGCCGCCATGTGGCTGGGGCTGGCCGTCACCTGCCCGCTCATCGCCGGGTGCTTCAGCGGCCCGGCCCAGATCATCGCCATCGACCCCGCCCGCGGCGCCGTCAACGTCGCAGCCGACATGCCCGTCCGGGTCGTCTTCGACCGGCCCGTCAACCATCGCAGCGTGGCCGAGCATTTCAGCGTCACGCCCGCCCTGCCCGGATGCGCCGACCTGAAGGCCGCCTTCACCGCGGCGGCCGGTTCCGCCTGCTGGGTGGTCTGGCTGACGGATCAGTCGGGCTTCGTCCTCGAGCACCCCGGAGCCATCTTCAGCCCGGTGACCAAGTACGAGTTCCGGCTCAGCGCCGGCGTCGCCGACGCCGACGGCACGGTGAACTCGCTCGATCACGTGTGGGACGTGAAGAGCGCGCCCGCGCCGGTCCTGGTGGCGGCGACGCCGTCGGAGGGCAGCACCGTCGCCCGGGACGCGCCCATCACGCTCGCCTTCTCGGCGCCGATGGCTCTCACCTCGCTGGCGACGGCCGTGAGCCTCTCCCCCTCCGGATCCGCCCTGGACGTGGTGCAGGACAGGAACGATCCGTCCGACTTCGAGGTGGTGCCGGCGGATCTCCTGCAGCCCTCGGCCGGGTACACCCTCACCATCAGCACGGTCGCCACCGACACCCATCTCCAACCCCTCCAGGCGCCGGTGACCATTCACTTCCGCACCGGCCAGATGTCGACCGGAGGGCAGGCCCTGGTGCTGGCCGGGACGGCCGCCGGCGCCACCATGCTGCTCTCCGCCCAGCTCACGCCTCCCAGCAGCGGTGAGCCGATCCCGGTGGAAATCGTCGACCAGATGCCGCTCTGCGCCGACCCGGTGGGCTGCGGTGCCGTGGCGACGGGACAGCCGACGGCCGTGATCGACGACGCGGCGCTGGCGCCCGGCGCCCGGTGGCTCGCCGTCGTGGAGTCGGACCTCACCGTCCCGGGATCGCCGACGTCCCTTCAGGTCATCGACCTGAAGTCGGATCGCGAGGTGAAGGACGTCACCGGGGCGGCATGGCCGGCCTGGTCTCCGGACGGCTCCACCCTCGCCTTCGTGGGGGCGGATTCCACGGTCCGGCTCTACGAGCCGGCCACGGACGCGCTCAGCTCGTTGCCCAGCGGCTCGCTGGCGGCGGGGAGACCGGTGTGGACGGCGGACTCCGTGACCCTGGCCTTCCCCGTGGCCGCGACCGCCACCGAGCCCGCCCATGTCGAGCTGGCGACCCCGGCCGTGGCAGCCCTCTCCGCCATCCCGGGGCTGAGCGGCGCCGCCGTCCACCCCGTGGCCGCCCCGGAGGGTGAGCAGCTCGCGGTCGAGACGACCGGGCCCGGGGGCACGCTCGTCACCTGGGTCGTGAACCTGGCCACCGGCCAGGGGCCCATCCGCCTGCCCGACGGGCTGACCCCGGTCGGCTTCACCGATGCCGGCACCCTGGTGGCGGTGGACAGCACGGCCACCCCGCAGCTGGTCAGCGTGAGCGTCGACAGCGGCGACATCACCCCGCTGACGGAGTCCACGGGAGACATCGAGCTCGACACCGTGGTGGTGTCGCCGAGCGGCCGCCAGATCGCCTACCTCGCGGCGGGGAGCAACGGGATCCTCCAGGCGGTCATCGCCAACGCGGACGGCACGGGCGCGCTTCCCCTCACCGCCTTCACCGGGGCCACCGAGGCACTCTCGGTCACCTTCGGCGGCTGAGGCCGGGGAGGAGGAGACTCTCCCCGCATGCCACAGCCACTGCTGTTCCTCATCGCCGACACCGGCGGCGGTCACCGGGCCGCCGCGACCGCCGTCGCGCGCCACCTCGCGGAGCGCCACCCGGGGGAGTTCGACGTGCACATCGTCGATCCCTTCGTCACCGCCGCGCCCCGGGTCGCCGGCCGCACCACGGGTCTGTACGGCCCCCTGATCCAGCACGCCCCCTGGCTCTGGGGTGCCCTGTTCCACACGACCAACTCGCGGGCCATGGTCCGGGCCCTGGATGGCAGCGTCCTGCGCGCCATCGACAGGAGCCTGGCCCGGGTCATCCGCGCCACCGACCCCGTGGCGATCGTCTCCTTCCATCCGCTCCTCAACCGCGCCGCGGACCGGGTGCGCCGCCACCTGAAGGTCCACGTCCCCCTGATCACGGTGGTCACCGACCTCGTCGACGTCCATGCCTTCTGGGCCGTGCCGGGCGTCGACCTGGTCATCGTCCCCTCGCCCGGAGGTGTCGACCGGTGCCGGCGCAACCACGTCCCGGCGGACCGGCTGGTCCAGATCGGCCTGCCGGTCCACCCCGACTTCACCTCGCCAACCCTCAGTGCCGAGGCCCGGACCGCGCTGCGGCGCAAGCTAGGCCTGGGGGACCCGGAGCGCTTCACCGTTCTCATCTGCAGCGGCGCCGACGGGTCGGGCCGCCTCGACCACAGGGCTCAGGTGCTGGCCCGCAGCGGCCTGGACGTCTCCCTGGTGGTGATCTTCGGGCACAACCGGCACGCCCAGGACCGGGTGCGTGGCCTCCGGGACAGCTCGGGCCGCCCCGTCACCGTCCTGGGCTTCGTCGACAACATGGCCGAGTGGATGGCGGCGGCCGATGTGATCGTGACCAAGGCGGGCCCGGCGACCATCAGCGAGGCCCTCTGCGCCGGTCTTCCCCTGCTCATCACCTGGTTCCTTCCCGGCCAGGAGCGGGGCAATGTCGAGTGGCTCGTCGACGCCGGCGCCGGCCGCTACGTCCCGGGTGACACGGAGCTGGTCGACGAGGTCGCCGAGCTCGCCCAGCCCGACTCGCCCACCCTCGCGGCGATGCGGGCCGCCGTGCGGCACCTGGCCCGGCCCCAGGCCACCGCCTCCATCGGCGAGCTGATCCGCTCCATCGCCCTGCGCTCGGCATGAGCCTCGCGGACGGCGTGGCGCCGGCCGCTCGGGCAGCGCTGACACAGCTGCGCCTGTACGACTTCCGCAACTACGCGGAGGTGGCCCTGGAGCTGGGCCCGAGACTCAACATCTTCACGGGGGAGAACGCCCAGGGCAAGACGAACCTTCTCGAGGCCGTGGCCACGCTCGTCCTCACCCGTTCGCCGCGCGCCGCAACCCAGGATCTCATCCGTTGGGGGGCCAGCGAGGCGGCGGTGGACGGGGTCATCGCCCACCACGAGACGACCGAGGCGCTCAGCCTCCGGTTGCACCGCCAGGTCGATCGGCCGGAGGGCGGCCTGGCGGCGCTCGGGTCGCAGGCCCCCACCGCGACCCGTGTGGTGAGGACGACGCTGCTCGACGGCACGCACATCGCCGCCCGCGAGCTGCTGGGGCGCTCCCCCGCCGTCCTTTTCTGGCCGGACGACCTGCAGCTGGTCAAGGCCGGCCCGGAAGGACGGCGGCGGCTTCTCGACATCCTGCTCAGCCAGCTCGATCGGCGGCTCGCCGACGACCTCGTCCGCTACCGGCGGGTGATCGAACAGCGGAACGCCCTGCTGCGCCGGCTCCGCGTCACGGGCGGCCGGCGCGGAGGGGATCTCGCCGCCTTCGACGACGCCCTGATCCAGCACGGCACGCGCATCCAGGTCGCCCGGGCGGCCCTGGTCGAGGCGCTCTCCCCCCTGGCCACGGTCGCCATGACGGCGATCAGTGACTCGCGGGAGCAGCTGACCCTGCGCTACCTCCCCGACGGCGGGGGGGGAGGGGAGGACGCGCTCGCCGTGGCGGCCCGCCTTCGCGAGGTCCTCGCCCTTCGCTCGGACGAGGAGCTGGCCCGCGGCGTCAGCCTGGTGGGCCCGCATCGCGACGACGTCGAGTACGAGATCGACGGCCGTCCGGCGCGGAGCACGGCGTCGCAGGGACAGCAGCGCAGCGCCGTCCTGGCGACGAAACTCGCCGAGGTCCAGCTGCTGCGGCGTCGCTCGGCGCGCACCCCCATCCTGCTCCTGGACGACGTCCTCAGCGAGCTCGACAGCGGCCGGCGGCAGCGCCTGCTCGACGCCGTCGACGATGCCGGACGCGGACCGCAGACGCTGGTCACCTGCAGCAGTGACGAGGATCTCGGCGGCCGTCCCGCTCGTCACTACCGCGTGCGCGGCGGCACCGTGGTGGCCCTGTGAGCGGCCCGCCCGGCCGGCCGCGGCGGCGCGACGGCGACCCGGAGCATGGCGCGGACCACATCACCGACATCATGGACGCCGCGCTGCAGCGTCTCGGTGTGCGGCGGCAGGTCCGCAACGTGCAGCTCCAGCAGGTGTTCGCCACCGTCGTCGGTCCCGCCGTCGCCCCCATGTGCCAGGCCCTCTCCCTGGACCGGGGCACTCTTCTGGTGGCCACGCGCACCGGCGCGCTGGCTCAGCAGCTGCAGATGGAGATGCCGACGGTGATCGCCGCCCTCAACGAGCGCCTGGGGGGCGATCAGGTGCAGCGGTTGCGCTTCACGGCGATGGGCTGATCCGCACGCTCGCAGGCGCATCGGCCGCCGGTCCCGCCGGGGCGATCCGGACCAGCGCGTTGTACGTGATGAAGGCGATGGCGAGGTGCATCAGCGCCAGGGTGAGCACCCCGCGCGCCGGCTCACCTTGGATGAGGATCCAGAGATCGGGAAGCCACAAGACGAGGGTGACGAGCACGGCGAGGCGCAGGAATAGCCAGCGGGGCTGCGAGGAGATCCGCGTCACGATCGGCCAGGCGACGCAGGCGACGGTGACTCCGATCACGGTGAGCTTGCCGTAGTCGAGCGGCTGGAAGTGCTGAAAGCCGCGAAGCGAGGGAAAGATCGCCATGGCGAGGGCGGCAAGGATGGCGTCGGACGCCAGCGATGCCGCGTTGGCCAGCACCACCGCGATCCCGAAGCGGGCCCAGGACGGTTGGACGGGGCGTGGCTCAAGGTCCGCTCTGAGAAGACGGAGCAGGCGTCGTGCGGGGGAGGGCAACCCCTCGACCGCGGGCCGCAGGCTGTCCGCGAGCACGCTCAGGGAACGCGGACGGGCATGATGATGCAGAGGAAGTCGTCGCGCCCGACCGGGCGCAGAACCGCCGGCTGCAGGGGACCGTTGAAACCCAGCGAGACGTCGTCGGAGTCGATGGCCTGGAGGGCGTCCAAGAGGTAGCGGGCGTTGAAGGCGACCTGCACCTCGTCGCCCTCGATGCGCGCGGGCAGCGCCGCGTCGTGATCGCCGACCTCCGCGGCCTGCGCCTGGACCTCCAGCTCCCCGTCGTGCGCCCGCAGGCGCAGGGGATTGGCGGCGTCCCGCGCGAGCACCGCAGCGGTCCTGGCGTTCGTCATCAGCACCGCGGTGGGAAGCTGGGCGGTCGTGGTGGATTGCGCCGGGATCACCTGCGCGTAATTCGGGTAGTTGCCCTCGATCAGCCGCGACGAGATCTCGACGTCCCGGAGGACGAAGAAGACCTGGTTTCGCGCGTCGCTGAAGGCGATGCCAACCTGCGGGCGGCTGGGGTTGATGGCCCGGGCCACCTCGCTCAGGTGCCGCGCGGGCACGATGACGGCTCCGGCCGGGGCGCCGTCTCCCTTGCTCTCGACATCGAGCGTCTTGACGGCGAGGCGATGGCGGTCGGTGGCCACCATGGTGAGCCGGCCGCCGTCGACGTGGACGAGGACGCCGGTCAGCACGGGGGTCTGCTCGTCTCCCGAGGCCGCCATCGAGGTCTGCGTGATGGCCTGCTGGAAGGCCGCTGCGTCCACCTCGATGACTGCCTGCGTCTCGCGCATGGGCAGTGGTGGGAACTCGACGGCGTCGATGCCGTGGAGGTTCGTGTGCTGAATGCCGCATGTGATGTGAATGATCTGAGTGGCTGGATCGACCTCCATCGTGCAGGGGGCCTCTTCCAGCGACGCCACGTATTCGGAGAGCAGCCGGGCGGGCACCGTCACCCTGCCTTCCTCGAGGACCGTCGCTGGCACAAGGGTGCTGATGGTGAGGTCAAGGTTGGTCGCCGTCACCCGCAGTCCCTCGATCTCGGTCTCCAGGAGCACGTTGCCGAGCACCGGCAGGGTGGAACGGGGGGACACCGCTCGCGAGACGAGAGCGAGACAGGTGCTGAGCGCGGACGGCGAGACCGTGCATCTCATGGCTGAGTGGCCTCCGGCGGGACTGGACCAGTTGTTCACTGCATGGGACTCCTAGAGCACGAAGAGTCTATAGATAAGAAGTCGTCAATAGGGCTGGGCGGACGGGGGATAAGTGCCGGGGGTGAATACGGGGGGCTGGGGACAACAGCCGCCCCCCTGTGCGGAACCGAGGGGGTTCCGGAGGGTTCCACGCTGGCATGGAGGAGGATCCGGTGATGCGCGCAGCCCCGCCTGGCGATGTCCACAGCCGTGCGCTCAGCCGCGGCTGTGGAGGCGCTGGCGGAGCTGGCGGATGTCGTTCTGGAGGCGGGTGTCCTCGCGCAGGAGGTCGGTGATCTTCTCGATGGCGTGGAGGGCGGTCGTGTGGTCGCGGCCGCTGAAGGCGTCGCCGATGACGGGGAGGGAGGAGTCGGTCTCCTCGCGGATGAGATACATGGCCACCTGGCGGGGGAAGACGATGTGCTTGTCCCGCCGCTTGCCCTTCATCTCCTCCAGGCCGATGCCGTAGTACTCGGCGACGTCCTCCTGGATGAAGGGGATGCTCACCGGCTGGGCATCGGCGACCGGGATGATGTCGCGGAGGATCCTCTGGGACGTCTCCAGAGTGATGGCGTGGCCGTTGATCGAGGCGTGGGCGAGGACGCGGATCAGGGCACCCTCGAGCTCGCGAATGTTCTTCTGGATCTTGTGGGCGATGAAGGCACAGACCTCGTCGGGGACGAGCTGGCTGTGCGGCCCGAGCTTGCTCTTGAGGATGGCCAGGCGGGTCTCGAAGTCGGCCGGCTGGATGTCCGCCATCAGCCCGCCCTCGAACCGGCTGCGCAGCCGGTCCTCCAGGGTGGGGATGTCCTTCGGCGGGCGGTCGCTGCTGACCACGATCTGCTTCTGGATCTCATGCAGGGCGTTGAAGGTGTGAAAGAACTCCTCCTGGGTCCGGTCCTTCCCGGCGAGGAACTGGATGTCGTCGATGAGGAGGACGTCGACGGTGCGGTACCGCTGGCGGAAGTCGTGGGTCTTGTTCTCCTGGATCGCGCCGATCATCTCGTTCGTGAACTTCTCGGAGGTGATGTACGCAACCTTGGGCGGGCGGCGGTGACCCTCCCGCACGGCGTGGCCGATGGCGTGCATGAGGTGGGTCTTGCCCAGACCGACACCGCCGTACAGGAAGAGCGGGTTGTAGGCCTTGCCCGGGGAGTCGGCGACCGCCCGGCAGGCGGCATGGGCGAACCGCGAGGAGTTGCCGACGACGAAGCTGCTGAAGGTGAAGTTGGGGTTGAGGCGGGAGTCGCCGGCAGAGATGCCGTCGTTGTCGGGGGCGAGGTCGGAGTCGGTGAGGGGCGAGGGCTCGTCGCGGGGCGGTCTGGCGTGCGGATCGACGGTGACCTCGACGGCGCACTCCCGGCCGACGACCCCGGAGAGGACCTCCTGGATGACGGACACGAAGCGCTCGGAGACCCAGTCCCGGGCCAGGCGGGTCGGGACGCCGATGGTGAAGCGATCGCCATCACAGGCGACCAGCGTGGCGGTCGCCAGCCAGGTGTCATAGCTGGGGCGGGCGAGTTGGAAGCGCAGCTCCTCCTGGGCCACGAGCCACGTCTGCTCCGCCGGGCTGCGGCCGCCCTCGCCTGGGACGGCACTCTCGTCAGTGTCGATCATCACTCCAAATCCGCCGTCGCGGTGGACGCCACAGCCACATCTGTCCTCCGAGGCGCGTCGTGGTTTCCCACTTATCCACAGGATGTGAACAGGAGTGGATAACCTGGACGATGCTGCCGGTCGGGGTGGGGGTGGGGACTTTGGTGGGCGCGTCCCGCCGGAGCACTCGCCAGTCTACCAATGGGCGTGGTGACCCACAATGGCGGCGGCCCGGACCGCCGGTCTTCGGGTTCGGCACGCCCCCGCGGGGATGTCGCGTGGCGGGCGGGCGGCGGTCACGGGGCGGCGGCGATGGGCCGGGCCAGGGGGTTGGCGGCTATACTGGCGGCCATTCCGCCGTCCGACTGTGGCCGCCCTGGTGCCCCCGGACGTGATTCCTGGAAGGTTCGTGCAGGAGAGCTGCCATCAAGCGGACGTACCAACCCAAGAAGGCGTATCGCCGCAAGACCCACGGCTTCCGCGTGCGCATGGCGACGCCGGGCGGCCGCAACGTCCTGAAGGCCCGCCGCTTCAAGGGGCGGCAGCGGCTGACCCCGACCGGGCCACGCTGAGCCGCGAGAACGTTCTGCGTGGACGGGGCAGGTTCGCCGGTGTGCGCTCGGAAGGTCGCCTCGCCAGGGTGGGCATCATCCGCGTCCACGCGGCGGTCAACCCCGTGGGGACGGCTCGCATCGGTCTTGCCGTGCCCCGGGTCCGCAGCGCCGTCTCGCGCAATCGGATCCGCCGGCGGCTCCGGGCTGCCGGCGTGGCGCTGACCGCCCATGAGGGCTTCGACCTGGTGGTCAGTGCCGGCGAGGAGGTGCTCCGCCTGCCCTTCGGCGAACTGCGGGCCCAGGTGAACGAGGCGGCGAGGCTGGCGGTGGCGCGCGCCCACCCCGCGCCGGGCGGACCCGGAGGCCGGCTGGCACCATGAAGCGGCTCAGCCTCGCCGTCATCCGCGTCTACCAGGCCACCCTCAGCCACGTCTTCGGTGCCATGAGCAGCTGCCGCTACGAGCCGACCTGCTCGCACTACACGGCGGAGGCGATCAGCCGCTTCGGGGCACGGCGCGGCTGGTGGCTGGGGATCCGGCGCATCAGCCGGTGCCAGCCGATGTACCCGGGCGGGTACGACCCGGTGCCCGATGAGTACGTCACCTGGCGCCAGGCCCGCGCACGCCGGCGCGGCGACCGCCGGCTCTCCGAGCACGGATCCTCGTGATGCCTGTCGCCGGCCTCGACCTCAACCCGATCCACATCCTGAGCGTCCTCAAGTATCCGATCGGCTGGCTGCTCTCGCTGCTGACCCAGGCGTTCGCCGGGGTGGGCGTCCTCGCCGCCATCGGTGCCGTCGGTCTGGCCATCATCGCCACCACCCTGATCATCCAGGTGCTCCTCTTCCCCCTCTACGGGTGGCAGCTGAAGACGCAGCGGCGCATCCAGCAGGAGCAGCGGCTGGTCGGGCCGCAGATCCAGGAGATCCGCAAGCGCTACAAGGGGCAGGCCCGCAAGGCCCAGGAGGAGATGCAGAAGGTCTACGCCGAGCACGGCGTGAGCCCCTTCAGCTCCATGTCGGGGTGCCTGCCGCTGCTGGTCCAGCTCCCCGTCCTCTACGGCCTCTTCTACGCCATCAGGAATGTGACGTCGCATCTGCCCAAGGGCATCGACCCCCACTTTCTCTGGATCGCCGACGTCTCCAAGACGGTCGGGCAGGCGGTGGGCAACAACTTCGGCCACCTCTTCACCCACCCCTTCAATCTGACCCTGCTGATCGTCCCCCTGATCACCGGGGCGGCCCAGTTCATCCAGTCGCGGATGGTGACGCCGCCGATGCGGCCGGACATGAGCGACACGGAACGTCAGATGTCGGGCATGACCAGGAACATGGCCTACCTGTTCCCGATCATGACCCTGGTCTTCGCCATCATCTGGCCCCAGGGGCTGGCCATCTACTGGATGACGCGCGCGATCGCCATGATCGTCCAGCAGTTCCATCTCATGGGCTGGGGCTCGCTGCGCATCCCGACCTGGATGCCCGGCGCCGGCCGCACCACCCCCTTGTCCTACCCGAAGAGTGACTTCAGCGCGCCCGCCGCGAGGGGGACGGGTCACGCTCCGGTGGCCTCGTCGAATGGCAGGAACGGCGCGGCGCGCTCCGGCGCGGTGCCCCCGCGCAGCACGCGCCCGGGGGCGAGGGCGGGGCGGCCATCCGGGCCGACGGCGCCGGGGACGGGGCGGGTTCCGGCCCGGGCCCAGAGGAAAGGCAAGCGCCGCCGCTAGGCGGGGAGGGAATGGTGACAGAGATCGAGGCTGACATCCTCCAGCAGGAGTGGGAGACCGTCGAGGCGACGGGCGCAACCGTGGAAGCCGCCATCGAGGCCGCCCTTGGGGAGTTGGGAGCGGCGCCGGAGGACACGACGGTGGAGGTGCTGGCGCGTCCCGCCCAGGCCCTGCCCGGGGAGCGCGTCTCCGGGGCGGGCGAGGCCAGGGTGCGGGTGTCGAAGCTGGATGAGCACACCGCGCGTGCGCGCGCCACGCTGGTCGACCTGCTGCGCCGCATGGAGATCCCCGCGCGGATCGCCGTGCGCCGGCCGCCGGCCGCCGCGGGGCCGGGTGCGCCGCCGGTGCTGGACGTGAGCGGTGACGACCTGGGCCTGCTCATCGGCTGGCGCGGGGAGACCCTGCGCGCCCTGCAGACCGCCGTCAATCTGATGATGGGCGAGGACGAGGGCCGGACCAGGCGCCGGGTGATCATCGATGTCGAGCGCTACCGGGCCCGGCGGGAGGAGCAGGTGCGGGAGCTGGCGCTGCGCCTGGCGAACCGCGTGAAGAGAACCGGGCAGCGCTCCACCCTGGATCCCATGCATCCCTACGAGCGGCGCGCCATCCACCTGGCCCTGAACGGTGACGAGGGCGTTCGGACCGAGAGCATCGGCGTCGAGCCGGCGCGCCGGGTGGTGATCCATCCCACCGGACCGGCGCAGCCGGATCTTCCCGAGCTGCCGGAGCGGCCGCTCCGCCCGGGCGGCCGGGGCGGCGGCGACCGGCCGCGCGATCACGAGCGAGGGCCCCGGCGGGAGCGGTGGTAGCCACCGCGGGGACGACCCCGGGCATGCGCGGCTACCGGCTGGCCCGGCTGGCCGGGGGCGTCCGGCTGATCACCGCGCCGATGCCGGAGCGGCGCTCCGCATCGGTCGCCTTCATGTTCGGGGTGGGGTCGCGCCACGAGCGCCCGGACAACTGCGGCCTCAGCCACTTCATCGAGCACATCGTGTTCAAGGGGGGCCGCCTCTTCCCCACCGCGCGAGCCATCTCCGAGGCCATCGAGAGCGTTGGCGGAGCGATCAACGCCGCCACGGACAAGGAGGCGACGGTCTTCTACGCCAAGGTGCCGGCGGAGCACCTGCCGCTGGCGGTGAGCGTTCTCGCCGACATGCTCTTCGAGCCGGCCCTCGATGCGGATGAGGTGACCAAGGAGCGCCAGGTGGTCATCGAGGAGCTCCGGATGTACCTGGACAACCCGCAGGAGCACGTCAGCACCCTGTTCGACGAGGTGATGTACCCGGGGCAGCCGCTGGGGTGGGACGTCGCGGGCACCGAGGAGACGGTGCGCAGCTTCGACACCGGCGCGTGCCGAGGCCACCTGGGTCGCCACTACCGGCCGGAGCGGCTGGTCGTCAGCGTTGCCGGGGCCATCGACCACGAGGCGGTCACGGAGCTGGTCGCGTCCGTGCCGGCGAAGCCGGTGGGCAGCGAGGTGCCGGAGCCGGCGGGCGCCGACGAGGGCCCCGCTCCCAGCCTGCGGTTCCTGCGCAAGGCCAGCGAGCAGGCCAACATCATCGTCGGGGCGCACGCGTGCTCCTACCGCGACGAGCGGCGCTTCGTCCTCGACCTGCTCAACGTGATCCTGGGCGAGGGGATGTCCAGCCGCCTGTTCCAGGAGCTGCGCGAGGTGAAGGCCCTCGCCTACGACATCCACTCCTTCACCAGCAAGCTGAGCGACACCGGGTACCTCGGCATCTACATCGGCTGCGAGCCGCGCCGGGCGGTTCGGGCGGTCGATGCCGCCGTCGGCGAGCTGGTGCGGGTGGCCGGCACCGCGGTGGGAGAGCAGGAGCTGCGCAAGGCGAAGGAATACGCCAAGGGCCGTCTCCTCCTCCATCTTGAGGGGACCGGCGCCCTCAGCCAGTTCCTCGGGCAGCAGGAGCTCCTCGCCGGGCCGATCATGATCGCCGACGAGGTCGTCGCCGCCCTGGAGGCGGTCACCGCCGAGCAGGTGAGGCAGCTGGCGGAGGAGATCTGCCACCGGGGCCTGCGCGGCGCCGTCATCGGTCCATTCTCGAAGCCCGAGCGCTTCGAGCAGGCGTTGGCCCGCGCGTCGTGACCGCCGAGGCGGCCCCGGCGGCGCGGTCGGACCACGAAGAGCAGGAGAAGGCATGACCGCGGAGCGCACTCTCGTCCTGGTGAAGCCCGACGGGGTCCAGCGTGGCCTGGTCGGCGAGATCATCGGCCGTCTGGAGCGGCGCGGGCTGCACCTGACCGGCCTCAAGCTCATGCGCATCGACGAGTCCCTGGCGTCCCGGCACTATGCCGAGCACGTGGGGAAGCCGTTCTACCCGTCACTGGTCGACTTCATCAGTTCGGGGCCGGTGGTGGCCATGGTCTGGGAGGGCCGCGGGGCCGTGCGGCTGGTGCGGTCGACGATGGGGGCGACGAACCCGGTCGACGCAGCGCCGGGGACGATCCGCGGCGACCTCGCCGTCGCCATCAGCACGAATGTCGTGCATGGCAGCGACTCAGTGGAACGGGCCGAGGTCGAGGTGGCGCTGTTCTTCCGGGATTCCGAACTGGTCGACTGGGGAAGCGACCTGGGCGGCTGGGTGGACGGCGGCAGCTGAACTGACGCCGGCAGGTCAGGCCGCCCGCACCGGTGGTGCGGCCCGCAGGACTCGCAATTCTCGGGCGATCCGGCGGCGCCGCCGGCGGCCCCAACCGAGGAGGAGGACGCCGGGGGCGGGCGCGGTCACCAGCGTCGGGCCTGGGCCCAGGCTGCCGAAGCTGCCGAACGGCCAGATCCTGAGGATCACCTTGGCGAGGATCTTGCTGCGGGGCACGAGCCCGAAGAAGCGGGAGTCGTTGGACGCGTTGCGGTTGTCGCCGAGGACGAAGTACATGCCCGCGGGGATGTGCATCACCTCGGGCTGGTCGACGGTGTACATGCCGTGGGCCGTGCAGCAGTCGGTCACCTCATCCCACGCGTCGGGGAGGTATGGCTCGGCAAGCCGGCTCCACGGCCCGGTGCCGCCGGGCTGGATGAGGATGGCCGTGGGGTGGTCGTTGCCGTCGATCTCGAGGTTGTCCCCGGGGAGGCCGATCACGCGCTTGACGTAGGGGATCGTCCCGGCACAGACGGAGCCGCCACAGTAGGGCGGAGGGTCGAGGACGACGATGTCGCCACGCTCGGGGCTGCCGATGACGTAGGAGATCTTGCTGGCGATGAGGAGGTCGCCGTCCTGCAGGGTGTTGACCATGCTGGTTCCGTCCACCCGGACGGTCTGGAGGCAGGTCGAGATTGCGCCGTAGAGGACGAGGGCGATGAGGAGGACCTCGACGAGGTCGCGGAACCAGGTGTTCCGTGGCGGAGCCGAGGGGGCGCGGGCGGCGGGGTGGACGCCGAGTGACGAGACGGGCGCGCCGTCCGTGTCGAGCGGAGGGGGCGGCTCTGAGGCCGGTGTGGGCTTCTGCATGGGGGTGCTGGCGGGAACCGACCGCCCGTGTGTCGTCGCGTGGATGGTCGCCTGCGGACCGCTGTGCGGAGCGCCCGAACCTCTCGCGGCCGGTGGCGGGCCGGATGAGAGCGAACCGTGCCGGCGCCCCCTGCGGCGGGATTATACGGGCGAGCGGCACGGCTGCCCGGCGGTGGGGTGGTCCGGCACCGGGGAGGCGGCGGCGGGGCCGGGTCTGGCTCCGGCGGCGGCGATGCGCCACAATGGAAGGTGTCAGCGGCCGGGGGACCGGCCCGCGGTCATCACCCAGGCGGAGGACGTCGATGGCTCTCTTGACCCGCTCCCCATACAAGGCAAAGGAGTTCGGCCTCAGCGGCCTGCAGGGGATCTCTGACCACACGCTGGAGATTCACTTCGGACTTTATGCCGGGTATGTCAAAAACACAAATACGCTGACGGAGCAGCTGGTGGAGCTGGGTGAGAAGGGTCAGGCGGGGACGCCGGCCTACGCCGAGCTGACCCGGCGGCTGCCCTTCGAGTACAACGGCATGGTCCTCCACGAGTGGTACTTCGGCAACATGACCGCCAAGGGCGGCGGCGACATCTCAAGCTCGTCGCCGTTGGGTCGGGCCCTGGGGGAGTCGTTCGGCGACATCGAGACGTGGAAGCGCGACTTCACCGCCATCGGCGGCATGCGCGGCGTGGGCTGGGCGGTGACCTATCTGGACCCGGCGACGGGCCGGCTCTCCAATCACTGGATCACGCTGCACCAGGACGGCAACATCGCCGGTTTCAAGCCGATCGTGGTGATGGACGTCTGGGAGCACGCCTTCCTGCTCGACTACAAGCCGGCGGAGCGGCCGAAGTACATCGAGGCGTTCGTGCAGAACCTGGACGTGGTCACGTGCCAGGGGAGGCTCACCGGATCGCTGGACCGGCCCGTGGGCTGAGCCAGGCCGTCTTGGGGGGCCGGTCGGCCGCCGGCGCGGCGGATGGTGACGGGCTGCGCCCGTGGCGAGAAGGCGGTCGCCGATGCGCTGACCCGCGGGCGGCGGGTCCGAGGCTCGGGGCCGTCTAGAGGCGGGGACCGCCGAGCCGGTGGTAGAGGCCGTCCAGGTCCTCGTCGTCGGCGAAGTCGACGATGAGACGTCCACCGGTGCGCCGCCGCTGGAGGGTGACGGGCAGGCCCAGAGCCTGCTCGAAGCCACGGCGGAGGTGCTCGTCGTCGGGGGCCAGAGGGGTGGCGGCCGCGGCGGGGCGCGGCGGAGGTGACGGCGCCGGCTCGGCCTGAAGCTGCTGGACAGCTTCCTCGACGGCGCGCACGGTGAGTGCGTCGTGGGCGGCACGGCGGCCGAGCGCGATCATCTCCGCCTCGTCGCGCAGGGCCAGCAGGGCGCGGGCCTGGCCGGCGTTCAGCTCCCCCGAGGCGACCGACGCCTGGAGTGGGGCGGGGAGTTGGAGGAGTCGGATGGCGTTGGTGACCGCGGGACGGCTGCGTCCGAGGCGCAGCGCGATGGCCTCGTGGGAGAGGCCGAAGGCGTCGGCGAGGCGTGCGTACGCGGCGGCCTCGTCGAGCGGGTTGAGGTCCTCGCGGAGGAGGTTCTCGGTGAGCGCCAGCTCGAGGGCCTGTCGCGCCGATTCCGAGGCGGGGCGGACGATGGCGGGCAGACTGGTGACGCCCGCCTGCTGGGCGGCGCGGAGCCGGCGCTCGCCGGCGACCAGGCGGTAGCCGTCGGCATCGGCCTCCACGACGATGGGATGCAGCAGGCCGTCACGGCGGATGGAGTCGGCGAGGGGGGCCAGCGAGACCGGGTCGAAGTGGCGGCGGGGCTGCTCGGGGTTGGGACGGACCCGCGAGGGATCGACCTCGATGAGGGCGGAGCCGCCTTCCAGATCGCGTCCGGGGTCGCTGCTGGCGAGCAGGGCGTCGAGGCCTCTGCCGAGACCGCGGCGGGGTGGTGGGGTCATCGGGATGCTCCCCCTGTCTGTGAGGCGGCCGCCGCGGTCATGCCAGGGAACCCGCGATGAGGCCGGCGGCGCGTGCCTGGAGGCGGGCGTCGAGATTGGCGGCCAGCTCGCGGTATGCGATGGCGCCGCGGGAGGTGGGCGCGTACTCGGTGATGGCGAGGCCGTAGCTGGGGGCTTCGCTCAGCCGGACGTTGCGGGGGATCACCGGATCGAGGACGTCGTCGCCGAAACGGGCGCGGACCTCGTCGACCACCTGGTTGGCGAGGGTCAGCCGGGCATCGTGGAGGGTGAGGACGATGCCGGCGATGGCGAGGTCCGGGTTGAGTTCGCGGCGCAGGAGCTGGAGGGTGTGGGTGAGCAGGCCGAGACCCTCCAGAGCGTAGAACTCGCACTGGATGGGCACGAGCAGGGCCTGGGCGGCGACGACGGCGTTGACCGTGAGCAGCCCGAGGCTCGGCGGGCAGTCGAGGAAGATGTAGTCGATGGGATCGTCGGCGAGCGCCTCGAGGGCATAGGTGAGCCGCTTCTCCCGCCGCGCGACGGCGACCAGTTCGATCTCGGCTCCGGCGAGGGCGATGTCGGACGGGATCAGTTCGAGACCGGGGATGCGGGTGGGGATCCTGGCTTCCGAGAGTGGGCGCCCGAGAACCAGGACGTCGTAGATGCTGGCGCCGATGTCCCGCCGGGCCACGCCCAGGCCCGAGGTGGCGTTGGCCTGGGGGTCGCAGTCGATGAGGAGGACCCGGCGTCCCATCTCGGCGAGGATGGCGGCGACGTTGATCACCGTCGTCGTCTTGCCCACGCCGCCCTTCTGGTTGGCGACGGCGATGATGAGGGCGGGCACGGCTCTGGATTATGGCTGCCGCAGCGGTCAGCCGGCGGTGTGCTGCCGGGGGAGGGGCTCGCTGACGCCACCCCGGGGCGCCCTCGATGATTCACGGGAAACAACCTACGGTGAAACAACGCGGTACGATGCCGCCATGGACAGCCTCCTGCGCGATGTGGACGGCATCAGCACCGGCTACCTCCTCGGCCTCCTCGCCGGGGAGGCGCACTTCGGCGGCGACGGGAGGCAGCCCCAGATCACGCTCCGGATGCACGTCCGCCACGAGGGCATCTTCCGGTGGCTGACCTCGCGCTTCCCGGGCGGAAGCCTCTACGGGCCGTACCACCACGCCGGCCGCGACTACTACCAGTGGATGGCCCGTGGCCCCTATCTGAGGCGGGCGGTCGTGCCGTTCCTGGCCCAGCACCGGGAGTGGCTGGACGCCCCGGCCAGGGAGCGGTTCGACGCCATGTGCCGGACCTATGAGATCGAGGTGTTCACACGGCCGGCCCTGCCGCCGGTCGACCCCGTGGCGCTCCCCGGTGGTCCCGCGTCCGCTCCGCTCCCCGCCGTTCCGCCCCGCCCGCAGCGGCGGCGCGTCACCGGAGGCGCCGCGGCCGGCGCCTGACCCCGCCTGGCCGGCGTCGGAGGCACCGCCGGTCCGTACAATCTCGATCATGTTCCGGGCGAAGCAGGCTCATCGCTGGACGCTCCTGGCCGCCGTCCCCCCGCGGGAGGTCTTCTCGGTGATGGAGCAGATGCTGGGCACCTTCCCCTTCCGTTTCGAGGTCCTTGCCGAGGGGCGGGCCCGCATCGTCGAGTTCCGCCGCAAGGGCCTCATCGGCCAGTGGTCGAAGCGGGTCTGGTTCAGGACCCGGTGGGTGACCTGCGAGGCGCAGGTGACGCCGGCCGGGACCCTGGTCACGGTCGCGGCCAGCGCCGGCCGTGGCGCGACGCCGCGCGCCCTCCAGCTGGTCCAGCTTCTGACCCGGGGCGCTGCGGACGACCGCACCGTCTACCGCGACAGGCGGGTGCCGCCCGGCCCCGTCAGCCTCGTGGCCTCGTGGGCCGGCATGCCATACCACCTCTTCACAGAACCCGAGTGGAACGCGCCGCGTGGAGCTCGGATCTTCACAGCCAGCCCCGTCGAGGCGGTGCCTGGAGGGACAGGGCCCTTCACCCGGGTGCGCCTGGCGGATGGCACCGAGGGCTATGTGGAGACGGACCAGATCGTAGCCGCTCCACGAGCGGCCACGCGAGAGGCCCAGCTGGAGGCGGCCCGCTTCGTCTGACGGCTTGCGGCCCGGCTTCCGCCCGGCGAGCCCCGGAGACGACAACGGGGCGCCCACCCGAGTGGTGGACACCCCGTCGAGCGCTCGGAGACGCCCCGATCGCTGTCAGCGATCGCGTCTCACAAGGTCCGGCTTTCGGCGATCAGCAGACGCCTCCGGCGCTGGTCGGCTGTAAGCCTGTACTTGGGCAATCATTCATCGGCATGACCCTCCTTTTCTGGGAGTGCCGCATCGCCTCAGGACCGCGAAGCGTCGTTCGGAAGGTGCGGTGAGACGAAGGGCCGGAGACGCTGAGGACAGTGTACCGGGACCGTGGAGGCCGGGGCTACAGCTTCCGGCGCCCGGCGATGCCGACGTCCCGCGGATGCCACCAGGCGACCTCGTCCTCGTCGAGCTTCCAGCACAGGTAGACCTCCCGCCCGTCCCGAGTCGACGGGAAGTCGCACAGGCCGGTGGCGGCGTCGCGGAGGATCACCCCGAGACGATCGATCTCGTCGAGAGCGGTGTCGATCTCGGCTGCGGCGCGGCTCGCCGCCGCCGCCGCCCCTGCCGAGCCGTTGGACCGGCCCGCGGAGGCGAGGTGCTCGCGGGCGGCCTGGGCCGCATCCGAGGTCGCCGCCGTCTGGAGAGCTCCGATCAGCTCTCGGAGCCGGGGAAGCAGCCCATCGGCCTCGCGCTTGCCGAAGAGGTGGTCGGGCACCGCGGACATCCCCCGTCCCTAACCGCGGCGGCTCACGGCCGGGCGACGCCGGGTCAATAGATGCCGAGCTCCAGCCTGGCCTCGTCCGACGCCATGGTCCGGGGGTCCCACGGCGGAACCCAGACCAGGTTCACCCGCACGTCCTCCACGCCGGGCAGCGGGGCGCAGACGGCGTGGATCTGGGCCTGGAGGATGCTGCCAAGCGGGCAGAAGGGCGAGGTGAGCGTCATGTCGACCGTGAGCAGGCCGGCCTCGTCGATCTCGGTGCCGTAGATGAGCCCGAGGGAGACGATGTCGATGCCGATCTCCGGGTCGTAGACCTCGGAGAGCGCGTCCCGGATCATCTCCTCCGAGGCTCGCAGCGGGTCCCCCTCCGGCGCGGTCGTGTCCGGCGGGACGGCCGGAGCGGTGTCGGTCCGGATGTCGCTCATGCGGCGTCTCCTTCTCTCGCTGTGTCCAGGGCGCGGAGGATCGCGTTGCAGGCGAGGGTCGCGCACTTGACGCGGACGGGGTACGCCCGCACCCCCTGGAGAGCCTCGAGATCGCCGAGCTCGCCGGCGTCGCCGTCCGCCACCAGCATCTCCCGGTAGCGGCGGGCAAGGCTGACCGCCTCCTCGCGGCTCCTCCCATTGCAGCCCTCGCAGAGCATGCTCGCCGCGGCCTGGCTGATAGAGCAGCCCCTGCCGGTGAAGGCGACCTCCGCCCGCCCCTCGCCGTCGAGGCGCCAGGTCAGGTGGATCTCATCGCCGCACAGCGGGTTGTCCGCCTCGAGGGCGCCGTCCGCCGGCTGCACCTCGCCGCGGCGGCGGGGGTTGCGATAGTGGTCGAGGATGATCTCCCGGTAGAGGTCGTCGTCGACCGGCGTAAACCCGACTGTCATCTCAGAATTGTACCCAGCCTCACCGACCGGTCCCTCAGACCCTGAAGACCCGGCGGACCTCGGCCAGCCCCTCGCCGAGCTGGTCGATCTCCTCGTGGGTCGTGTAGAGGTACACGGAGGCGCGCGTCGTGGCGGCCACGCCCAGACGCCGCATCAGCGGCTGGCAGCAGTGGTGCCCCGCCCGGACGGCGATGCCCTGGCGGTCGAGGATGGTGCCGGTGTCGTGGGGATGGACGTCGGCGACGTTGAAGCTGACGGCGCCGCCGTGGATGGCCAGGTCGCGCGGCCCGTAGACGGTGGCGCCCGACTCGTCGAGGACGTCGAGCATGTGCCCGACCAAGGCCCGTTCGTGGGCCTGGATGCTCTCCATGCCCACCGCGTCCAGGTAGTCGCAGGCGGCCGCGAGGCCGGCGGCCGAGGCAACGTCGGGGGTCCCCGCCTCGAACTTATGGGGGACCTCGTCCCATGACGAGCTCTCAAGGTCGACCTTGAAGATCATCCCCCCACCCCCCTGGTAGGGGGGCATGCGCTCCAGCAGCTCGGGCCGGGCCCAGAGAACGCCGATCCCCATGGGCCCGCACATCTTGTGGCCCGAGAAGGCGAGGAAGTCGACCCCCAGCTCTCGCACGGAGACCCGCATGTGGGGGACCGACTGGGCGGCGTCGACGCAGACCAGGGCGCCCCGAGCGTGGGCCTCCCGAGTGATCGAGGCGATGTCGTTCACGGTGCCCAGGACGTTCGACTGCTGGGTGAGGCTGATCAGACGGGTGGGCGGGGCGAGCAGCTCGTCGAGATTGGAGAGGTCGAGGCGGCCGTCGTCGCCCAGGCCGATGAAGGCCAGTTGCAGACCGGACCGCTGGGCCGCGAGCTGCCACGGCACCAGGTTGCTGTGGTGCTCGGTGACGCTCAGCACCAGGCGATCGCCGGGGGAGAGGAGCTCCCGCGCGTACGAGCTCGCCACCAGGTTCAGCGCCTCGGTGGTGTTCCGCACGAAGACGAGCCCCGCCGGGTCGGCGTCGATGAAGCGCGCCACCCTCTCCCGCGACTGCTCGAAGACGTCGGTCGCCTCGCTGGCCAGCTGGTGCACCCCCCGGTGGACATTGGCGTTGCTCCGGCCGTAGTAGCCGTCCACCGCCTCCATGACCTGGACCGGCTTCTGCGACGTCGCCGCCGAGTCGAGGTAGACCAGGGGCCTTCCGTTGACCTCCCGCGCCAGGATCGGGAAGTCGGCCCGGATGCGCTGGACGTCCAGCGCCGACTCCGAGAGGGGGTGGGTGAGGGTGGTCACGGCCGGTTCATTCGCCAAGGCAGACGCGGATCATCCCATCCGCGACCTCCACATGATGGACGCGCACGGGTTCCACCGCCGGCAGGCTGACGGCGTCGCCGGTCCGCAGGTCGAAGGCGGAGCCGTGCAGGGGGCACTCGACGGTGCCGCGCTCGATGTCGATGTCGCCGTCGCTCAGCGACGCCAGCTCGTGGGTGCAGGTGTCGTCGACGCAGTGCAGCGTGCCGAGGACGTTGAAGACGGCCACCGGCACATCGCCGATCACCGCTCGCAGGGCCTCTCCGGGGGGGAGGTCCTCGATCCGCCCCACCTCGACCCAGTCGCGGACGATCATGCCGGCGCCTCGACGGGCCGGCTCGCCCCCTGCGCGATCTCGGCGTTCATCAGCTCGATGAGCCAGTCCCTCGCCGTCTCGACCGGGACCCGGTCGAGGACGTCGACGAAGAAGCCGCGCACGATCAGCCGCTCGGCCTCGTCGGCGGGGACGCCGCGGGCCATCAGGTAGAAGCGCTCCTCGTCGTCGACGTGGCCGACGGTGGTGCCATGCCCGCAGCGGACGTCGTTCGCCTTGATCTCCAGGCGGGGCACTCCGCTGGCGCCGGCGCCGTGGCTGAGCAGCAGGTTGCGGTTGGCCACGTAGCCGTCGGCGTGAACCGCCGAGGGCAGGACGTCGATCAGCCCGCTGTAGACGCTGTGGGCGCGGTCCCTGGCGGCCACCTTGAGCAGGAGGTTGCTCCGCGTGTCGCGGCCGCGGTGGAGTTGGAGCGACTGGTGGTCGATGTGCTGGTCGGCGCCAGCGAGGCAAACGCCGAAGATGTCCGCCTCGGCACCGTCCCCGTCCAGCAGGACGTCCCAGTACGCCTTCTGGGTGCGGGCCCCGAGGGTGGCGCCGAAGAGGCGGTAGTGGGCAAGGCGGTCGCAGCTGGCCCGGCGGGTCGCGAAGTGCCAGGCCTCGGCTGACAGCTGCTGGACCGGGATGTCGTCCACCCGGGCCTCGGTCGCCAGGTTGAGGGCGGTGATGGCGACGCTCAGGCTGGGGCCGGAGTCGCGCACGGCGACGAGGTCCTCGACGAGGGTGAGCGAGGCGTGGTCATCGACCACCACGATGGTGGCCGGGAAGGCGGCCGCCCCCTCGTCCGCCGCCAGGTGGCTGATCCACAGCGGGGCCATCGCCTCCACCCCCCGGGGGACGTAGACGAAGACGCCGCCGCACCAGAGGGCGTTCCAGAGGGCGGTGAAGTAGGACTCGCCGATCCCGATGGCCGCCAGCCCCCGCTGCACCAGCTCGGGGTGGCGGGTGGCCGCGTCGTCCAGGGAGGAGATGATCACGCCCTGGGCGAGCAGCGACTCCGCATTCTCCATCGACATCGACCCGTCGGCGCCGCTGAGGACCAGGGCCGCCCCCGGCAGCGCCTCGGCGTGGCGCCGGCGCGCCAGGGCCACCAGGTCGGCACCCGCCGGCCCGGGGGGACCGAACCGGTCCAGGTGCAACGCCGCGATGTCGGTGCGCCGCCAGTCCTCGTCGCGTGTGGACGACGGCAGGGGCAGGGCCGTAAAGCTCTCCCACGCGGCACTGCGGCGGTCGGCCAGCCAGCCGGGGCTGCGGGCCAGGCGGGCGTCCAGCGTCTCGCGGCTGGCGGCGGCGGTGGTGGCGGTGGCCTCGGTCATCGGTGCGGCCCCCAGGTCACCCGATGGATCCCTCCATGGAGAGCGCCAGGAGCCGGTTGAGCTCGACGGCGTACTCCATCGGCAGCTCCTTGACGAAGGGCTCGAAGAAGCCGTTGACGATGAGGGCGGTCGCCTCCTGCTCGTCGATGCCGCGCGACTGCAGGTAGAAGATCTGCTCCTCGCCCACCTTCGACACCGTCGCCTCGTGCCCAAAGTTCACGTCAGGGTTGTCAATATCCATGTAAGGGTAGGTGTCGCTCCGCGACTCCTCGTCGAGGAGCAACGCGTCGCAGCGGACGTTGGCCTTCACGTTGGTCGCCTTGGCCAGCACCTTGATGTGGCCGCGATAGGAGGTGCGCCCGGTGCCCTTGGAGATGGAGCGGCTGACCACGTTGCTGGTGGTGTTGGGGGCGACGTGGATGCACTTGCTGCCGGCATCCTGGTGCTGGCCGTTGCCGGCGAAGGCGGCGGAGAGGATCTCGCCGTGGGCCCGCTCCCCCATCAGGTAGATGCTCGGATACTTCATGGTGATCTTGGAGTTGTGCGCCACCACTCCGTTGGCGATGAAGTTGGCCGTGCCCTCCACCTCGATGTCGAAGGTGGGAACGACGTCGCCCGCCTCGATCCTCATGACCTCCGAGAAGTACACCGGCGCCTCAGGCAGGCGCTCGCCGAAGTACAGGAAGTAGTGCTCATAGAGCTTCTCCTCGCTCCCCAGCGGCTTGCGCTCCCGGCGCGACCATTTGGAGATCTTGAGCGGGTTGAGGCCGCAGGAGAGAGCCAGCGCCTTGATGTCCTCGAGCAGCCCGCGGTTCGCGCTCGTCAGCGAGACGTTCTTGTGATTGTCGCGAACGTGGCCGTCGGCAGCGATGTAGCCATCGACGAGGGCGCGCTTCTGGTCGAAGGGTATGGCGTAGACCCATTCGGGCAGCCGCTTGGTGAGCGCGTTGCCGCCGAAACCGATGGCGTCGAGGAAGTGGACGAGACCGGCGGAATTGACTCGCAACTGGACACCGTGCCGGGTCGTCGAGTCGATACCGAACTGCGACGCGAGGACCTCTCGGACGCGGGGCTCGGCGGGATCCTCCTCCGGCACGCAGAAGATGGCGCGGGCCGGCTCGGTCAGCCCATCCCCGAGATAGAAGCCCAGAAGCCACATCAGATCCGGCTCCGTCGCCCCGGGCGCGTGGAATGGGTTGCGGGACCGCTTGACCCGCTCCATCACCGGCAGCTCGTACGGGCGTCCGCTGTCCGGGATCAGTCCGGAGATGGCGATCTCGTCGCCGACGTGAATGCCGTCGAGCAGCAGCCACTGGACGGACCGGAGCCGGCCCGTCTTGCGCAGGACCAGGAAGGGGTGATTGTCGGTGGCGACGACCTCGCGGTGGTCGACGGTGGTCATCCGCCAGGTGGGGCGTGGCGGATTCTCGCGGGTGGCGACGACCCTCTGGCGGGTCCACTCGAACTCGGGGGTCAGGCTGTAGACCATGTCACCCGGGGAGATCTGCTCGATGGTCTTCACCTGGTTGTTGGTGAACACCCTGGTGCCGCCGGCAAGACAGCCCAGATTCCCGTCGATCCACTCGACGGTGGCGTCCTCCTTGGCGACGGCCCGCTTGGTCACCAGGTTGTAGACGTTGTCCGACCAGTTCTGGATCGTGGTGTAGCGGACGTGGGCGCCGCGCTCTGCGATGATCTCCACCACCGCGGCGTGCAGCGAGTCGCTGGAGTAGGTGGGGGCGGTGCAGCCCTCGATGTAGTGGACGTAGGAGCCTTCCCCGGCGATGATCAGGGTCCGCTCGAACTGTCCCATGTTGTCGCTGTTGATGCGGAAATAGGCCTGCAGCGGGACATCCACGCGCACCCCGGCGGGGACGTAGACGAACGACCCGCCCGACCACACCGCGCTGTTGAGGGCGGCGAACTTGTTGTCGTTGGGCGGAATGATGGTGCCGAAGTAGCGCTTGAAGATGTCCTCGTGGTCGCGCAGCCCGGTGTCGCAGTCGCTGAAGATGACACCCAGCCTGTCGAGGTCCTCGCGGATGTTGTGGTAGACGACCTCGGAGTCGTACTGAGCCGACACCCCGGCCAGGAAGTTCCGCTCCGCCTGGGGGATGCCCAGCTTATCGAAGGTCTCCCGGATCGAGACGGGGACCTCGTCCCAGCTCCGCCCCATCTCGTCGACGGGCTTGACGTAGTAGTAGATGTTGTCGAAGTCGATGCCGGAGAGGTCCGCCCCCCAGGTGGGTATCGGCCGCTTGAAGAAGTGCTCGAGCGCCTTGAGGCGGAACTTGAGCATCCACGCCGGCTCGTCCTTGTGCTGGGAGATGGCGGCGACCACCTCCGGCGAGATCCCCTTCTCGGTGCGGAAGACGGAGACGTCGACGTCGTGGAAGCCGTACTTGTAGTCCTTGGTCAGCTCGTGAGCCTTGAGAGCCATGCCTAGCCCGCCTGTGCCACGGCGCTCAGCGCGCCGATGAAGGGGTCGTAGCCGTCGCGCTCGACCTGCTGGGCCAGCTCCGGGCCACCGCTCAGGATGACCTGCCCCTGGTGGAGGATGTGCACCCGGTCAGGGGTGAGGTAGTCGAGGATGCGGCAGTAGTGGGTGATGAGGAGGACGCCCATGCGGCGCTCCTTCCGCTGCATCACCCGCCCGACGCCCTCGGCGACGGTGCGCAGGGCGTCCACGTCCAGGCCCGAGTCGGTCTCGTCGAGGATGGCCAGGCGGGGCTCGAGCATCGCCAGCTGGAGGATCTCGGCGCGCTTCTTCTCCCCGCCGGAGAACCCGTCGTTGATGTAGCGGGAGCGGAAGCTCGGATCGATGCGCAGCGCCTCCATCTCCTCGCCGAGGCGCTGGATGAACTCCCGGGCGGGGAGCTCCCGGCCCAGCGAGCGCAGCGAGGCGCGGAGGAAGTTGACGGTGGTCACGCCGGGGATGGCGGTGGGGTACTGGAAGGAGAGGAAGATGCCCAGCTTCGCCCGCTTGTCGGGGGTGAGGGCCAGGAGGTCCTCCCCGTCGAAGCTGGCGGCACCTCCGGTCACGGTGTACTTCGGGTGTCCCATCAGGGTGTAGGCGAGCGTGGACTTGCCGGAGCCGTTGGGCCCCATGAGGGCGTGCACCTCCCCCACGGGCACCCGGAGATCCACGCCGTGGAGGATCTCCTTGCCCTCGACGGCCACGTGGAGCCCGTCGACCCGGAGCTCGGCGTTCTCAGACATGGGCCACCTCGCGAAGCCGCGTGACGTGCTGGAGGCTAGGAGGCGGGGCGAAGGTGTCCGCCAGGGTGTGGCTGGCGACCAGCTCGTCCAGGGTGGTCTGGCTGAGCACGGCGTCGACGGACTGCTTGAGCCGGAGCCACAGGGACTGGGAGGCGCAGTCGTCCTCGCGGACGCAGGTCCCGGGGACGTAGTCGTGGGCGACGCACTCCACCGGAGCCACCTCGCCCTCCACCACCCTGACGACGTCGAGGACCGAGATCGACGCGGGACTGCGGGTCAGCTGGTAGCCGCCGCGCACCCCCCTCGTCGACTCGACGAGGCCGCCCCGCCGCAGGTGCGCCGCGAGCTGCTCGAGGTAGGCGAGGGGGAGGTGCTCCTTCTTGGAGACCTCGGCGAGGCTCACCGGGCCGTCGCCGTATGCCTTGGCGAACTCGGTCATCATCCGGAGGCCGTAGTGAGCCTTGGAGCTCACCCGCATGCTGAAGGGGGCGGAGAGCGAAATCCCGACCGTCATGGTCAGGATTATAGCCGGTCGACGGAAGGGGTCGCCCGAGCCCGCCCGGCAGCGTGGTCGGAGCCTCCGCCACGGACCTGTGACACCGCCGCGGCCACCAGCCGAGCAGCCTCCGCGACGTCGGCCGCCGTGGTCGAGCGGCCCACGCTGAGGCGCAGCGCGCACCCCGCCAGGTCGCCGTACCCCATGGCGCCGAGGACATGTGAGGCCACCGGGGCCCCGCTGGAGCAGGCGCTCCCCGCCGATGCGCAGATCCCCATCTCGTCCAGCACCGCAAGCAGGAGGTCACTGCGGCAGCCGGGAACGGCGAAGCTCGCCAGGCCCGGCAGGCGGTGGTCCGGGTCTCCGGTGGGCTGGATGCCAGGAACCAGCCCCGTAAGTAGGTTGGTCAACCGACCAGCCAGATCGATCGCGTGCCTGGCGTCGGCATCCCGGCGCTCGTGGGCCCGCTGCGCGGCCACCCCGAAACCGGCGAGACATGCGACGTTCTCGGTGCCACTGCGCCGGTCACGCTCCTGCCCGCCGCCGGAGATCTGCGCCGTCAGGAAGACACCCTGCCGAGCGACCAGGGCTCCCACCCCCTTCGGTCCGTACGCCTTGTGGGCGCTGACGCTGAGGAGATCCACGCCGAACCCGGCCAGTTCGAGCGGGAGCCGGCCGAGCGCCTGGACCGCATCGGTGTGGACCAGGGTCTTGGGATTGCGGGCTCGCACGGCGTGGGCGATCTCGGCGACGGGTTCGACGGTTCCCACCTCGTTGTTGGCGAGCATCACGGAGACCAGAACGGTGTCCGGCCGCACCGCCGCCGCCACCTCGGCGGGGTCGACCCGGCCCAGCCGGTCGCAGCCGACCACGGTCAGTGCGGCGGCCGACGATGTCGCGAGACTCCGGGCCGTGGCCAGGACGGCCTCGTGCTCGACGGCGCTGACCACCAGGTGGCGCCCGCGCTCGGGGCCCCACCTCTCCAGGATGCCCCGCAGCGCCAGGTTGTCCGCCTCGGTGCCGCCGGAGGTGAAGACGACCTCCCGCGCGGCACATCCGGCCGCGGCGGCGACGCGGTCGCGAGCCTCGTCGACGGCGGCGCGGGCTCTCCGCCCCAGGCTGTGGACCGACGACGGGTTGCCGTATCCGTCTCCCAGCCAGGGCAGCATCGCCTCGCGCACGTCGGGGTCGAGGGGGGTCGTGGCGGCGTGATCGAGGTAGATCGGCTCCATCCGGCCAGTGTAGGAGGGAGCAGAGAGCCGCCCGAACCTGGCATGATTTCGCCCCTGGACTGGGCGGGCGCAGGCCGGGCACGGAACGGAGAGAGATGAGCTTCATCCACGTGGCCCCCGTTCGGGAGGAGGGCTGGAGCAAGGACGCGGCCGTCCGGGCGTCCGAGACGACCAGGGTCGGTGAACTGGTCAGCCGCCTGCTCGGAGATCTCTCGCGCCTCGACTCGCCCCAGCACCCCCGTCTCGACTACCTCGATCCCGCCGCCCTCGACGCCGTCCGCAGCGACCCCGACACCTATTACCTGATCGGACGGGCCGCCTCGTCCCTGGAGGACGCCGGCGACCGCTGCGTCACCACCGCGTACTGGCCCGAGGAGGATTCCAACCAGGTCGAGGTGGAGTTGGAGGTCGCCGACGACGAGGTTGTCTGGGGCCCCGCCCTGGTGCCCTTCCCGGCGGTCACCTTGAGCCACCATCTGCGCGCCACCGTGGACCGCCGCCAGGGGCGAATCGAGCGGCTCGAGCTGGGCTGATCCCACGGAAGGGACCTCAGTCCATCGCGGTGCCGCACCTGGCCCCTTCCCATGGGACGGCGAGGGGGGAGGGTGATCTCGTGCTGAAGCGGGGGGTCAAGAGAACCCTGCGGCGCCTGGCTCCGTCGGTGTTCGAAGCCCGTGACGAGGTACGCCGGGCCGCCGTGGCGAGCCAGAGGGCAGCCGACGATACGCGGGAGATCCGCATGTTCCTCGCCGAGCACGAGGCGGCCATGGCTCTCGACACGCGGCTGGCCCGCCTCTCCGCCCTGGTCGCGTCGGTGGAGCCCTATCAGCCCATCTATGGCCAGCCCGAACTCGTCCCCGCGCCGCGCCGCGTCTCCCGTGACCGCGCGGACCGGATCGCCATGGCCCTCGGTGATCGCGTCGATGGCCTCCGCGTGCTCGACCTCGGCTGCTCCTTCGGCTACATGTCGTTCTACCTGGCCGAGCGGGGTGCGGAGACGGAGGGCTGGGACATCGATCCGGCCACCTCGGAGATCGCCCGCCTAACACAGGAGATCAACGGCCTCCGAGCACGCTTCGTGGTGCGGGAACTCACGCCGGCGTCAGCCGCCCGGATCGACCCCGATCAGTTCGACGTCGTCCTCCTGCTCAGCCTGCTTCACCACGTCGTCCATTTCCAGGGTCTGGAGGCGGCGCGAGACATCGTGAAGACGCTGCTGCAGCGGGCCCCCATTCTCATCCTCGAGATGGGACGGGCCGGTGAGGATCCCGACCTCGTCTGGAACGGCTCCCAGCCGGCCGACTCGCTGTCCGTCTTGGAGGGGTTGGAGGTCCAGATCGAGGAGCTCGGCGCCTTCCCCACGCACCTGTCCCCGGTTCCGCGCATCCTCCTCAAGGTCACTCGCAGGCATGTCGAGGTGGCCGGCCGGCGCTACGCGGTGGACGAGCCCGCCTTCGAGGCGTATCGGGGTTCGCCGGTGCGGCGAACGCCCTTCCGGCGGCGCTACTACCGCGGCCCGGGCCACTTCGTCAAGGAATACGTCATCGACGCACGCGACCGGCGGGAGAACGAGCGCCAGATCGTCAACGAGCTCGCGCTGCTCATGCGGTTCGAACGCTGGTCCGACGACCGCTTCCCGCAACTGGTCGACTACTGCATCGAGCGGGGGCGGGCGGTGATCGTGACCAAGCTTGTCGACGGCCGGCTGCTCGACGAGGACCGGCCGGCCGCCCGCGCCTACGGGGTCGACCGTCTCGCCCGTGAGATCCTGGAATCGCTCGCGGTGCTGGAGGCTCACGGCCTCTTCCACAACGACCTTCGCTCGTGGAACGTGATGCTGGGATCGGCGGTCAGGCTGATCGACTTCGGGATCTGCGACCCGGTGGCGAAGGAGAACGGTGCCGTGGCCCTGCTCTGCCTGCTGAGATCGGTGATCACCGGGACCCGTGAGCAGAGCGGCCCGCCGCTGATGCCGGAGCGCGCGGCCTTCGCCCCCCACCCCTACTCCCTCGCGATCTTCGACGCCGTCGCCTCCGGGGAGACGTCACCGGCGGCGCTCCTCAAGCTCCCCCTCCCCGACACCGGCGGCTCCGCCGCCCCGCCGTCGCCCAGGGCCCACCCGGTCGAGCCGTCGGCCGCCTAGGCCTCCTCGGCGGCCGCCCGTCGCTCCGGCTCAGCCCGGGTGCCGCAACCGCAGGAGAGCGCGCCGCAGCCCGGTCGGGAGCAGCCGGCGGGCCAGTCGCCTCGGCCTGCTGACCCCGGAACGGCCGGCAGAGGGGCGTCCCCGCGCCGCACTCAACTCAAGGCGGAGTGCCTCCACCTCCTGCCAGGCCCCCTCCTTGCTCTGCTGCAGGTCGGCGAAGACCTTGGCCTGCCAGAAGCGCTCGACCACCTCTCGGGCCTCGGGCGGCCCGGCGATGATCACGTCGAGAAGGGTCGTCACGTATCGCGGATGCCGCGCGCGCAGGCGGTCGACCACCTCCATGAAGGTGGGCCAGTCGGAACGTCGGTATGTTGGCCAGGGGCAGCCGAGGAAGAACCGGGCGTCGTCGATGAGGATGACGCTCCGGGCTGCGGCGGGCGACGCGTCGAGCGCCTCGATCTCCGCCAGCACGGGGCACTGCGCCTCGTACCCCGCGGTGTCCGCCTCGCACCAATGGGCGTCGAGCCAGAACAGGGCGGGCCGGTCGAGGGAGGGGGCGAGCTCGGTGAGTACGGTGGGCGAGCTGCCCTCGATGAAGGTGATCCGTGGGTCGTCGCCGTGCTGGGCACGGGCGCGCTCGACATAGGTGTGGGACAGCTCGACGCTCCAGACGCGCTCCACCATCGTGCCCAGCAGCGCGGCCGTGTCCCCCAGGTGGGTCCCGGTTTCGACGGCAAACTCCAGGCGCAACCCCTCCACCAGGGTCCGGGCCAGCGGTCCGGGGATGCCGAAGTAGACCTCACCCATGTCGGGGGCGAGTGTAGCCGCTGCGCTGCGTCAGGGTCAGCAGCCCTGGTCGTCCACGAAGAGGGTCGTGGGAGAGAACGCCCCGGTCGAGCCCGCGGCGATCCAGATGGCGTCGCCCGTCGCCATCGAGACGTTGCTTCTCCACACCAGGGTCACCGTGTAGGTCGTCGCCGCCGACATGGTGTAGAGGCCCTGCACGAACGCGGCGTTGGGCGAGAAGGTGCCGGCGAACCCGCCAGACTCCTTCCACGCGACAAGGGTCGTCGAGCCCCCCGACGGCGTGACCTCGATGCCGATGTCCTGGTTGATGCCGGCGTTGGCGGTCCAGAGGTCGGCGTTGCCGGTGATCAGCACCTGGCAGGTCCCCGACGGGGTCACGCTCTGCGAGAGGCCGGTGGCGTCCACGTTTCGCCACGCGGTCCCGCTGTCGAAGCCGGTGGCCGCAAGCGTGTACTGGCTCGAGGACGCGACCTGTGCCGGCGCCGCCGCCGCCGGGTAGAGCACGGAGAAGAGGGTGGTCGGCGAGAAGGCCGGCTCCATCCCCGCCCCGATCAGGATGGCGTCGCCCGTCGCCATGGCGACGTTGCTTCTCCACACCAGCGTGATCGTGTATTGGATGCCGGTGGTCATCGGCACCCGCGCCTGGACGAAGGCGGCGTTGGGCGAAAACGTGCCGGCGAAGCCGCCCGACTCCTTCCAGGCGACCACCGCCGGCGACCCGCCGTCAGGGGTCACCTGGATGCCGATGTCCTGGTTGATGCCGGCAGTTGCGGTCCAGAGGTCCGCGTTGCCGCTGATGATCGCCACCGAGCTGGCCGACGGGGCCAGGGTCATCGCGAGCTGGCCGGCGTCCACGGCCCGCCACGCCGTGCCGTTATCGGCGCCACTGGCCGCCAGGTCGTACTGCTGTGTGCTCCCCGCGGCCGTCACCGGCGAAGTCGCGGCGGGATAGAGGGTGGTGATCAGGGTGGTCGGGGAGAACGCCCCCGCCTGCCCGGCCGCGACGTGGATCTGGTCCGTCCACGGCATCGGCCGGTTGGTCTTCCAGACCAGGGTCACCGTGTAGGTGGTCCCGGCGGTCACGCTGTACGTGCCCTGGACCGCGGCGGCGTTGGGGGAGAAGGTGCCGGCGAAGCCACCCGACTCCTTCCAGGCGACCACTGTCGGCGAGCCGCCCAAGGGCGTGACCTCGATGCCGATGTCCTGGTTGAACCCGGCGACCGCCGTCCAGAGGTCGGCGTTGCCCACCGACACAGCGATGGAGTCGACGCTCGGATTGAACGTGCTTCCCAGGTCGCCTGCGTCGATGGGCACCCACGCGACGCCGTCGCTGCCGTGCAGCGTGTACTGCTGTGTGCTTGAGACCTCGATGGGCTGACCTTCGGGCGTCGTCTCCGAGGGCGGTGACGGCTGGGTCGAACCGTAGGCGACGTTGAAACCGTCCCGCGTCAGGTCGGGGTACGAGGGGATCGACAGGACCGTGCTGCCTGCCGCCATCTCGATGCCTTCCGAGGCCGACAGCCCCGGGTTGCCGCCGTTCAGGGTGAGCCTGTCGAAGGTGGTCTCCCCGTAGTCCGCCAGGTTGGCCAACCCGCATGATGGGTCGCACACGTAGGGCCTCTCCTGGATCCATTCCGCGGAGGCTTCCAAGCCTCCGTAGCTCTCTTCCTGGCTGAAGGTCTCGCTCCGGGTGACGTCCTGCAGGCTGATGGTCCACACGTCTCCGCTGACCTGGGCGACGCTGCCGCACATCTCGTCCCCCGGGGAGATGGTCATCCCGGTGATGACCGTCTCCTCGGCGGGCAGGATCTCCCACCACGCCTGGTAGTAGGTTACGCCCGCCCACCAGTCCTGCTCGGTCCCGGTCTGGATCAGATCCTGGTTGTCGAACCCGTCGATGCCCACCCACGACGACGAGTAGCCGTTGCCGCCGCCGCCCGTCACGGTCGGGACCGTCCAGCAGCCGGTGGCCGAGGTATAGGTCCCGCCGGCGACGGCGTAACCGGACCAGTTCGTCGCCGTGAGGAAGGTGGCGGCCGAACCTTCGACGGGGGTCGTCGGCTCGACCTGGATCATCGGATGGTGGCGGAGCGGCGGTGGCCCCGCCGCCCGGGCCGGCATGCTGCCAGCGACCACCGCCTGGGCGAGAAGTGCGATCGCGGCGGACACGGCGACGCGGCGGCCGAGGCTGCCCGGGCGTGGGCCTCGGGGCTTCCTCCCTCCCGGGACGGCAACTCGCGCGGTCGACATGCTCCGACGTCCTCCGAGAGCCCAGTCTCCGACAGCTCACCCGAGACGGACCCGGCTGTCGTTGTGTGGGCGGGGCGGATTATCAGGCGTTCCCGGGGGTGCGGCAATCCCCGGGGGCGAATCGTGACGGGCGGGAGCCCCCACCCCGCAGCGGCGTCCCCGTCCTGGCGGGGCCCTCCTGATTCCCACGGTGCTCACGGACCGGCGCCCCGATGCACAATCCGCCCGTGACTGTGGCGGGCCGGTGCCGATGCGACGCGGGCTGATCGCCGCCGTCGCCGCCCTGCTCCTGGTCGGCGCCGCGGCGGCGGCCGTGCTGCTCGTGCCGGGCTTCGGGGTGAGGGTCCGTCTCCATGGCGGCTCGCCCGCCCCGGCGTCCGCATCGTCACATCAGACGGCGAGCAGCGTCGCATCGGTCACACCGACGCCGACGCCCAGCCCGACGGCGAGCCCCGCCGACACCTGCCCGGCCGCCGATCTCAACCTGGTGGTCGGGGCCCTCACATCCGCTTCGGGAGGCCAGGAGGGGGTGGTCGCGCTCATCGCCGACGGCTCTGGGAGCGCCTGCCTGCTGAGCGGGCCCATCGACGTCCAGATGCTCACCTCACAGGGGGCGCCGCTGGCCACCCACCAGGGTCCGGCCACCACCGGCCAGGCGTGGCTGGTCCCCGACCGCGTTGCCCTGGACCCGTGGGAACCCCAGCCCGGCGAGGCCGACCTCTCCATCACGTGGCACACCGGTGACCAGCAGCCGGGCGTGTGCTCCACCACCGCCCCGGCCGCCGGCGAGGTGAGGCTGAACTTCCCCGGGGGCGAGATCACCGACGGCCTGGGTGCCCTGAGCGCGGGCAGCGTGGCGCCGTGTGGCGGCGAGGTCGACCTCACGCCGCTCGCCCAGCCTGCCACGGCCGGCACCTTCCCGGACGCCCTCGCCGCCGCGGAGGACGGCGTCCAGAAGGCGACCGGCCTCACCTACTCCGCCGGCCCCTGCACCCCGACGGGCACGCAGGGATGCCTCACCGGGGGCCACGTGACCGGCGGCGAGGACGCGGCATTTGCCCAGTTCCAGGACCCCGTCGCCGCCTGCACCAGCTACGTCTACCAGGACGCCGCGGGGTGGCACCCGCTGGACACCGTCTGCACGCAGGCCGGGGACGCCCCCGCCATCGGCGCCACGGTCACCGTGACCGTGCCCGGCGGGGGCTGCGCCAATGCGCACGTGGATCCCGGCCACGCCGCCACCGTGTCCACCTGCGTCGCCGGCGGCACGCTGGCCGGGGTTGACGGCGGCCCCGACTACGTGGCCGAGACGGATCCTTCCATCGGGCTTCCCATGGGGACCCTCTGGTGGCACCTGTCGGGGGTGGGCTGGGTGGCCCACGACTTCGTCGCCCCAGCCGACCAGTGACGGCCCTCGGCCCCGAGCCTAGGGGGCGAAGGGAGCCGTTCCCGACGTCGCCAGGGTGGTGAAGGCGACCACCGCGAGGGCCGCTTCGAGCATGGCCAGGCCGGCGATGACGGGCGTTTCGAAGCGCCGCGGGATGCGCACCGCCGCGATGGCGAGCAGCGGGAAGGCCGCCATCACGTAGCGGGGCTCGCTGCCCCCCCAGTGCGTGCCCAGCGCGACCAGGACCGCGCCGGCCGCGTAGAGGGACCAGGAGAGCGGGATGCCGCGGCCATGCGCGTACTCCCAGACGATCATCCCGGCGGTGATGAGGACGAAGAGCACCGACAGGCCCCCCAGGACCTCGTTGGCCTGGCCCCAGATCGCCGGGATGCTGACCAGGTGCCAGAGGGCCTCGACCGGATAGCCGAACCACTGGAGCCCCTGGCCCCAGTAGCTCCCCGCGTGCAGGAAGGCGAGGGGGTTGCCGGTCTCGCGCCACTGGATGACTAGCCAGGCCAGGAAGCCCAGCGGAGCCGTGACAACAGCGATCAGCGGGCGCCACGAGCGCGTGGCGACCACCTCCCTGACCCCGACGACGGCGCAGACGAGGATCAGAACGACGCCGGGGTCCCGGGACAGCCCGGCGACCGAGGCAGCGAGCCCCGCGGCCAGCCAGCTGCGCCGTCCCAGGAAGTAGAGGCAGAGGCCCACGGCGGTGAGGAGGAGGCCCTCCGAGTACGGCATGCTGAGCACGTAGGCGGCGGGGAAGAAGCACAGGAAGATGGCGGTGCGGTCCGCCGCGACGGCACCCAAAGCCTGGCGCGCCGCCAGCCACACGGAGAGCACCGCCGTCAGGCCCAGGACGAAGCCGACCACCTCGCCGGCCCTGAAGTACGACATGCCGGTCACCACCACGGCGGCGTGCAGGATCGCGGGCACGCCGGGGTAGAAGGCCCAGCGGCCGCCCCCCTGGGCCTGGGCCAGGGTGGCGGGGTAGCCGTGGGCGGCGATCGTCAGGTACCACCCGCCGTCCCACCCGTCGATGACGCGGGCGATGGTGAGGTCGGGATGGATCCACGTGGCCAGACCGGCCGCGGCGAGCACCATCACCCGTGAGATCAGGTAGGCGACGACGGGGATCAGGGCCGGACGCGCCCACGTGACCGCGGACCGCACCAGGCCCTCCACGCTCCGGTCCGGCGCGGCGCCGCTGGGCACGGTCGGCTCCGGCGGCTGGTCTTCCTGCACTCGTCCCCACTCCGATCCGGCTGACGGCGCCGCATATCGTACAGGGCGGCAATTGAGGCACCCCGGCAGCCCTCTCCGGATCTTGCGGTCCGCCCTCCGGCGGCGGTAATCGCCGAGACGGTAGGATGCGCCCCGTGTCCGAGTTCCCGCCCCGTGCGGAGCGGCGCGGTCGTCCCCTGAGCCTCAGCGCTGTCCTCCCTGCCTACAACGAGCAGGCGGTGATCTCCGAAACGTTGCGGCGCACCCACGCCGCCCTGGCCGCCACGGGAATCCCCCGCTTCGAGGTGATCGTGGTCGACGACGGCAGCGCCGACGCCACCCGGGAGCGCTGCGACGAGGTCGCCGCTCAGCTCCCCGAGGTCCGCGTCGTCAGCCACGCGAGAAACCGCGGCTACGGCGGGGCGTTGCGCAGCGGGTTCGAGTCGGCCGGCGGTGACGCCCTCTTCGTTATGGACAGTGATGGCCAATTCGACCCAGCCGACATCGAGCTCCTGCTGCCCGAGTGGGATGGGGCGACGGTGGTCTGCGGCCGGCGGGTGAAGCGTGTCGACCCGCTGATCCGCCGGCTCAATCACGACGCCTTCTTCGGCGTCGTCAACCTGCTGTTCGGGCGCACCGCCCGCGACATCAACTGCGGCTTCAAGCTCTTCCCCCGCGCGGCGGGTCAGGGGCTGACCACCGACGGAGCCGTCATCTGCACCGAGCTCCTGGTCAGGGCGCGGGCGGGCGGTCTGCGCATCGTCGACGTGCCGGTACCCCACCACCCGCGGCTCACCGGCAAGCCGACTGGGGCGCGGATCGGCGTCATCGCCCACGCGTTCCGCGAACTGTGGCGGCTCCGTCGCGAGGTGCGCCGCGCCGGCCCGTCCGCGCCGGCGTCCCTCGACGGCGACGAGGTGGTCGAGGCTCCCCGGGGGACGCCTCAGGCCGGCGCGACGAAGACGCGGTAGGCGATCGTCTCGCCGATCCTCGCCATGCGCAGGATGTCCTCCCAGGAGACGGCCGGAGGGCGCGGGGACGCCGCCGCATCCAGCAGGTCCCGCTCGTGCCGGTCGGCGACGCGGTCGAGGTGGAAGTCGCGGGTCGCCGCCTGACCGCGGCGGCCCAGTCCACCCAGGTCCGTCCGGCCCGTCAGCACGTCGTGCAGCGCCGCCGCGAAGCCCTCCGCATCCCGCGTCGCGGTGATGAGATGCACGCCGTCCATCAGCCACTCGGTGACACCGCACCCGGCGGTGACGATGGGGACGCAGCCGTGGTCGGTGGCTCCCAGGGCGACCCAGCCGAACGGCTCCCGCGGGGCGGTGGGGAAGAGGAGGACGTCCGCCGTGTCGAACCAGTCCCGCGTCCGCGCCGGGGTGAGCCGGCCGTGGAACCTCACCTGCCCCTCCAGCCGCAGCCTGCCCACCCGCGCCTCCAGGCCGAAGCGCTCCGGCCCGTCCCCGACGATGTCGAGTTCGACGTCGGTGCGCCCCTCGTCGCGGAGCAGGCCGAGTGCCTCCAGGGCGATGTGCACCCCCTTCTCCCAGGCGAGCTGTCCGGCGGAGAGGCAGCGCAGGGGGCGGCCTCCATCCCACCACTCCCGGCGGCGGGGCGCTGGCGGCTGCGCGATCCAGTCGGGCATCAGGGTCACCCGGCCCTGGAGCTCGCCCCCGCCGGCCGCGATCTCATCGACCAGCCCCTGGCTGTTGGCCACCCAGGTCCCGGTGAGGCTGCGGGTGAAGCGCCGGGCGAACGATCGGTCCCCCGCCACCCCCAGCGCCGTGAGCCAGATCGGCACCGCGTCGCCCAGATGCCAGACCCATGGCAGCCCCCGGAGCTCGACGGCCAGCGCGAGAGACACCCCGGCGACCCCGGTGAGGTTCCAGAGGTGCACGACATCGGGGGCGAAGGCCTCCACCTCCTGACGGAGCAGCTCCACGTTGTGACTGTCCACGATGAAGGACCGGGTGGCCGTGGCGCGCCAGTTCGGAGGCGCGAGCAGCGGGTTGGCGGTCTCGTCGCGGCGGAGCAGCCGCCGGACCTCCGGGTCGTCATCCCGCACGGGCGCTGGCGGCGTCGCCGTCAGCACCCGCACCGCGTGACCACGGCCTCGCAGCTCGGCCACCATCTGGGCGCAGGCGACCTCGTATCCGCCGACCGCGTCGGGCGGGTAGAAGTTGGTGACGGTGAGGACCCGCATCAGCCTCCCACCAGTCCGCGGTACAGGTCGAGCATCAGGCGGCCGGCCACTTCCATGTCCCAGCTGGCGCGGACCCTCTCCGTGGCGGCGGCCCCCATCCTGTGACCGAGCTCCGCATCGCCCGCAAGCTCGGTCAGGCGCCCGGCGAGGCCGGCGGCGTCGTCGACGACGAATCCGGTCACGCCGTCGTCGACGTATTCGGGCAGGGCCGCGGTGCGCAGGCAGACGGCCGGCGCCCCGCAGGCCATGCCCTCGAGCATGGTCATCCCCATCAGCTCCGGATGCGCCCAGTACGCTCCATGCAGGTCGAAGTGCACGGACGGCGCCGCGATCGCCAGGGCGGTTCGGTACAGGTCACGCAGCTGCTCGTCCGGAGGGTCGAGGACGATCGTCACATCGCGATCTCCGGCCAGCCGCCTCAGCTCCTCCAGATAGCCGGGATCGCCAGGGGTCCCGGCGATGACCAGGGGGATGCCCGGTGGACACGCGCTGACCAGCAGATCGACACCCTTGTGGGGGAGGATCCGCCCGGCGAAGAGGACATGGCGGCGGGCGGTTCCCGCCGGCGGCGGGGAGAAGAAGCGGGTGTCGACGCCACCCTCCACGACGGTCACCAGCCGTGTGGTTCCCAGGGAGGCCGCTCCGAAGCGGGAATAGGCGACCAGGGCGTCGGCGAGGTCCAGAAGTCCGAGCTGGAGGCCGGCCGTGGACTCGCGCCCTCCGTGATCTGTGACACACACCGGCCGCCGGGCGATCCGAGCCGCCAGGACGGCCGCCTCCCCGAGGAGGGTGAACACCTGGTGGACATGCACCAAGTCGGCGTCGGTGACGGCTTCGATCAACTCCCACGACACGGCCGCCCCCCCCGAGACGCCGCGTCGATCGGTGCGGCAGCCGCGGACCCAGACGCCGGCCTCCACCGGGTGGCGCGACGACTCCTCAGCCGGGGCCAGCAGCTCGACCTCGACGTTCCCCGGGGAGGCTCGGGCGATTCCCCTGGCGAGATTGAGGGGATAGCGCTCCCCCCCGCCGCGGATGTCGCTGAAGGTCGCTGGCGTGGTGAAGGCCACGTGCATGGCCCGGCTCACCGGCTGGTATCGCCCGTCGCCGAGGGCGGCGCCCCGTCCTCGACGAGAAACCGGTCCTCGAGCACGGCCAGCCGCCGGGCCAGCGCCCGGAGCGTCCGCTGCTGGGCGAGGAGGAGGTCGCGCACCTCCGGGCCGATGTCGCCGACGCCCGCCGCCGGGTGGCCCCTTTCGGTGTTCCGGGCCTCCGCCAGTTCCGCGATGAGGATCTCCACCGGCAGGCCCCGGGCCAGGCGGTTCGCATGGAGGGCGAGACCCTCGGGATCCGGTTCCCGCTCGAGGATGGCGACATAGAGCCCGCGGACCACGCCGGCGGCGACCTGGGGGCGGCGGGATCTCAGCCGGCGCCAGCGCGACGAATCGAGCCTTTCCGCCACCCTCAACGGCCCGAAGCCGAAGCGCCGCCGGAGACGGGACAGCGCCCTCTTCACGCGGCTCATGCCGAGCGCTCCGCCCGCAGCGGAGCCGCGTGCTGTGGCGGCCTCGAGCGACGGGGCGAGCGCTCCACGACCCGGCCCAGGAGGTCTTCGTAGGCGTCGAGGAAACGAGGCCAGGCACAGGACTCCGTGATGTAGCGGCGGCCGGAGCGTGCCATGCGCCGCCGCAGGGCCGGGTCGCCGAGCAGTCGGTCGAGACCCGCCTCGAACCCGGCGTCGTCGGTGTAGGTGAGCCCGCCGCCACTCCGCGCCACCTGGCCTCGGAGCACCGCGGACCGGCCCTGCGCCAGGACCGGCACTCCCAGCAGCCAGCCCTCGGCCAGGACCAGGGAGAAGCTCTCGTGAAGGGACGGCTGGAGGAGGAGCTCTGCGCCGGCGATCGCGGCGTTGCGCACGCTCTCAGGGACGAAGCCGGTCTTGACGATCTCCGGGTGCGCCGGGATCGGCTGAACCTCCTCGCCGACGAGGACCAGCCGCAGCGGACCGGGATGCCGGGACTTGAAGCGGACGAACTGGTGGCTCACCTCGGGGATGCCTTTGCCAGGGTCGATGCGGCCGACGCAGACGACGTAGGGGTCCTCGCCGAGCCCCTGCGAGGAGCGGAAGCCGGCGATGTCGGCGTCGGTGGTGCTCAATGGGGTGACCCCCATCCCGCTCACCTGGAGCCGCGACGGGTCGAGCCGGAACCGCTTGCGGATGAGATCCCTCTCCTCCGGAGTGTGCAGGGAGAGCATGGTGGCGCGACGGAAGACCACGTCGAGGATGTCCATGTTCAGGGCTGCCTCCGGGTGCGCTGCCGGGTGGAGGAGGACCGGGGCGCGCGACAGCATGACGGCGTCCCACGTCGTGTGGTGCTGATACGTGTAGGGGATGGTGACGTCGAATCCCTGGGAATGGCGCTGCAGCCACTCACCGGCGCCTTCCAGCGGAAACCCGGCGAGAGCCCACCTCGTCCTGCGCCAGTAGGTCATCACCGGCGTCCCGGCGGGCCAGGCCGCCGGTGGGGGGGTGTGGTCCACGGTGAAACGATGGACCCGGATCCCCTCCTCGTCCGAGTCGCCCGGGGGGGTGACGTTCTCCCAGCTGGCGTAGGACCTGGCGCAGGTGGTGAGCACGTGCACCTCGTGACCGCGTCCGGCGAGGTGCTGGCCGATCTCACGAACGGCCCGCTCCGCTCCGCCGTAGACGTCGGGGCCGTATCGGGGTGTGACGTAGAGGAGCCGCACCCGGGGTCATCCTCCGGCGCCGGCCGGGGTGTCGGGCCGGCGGCGCGCCATCTCCTGCTCCAGCCGCTCGACGCGCTCGAGGAGGACCGCGATCGACTCCGGCCCGGCCCCGAGGGCCGCCTCCAGCGCCAGCATGCGATCGAGGACGTCGTCGTGCCAGCGCGCCAGGCCCGACCGGCCGGTGGCGAGCTCGCTGACCGGGTCGACCGTGCCCTGAACCTGCGACTCGACCCGGGCGATGGCGTCCCGCAGGGCGCGGGTGACCTCGCGCAGCTCGTCACGCACCTCGGACAGGTCCACAGCGACCAGCCGGCCGACGGCCCGGTGAACCTGCTTGCCCAGCGGTCGCCGTGAGGCCGCCCTCACCCGCGGCCGGCCGAGCGAGGCGATCGCCAGGTCGACGAGCGCCAGCGGATCGTCGCGGGCCGCGCCCCCGGCCGGTGGCTCAGGGGACGGCTCTACCTCGGGGACGGGATCCTCTGTCATCGGCAGTCCCGGCATTATGCCCCGGTCCGGAGGGGAGCAACGCGACCGCCCCCAACCCTCTCTCCGCCTCAGTCAGGGCTCCAAAACCGGGCGGCGGTTCATGGAGATCCTCTCCTCGCATGATCGCTGCGCGGTTTGCGCTCCCATAATGGCGGGGACGGGGGCCGCCGGTGGATCGCGGCCCCCCGGGCGGTGCCCCCGCTTCAAGTTCGAGGAATGCGCTGATGCAACGGTTGGGAGGGCGCCCTGTGCGCCTGCTCGTGAGCGGTGCGGCTCTCGCTCTGGTGGCGCTTGCCGGCGCAGCCCCGCCGCCGGCGCTCGCCGCACCCACCGCCGGCCGACCGCATGTGATCGCACCGCAGGTGACCGCGGGGGCATCCGGCTCGGTGAGTAGCGCGGCGGCGGCCGGCTCCACACAGGCTGACGATCCGCCACTGATGCCCATCCAGGACCCGGGCTTCGCGGCCACCGTGCAGACCGGCGACGGGGGCTTCACCAACCCGTACTGGACCCAGTCGTCGTCGGGGGAGTTCGCGACCATCGACAACTCGTACGTGAGGTCCACAGGCTGGACGGGCGGCGAGTACACGGCCGACCTCTGCGGCTACTCGGACTGCGACGACCGGGCGGACCAGGGCGGGTACGTGGCGGACCCACCGGTCACCCTGATCGCCCCCGACAACGTCTCCGCCGCCACGCTCACCTTCGACGTGGCCTACGAGTGCCTTCTGCCGACCTCGTGCTCCGGGGGCGAGCTCCGGGTCGGTCTCTGGGACCAGGCCGCCGGCACCACGGTGGAGCAGGACTTCACCTCCAAGGCGGTGCCCGGTCTGTACACGGACTACCCGCCCACCCAGTACTCGCTGGACACCACCGCCTTCCTCCAGGCGGCCGGCGGGCAGGCCTACGACGTCTTCGCCATCGGCACCACGCCGACCGGGGACGGCACGGAGTGGTTCGTCGACGACATCCAGCTGGCCGTCACCTCGGTGGCGAATCCGCCCACCCATATCACCGCAACCAGCACCGCGGCCGGCCAGGCGAAGCTGACCTGGGTCGCCCCGGCGGACGCGGCCGTGGAGGGTGTGACCGGGTACACGCTGACCACGTACAGCGACCTGGGCGTGCCGGTGGGGACGCCGCAGCCGATATCGGGGGTCTCGACGACATCGGCCACCGTCACCGGCCTCACCAATGGCACTCCGTGGTTCTTCACCCTCGCCTCGGTCAACCAGGTCGGAACGGGCCCCCCTGGAGGGTCCAACTCCGTCACCCCCCTGTCGGGTGTCGCTCCCGCGGCCGGCACGACGGCGGTGAGCACGCAGCAATACCAGCTGCCGAACAGCGACGGGTCGACCTGGCAGGTGATGGACGAGAGCAACCTCGCCTTCACCATGACGCCGAGCAGCAGTGAGAACGTCCTGCTCAGCGCCAACAGCGACCTCTGGACCGGCAAGAGCGGGTACAACCAGGATCTCGGCATCCTGGTGACGCCGTCGGGGGGCAGCTCCGTCCTGGCGGCGTGGAAGGAGTCGGGGGGCTTCGCCGGCACCTACTCACCGAACGCCGCCTTCGTGGAGGCGGTGTACGCCATGACGGGGGGGACCACCTACACGGTGCAGGTGGTCTGGAAGACCAACAAGGCGGCGATCGGGGCGACCATCGCGGCCGGGGCGGGGGCCGGCCCGATCTTCTCGCCGACACGGCTGACGGCGGACGTGCTGCCGGCCGGGGCCCAGACGGCGGTGAGCACGCAGCAGTACACGCTGCCGAACAGCAACGGGAGCA